>Ga0209581_1001950_pt1 | contig 21757 bp, 21 predicted proteins | sample Coa_R2_FD_187160 | JGI IMG/M metagenome (GOLD analysis project Ga0209581, IMG submission 187160) | Surface soil microbial communities from Centralia Pennsylvania, which are recovering from an underground coalmine fire - Coalmine... | ecosystem: Environmental > Terrestrial > Soil > Unclassified ...
CTTTTGCCCGATCGGCATGCCCTCAATTCCCCCGCGCCGCGCCGGCAGCTTTTTTCCACTCCTTGAGGATCACCTGGCTAGCGATTCGCCCCGGTGCACCCATGATGCCGCCGCCCGGATGCGTCGCCGAGCCGCACATATAAAGATTTTCAACGGGCGTTTTGTAGCAGGCCCAGCCGGGCACCGGACGCAAGAAGAATAGCTGCTCGAGAGAAAGCTCGCCCTGAAAAATGTTCCCCTGCGTCAATCCAAATTCGCGCTCGAGATCGAGAGGCGTCAGCACTTGCCGGCCCAGGATGATTTTTTTGATGTTGGGAGCGTACTCGCTCAGGGTTTCGATCACCGCATCGCCAAAGGCTTCGCGCTGCTCGTCCCAGGTGCCGGAAGCGAGCTTGTACGGCGCGTATTGCACGAAGCAGGAGAGGACGTGTTTTCCCGGCGGCGCCACGGACGGATCAGTGAGGCTCGGGATGACCATATCAATGTATGGCCGGCGGGAAAAATGACCATACTTCGCGTCGTCGTAGGCGCGCTCCATGTACTCGATGCTGGGAGAGATGGAGATGGCGCCGCGCAGATGCGCGCCCGGACCTGGCAGACACTTGAAATCCGGCAGGGCATCGAGTGCGAGATTGACTTTTCCCGAGGAGCCGCGGAATTTATATCGCTTTACTTCTTCGAGAAAATCGCCGGGCAATTCGTTTGGTTCAAGGAATTTCTCGAAGGTCAGATGCGGATCCACACTCGAAGACACGACAGCGGCGGAAATCTCCTCGCCATCTTTGAGCACTACGCCGCAGGCGCGGCCATTCTTTACGATGATTTTTGCAACCGCGGCCTCGGTGCGAATCTCCGCGCCTGCTTCGCGCGCCGCGGCGGCGATGGCGTTTGAGATCGCGCCGGTGCCGCCGCGGCTGAATCCCCACGAGCGGAACGCGCCATCGATTTCGCCCATGTAGTGATGGAGGAGAACGTAAGCGGTGCCGGGCGAGCGAATGCCGAGAAAAGTACCAATGATTCCGGACGCCGACATCGTCGCTTTGAGCACGTCGGTTTCGAACCACTGGTCAAGGAAATCCGCGGCGCTCATGGTCATCAGTTGAATGAGGGTGTAGCGCTCGTCGGAGGAGAGCTCGCGGAAGCGGTTGAGCAGAAAATAGAGCCGGCTCAGGTCTTTGGGTCTGAGCGTGGTCGGGTCCGGCGGAACCATTGAGAGAATCGGCTTCACGAAGCGGCACATCGGCGTCATCATCTTCGAGAATTCATCGTACGCTTCGGCGTCGACGCGCGAATGCCGCCGGATTTCACGCTGCGTGCGCGCGTGGTCGTTCATGCGCCAGAGATAATCGCCGCTGGGCATCGGCGTGAACGTGCCGTCGAGAGGCAAAATCTCGAGCCCGTGCCGGGGCAAATCCAGCTCGCGGATGATTTCCGGCCGCAGCAGGGAAACGACGTAAGAACATTCGGAGAAGAGAAAGCCCGGCACGATTTCTTCCGTGACCGCGGCGCCGCCAAGGACATGGCGCCGCTCGAGCACGAGCACCTTCTTCCCGGCCCTTGCCAGGTAGGCAGCGTTGGTCAGTCCGTTGTGCCCGCCGCCAATCACGATGGCATCGTACTTCCACGACATCGCTGGTTCCCCGCTTTGTCCCTTCTCCCGCGGGGCTTGTCTGTTACCGCCCTGCGCGAGAACTTACCCGGAAATACCGCGCGCTCATCGGCGCAAGATCCGCGGCAAAGCTTCACAAAAGGAGTCCACGCATTTTACCGGCGGCCACACACGAGCACAACTCGCCCGGCGCGAGCATGGGAATACGCCCTTGATGGGGGCGTAATGCAGCCCAAGCGAATTGCTCCTGGAGCGCCGCTTGCGAAAAAGACCCGAGCGTCCGCTATGAAGGGCGAAGGGCTGTCGATTCTGTGCGTCGCGCCTTGATGTCGCGCATCGGAGGCTGGCCGAAGAAGCGCTTATACTCGCGGTTGAACTGACTGGGGCTTTCGTAGCCGACTGCGAACCCGGCAGTAGCGGCGTCGAGCCCCTCAGTGAGCATTCGTTCACGGGCGGCGACCAAACGAAGCCGCTTTTGATATTGGAGCGGACTCATGGCCGTCAAGGCGCGGAAATGATGGTGCAGAGTTGACATGCCCATGCGCGCGACTTCCGCGAGTTCCTCAAGACGCAAAGGTTTGGCGTAATTGGCTCTTAGCCAGGCAACTGCTCTCGCGGTCTTGTGGCTCTGGCAGCCGAAGGTGGCAATGGCGCGCAGACGTGATCCCTGGGGACCGCGCAGCAAGCGATAGACGATCTCACGATGGATCAGCCGGCCAAGGAACGGAATGTCTTCCGGAGCATCCAGCAGATCCAACAGGCGCGAACACGGCTTCAGCAAATCCGGGGTCGTCTTCCCGATGACAATGCCTCGCGCCTCGGATGAACCATTGAGGAATTGAAATTCGGCTTGATTCAGAATTTCTCCAACGGCGGTCATGTCGAGCTTCAGGAGCATCGAGAGCAACGGCACTTCCTTGCTGGCCTCCGTGATCTGGCTGACGATGGGAAGCTCGATGGAGCTCAGCAGGAGAGTCGATGCGTCGCATAGGTAAACTGTTTCCCCGAGAGAGATGCGCTTTCGCCCCTGCACGAAAATAGACACACTGGGTTCTGAGGTGGCCGGATAGCATGGGGTTTTGGCGGTTCGCTTGTAGAGGAGCAGTCCCGGTATTGGAGTTGCATTTTCGCCCTCGAGGCGAGCGTGTGCGGCAATCTTGCGCGCCAGTTCGGCACGCAGTTCAGCGGCGCCGGCATCCGCAGGGAGATTCGCCCTTCGGCTCTGTTTTATTTGTGCCACAGCTCTGCTCCAGAGCGGAATCTTACCTCCAGTGAGCGGCGTGCGGTTCAGGAAATCCTGTGCAGCGACAGGATCAGGCAATCAATCGGCAGGATCGTGGTACCGGGTTGACGCGCAAGGGGTCTCTAATGTCCGGGCAGGGAGACCCTGTATGAAGCCGCTGCTGTTGCTCACCGTGCTGCTCTTCACGGCGAGAGTTGCCGCGCAATCCGGGTTCGGCGCTCCGAGCGAAAATGCCGCAAAAGGAAACCGTCTGGTCGGGGCGTGGAAACTCGTATCGCTCGAAGAACCGGGCGCAGACGGCCGAATGCACAAAGCAGATTGCGCGGGCATGTTCGTCTTTACGCCCGGCGGCAGAGCATCGGTGCAGGTGATGTACCGGAATGCCGGGACCGGCAACCTCTATGCACAAGGGGGCTATGAGGCCTCCTACGGCAGCTACCGCATCGACAGCGCTTCTGTTTTCACGTTTCACGTCGAAGGCGCTCTCGTGCGAGCACTGATCGGCAAGGACTGGAAGCGCGCGTACGAGATTTCCGCTGACCACTTGACTGTGAAACCGCTCGACGAGAACGAGCACTGGAAGGTCATTTGGGAACGCTACTAGAAACACGAGGATGGGAGCATGAAAAAGCGAAAGTTGGGAAAGAGCAATTTGGAGGTGTCGGCCATTGGGCTCGGTTGCATGGGTATGAGCTTTTCTTACGGGCCAGCCAAAGACAAGCAGGAGATGATCGGCCTGATCCGAGCGGCCGTTGAACGGGGAGTGACGTTCTTCGACACAGCCGAAGTATACGGGCCGTACACAAACGAGGAGCTTGTGGGCGAAGCTCTTGCTCCGCTCCGGCACCAGGTGGTGATCGCGACAAAATTCGGATGGAAAATTGACCCCAAGGCGGAGCGCGGCCTGGCGGGCTTAGACAGCAGGCCCGAACACATCAAGAAGGTCGCCGAGGCTTCGCTGCGGCGACTGAAGACCGATGTGATTGACTTGTTTTATCAGCACCGCGTGGATCCAAACGTGCCGATCGAGGACGTGGCGGGAGCGGTGCAGGATCTAATTCAGCAAGGAAAAGTGAAACACTTCGGACTTTCCGAAGCGGGCGCGCAGACCATACGCCGCGCACATGCGGTGCAGCCGGTAACCGCGCTTCAGAGTGAATATTCGCTTTGGTTCAGGCGACCGGAAGAGGAGATCCTGCCGGTGCTCGAGGAATTGGGCATCGGCTTCGTGCCGTACAGCCCGCTCGGAAAGGGATTTTTGACGGGCAAAATCACTCCAGGCACGAAGTTCGACAGCGCTGATTTTCGCAGCACCATCCCGCGCTTCCGTCCGGAAAACATGGGTGCAAATCAGGCGTTGGTGGACCTGCTCGGGAAAGTGGCGGAGAAGAAGCAGGCGACGCCCGCTCAGATCGCGCTTGCCTGGCTGCTGGCAAAGAAGCCCTGGATCGTGCCCATTCCCGGCACAACCAAGCTGAACCGGCTGGAAGAAAACCTCAAAGCGGCGGAGATTGCGCTAACGCCCGGCGAAGCAGAAGAGATTGAACGCGCTGCCTCGAGCATCCCCGTGCAAGGAGAACGGTATCCCGAGCACATCGAGCGTATGAGCTATCGCTGAAAGGAGCAGAGATGCTGGCGACCGTTCTCCATGCTCCGCGTGATATCCGGTTTGAAGAACGCGATGAACCACGGATCATCAAGGCGACCGACGCGATCATCAAAACGTCGGTGACCTGCATCTGCGGGTCGGACTTGTGGCCTTACCGCGGTATCCAGGCATTCGCGCAACCCACCCCGATGGGCCACGAATACTGCGGCATTGTCGAGGAAGTGGGAAGCGCGGTGAAGTCAATCAAGCCGGGACAATTTGTCATCGGCTCATTCGCCACATCGGACAACACCTGCCCAAACTGCCAATACGGCTACCAATCGTCGTGCGTGCAGCGCGAGTTCATGAGCACGGCACAGGCGCCGCGGGTGCGCGTTCCTCTCGCGGACGGAACCCTGGTCGCAACGCCCGGTCTTCCGCCGCAAGACTTGTTGCCTAGCTTACTGACGCTTTCGGATGTGATGGGGACGGGCTGGTTCGCAGCGGACGCAGCGAATGTGAAGCCGGGCAAGACGGTCGCGGTAGTGGGTGACGGCGCCGTGGGTTTGCTCGCCGTACTGGCGGCAAAGCAGATGGGAGCGGGACGGATCATCGCCATGAGCCGTCATACCTCTCGCCAGAAGCTCGCGCGCGAGTTCGGCGCTACCGACGTGGTGACCGAGCGAGGTGACGAGGGTGCCGCTCTCATCAAGGAACTGACCCTGGGATTGGGAGCCGATTGCGTGCTGGAGTGTGTTGGCACGCAGGAATCCATGATGCAAGCAATCCGTTCGACGCGGCCCGGAGGCTACATCGGTTACGTCGGGGTTCCGCACGGCGCCTCACTCAATCTGGAGCAGTTTTTCTTCACCCATGTACACCTGCACGGGGGACCGGCTCCGGTGCGCCGCTACTTGCCCAGGCTCATCGAGCTGGTGTGGAACCGCGAGATCAACCCCGGCAAAGTGTTCGATCTCACTCTGCCGCTCGAGCGCGTAGCGGAGGGCTACCGCGCGATGGACGAGCGCCGCGCGATCAAAACGCTTTTGCTGCCGGACGGAATCAAGCAGGAGAGCCGGCGATGAGCGTATGGGAGAAGCACGAATTGCAAAAAATCGGCGCTGCAGACGAGCTCCGCATTTCGCCGCTCAGCAACGACGGGAAAACCTACAGGCAGCCGGCTACGATTTGGGCGGTGGTGGTCGACGGCGAGCTCTATGTGCGCGCCTATAACGGCGAGAATTCGCGCTGGTACCAGGCCGCACTGCGGCAGAATGCGGCGCGAATCAACGCAGCTGGAGTGAACACAGAGGTTCGCTTCGAGAAAATCGCCGGCGCAATAAATGACCGCATTGATGACGCTTACAGGCAGAAATACGGAGGCAGCCCCTATCTGAAGCCCATGATTGAAAGGCGGGCTCGAGCGGCAACCCTACGCGTCATTCCGGCTAAGGGAGCTGCTTGAGCTGTGGCGATGCGAGTCGCAGCCGCCGGGTCACGAGTCTGTGCGTTGTCTTTCGCCGGCAGACTGGCACGCCCTACAGCGGCGGGCGGGGCGTGAACGGCAGCACGGGCATGGCCCGAGCCGCGAATACGGCCCGCGGCAGGCGCTGTCCCGTTCAGCACGTGAGCGGATGCGGCCCCGCGGGGCCAGTTCCCCGAAACCGTCCCTCTGGACAGTAGATTCCGGTAAAGCGCTAGCCTAGCATGCAGATCGCGTGTCGCTACTCCCGCGCTCAGGGGAGCTCATTCATGTTTTGCGAACATTGCGGCTTGCAAATCTTTCCAAACCGCCCGGTGTGCACGCGGTGCGGCGAATCGCCGACTCTTCACTGGCTTCAGTTCACGAGCCTGCTGACGCTGCTCATCGCCGTGGTGTGCAACTCTCTGTTGGCGTGGTATCTGCTCCCGCGTTTCACGGCCAGCCATCATGCGCCGCTTTTCTTCCGGGCGTGGCTGTGGACCAGCGAAAAGGCGTCGCTCTACGGCTGGGCGCCGGTAGCTGCGGGCTTGCTTGCATGGGACTACTTCGTCTGGCGCAAGTCTCGTCCGAAAGTGAAGGGCTGGTTCACGCGGAAGGTGCTGACGTTCGTGCTGGTCGCGAGCGTCACTCCGATTTTGCCGTGGTGGATTCCAGCCGGTCCGTCGCAGACATTTCTCTCGAACATCAACGCGCTGCCTGGCTTGCCTTCCGTGCTGGCGTGGATCTCCGTGCTGATCGTGATCGCGTGGCTCTGCGCCAATGGCGAAACACGAAACGCTTTGCTGGGACAAGGCCGGGTGCTTAGCCTCCTGAGCCTCGGCGCGCTCGTGCTCCTGCTGGCGATGACGGTTGCCGGATGGACGATGGTTGCGCACGGCTAGCGCAGGGTTAAATTCGCGAATGCTCCTGGGAAAAGGCGTGCACTCTGCGGACGAGCGCCGCCAAATGCGGCCGGTCCTCTTCCGTCAGCGCGGTAAATTTCATGCCCAGGCCGCGGCCGCTCGATGCATGCTGCACGACCGCCTCGGCGCGAATCTGCCCTTCCTGCACGAGGAAATGCAATTTCAGTTTTGATCCGACCGGATGCGGGGTCTTCGATTCGAGAAAAATTCCGCCGGCGCTGATATTTGCGATGCGCGAAACATCGTCGCGCCCCTCTGATGAGCTGCAATAGACCCAGATCTCGCCGGTCACCGTAGAGCGGGAGCTTCGCCGCCTCGAATAGGCAGGTTGCTGCACGGATTTCAAGAGTGCACCTCTTGGGTTCGCAGGATCATGAGGCCCTGGATGGGCCGCGGATAGCCTGGCGAGTTCCCGGCAAGTTACCCAGCGCTTTTCCCGAAGGCAATCCGGGGAATTCTGTAGACTCGGCGGCGGAAAACAAATTTCTGGCGCGACTAGGCCAGTGAAACGTAGTGCATGTGGACGCTCCGACGTATCACTGAAACTTAAAGATTTGTTAAATGCCGCAAGGCTGGCGCTTCAAACAGTGTCGAATGCGCGGCAAGTTCCCGGGCGAAATCAGGCATCCCGCCATGGCCCGCTCCATGCTTCTGCCGATTCGAGAGGCTCCGCCGCCGCCCATAGTTGCGATACGCGCCAAATGGTCCCGGCGAGGTTCTCGAGGATGGAAAAGACTTGGCGTGCTTCGTTGCTCCTGCCGCTCGCGCTCGGGCTTCTGGGTTGCAGCGGAACGGTCCGGGTCAGTGGCCAGTTCCGCAGCACGGTTCCGGTGATCGTTACGCTGCAGGACACGCCGCCGACAGGCGTCACCGTGCTTTCCTTTGTGCTGCAGATCACGGGCATGTCTTTGACTTCCGCGACCCCCGGGATTCCTTCGGCTACGCTGCTGGAGAAACCGATCAGCGTGCAAGTCCAACATCTGCAGACGCTGAATGAATTTTTGACGAGGGCGCTGGTGCCTCCGGCGACGTTCACGAGCCTGGTGATGACGTTCGGTCCGACCGCAAACATGACTATCGTGAACGGGTCGCTTCTGCCGGTGACCGTCGGCGGACAGACGTGCGCGGTGGGTCAGGTGTGCCAATTACAGCCAAAACTGAATGTTTCTTCGCTGACGCTGGCGAGCGGCCCCTTTCCCCTCGTGCTGGCAGACAGCATTCCGGTGAGCATTTCGCTTAACTTCAATCTGCAATCCTCAATACAGGGCGACTTTTCGATTTCCCCCGTGTTTACGCTAACGGCCTCCACTGCGGCAGCGCCGAACGGCTCTCTGGTGGAAGTTGGCGGCATGAACGGCGTGATCTCGTCGATTGGCAACAATCAATTCACCGTGCTGGATGCGAGCACGGGAAATTTTGTTCCGATGACAGTGAATACCGGCATCACGGCGTTCAACAATTTCTTCACATGCCAACAGGGAAATTTCACCTGTTTGCAAACGGGTCAGAACGCGAATATTCCGTTCGGAATTGCCCAAAACACGCCGCAAATATTCAGCGCCAGCAGCGTGAATTTCGTGGCGGTATTCACGCAGGGTTTCGACGGCATCATCACGTCCCTTAGTCCGGCAACAAATCAGTTCACGATGGTGGTCACGGGAATCTCCCCGGTGGTTAACGGCACGAACATAAGCGGGATCACTGCGGGCGAACCTGTGGTTGTCTTTCCCGTCTCGACGGCTGTGTTCCGCATCGCGAATGGGCCTACCAGCGTGCCAGCCAACTTTACTTTTCAGGGCTTCAGCGGTTTGGCGGTCGGCCAACACATTTTTCTAAATGCCGCCTCGATCGGGTCCGGCTTTCCCGTAACCTTGACGGCTGACCAGATCGTATTATCGACCGCGCAATTCTCGGGGAGCATCCGGGCGATTGCCTCGCCTAACCTCACTATCGGCCAGCTCAACGCGCTGTTTACCGGGGCCGGCATTTCCCAAATGTTTGTGCAGACCTCGTCGCAAACGCAGTTCGCAAACCTCTCGAATGGGTTCAACAGCATCGGCCTGAGCAACACGCTCAGTTTCGGCGGTCTGCTGTTCAACACGCCAGCCGGTCCGATGCTGATCGCGCAGCAAGTAGCCGCGCCGCCGTCCACGCCCATTGTCGAGAGCTCAGTCGCCCGCTAATTGAGAGCCGAGCTTTTGGAAACTCCAAGCCGGGCGATGGTCCCCAGTCTGCCTGTTCAACGGCTAACCAGTGCTTTCCAAGCTCCGGGGCCACTCTCACGAGAATGCCAGCACGGCAATGCCGGAAAGAAACGCAGCCGCCTACAACCGTGATCCTCTCTGGTCTGATGGTTCATTCAGAAACGCACCACGGCGCTAAGCGAGAGCCGCGCGCAGTTCGCCGATCCGCCGGAATCGTGCAGTCTGACATAGTCGAGCTGCGGCCGCAGCGCCAGATGCGGCAGCACTCCCAAATCCACGCCGCCGCCCAGGCTGTAGGCCAAGTTATTGGACGATGTGGAGACGCCGGGAGCACTCGCAGTCAGATGGGCGCCTCCAATCAAGAATTGAACGAACGGAGTGATGTTACTGGGATTGTGGACGGAAATTCGGGGGCCAAACAGGAAGGTGTAGGTATTCAGGGAGCCGCCACCCGGAGAAGCATGATACCCGCCAAAATCACCGACGACTCCAAAGAACCTGTTCGGCTTATATTCCAGCGAGCCGCTAATGCCGTTCTGGTTGACGTTGCCGCCTCCGCCCAGACGGAAATAAGAATAACCGATGGATGCGTCCAGAGATTGCGCTTGCGAGGGCGCAGCGGACGCAAAAAGGCCTACCGTGAGCCCAAGAACCAATGCAAAAGCCAACCTGACCAGCTTCTTCATCGAAGCGACTCCTTTCGACGGCAGAGGGCACAGGACCTCCGCAGCAGTCGTTAGTTTGATCTCGAGCCGAATCGGCAGGGAGTATTACGGCCCGGTGGACTGTCCCTTTGATGATAGGTATGACGCGGGCCCGGCACGCAGAACAGTGCGGCGGGCTTTCCAGAAGAGCAACGGTAAGGGAGACGCTTGGGGCCGGCAAGGCGGCCCAGGCGAGCGAATGATAGGCGAAAATAGTATTTGCTTTTTCTTCGCCACAATGCTACGTTGCGCTGCACGGTTTTCAACAGGTGTGCGATGCCCCGGCCCTCCCCTCTTGGTACCAGCTGTCCAGAATGTGAGAGGCTGGAGGCGGAATTCCTCGATGCACGGACCCGGTTGCAGCACCTGCGGAGGTTACGCCGGCTGACGTCCATTGAGGAGGAGGCTCTCGTGGACCGGGTGGCGATGGCGATCGCCCGGGCCAAAGAGCACGCCAGCGAGCATAGCAAAAGGGATGCGAGCCCGCGCGAGAGCGAGCGCGGGGCAGGGCGCGCCCGCGAAAGCCGTGAAAAAGAGATAGCGGCGGGATAACTGAAATGTTACAGTCATGCCTCCGCTATGTTCCCGGGCCGCGAACGGCCGATTTGGAAGGGCTGTGGCTTGCGCTTTCCCGGCGCAGGGCGCGGCGCTCGGCTCCGCTGTACAATTCTAGTTTCCTCTATTGAGGTGCGACATGGCAGACGACAAATCGAAATTGCTGGAAGCAGCGATAGCGCAGATCGAAAAATCGTATGGAAAAGGGTCGATCATGCGGCTGGGTAGCCGCGATGTGCTGGTGCCGGTGAGCGTGATTCCGAGCGGATGCCTTTCGATTGACGCGGCGCTCGGGGTGGGCGGGTTCCCGCGGGGCCGCGTGATTGAAATTTACGGCCCGGAGTCGGGCGGCAAGACCACGCTGACGCTGCAAGTCATCGCCGAAGCGCAGAAGCTCGGCGGGCTAGCCGCGTTCATTGACGCGGAGCACGCGCTAGATCCAGTGTATGCGCGCAAACTCGGCGTGGATGTGGACAACCTCCTCGTATCGCAGCCCGACAATGGCGAGCAGGCGCTTGAAATCGCGGAGACGCTGATCCGCTCGGGCGGTGTGGACGTGGTGGTCGTGGATTCGGTCGCGGCTTTGGTACCCAAGGCCGAACTGGAAGGGGAAATGGGCGAGCCGCAGATGGGCCTTCAAGCGCGCCTGATGTCGCAAGCGTTGCGCAAATTGACGGCCATCGTATCGAAGTCCCGCACCTGCCTGATTTTCATCAACCAAATTCGCGAAAAGATCGGTGTGATGTTCGGCAACCCGGAAACGACAACGGGCGGCCGGGCGCTCAAATTCTACGCCTCGATGCGCGTGGATATTCGCCGCATTCAAGCCATCAAGGAAGGGGATCGGGTGGTAGGCTCACGCACGCGGGCGAAAGTCGTGAAGAACAAAGTCGCCGCGCCATTCCGGGAGGCGGAATTCGACATTCTCTACGGGGAAGGGATATCCCGCGAAGGGGATCTGATCGACCTGGGCGTGGACAAGGGCGTGCTCGAAAAGTCCGGCACGTGGCTGAGCTATGGCGGCGAGCGCATCGGGCAGGGCCGCGAAAATGCCCGCATCTTTTTGAGAGAACACAAGGACATTCGCGACAAGATTGAAGCGGCCTTGCGCAAAAAGATGGAAATCAATATCCCTAGTCAGAACGGCGTTGCGGGCCCGCATGGTCCTAACGGCGCTGCCGCTTCGGCGGGCGAGAAAGCCCCGGTGAAAGCCAGCGCGGCCGCAGCCGGCGCCCCCGACAAGCGGCCCGGGCGTTAGCGTTCTGAAGGGGATTGTTTCCGCGGTTCCGATGTGGCGAAGCGTCTGCGCCGCAGCTTGCGCAGGCTTTCTGCTATTCTGGCGCCATGCCAATCACGGGAATCGCCCACGTGCAAATCGCGGCGCCGGAGCGATGCGAAGGGGAAGCGCGGCGTTTCTTCAGAGATTTGCTGGGTCTTGAAGAAATCGAAAAGCCGGAGGCGTTGCGCGCTCGCGGCGGCTGCTGGTTCCGGGCCGGCCAGCATCAGCTGCACGTCGGAGTGGAAAAGCATTTTCGGCCCGCGAAGAAGGCGCATCCCGCTTTTTCCGTTGACCGCGTTCATGATTTGTTCGCCACGCTCACCAATGCCGGCGTCCCATGCCAATGGGACGAGCCGCTTGGCGGATACCGCAGATTCTACGCCGAGGATCCCTGGGGCAACCGGCTGGAATTCACCGAAGCGGACGTGAGGGCGACTGACAAAGAGCAGTCATGACGAACCACAACGACGTGATTCGCCAGTCGTTCACTGCACAGGCTCCGGCGTTTGCCGCGACGCCGTGGGTTAACGATGAGCGCCGCATCCAGCGGCTGCTGGCAGCGGCGCAACTGCAGGGCGATGAACGCGTTCTGGATGTAGCCACCGGCCCGGGCCTTATTGCCGAGGCGTTCGCTGGAGCCGCGCGTGAAGTGATCGGCGTGGACCTGACGGACGCTATGCTGCAAATCGCGCGCGAACGCACGAGCCGGCGCGGCATCGCGAATGTGTCGTTCCAATGCGCGGACGGGAATCAGCTTCCGTTCGATCAGGCTCAATTTGATGCAGCCGTTTGCCGGTTGGCGCTGCATCATGTGACGAGTCCGGGCCGAATGCTCCGTGAAATGGCCCGCGTCACCAGGCCAAACGGGCTTGTGCTGATCGAGGATATTTATGCCAGCGAGCACCCAGAGCGGGCTGCCTTCCAGGACCGCTGGGAAACGCTGCGCGATGCGTCGCACGTTCGGACGCTGCCGCTCAGCGAGTTGCTTCTGCTCTTTCGCGCTGCGCAACTCGAGGTTACTTCCGTCGCAACGTATGAGGACCTCACTCCGGAGGTTGAGCGCTGGCTCACCACGACGCAGACTCCGCCGGAACGAGCCGATGAAGTCCGGCGGCTGCTGGAGGAGGATATGCATCATGAGCGCTCCGGAGCTCGGCCATTTCGGGATGGCACGGGAAAGCTCTGTTTCCACGCCCGAACGGCTATTGTTGCCGGTCGCCGGTTCAGTTCCTAACGCGGGGCTGTCCTGTCGGCCAGCCATTCAAAATAAAGCACATAGTGGCGTACTGGTGCGCGTTGGCTATTGCCGCGGCTAACCAAAATCCCTAGAATTTGTCTCACTGTGAGAGGGAGTGTTTCTCTCCGGCACAGGGGTGGCGAAGCGCATTTCCGCTAAGTTGCATCCAATCAGCGCCGCCAAGCTTGGCACCGCAGATGCAACCGCCAACGTGGGCACCACGCCCCGCGCATTGCTTGTAAGGAATGCACATCCTTGTGAATCCGCGATTGACCGCAAGGGCAGCGTGAGGTAAAAACTCGCCCTCGCCGTTGCGTAGGACATTGGCTCAGAGGTGGCATTTTGAAGCGGGAAATCCAGTCCGGCAAAGCTGTTCTGTCTATTGTTCTCGCGGCGGTTTTTGCGTGTCCGCTTTCCGCCGCTCCGGCGACCGGGGCTGCTGCCGCGAAGCCGGCGATTCGCTCGTCGCGTTCGCGCCGCCATCGCGCGGTTGATCGCGGCGTTGATCCGACTGCCGGTGATGTCGCCGATTACGACGACCCGCTCGTGCGCGCCGCGGCAGTCGAGGCGCTTGGCCGCTACAACGGCTCCGTGGTTGCGGTTGATCCCAACACCGGCCGTATTCTTACGGTTGTGAATCAGAAAATGGCGTATTCCGATGGCGCGATTCCGTGCTCGACCATAAAGCCGACCATCGCGGTCGCGGCCCTCGAAGAAAACGTGATTACGCGCGACACCATGCTGAAGGTTGGCCGCCGGCGGTACATGAATTTGACCGAGGCGATGGCGCATTCGAACAACCAATTTTTTGAAGCGCTGGGGACGCGCATGGGCTTTGACACGGTTTCAAAATATGCGCGGCTGCTGGGGATAGGGGAACTCGCCGGCTATGATCTGCCAAACGAGCATCCCGGCGCGTTTCCATCGGCTCCGCCGGCGAAGGGCGGCGTCGCGCGCATGTCCAGCTTTGGTGAAGGCATTCAGGTGACTCCATTCCAACTCGCCTCGCTTGCGGCGGCGTTTGCCAATGGCGGGACGCTCTACTACTTGCAATATCCGCCACCGGGCGAAGACCCTTCGGCCTTCCAGCCAAGGGTAAAGCGCGAGCTGAATATCGGGCCGCTGTTGCCGGAGCTTCGCGAAGGCATGCTGGCGGCGGTACTCTACGGCACAGGCAAGCGCAGCTACGATTCGGGAGGCGATGAGCTTCCGCTGGGCAAGACGGGCACCTGCTCCGATCAGCAGTCGCACGTGGGATGGTTCCTGACCTATGCCGACGAGGTCCATCCAAAGATCGCGCTAGCCGTGCTGATTCGCGGAAACAGCTCGCGGATTAAGGGACCGCTCGCGGCGGGAGTTGCGGGCCATATTTATCGCCGGCTGCGCGAACAAAATTATTTCACCGAGAGCACGGCGGCGCGGACCACAACCGCGAATTCCGGCAAGTAACTCCCGGAACCTCCCAGGCCTTCGCTCGCACTAAGCCTCATGCCCGCGTGTTCGGGCCTCCTGCACGACCTTACAACGTAGCGCCGCAAAAGCCCTCGGAAAACCGATTCCGGCTATTCGACCCAGGCGAGCACGTCGCCGGCGTTGACGGCTTGACCTTCCTTCGCAAGCACGCGCTCAACAACGCCTGTTTTCGGCGAGCGCACCTCGTTCTGCATCTTCATGGCCTCGACAACGAGCAGGCCCTGGCCGGCTTCGACGCGCTGGCCTTCGCCGATGAGGACGCGGACGACCTTGCCGGGCATGGGAGCCTGAATGCTTTGCCGGCCGCCGGCTTCCACAGCTCCGTGCCGGCGGCCGCGCCACGCGCGGGGATCGAGCACATCAGCAATGAATTCCTCGCCGCGAGTTTGGAGTTTTAACGACCCACCCGGATCCTCAGCGATGCGCACTTCAAAGGACTGGCCACGGAGAAGAACGGAAAGGGTGTGCGGACCAACCATGGCGATATCCGCATCGGCGGGTTCGCCATCAAGGCAAATGTTCCACGATTCGCCGGACCGCTCGAGTTCGACGATTCTCTTAACGGGGCCACCGGGGCCGGAGAGCGTAATTTCGAATTTCACGGCGTGCGGTCCAGTTGCTCGCGGCGGCCTTCGAGCTTCCAGCGGGAAGGCCCCGCGGCAGCGCGGCCGGCAGAGCCTGGCTGCGCTTGTGGGCGAGTAGCCTGCCAAACCGCCGCACTGAGCACGGCAGCCTCCGCGGCAGGGTCTTTACCGGCGGCCCCGCCGAGCGAGAGCTGTGAGCGGCGCAGAAGTTCATCGAGCCACTTGGTGTGGATCTCCGCGCGCTGAAACTCTGGCTCGGCAAGGATGCGCTGGAAGAGACGCGCGTTGGTCTTGATGCCGGTGGCTGAGTACTCGTCAAGAGCGCGGCGCAGGCGGGCGATGGCTTCCTCGCGGCTGTTACCCCAGGCGATGAGCTTGCTAAGCAACGGATCGTAGTCGTTCGGGACGGTCCAGCCTTCGTAGACGCCGTCATCGAGGCGAATGCCGGGTCCGCTCGGAACGTGGCGCGAGAGGATTTTGCCGGGCGAAGGGAAGAAATTGTTTTCGGGGTCTTCGGCGTAGAGGCGCACTTCCATGGCATGGCCGCGAGGAGTAATGGTCTCCCAGGCAAAGGGCAAACGGTGGCCCGCGGCGATGGCAATCTGCAACTTGACCAGATCGAGGCCAGTCACCTGTTCGGTGACGGGATGTTCGACCTGCAGGCGCGTGTTGACTTCCAGGAAGTAGAAATTGAGGCGGTCGTCCACGAGAAATTCGACGGTGCCGGCATTGACGTAGCCGCCAGCTCGCGCGAGACGTACAGCAGCTTCTCCCATTTTCCGGCGCAGCTCGGCAGTCATCACGGGTGAAGGCGCTTCCTCGATGACCTTCTGATGGCGCCTCTGGACAGAGCATTCGCGTTCGCCGAGAGAAACGACGCGGCCGTGAGCGTCGGCCAGAATCTGGATTTCGACGTGCCGTGGGCGCGCCAGATATTTTTCGAGATAGAGCCGGGGATCGCCAAAGGCGTTAAGGGCTTCGGAGGAAGCATCGCGAAAGGCGCCGGGAAATTCCTCGTCGGCGGAAACGACGCGCATGCCCTTTCCGCCTCCGCCCGCGACGGCTTTAAGAAGCACGGGATAGCCCATATTCTGCGCGTGAGCCTGGGCCTCCTCGCGGCTTTCGATGGGATCGTTGGTGCCGGGAACGGTGGGGACGTCGGAGCGGCGCGCGAGCTGCCGGCCGGCGGTCTTCGAGCCGAGCGCTTCCATGGCCTCGGCGGGAGGACCGATGAAGGTAAGGCCGGCTTCGGCGCAGGCGCGCGGCAGAGCGGGATTTTCCGCAAGAAATCCATAACCGGGATGAACGGCGTCGCAACCTGACTTGCGGGCCACATCCATCAGCTTATCAATGCGCAAGTAGCTTTCGCGGGAAGCCGCGGGGCCGATGGCGTAGGCTTCATCCGCGAGACGCACGTGGAGCGACTTGCGGTCGACTTCGCTGAAAACGGCTACCGAGCCGATATTCAGCTCGCGGCAAGCGCGCAAGATGCGCACCGCAATTTCGCCTCGATTGGCGATAAGAATTTTCTTGAACATACGGAAATGGAACGCAGCGAAAGTGTAGCATGCGAGGGAAGCCGGTGTGACCCGGGCAGGCGCTTGCGTCGAGAAAGGCTTGCGTGTAAGAAAGAGCCGTAATTTTTTCCGTGGGAGCTGCTATGAAACGTCACCTGCTGGGCCTTGCGCTTCTGATCGCAGCGTGTGCTGTTCCTCTTCCCGCTCAAGACGGCGCGATAGCCGTGCCGGAAGCGATCGTTTCCGAGAATGTGCCGAAAATCCCCGAGAGCATCGCGGAAAAGGCAGGCCGCTACTCCTCGTATCGCTCGGCGAGCTTCGCGGACTGGCATCCCAGGCGGCGGCAAATGCTGATTTCCACGCGGTTCGGCGACACGCCGCAACTTCATTTGGTGGGGAGTCCCGGCGGAGCGCGGACGCAACTCACGTTTTTCACGGACAGCGTGACGACCGGGAGATTTCATCCGAACGGTGGCGATTACATCGTTTTCCCGAAGGATATGGGAGGGGGCGAGTGGTTTCAACTTTATCGATATGACGTGAAGACGGGAAACGTAACCCTGCTGACCGATGGCAAGTCCCGCAATCTGATGGGACCTTTTTCCTCGGGCGGGGATCAGATCGCGTACATGTCCACACGCAGGACTGGAAAGGACACAGACCTGTGGCTGATGAATCCGGAGAATCCGAAATCCGACCATTTGCTAACGCAGCTCAATGGCGGAGGCTGGCAGCCGCTCGACTGGTCGCCGGATGACAAGAAAATACTGCTGCTCGAGGAGCGCTCCATCAACGAATCGTATTTGTGGCTGGTGGATGCCGCAACAGGCGAACGGACGGCGCTTACGCCGGTTGAAACGAAAGACAAGATTTCCTACGGCGAGGCGCGTTTCAGCAAGGATGGCAAGGGCATCTATACGACAACGGACCGGGACTCGGAATTTCACCGGCTGGCCTACCTGGATCTTGCTACAAAGCAGCCGGAGTTTTTGACGAGCAACATTCCCTGGGATGTGGAGACATTTGACCTGACACGGGACGGCAGCAAAATCGCGTTTCTGACCGACGAAGACGGCGTCAGCGTGCTCCGCGTGATGGACGCAGCCACCAGAAAAATGATGCCGCTGCCGAAATTGCCGAACGGAGTGATCCGCGGCTTGCGCTGGCGGCGCGATGGCCGCGAACTCGCCTTCACGCTAAACAACGCACGGAGCCCAGGAGACTGCTATTCGCTGGACGTAACCGCGGGCAAGCTGGAGCGCTGGACCACAAGCGAATCGGAAGTGAAGACGGATGGGTTTCCGGATGCGGAACTCGTGAAATGGAAGAGCTTCGATGGAAGGATGATTTCGGGATTCCTCTATAAGCCGCCGGCGAAGTTCACGGGAAAGCGGCCAGTGCTTGTGGTAATTCACGGAGGACCGGAAGGGCAATCGCAGCCGTCGTTTCTCGGGCGTAACAACTACCTTCTGAATGAACTCGGAATCGCGCTGATTTATCCGAACGTGCGCGGGTCAACTGGATACGGCAAGGCCTTCTCGCTTCTCGACAACGGCTTCCGGCGCGAAGACACGTACAAAGACATTAACGCGCTGTTTGACTGGATCGCGGAGCAGCCGAACCTGGACGCGGAGCGCATCGGCGTAACCGGCGGAAGCTACGGCGGGCACATGACTCTGGCGGTTTCAACGTTCTACAGCGGGCGGATTCGCTGCTCGGTGGATGTTGTCGGTATGTCCAACCTGGTGACGTTTCTGGAGCACACGGAAGCGTACCGGCGTGACCTGCGGCGTGTCGAGTACGGTGACGAGCGCGACCCGCGCACGCGCGAGTTCCTTGAAAAGATCGCGCCGATGAACAACATCGAGAAAATTAAAAAGCCGATGCTGGTGGTGGCTGGCAAGAATGATCCGCGTGTGCCGGTAAGCGAATCGCAGCAGATTTTCGATGCGCTGAAAGCGCAGGGAACGCCCGCGTGGTTCATCATGGCGAAGGACGAAGGTCACGGGTTCCGGAAGAAGCAAAACCAGGATTACCAGTTCTACGCGACGGTCGCGTTTTTGCAGGAGTATTTGCTGCGGTAAAGCGCGCCCGCGTTTCAGCGATTTAAAGCGGAATATTGCCGTGTTTTTTGCGGGGATTGACGTCGCGTTTGTTTTCCAGAGCGCGCAGCGCGTTGATGACCTTCGCGCGGGTCTCGGCGGGCTCGATGACGGCGTCAATATAGCCGCGTTCCGCGGCGACAAAGGGATTCGCAAAGCGCTCCCGGAATTCCTCGATTTTCTCCTGGCGGAGAGCCGCGCGGGCGGATTCGGGAGCTTTCTCGAGTTCGCGCCGGTACACGATGTTGACCGCGCCCTCCGGCCCCATTACCGCAATTTCGGCAGTGGGCCACGCAAAATTGGCATCGGTGCGAATGTGCTTTGAAGCCATGACGCAATAGGCTCCGCCATAGGCTTTGCGTGTGATGACGGTGATTTTCGGCACGGTCGCTTCCGCGAAAGCGAAAAGCAGCTTGGCGCCGTGCTTGATGATGCCGCCGAATTCCTGCTGCGTGCCGGGAAGAAAGCCGGGCACATCCTCAAAGGTAATAAGCGGAATATTGAAGGCATCGCAGAAGCGCACAAAGCGCGCGCCTTTGACGGAGGCGTTGATATCCAGCACGCCGGCGAGATACGCGGGCTGATTGGCGACGATCCCCACCGGACGTCCGTCGAACCGCGCCAGACCGACGACGAGGTTCTTCGCGAAGTGCTCGTGGACCTCAAAAAAATAGCCCTCGTCAACGATGGCGTGAATAGCATCTTTGATGTCATAGGGCTTGAGGGCGTCCTCGGGGACGAGCGTGTTGAGCGAGGCCTCGCGCCGCGAGGGGGAATCTTCGGTCGCACGGCGCGGCGGATCTTCCAGGTTGTTGGAAGGCAGAAACCCGAGCAGCTCGCGAATCATGGCCAGGCAATCGGCGTCATCGGGAGCGATGAAATGCGCGACACCGCTCTTTTCGTTGTGCGTCATCGCGCCGCCGAGCTCCTGCTTTGTGACTTCCTCGTGCGTGACGGTCTTGATGACGTCGGGACCAGTAACGAACATGTACGAAGTCTCGCGAGTCATGAAGATGAAGTCGGTGATGGCGGGCGAATAGACGGCGCCGCCGGCGCAGGGACCCATGATGGCGCTGATTTGCGGGATGACGCCGCTGGCAAGCGTGTTGCGCAGAAAAATATCCGCGTAGCCGGCCAGCGACGCCACTCCTTCCTGAATGCGCGCGCCTCCGGAATCGTTCAGACCGATCACCGGAGCGCCCACACGCATGGCGTGGTCCATGATTTTGCAAATTTTCTGCGCGTTGGCCTCGGAAAGGGAGCCGCCGAAAACCGTGAAATCCTGTGCGAAAACATAAACCAGGCGGCCCTCAATGCGGCCGAAGCCCGTGACGAAACCATCGCCGGCGGGACGCTGTTCTCCCATGCCGAAATCGGTCGAGCGATGGCGGACGAATTTGTCGAGTTCCTCGAATGTGCCTTCGTCAAGTAGCAAATGAATGCGCTCCCGCGCGGTGAGCTTGCCGGCTTTGTGCTCGCGTGCGCGGCGCTCGGGGCCTCCGCCCGCTTCGGCCTCGGCGGAGATGCGGCGAAGCTCCTCCATGCGATCGCTGGGTTTAAGCTGCTTTGCAGCGGATGCTGCAGTTCCCTTTTCGTCAGGCAAGCGGGCCTCCCGTGGATGGCGGCACACTCTTTCCGAAGATGCGCACGGCCAGATGCGTGGCGAGCCACACGGTCCCCAGCAAAAGCACGATGCCGAGCAACAGCTCGACGCAAACGGCGACAACTTTCTGCAGCGGCGACTCGAGAGAAGTGGCGTAGGCGGTGGCTTTCACCAGGATGCGCATGGCGCCGAGCGTCATGGCGACGACCAGAATAGTCGTGAGAATGGAAGCCAAAACCTGTTTCATAAGACCGGAGCCCGCATGGACTCGGCGCAGCAAAGAATAGCGCAAGTGCGGCCAAAATCGAATGCGCGTGACGCGATTCGCGCCACGGGATAATCAGCGCAAGCCCGACCAGTCGTCCGCGACAAGGATGGAATCACTGGGGTTGGCGGCGTCGTACTTAACGCTGGCAGGCTGGCCGGCCACGAGCCGTTCGAAACGAATCTGCCCTTCAAGTCCGGTGATGTCCTGTGCGGTGTGATAGGTCACGCCCGAAATCGAATAGCTGTAGGAAACCAGATGGCGCGGACGATTGTCGGGAAGGCGGCGCGCGCCTCCAAAGAGTCTTTTCGGTCCGTGGCGCGGCTCGGGGGGATGAAGGACCAGATCAACAATTTGCCCTTCGGCAATTCTCCCGATTTGATTGAGGTGAAGCCGTCGCCTGCGTTCGCTTTCCTCCGGGTCTTCGGCGGGCCGAAAAAACGCGTATACGATCATGGCCACGGCGGCGGCAGCCGCAGCACCAAGCATGGCGGTGACTTTCCAATCGGCGAACAAGACGTTCACGCGCTGACTCCGTAGAATTCGTTTCTCGCAGCGGGCAGGGCTGGTGAGGATGAAATCGCCGGCTCGGCGCCGCCAATTTCGACCGCCGCACGATTTTGTATTTTACCGAATCCATGTGAGGCAGATGAATCTAGGAATGGCCCGCATGCACCGGATTGCGCAACACGCCAACTCCCTCGACGCTGACTTCGACCGTATCGCCAGCCACAAGCGGGCCGACGCCCGCGGGAGTTCCGGTGGCTATTACGTCTCCAGGAACGAGCGTCATCACGCGGGAGATCCAGCGCACAAGAAAAGCACAGGAATAAATCATCAACGATGTGCGGCCGGATTGCCGCAAGACGCCGTTGACCTTCGTTTCGACAAGAACATCCGCAGGATCGATCCGCGTCTCGATGTGAGGACCGACCGGGCAGAAGGTGTCGAAGCCTTTCCCTCGCGTGAACTGCACGTCGCTCTTCTGTATGTCGCGGGCGGTGACATCGTTCAAGCAGGTATACCCGAGCACGTAAGAGAGCGAGTCTTCGTTGTCCCGCAGATGGGCAGCCTTGCGACCGATCACGAGCGCGAGCTCGCCTTCGTGTTCGACGCGCTGGGAGCAGGAAGGCAAGACCACGGGTTCGCCGGGGCCGGCAACCGCCGAAGGAGGCTTGAGAAAGATAAGCGGCTCCTTGGGAAGCTCGTTGCCCAGCTCGGCGGCGTGCGCCGCGTAATTTCTGCCGACGCAAACCACCTTGGACGGCTCGACTGGCGCGAGCAAACGAACGTCGGTCGCAGGCCAGACCCGTTCGCCTGGCATCCAGTGCTCCCAGGGGCGAGCACTGATTTCCCGAATCCGATCGTCTTCGATAATGCCGAACTGGGCAGAGGCGTGCGGCGAATCC
>Ga0209581_1001951_pt1 | contig 21734 bp, 19 predicted proteins | sample Coa_R2_FD_187160 | JGI IMG/M metagenome (GOLD analysis project Ga0209581, IMG submission 187160) | Surface soil microbial communities from Centralia Pennsylvania, which are recovering from an underground coalmine fire - Coalmine... | ecosystem: Environmental > Terrestrial > Soil > Unclassified ...
GGCCGCCGCGTAGTAGAGCAGGCTCCTCAGCCGCATGATTTCGGCGACCACGATCAGGAGCAGCGCCGGCACGAAGGCGGACGCGCCGACGAAGCTCGTGGCGAAAAACGAAACCATGAAAAACCTTACGCGCTCGACCGGATCGGAATCGAGCCACGGCCACTCCGGCGCGACGATGCCGATGGCGAGCACGATGCCGGCGACCAGCATCGACACGATCAGAGCAAACAGAACGACGAAAATGCGCCCCACCATCGATCAGCCCGTCATTCGTCGGTCATGGCCATCGCCCGCAGCGCCATGCGCTCGCGCGCCGAGAGCTTCTCGGTCGCGCTCTTGAGCTGGCCGCAGGCGGCCAGAATATCGCGTCCGCGCGGCGTGCGCACCGGCGAAGCATAGCCGGCGTCGAACACGACCTGGGAGAAGTTCTCGATTCTCTCCCAGTCCGAGCATTCGTATCGGCTGCCCGGCCAGGGGTTGAACGGGATGAGGTTGATCTTGGCCGGAATGCCTTTCAGGAGCCGCACCAGGGCCTTGGCCTCCTCGATCGAATCGTTGACGCCCTTGAGCATCACATATTCGAAGGTGATGCGCTTGGCGTTGGAGACGCCGGGATAGTTGCGGCAGGCTTTCAGCAGTTCGGCGATCGGGTATTTGCGGTTGAGCGGCACCAGCGCGTTGCGCAAATCGTCGCGCACCGCGTGCAGCGACACCGCCAGCATGCAGCCGATCTCGCGGCCGGCGCGCTCGATCATCGGCACCACGCCGGAGGTCGACAGCGTGATGCGGCGCTTGGAAATGCCGATGCCCTCGCCGTCGGCCATGATCAAGATGGCGTCGCGCACCGCCTCGAAATTGTACAGCGGCTCGCCCATGCCCATCATGACGATATTGGTGATTTTTCTTTCTTTACCTCCCCCTGAAAGGGGGAGGTCGGACGGCGAAGCCGTCCGGGCAGGGGCCGCTTCTTGACCCCTCCCCGGATCGCCTTCGGCGATCCGACCCTCCCCTTTCAGGGGAGGGATAAGAGAAGAGTCCGGCCAGTCGCCCAGCCGGTCGCGCGCCGCCATCACCTGGCCGACGATTTCACCGGCGGTGAGGTTGCGCACCAGCCGCTGCGTGCCGGTGTGGCAGAAGGTGCAGTTGAGCGTGCAGCCGACCTGGCTCGAGACGCACAAGGTGCCGCGGTCGGTGTCCGGGATGTAGACGCACTCGACCTCGTGCGGACGCTCGCCTTGAACCTCGCCCGGCAGCCGCAGCAGCCATTTGCGGGTGCCGTCGACCGAGACCTGCTCGGCCACCACCTCGGGCCGATCGAGCGTGTAGCGGGCGGCGAGCTCGCCGCGCAGCTCCTTCGACAGGCTGCTCATGGCGTCGAAGGAGGTGAAGCCGCGGAAATAGATCCAGTGCCAGAGCTGCTGCACGCGCATCTTGCGCTGGCCCGGCGGCACGCCGAGCGCGCCCAGCGCCTCGGCGAGCTCGGCGCGCGACAGGCCGATCAGCGACGGCTTGGCCGGCGCCACATAATGCTCGAGCGGCGTCTTCTCGACGAAGGAAGTCTCTTGTAGCTGCAATGACATCCGTTAGCCTTTGTCATTGCCGGGCTTGACCCGGCAATCTCGCTTAGGAAGGTACAGTCTATCTAAGCGGGATCACCGGGTCTCGCCACCTGATCTCGGGTTTACCCGAGATCAGGCTTAAAATGCTCAAGTCGGCTATAGCCGACTTGAGTGTGGCGGCCCGGTGATGACCCTTCGGGTCACTTGCACTCGGCGGCGACCTTGTCGAGCGCCTCGGCGATGCCCTTGAGCGAGTAGGTGTCGGTGGTCTTGGTGCCGCGCGCCGACTCGCTCTTGATCACGAGATCGGCGCCTTTCTTCATGGCCTCGACCATCTGCGCCTCTTCGGCCGCGTTCTTGACCCAGGCGCCGTCGTTCTGGGTGTACATCACGTAGCTGGCAGAGCCGACGGTGGCAGTGGCGTCGATGCCGGGCTTCTGCGGATAGCCGACGATGACGGAAACCTCGTTCTTCACCTTCTCGGCCGGGCGCGTCGAGACAAAAGCGTAGGAGGCGTCGCGCGGCCGGCCGGCCGGCTCGGTCACCGCCGAGGTCGGCTTGGACAGCGCAAAGCAGACGACCTTGCCGTTCGGACTGGCCTTGTAGGCGCCCCAGTCGCCGAACTGGCCGAGCAGCGTCGCCTGGTCGGTCGGCTTCGGCTGGGCGGCGGCGGCCGTCGCCAAAGCGGCGGCGGCGGCGGCAACGAGCGCACTGCGGAGCAAAAAGGTCATGGTCATCGGGCCCTACCGGTCAGGCTTCGGAAAACGGGTGGATACTAGCCCATTACGCACGAAAATCGGCAAGGTGAAGGCGGCAAGATAGCCGGGCCGATGGTTTGGTGCCAGCCGGGCCGCCGGTATAGATAACTCAACGGTTCCTGGAAGCATTAAGGCCATGAAAGCCCTGCTCTGCACCCGCTACGGCACGCCCGACGACCTCGACCTTGCCGATATCGCCGAACCGAAGGCCGCCGCCGGCGAGGCGGTGGTGAAGGTCCACGCCGCCGCCCTCAATTTCTTCGACACGCTGATCATCGCCGGCAAATACCAGTTCAAGCCGGCGCCGCCGTTTTCTCCGGCCGCCGAGTTCGCCGGCACCGTCGAAAGCGTCGGACCCGGGGTGACCGCCTTCGCGCCGGGCGACCGCGTGCTCGGCTACATGACCTATGGCGCGGCGCGCGAGCGCGTCGCGGTGGCGGTCGAGAAGCTCATCAAGCTGCCCGACGCGCTCGATTTCGACCGCGCCGCCGGCCTGTGCATCACCTACGGCACCACGCTGCACGCGCTCAAGGACCGCGCCCGGCTCAAGGCCGGTGAATCGCTCGCCGTTCTCGGCGCCTCCGGCGGCGTCGGCCTGGCGGCGGTCGAAATCGGCAAGATCATGGGGGCGCGCGTCATTGCCTGCGCCTCGTCCGACGAGAAACTCGCCTTCGCGCGCGAGCACGGCGCCGATCTCGGCATCAATTATGCCAGCGACGATCTCAAGGAGGCGCTGCGGCGCCTGACCGACGGGCGCGGCGCCGACGTCATCTATGACCCGGTCGGCGGCCGCTACACCGAGCCGGCGCTGCGCTCGATCGCCTGGCAGGGCCGCTTCCTGGTCGTCGGCTTCGCCGCCGGCGACATCCCGAAGCTGCCGCTCAACCTGGTGCTGCTCAAGGGCTGCGACGTGCTCGGCGTGTTCTGGGGCGCCTTCATCGACCGCGACCTCGAAGGCCATCGCGCCAACACCCGTCAGCTCATCGACTGGTGCGTCGCCGGCAAGCTGTCGTCGCACATCCACAAGATCTACCCGCTCAGCGAAGCGAAGGCGGCGCTGAAGTCGATCGCCGCGCGGCAGGTGATGGGCAAGGTGATCCTGCGGCCCTAACGCTGCGCCTGCAATTCGGTCAGCTTGATCCTGGCCGCGGTCCGGTGCGCCGGGGTGATGTGGTCGATCATGAGCTTGATGGCGGCGGCGAGCACCGCCGCGTCATCGGTGAAGCCGAGCACCGGCAGCATGTCGGGAATGGCGTCGGTCGGCAGCACGAAATAGGCGAGCGCGCCGAACAGCGTCACCTTGACGTGGCGCGGCGTATCGCGGTCGAAGGCGCAGTAGTAGACGGTGAGCAGGTCCTCGGCGAAGGGGATTTGCGCGACGACGCGGCCGAGCTTGCGCCAGAAGCTGCTTTGCAGCGCGCTGTCTCCGTCCTCGCGAGGCGATGCGCCGTAGATCATCGGCTTTACATGGTCGGCGCCGCTGACCTTGGCAAGTCCGGTCAGCCGCGCGCCAGCCCGTCCATGATTTCCGCCAATTTTACGTCGAGCTCGGTGACGCCGCCGGCATCGTGCGTCGACAGCGTGACTTCAACCGTCTTGTAGACGTTGAACCACTCGGGATGGTGGTCCATTTTCTCGGCCGCCAGTGCCGCCCGCGTCATGAAGCCGAAGGCTTCGTTGAAATCCTTGAACACGAACTTGCGCGTGATGGCGTCGCGGCCGGACACCTCCGACCACCGGCCGAGCCTGGCCAGCGCTGCTTTGCGGGCTTCCGCGGTCAATTTCTGCGCCATGACGGGACCCTCTCGGCCGGGACAACGCCCCACCCTCGCAATCGGTTCGCGCCGATATTACCTTGGCTGCAGCGGTCCCGACCATACGAGGCTTCCATGTCCTGGTCATTGAACATCGGCAGGGTGGCCGGCACGGTTGTGCGCGTCCATCTGACGTTCCTGCTGTTTCTCGCCTGGATTTTCGCCGCCAGCTACGCCGCAAGCGGCGCCGCCGCGGCCTGGAACGCGCTCGCCTTCATGGTGCTGCTGTTTCTCTGCGTGCTGCTGCACGAGTTCGGCCACATTTTCACGGCCCGAGCCTTCGGCGTGACGACGCCCTATGTGACGCTATTGCCGATCGGCGGCGTGGCCCAGCTCGAGCGCATTCCCGAGGAGCCCTGGGAGGAATTCCTGATCGCCATCGCCGGGCCGATGGTCAACGTCGTCATCACCGTCCTGCTGGTCTATGCCGCCGGCGCGCATCTGCAGCCGAGCGCGGCCGGCGCCGTCGACAACATGAACATCGCGCTGGTCGACCGGCTGGCGAGCGTCAACCTGTTCCTCGCCGTGTTCAACTTGATTCCGGCCTTTCCGATGGACGGCGGCCGCGTGCTGCGCGCCGCGCTCGCCAGCCGGTTCGGCTACGTGCGCGCCACCGAAATCTCCGCGTCGATCGGCCAGTTCGTCGCCTTCGCGCTCGGCTTTATCGGGCTGATGGCAAACCCGATCCTGATCTTCATCGCCATCTTCGTCTATCTCGCCGCCTCGTCCGAAGCGCATATGGTGGCGCTGCGCGCGGTGTCGCGCGGCGTGCCGGTCAGCCACGCCATGATGACGCATTTTGCGACGCTGGCGCCGGACGGCCACCTCGACGAGGCGGTGCAGACCCTGCTGCAGACCGGCCAGGGCGAATTTCCGGTGGTCGACGGCGCCGGCAAGCCGGTCGGTGTGCTCGACCGCGACGCGCTGATCAAGGCGCTGAAGACGCTCGGACCCGATGCCCGTGTCGCCGACGCCATGAATCCCGACCTGCCGGCGATCGGCCACCGCGTCACGCTCGAGCAGGCCTTCAAGCTGATGCAGGAGAAAATGGCTCCGGCGGTGGCCGTCACCGACGCCACCGGCAAGCTGGTCGGCCTCATCACCGGGGAGACCATCGCCGAGATGATGATGCTGCAGCAGGCGCTGCCGCAGGGGACGCGGATCGGCCCGTGGAGCCGAGCCGCCGGCGCACCCCGATAGAACGCGCCCAGGCGCCTGCGGCAGTTCGCGCAGACGCGCTACAGCGCTTCCGGCCCGATTCCTGCATGATAACCTCGGACTTGCCGGGTTCGGGGGAGGACGCGTCGGGATGAACAAGGGCGTATCGGGTTTGCAGGCCGGCCAGGCGATCGTCCGTCCCTCGCCGCCGCCGGTGCTCAACCATTTCCTCAATCGGTGCCTGACGGACTTTGCCGGCGAAACCCGCGGCGCCGTCGCCGATTACATCCCGGAGCTGAGCAAGGCCAATCCGGCGCATTTCGGCATCGGCCTCGCCACCATCGACGGCCATGTCTATGAGGTCGGCGACAGCGCGGTCGAGTTCACCATCCAGTCGATCTCCAAGGCCTTCGTTTTCGCGCTGGCGCTCGAGCTGGTCGGCCAGGAGCGCGTCGAAGCCACGATCGGCGTAGAGCCGAGCGGCGAAGCGTTCAATTCGGTGCGCCTGACGGCGGACAACCGGCCGTTCAACGCCATGGTCAATGCCGGGGCGATCGCCTGCTCGGGCCTGGTGCACGCCGTCGAGGGCAGCGGCGCCTTCGCCTGCATCCTCGACGCCTTGAGCCGCTTTGCCGGCCGCAAGCTCGCCGTCGACGAGGCGGTGTTCGCCTCGGAACGCGCCACCGGCGACCGCAACCGCGCCATCGGCTACATGCTGCGCAACTACGCAGTGGTGCGGGGCAACGTCGACGAGGTGCTCGACGTCTATTTCCGCCAGTGCTCGATCCTGGTGACGGCGCGAGACCTCGCCGTCATGGCGGCGACGCTGGCCAATCGCGGCCTCAATCCGGTGACCAACGAGCAGGTGGTCGCGCCCTATGCGGTGACGCGCACGCTGTCGGTCATGACCACGTCGGGCATGTACGACTATGCCGGCGAATGGACCTACCGCGTCGGCGTCCCGGCCAAGAGCGGCGTCGGCGGCGGAATCATCGCGGCGCTGCCGGCGCAATTCGGCCTCGGCACCTTCTCGCCGCCGCTCGACAGCCACGGCAACAGCGTGCGCGGCCTCAAGGTCTGCGAGGAAATGTCGGCGCATTTCGACCTGCACATGCTCAATCGGTCGGGCGATGTGCGCAGCTCGATCATCGCCGACTACGACATCAAGGAAATTACCTCACGCCGCATCAGGCAGCCGCACGAACAGGCCATTCTCGACGACCATTTCCAGGACATCCGGGTGATCGAGATGATCGGGGCGATGAACTTCGCCAATGTCGACTACCTGTCGCGCCGGTTGGCGCAGCGGCCGCGGCCGGAACTGCTGATCGTCGACCTGCATCGGGTGCCCGCGGTGAGCGAAGGCGGCACGCGGCTGTTCATCGACATGCTGCGCGAGCTGGCTTCGCTCGGCGTCACGCCCGTCGTGTCCGGCACCGACAAGATTTCACCGGTGTGGCAGGCGATCGCCGCCGGCATCGGCGCGGAGGCGCGCCGTTTCGACCTGCTGGACGAGGCGATCGAATGGGCCGAGGATCAATTGATCTACCGCTACGGCGGCTTTTCCGACGGCCGCGATTCCTCGCCGCTCAGCCGCCAGGCCTTGCTGGAGGGCCTCGCCGAGGACGAGCTCGCCGAACTCGCCTCGTTCGCCACCGCGCGCAGCTTCCATACCGGCGAGCGCATCATCGCGGCCGGCGATCCCGCGTCGTCGATCTTTTTTCTGCTCAGCGGCATGGTCAGCGTCAAGCTCGGCAGCGGCGCGCGGCTGGCCAGCCTGTCGCACGGCATGGTGTTCGGCGAAATGGCGCTGATCGAAGAGGTCCGCTCCGCCGACGTATGGGCCGACACCGCGGTGACCTGCCTCGAGCTCGGCATCGACCAGTTCGACGTGTTCTGCGAACGGCACCGCCGCAGCGGCCAGCGCATCTCGCACAACCTCGCATCCCTGCTCGCCAAACGGCTGATCCAGGCCAACGCCAGGGTCGATCTGCTCAGCGCCTATTGACCGAAAGACGCGCCGCAAACGGCGCGCTGTCATCGCCGCGTCATGTCTCCGTCGAGGATTTGTCAGCAGCAGCGGACAATCTATGCGATATCATTCGGAGGTGCACATGCGACGCATTTTGACAGCGACGACACGGCGGCGATTTCTGGCGACCAGCGCGGCGACGACGGCGCTCACCGCAGCAGGCGGTATTGCAAGACCGTTCCTCAGCCGCGCCAGCGACCGGCCGGCGGTCAGTCACGGCGTGCAGTCCGGCGACGTCGCCGCCGACAGCGGCATGGTCTGGGCGCGCGCCGACCGGCCGTCGCGCATGCTGGTCGAATGGTCGACCACCGACAGCTTCAAGGACGCCCGCAAGGTCGCCTATGTCGACGCCCTGCCGGAGAGCGACCTGACGGCCAAGCTGCTGCTCGAGGATCTGCCCGCCGGCCAGGACATCTTCTATCGCGTCGCCTTCCAGGACCTCGCCTCGCCGACCATTGTCGGCGAGCCGGTGGTCGGGCGCTTCCGCACCGCGCCGGCCGACCGCCGCTCCATCAGCTTTATCTGGTCGGGCGATACCGCGGGCCAGGGCTGGGGCATCGACGAGGCGCGCGGCGGCATGCGCACCTACGCCACCATGCAGAAGAACCGGCCCGATTTCTTCATCCATAACGGCGACAACATCTACGCCGACGGCCCGATCCAGGCCGAACAGAAAATGCCGAACGGGCAGGTCTGGAAGAGCATCGTCACGGAGGAGAAATCCAAACCCGCCGAGACCCTCGCCGAGTTCCGCGGCGCCTACAAATACAATCTGCTCGACAAGAACTTCCGCGCCTTCTACGCCGAAGTCCCGGTCTTTACGCAGTGGGACGATCACGAGGTGTTCAACAACTGGTGGCCGGGCGAGCCCATGGACGCGCGCTCCGAATTGATCGCCAAGAAATATGTCGAGAAGAACGACCTCATCATCGCCGCGCGCGCGGCGCGCGCCTTCCACGAATACATGCCGATGCGCGAGACCATCGCCGAAGCCGGCCGCGTCTACCGCAAAATGTCCTACGGCCCGCTGCTCGACATCTTCATGCTCGACATGCGCAGCTATCGCGGCCCCAACGGCGAGGACAAGGAAGAGACCTACGGGCCGGCCTCGTATTTCCTCGGGCCGACCCAGCTTGCCTGGCTCAAGCGCGAACTGAAGGCCTCAAAGGCGACCTGGAAGGTGATCGCCGCCGACATGCCGATCAGCCTGGTGATCGTCTATGACGTGCCGAAAAAATGGGGCATCGAGGCGGTGGCGCAGGGCGACGACGGCGCGCCGCGCGGACGCGAGCTCGAGATCGCCGACCTGTTGTCGTTCATCAAGCACGCCGGCATTTCGAACACCGTCTGGCTGACCGCCGACGTGCACTACACCGCCGCGCATTACTACGACCCTAACAAGGCCGCCTTCCAGGATTTCGAGCCGTTCTGGGAATTCGTGTCCGGCCCGCTGCACGCCGGAACGTTCGGGCCGAACGCGCTCGACAAGACCTTCGGGCCGCAGCTGGTCTACGTGAAGGCGCCGCCGGCCGGACAGGTGAACCTGCCGCCGAGCGACGGCCTGCAATTCTTCGGTCACGTCGCCATCGACGGCGCCAGCCAGCAAATGACGGTGACATTGAAGGACGTCGACGACCGCGCGCTGTGGGCGACCACAATCGCGCCCAAATCGGTCTGATTTACCGTCCTGAAAGCGCGGTCGAGCCGGGACGCAAACGCCAGTTGCGTCCTGGCCGGCCGTGACTATATTGCGCCGCAATAGCGTTCGCGTCGCGGGCCCTTAAAAGGCCCGCGATTGGTTTTCAGGACAATCATGAATCTGCGCAACGTCGCCATCATCGCCCACGTCGACCACGGCAAGACCACGCTGGTCGACCGCCTGCTGCAGCAATCCGGCTCGTTCCGCGAGAATCAGCGGGTGGCCGAGCGGGCCATGGATTCCAACGATCTGGAGCGCGAGCGCGGCATCACCATCCTGGCCAAGGCCGCCTCGGTAGTCTGGAAAGGCACCCGCATCAACATCGTCGACACCCCGGGCCACGCCGATTTCGGCGGCGAGGTCGAGCGCATTCTCAACATGGTGGACGGCGCCCTGGTGCTGGTCGACGCCGCCGAGGGTCCGTTGCCGCAGACCAAGTTCGTGGTATCGAAGGCGCTGAAGATGGGGCTGAAGCCGATCGTCGTCATCAACAAGGTCGACCGCGCCGACGCCCGCGCCACCCAGGTCGTCAACGAGGTCTTCGACCTGTTCGCGGCGCTCGACGCCAGCGACGAGCAGCTCGATTTCCCGATCCTCTACGGCTCCGCCAAGCAAGGCTGGATGGCGACGAGCCTCGACGGTTCGCACGACGACGGCATGCAGCCGCTGTTCGACCTGATCCTCAGCCACGTCAAGCCGCCGGCGGTCGAACAAGGGCCGTTCCGCCTGCTCGGCACCATTCTCGAAGCCAATCCCTATCTCGGCCGCATCGTCACCGGCCGCATCACCTCCGGCACGGCAAAACCGAACCAGCCGGTGAAGGTGCTCAGCCACGACGGCAAGCTGATCGAGAGCGGCCGCATCACCAAGGTGCTGGCGTTCCGCGGGCTGGAGCGCGTGCCGGTGGACGAGGCGGAAGCCGGCGACATCGTCGCCATAGCCGGTCTGCCGAATGCGACGGTGGCGATGACGATTTGCGACCCGTCGGTGGAAACGCCGCTGCCGGCGCAGCCGATCGATCCGCCGACGCTCGCCATGGTGTTCCGCGTCAACGATTCCCCGCTCGCCGGCACCGAGGGCGACAAGGTCACCGGCCGCATGATCCGCGACCGCCTGCTGCGCGAGGCGGAAGGCAACGTGGCGCTGCGCGTGCGCGAATCCGACGAGAAGGATTCCATGGAAGTGGCCGGGCGCGGCGAATTGCAGCTCGGCATTCTCATCGAGACCATGCGGCGCGAGGGCTTCGAGCTGTCGGTGTCGCGGCCGAAAGTGCTGCTGCGCGAGGAAAACGGCGAGACGCTGGAGCCGATCGAGGAGGTCGTCATCGACCTCGACGAGGAGCATTCCGGCATCGTCGTGCAGAAGATGGCCGAGCGCAAAGCCGAGATGCTGGAGATGCGGCCGTCGGGCGGCGGCCGCCTGCGCCTGGTGTTCCACGCGCCGACGCGCGGGCTGATCGGCTACCAGGGCGAATTGCTCACCGACACGCGCGGCACCGCCATCATGAACCGGCTGTTCCACGGCTACGCGCCGTACAAGGGCCCGATCCAGGGCCGCCGCAACGGCGTGCTGATCTCCAACGACCAGGGCGAGGCGGTGGCCTACGCGCTGTGGAACCTGGAGGACCGCGGGCCGATGATGATCGAGCCGGGCTGGAAGGTCTATAACGGCATGATCGTCGGCGAGCACACGCGCGGCAACGACCTCATCGTCAACGTGCTCAAGGGCAAGAAGCTCACCAATATCCGCACCACGTCGAAGGACGAGGCGGTGCGGCTGACCCCGCCGATCCGCATGACGCTGGAGAAGGCGCTCGCCTACATCGCCGACGACGAGCTGGTCGAGGTGACGCCGAAGTCGATCCGGCTGCGCAAGAAGCTGCTCGACGAGAACGACCGCAAGAAGGCCGAGCGCGCCAGGGAAGCGGAGACGGTTTGATTCGAACCGGAACAAAACGGAATCAAATCGGCAAAACCGAATCAGCGGCGCTGCGTCACAGAGTCCCAATCTGAGACGCCGCGCCCTGCGCAGCCCGCCGCGGCGCGGGAAAAAACATCAGCCTGCGCAAAATTCCGGCGGCAATCGTGCACTATTGCCCCGGTCTGTGGCTAGTAATCCACACCATTAACCGATCGTTAATCATAGGGCTTGAAGGCCCCAAGGTTCGTTGCTTCTATTCGCGCATGTCGACGACCCTGATAGAGATTCGCCGCGCCAAGGTGTCGGACGCAACCGAAGTCGCCGAGACCCACGACGAGGCGTGGCGCACCGCCTATCAGGGCATCATCCCCGGCAACGAGCTCGACAAGCTGATCAACCGGCGCGGTCCCGACTGGTGGGATTCGGCGATCCGCAAGGGCAGCCGCATCACCGTGCTGCAGTTCGGCGAACAGATCGCCGGCTACGCCAATTACGGCCGCAACCGCGCCCGCAGCCTGTTTTATGACGGCGAAGTCTACGAGCTCTACCTGCGGCCCGAGTTCCAGGGCCTCGGCTTCGGCCGCCGGCTGTTTTCCGCCGCGCGCAAGGACCTGATCCAGAGCGGGCTGAAGAGCCTCGTGGTCTGGGCGTTGTCCGACAACGAGCCGGCGGTGGAATTCTATCGGGCGCTCGGCGGCCGCGCCGTCGCGCGTTCCTCGGAACGCTTCGGCGCCAAGACGCTCGACAAGGTCGCTTACGCCTGGCAGGGCTGAACACGCGCTTGTCATGCCCGCGAAAGCGGGCATCCAGTACTCTCAAACATTGAAGATAAATCGAGGCGCCGACGTTTACCGGTTTCCCGCTTGCGCGGGGACGACGGCTAAACTTGCGGCGCCGGAAAGCCGTTCTGCGCGCAGGTCGCCTGCAGCGTATTGAGCAGCAGGCAGGCAATGGTCATCGGCCCGACGCCGCCCGGCACCGGCGTGATGGCGCCGGCGACGGCTGCGGCCTCGGCAAAGGCCACGTCGCCGACGATACGCGACTTGCCGGCCTTGTCGTCTCCTTGGCCCGGCACGCGATTGATGCCGACGTCGATCACGGTGGCGCCGGGTTTGAGCCAATGGCCGCGCACGAATTCCGGGTTGCCGATCGCCGCCACCAGCAGGTCGGCGCGGCGGCAGACCTCCGGCAAGTCGCGCGTCCTGGAATGGCAGACGGTGACGGTGGCGTTTTCCCGCAGCAGCAATTGCGCCACCGGCTTGCCGACGATGTTGGAGCGGCCGACCACCACCGCCTCCATGCCGGCGAGCGAGGCGTGCACCGTCTTGGCGAGCAGCACGCAGCCGAGCGGCGTGCAGGGCGTGAGCGCCGGCGAGCCGATCGACAGCCGGCCGACATTGAGCGGATGGAAGCCGTCGACGTCCTTGGCCGGATCGATGGCGGCAATGACCTTCTGCGGGTCGATCTGCTTGGGCAGCGGCAACTGCACCAGGATGCCGTTCACCGTCGCGTCGGCGTTGAGCTCGGCGATCAGCGAAAGCAGCGCGGCTTCGCTGACATAAGCCGGCAGCTTGCGGTCGAGGGCGCGCATGCCGGCCTCCGCCACCGCCTTGGACTTGTTGCGGACATAGACCTGGCTCGCCGCATTGTCGCCAACCAGCACCACGGCAAGCCCCGGCACCACGCCGCGGTCGCGCCGCAGCCGGTGCACGGCGTCGGTCACCTTGCCGCGCAGGTCGGCCGCGATGGTCTTGCCGTCGATGATGCGTGGGCTCATGGGCCTAGTCCTAGCGCGATGCGGCGAGCTTCTCCAGCGCCGCGATCAGGCGGGCGGGGTCGCCGGCAATCGTCAGCCGCTTGACGCGGGCGGTTGCCCCCGCCGCCACGGCGACGTCGCGCGGTGGGACGCCCACCGCCTTGGCGATGAGGCGGACCAGCGCCGCATTGGCCTCGCCTTCGCTCGGCGGCGCGGCGACGCGCGCCTTGAGCACGGCGCGGCCGTCGGCCATGCGCTCGACACCGTCGATGGCGTCGCGCCCGCCTTTGGGCGTCAGCCGCACGGCGAGCGCGATGCCGCCGGGCGTTGCCAGCCACGGCGGGCTCACGTCAGAACACGTTCGGATAGATGTAGCGGACGATGACGTTCTCGATGAACAGGATGATCAGGATCAGGATCACCGGCGAGACGTCGATGCCGCCGAGATTGGGCAGCAGATTGCGGATCGGGCGCAACAGCGGCTCGGTGATGCGGTAGAGAAATTCGCCGACCGACGACACCACCGGGTTGCGCGTGTTCACCACGTTGAAGGCGATCAGCCACGACAACACCGCTGCCGCAATCAGCAGCCAGATGTAGATCTGCAGCACCAGCATGATGATGTCGAGAACTGCGCGCATGAGTGTTCGCCCGCTCAAAAAACCGGGCGGAAATTAGCGGGTCGCATGGGGTTGAACAAGGTGAGGGTGTGTTCGCCGGGAAAGTCCGCCTTCACGCTTCGAACTGCGGCGGTCACCCGCCGCCAACAAGGGTCTTGCCCGCCGAAGCTCGAAGCGACGGCGGATGGTGGAGCCGAGGGGATTTGAACCCCTGACCTCCTCATTGCGAACGAGGCGCTCTCCCAGCTGAGCTACGGCCCCGCCAAATCGCAACGATCTAACGGCGTTGCGCGGACACTGCGGCGAGTTCGCGCCATTTAGGGCTGGCGCCGCAGCCTGTCAAGGATAGCGCCGGGCCGCTCAATCGTGCCCGCCCGGCACGCCGCGCTCGATCTCGGCCACCGCCGCTTCCAGCGGAATGAGCATCTCGCAGCGCAGCCCCTCCGGCGCAAACACAAGACGGGCGCTGCCGCCGAGCTCGGCCTGGACGCTGCCCTCGATCAGCTTGGAGCCGAAGCCGCGCTGCGTCGGCTCGCTGACCGGCGCCCCACCCTCCTCCTGCCACGCGATCTGCAGCAGCGCGCGCCCGTCGCTGCCTTCGAGCTTCACCGGCTGCCAGCGGATCTCGATGCGGCCGCCGGACGCCGCCAGCGCGCCGTATTTCGCCGCGTTGGTGGCAAGCTCGTGGAACGCCATGGCCAGCGTCAGCACCGCGCGCGGCCGCAGCACCACGTCCTCGCCGCGCAGCACCAGGCGCTCCGGTCCGGCATAGGGCGCGAGGCTGCCGGTCAGCAGCTCGCGCAAATCGGCGTTTTCCCAATGATGCCGGGTGAGCTGATCGTGGGCCTTGGACAGCGCGATCAGCCGGCCCTCGAAACTGTCGCGGAAGGCGGCCGGCGTCGGCGCGCCGCGCGCGCTCTGCGAGGCGAGCGACTGCACGGTGGCGAGCGTGTTCTTGACGCGGTGGTTGAGCTCGTCGATGAGCAGGCGCTGGCGCTGCTCCGCCGCCTTGCGCTCGGTAATGTCCTGCACCACGCGCACGAGATAAAGCAGCCGCCCGTCGGCGTCGCGCACCGGCGACGAGCGCACCGACATCCAGATCAGCCGGCCGTCCTTGCGGATGAACCGCTTCTCCACGGAATAGAAATCGAGCTCGCCCGCCACCTGCTTGCGGAAGCCCTCGCGGTCGGGCTCGGCGTCGTCGGGATGGGTGTGCGTAAACAGGCGGTTGCACAGCAGATGCTCGCGCGAGAAACCGGTGATGCGGCAGATCGCTTCGTTGACGCGGAGGAAGGTGCCGTCCGGCGCCACCTCGGAAATGCCGATCGCGGCGTGCTCGTAGGTCGCCGCCAGCCGCTGTTCCTGCTCGAGCAGCGCCGCGTCCACGCGCTTGCGCTCGGTGATGTCGAGGAAACAATTGACCGCGCCGATGATCTCGCCCTTGGCGTTGCGCAGCGGGTCGATGTTGAGCGACACGATGATGCGGGTGCCGTCGGCGCGCTCGACCAGGCGTTCGAGGTCGCGCGCCGGCTTGCCGGAGGCGACGACCTCGGCAAAACCCGAGCGCTTGAGCGGCGTACCGTCTAGGTCGAAGAAGCGCACATCGGCGGTGAACTGCTCGTGGGTCTGCCCGGGCTGGGGCGCGCGGCCCCAGATCTGCACGGCGCGCTGGTTGTACTGCAGGATGACGCCGGCGGCGTCGCACACGAAGGTCGCGATCGGCAGCATGTCGAGGATGCCGTCGGAGGCGCGAAGGATTGCGTCCAGCGCCGGCGATATCGATGGCGCGCGCCGCGTCTTCTCGTTCGAGTCCAGCATCCGCACGCCTCCGCGCGTGGCCCGGCAGTCTCCCTTACTCCCCCGAGGCATCGGGCATGAGCAGGCGGTATTTTGTCAAGCCGAGGGGAAATGCCGCCTACGACGCGGCTTCCGCGGCGCGCGGCGCCGGCTTGCGGCCGATCCAGTGGTCGATGAAGGCGGCAAGCCAGTTGCGCGCGGCAAAATCGTGCACGGCGCGGTCGGCGATGTGCTCGTGGCGCTTTTTGGTTCCCGGCAGTTCCATGCGGTGGGCGCCGCGTACCAGCCAGCGATACATCATGGCGTGCGTGACCTCGGGATGGAACTGCAAGGCGTAGCCGGTTCCGCTGCGGAATGCCTGGATCTCGAAGGCCTCGCCTTCAGCCAGCAACTCGCCGTCCTTGGGCAGTTCGAAGCCCTCGCGGTGCCATTGATAGACGTGGTCGGGCCATTCCGGGGTGATGGCGCGGCCGGCGGCGGTCGGACGGATGGGGTAGTAGCCGACTTCGGCGTGGCCTTGCGGGTGCGGGTAGACGCGGGCGCCGAGATGGCGCGCCATCATCTGCGCGCCGAGGCAGATGCCGAGGAACGGTTTGTTGTCGCGCAGCGGCACGCCGATCCAGTCGATCTCGCGCTTGACGAAGTCTTCCTCGTCATTGGCGCTCTGCGGGCCGCCGAAGATGGCGGCGGCGGCATGCTCGTCCATGGTCTCCGGCAGCGGATCGCCGAAACGCGGGCGGCGGATGTCGAGCGGGTAGCCGAGCTTGGTCAGGACCTGGCCGACGCGGCCCGGCTGGGAATGTTCCTGATGCAGGATGATGAGGACCGGCTTGAGCATAGCGCGGTGCCGAGTACTAACCACTTTGCCGCCATTTGCAAAGTTTTGGCGGCTATGTGCTGGACGCGGCCCGGCGCGCCAGCTGCCGCTCGCTCACCGCCTTGAGCACCATGCGGCGCGGGATAAAGCGCAGCAGCAGGGTGACGAGCTTGTTGCCGAGGCCCGGCACCACCAGCCGGCGCCCGGCCATCAGGCCGCGGTAGCCGGCTTCCGCGACCTCCCGCGCGCTGACGGTGAGGATCCCCGGGCTGTCGCCTTTGGCCCCGGCGCGCACGGCAAACTCGGTCGGCACCGGCCCCGGCGCCAGCAGCGTGACGCGGACGCCGCGCGGCTTCAGTTCGCTGGACAGCGCCTCGGTGAAGGACAGCACATAGGCCTTGGTGGCGTAATAGACCGCGCTGCCGGGACCGGGCAGGAAGCCGGCGACCGAGCCGACATTGAGCAGCCCGCCTTGGTGGCGGGCGAGCGGCTCGACGAAGGCGAGCGACAGTTCGGTGAGCGCGCGGACGTTGAGGTCGACCATGCGCAGCGTCTCCTCGCGGTCGCGCGTGGCGGCGAGCCCGACCAGGCCGAAGGCGGCGTTGTTGACGATGTATTGCGGCTCGAGGTCGTGCGCGCGCAGCGCCTCGGCGATCGTCTGCGCGGCGCCGGGCGCGGCGAGGTCGGCGACGATCACCGTCGGCATGCGCGCACCCGCGGCGGCGATCTGCGCCGCCAGCGCCTTGAGACGGTCGGCGCGGCGGGCGACCAAAACGAGGTCGTGGCCGTGATCCGCGAACACGCGCGCGAGCTCGGCGCCGATGCCGGACGAGGCGCCGGTGATGACAGTGACGGGGCGAAGCTCGCTCATGCGGTCACTATATATCCCTTCGCCGCCGCGAAAGCGGCGAGCCGGACGGCGGCAGAATTTTTTTCTCTTTGCATTCCCGCTGGCGCAAAAACGAACGGACTCGCGCAAACGCGGCGCGCGGAAATAAACAAGTCATAAACAATCGGGAGCCATGTCGGCTCCCGATCGCGTCAGGCACGAAGTGGTAGGCGCGTGTGGGCGGCGTCTATTCGAGGTTCTTGCTGGCCGGGAAGTCGCGCGAGAACACCGGCTGCTGCACCGCCTTGGCCGGATCGGCAGTCCAGAACTGGCTCACCTGCGGATAGGTCTTGACGATGGTGTTGGTGAGCTTGCCGTCGACGCGCGCCACCTTGCGGATATGGATGTCGAGCACCGGCGTGCCGTATTCGTCGAGCTTGACCGGGCCGATGGGGCCGCGGGTCAGCCGCACCTCGTGCATCGCCTTGAGGAAGGCGGCGGCGTCATCGGTCTTGCCGCCGAGCTTGGTGAGCGCCTCCTCGATGATGAGCAGCGCGGTATAGGGGCCGGCGGTGTAGAAGCCGGGGTCGTGCTTGTACTCGGCGTTGATGGCGGCGACGAACTTCTTGTTGTCGGGCGTGTCGAGGCCGGCGGCGTACCAGCCGGCGCTGTAAACGCCGACGGCTTCATCGCCCATCACCCTGAGGATGCCCTCGTCGGTCATGGTGGTGTTGCCGAGCACCGGCTTCTTGAGCCCGAATTCGGCGAGCGCCTTGAGGAAGCGCAGCGGGTTGGCGCCGGCAAAGCCGGTGTAGATGGCGTCGACGTCCGGTTTGATCTGTCCGATGTAGACGCCGTATTCCGGCGCGTTGAGCGGCGGCCACAGCTTCTGCACGATCTTGCCGCCGGCCGCCTCGAAGGCGAGGTGGAAGCCGCCGGCGCCTTCGTGGCCGTAGGTGAAGTCCTCGGCGACGATGCAGACCTTCTTGAAGCCGAGCGTCTTGGCGGCGTAGTCGCCGAGCGGATAGGTGACCTGCGGCGCGGTGCCGAAAGCATGCAGCACATAAGGATTGGGCTGGCGCGTCTTGAGATCGACGGTGGCCGAGGACGTGGTGGTGATCAGCGGCACCTTGCTGTCGCGCACATAGCCGTCCATCGCCAGCGCTTCGTTGGTGGCGAGCGGGCCGATGGTGACGTGGACCTTGTTGCGCTCCACCAGGTCCTGGGTCTTGGTCTTGGCCAGCGCCGGATTGCCGGCGGTGTCCTGGGTGATCAGCTCGACCTTGCGGCCGGCGATCATGCCGTTGCGCTCCTTGAGGAAGAGGGCGGCGCCTTCCTCCTGCTGCTTGCCGCCGGCGGCGAGCGGCCCGGTGAGCACGGTGAGGAAGCCGATCTTGAGCGGCTCGGCCGTTTGCGCCAGCACCGCCGGCGCCGGGAAGAGGCCGATGGCCGCGCCCGCTTTGAGCAGCGTGCGGCGCGACAGGCCGGGTTTTTTGCCCGATTGTTTGCCCGATTTTGTGGCGGTCATTGCAGCATCCTCCCTGGATAGGGCCGGTCTCACGCCGGCTCGGGCGCGGACTGTAGGCGAGAGGGGCGGGTTTGCGCTACCGGGGCCTCTTTCTTCACCTCTCCCATAGGGAGAGGTCGGATCGCGAAGCGATCCGGGTGAGGGGTTACGGACTATCGAGGGTCACTTGCCCCCTCACCCCAACCCTCTCCCCCCAGGGGAGAGGGAGCACGCCGAGTGTGCGGCCGCGCATTGCCGATGCAAATTTCATTCAGGCGCGCGTCATCGCCCCTATTCTTTGCGGCGCGGGGTACGCCGTCTTCTCCTTTTCGACCCCCGCAAGATGCGAGGGGGACGGCGCGCCGATCGGCGCAACCTTCCTTGAGGACACGTGCCGTCTCCGGCACGTGGCGCCTTTCGGCGCGCCATCGCGGCGTTTTCCTTACGGCGCCGGGCCGCGCTTTGCCCGCGGTCCGCTTGGTGCTGCCGTCCGCCCGTCGCGCGTTTCGGTCCATCGGGCCACGACACGCTCCGGGCCTCGGGCAGACCTTGAAGCGGCCCGCCGTCAGCCAGCTCCTGGCAGGGACTCGGTAGTGGTCCCGGGCGGAGCCCCGGCGCCGCCCGAGTGCGAGGTTACGAGCCTCGCCCGCGGGCGCCGCAACCACCCCGCATCTCTGAGCGTCCTGCAGAGACGCCCCTCGCCGGGGTGGCTGGGAGGAATATAAGGATAGGAATATGGTCGTTTTAGGGCAACGATTAAAAATTCACAGAACGACGAAAGGGCTGACTAGGCCGCAAAGTTATGTGTAATTTGGAGCATGCTTCAGAATTTGAGATTCACAAATTTCAAGACTTGGGACCGGGCCGACCTTAAGTTCGGCAAAATCACCGGTCTGTTCGGAACTAATTCGTCTGGCAAATCGAGTCTGATCCAATTTTTATTACTTCTGAAACAGACCAAAGAGGCCACCGATCGAGGCATCTCACTCGACTTAAATGGTCCTTATGTCAGCCTCGGCACTTATAAGGATATGATTCATCAACACGACGAAACGAAGAGACTTGATTGGAGGCTAGTATTCAAGAGGGAGAAGGAGTTGGCCCTTATTGACCCTAGCGGCAAAAGAACTGAAAGTTTCGTGCGCGGTAATGAAGTCGGTGTAACAAGTTCGGTAATTGAAAAAGATGTCGGCGCACTTGCCGATTTCTTGTCCTACGACATTGGCGGAGCAAAATTTGCTCTAGCACCAAAATCGGCCGGCGATACTGCTTACGAGCTGACTTCGTCCGGCAGTGACTTCCGATTTGTTCGCACTATGGGAAGACCCTGGCAACTGCCCGGACCAATAAAATCGTATGCATTTCCGGATCAAGCGAGAACTTATTTTCAAAACGCGTCCTTCTTGTCCGATCTAGAGTCTGCTTTTGAAGAACAGCTTGATAATGTTTTTTATCTAGGGCCACTTCGAGTCTATCCGCAGAGAGACTATTTGTGGGCACGGTCGCGCCCGCGCGACGTCGGCCTCAGAGGCGAGAAAGCAATTGATGCCATTCTCGCCGCGACAATTGCAAACGAACAACGAAATCGTGTAAAAAAAGGTCGCCTTCGTCCCTTTCAAGAGATGATTGCATATTGGCTTCAACAGATGGGCCTGATTTATGATTTTCAAGTTTCAGAAATCGCTGAGGGTTCCAATCGGTGGCAAGCGAAAGTTCGTGTTAGAAACGGCGGGACTGAAGCTCTCCTAACGGACGTTGGGTTTGGCGTCTCGCAAGTCTTGCCAGTGGTGACCCTGCTTCAATATGTCCCCGAGGGAGCCACCGTTATTCTTGAGCAACCGGAAATTCATTTGCATCCTCTTGCTCAGGCAAGCTTAGCGGACGTACTTATCAACGCGGCGCTAAATAGGGATGTTCAAGTCGTTGTCGAAAGCCATTCTGAGCACCTATTGCTGAGACTACAGCGTCGCATTGCTGAAGAACAAATTTCAAAGGATGATGTGAAACTATACTTTTGCGATCTGCACGAAGCGAAATCGCAGCTTGAAATTCTCGATGTTGATATGTTCGGCAGTATTAACAACTGGCCCGAAAATTTCATGGGCGACGCTTTTGGCGAAACTTTCGCAACCCAAAAAGCTCGTCTAGAACGAATAAAAAGTAATTAATGTTGCGCCGAGTAATTGACGCCAATGTGCCGATAGTCGCCAACGGTCGCGGCACAAACGCGACACCGACCTGTCAGTTAAATGCCATTCTGCGGTTACGTGATATTTTGTCCGATGGACAAATCGTAATCGACGACGCTGGGGAAATGATTGAGGAATACAAACGCTATTGCGAGCCGAGAGGTCAGCCTGGCGTGGGTGATCGATTCTTTCGCGAAATTCTGATGAACTATAACGAAAAGGTCTTGAGGGTTCGATTAGATAAAGACGAACATGGCAACTATGTCGACTTTCCGAACGTCCCTGAACTAGCTAATTTTGATGCAGATGACATAAAATTTGCTGCAGCTGCTCGAAAAACTCAAACGCCTGTCTTGAATGCGACCGACTCCGATTGGCTCGATTATATAAATCCCCTTGTCGCAAATGGCATTCACGTAGAGTTCGTTTGTGGGCTAAATTCGGCCGCGTGGATCATTGCCTAAAAGCGCCGCCTACTCCACCTGCTTGCCCTGCGCCATGCTCTCGTCGAGCAGATGCAGGTTGTTGGCGACGTATTTGTTGCCGGGGTCCTTGCGGTCGGCGGCGATAAGCTTCTCGCGCGCCCGCTTGTAGTCGCCGCGCAGCATGTAGGAGAAGCCCTGGTTGTTGAGGATCTCGACCGTCGGGCCGACGATCTTGATGGCCTCGGCATAGGCGCGGTCGGCAAGATCGAAGCGCCGCAGGCGGTCGTAGCTCGCGGCGAGCCCGAGCCAGGCCTCGGCGTCGCGCGGATGCACCTCGACGGCGCGGCGGAAATGCGTCTCGGCCAGGCCGAAATTGTTGGCGCGGTACATCTTCTTGCCCTGCGCCAATTCGTCGTTGGGATCGGAGCCGAGCAGGCCCGGCGTCTCGGCCGCGGCCGGGGTGTCGAGGCCGGCGGTGTTGGCGGAGGCGAGCGCGCTCGCCGCTGAGCCGTCGGCCGGCGGGGCGCCGTCGGCGGCGGTCTGATCGGCGGACTGGCTGAACAGATCGCCCGCGGTGTTGCAGCCGGCCAGCGCCAGCGCGGCGCAGGCAATCATCAAGGCTCGGGCCATTCCTGCACGCATACGCTACCTGTTCGGAATACCGCCCGCACCCCCGGGACGGTGTCAGGCTAGGGCGAGAAAGTTAAGAAGTTGTTCACTTATGGCGGCCGCCGTCATTTGCGGGACGGCGCGAAGCGCCGGGCCCGCAATCCGGGGCCAAACGCCAGGCCTTGAGAGCGCCCGCTCCGGGGACCGGATTCCGCTCGCTGCACGAAGCGCCCCCGGGCTGACGG
>Ga0209581_1001953_pt1 | contig 21710 bp, 20 predicted proteins | sample Coa_R2_FD_187160 | JGI IMG/M metagenome (GOLD analysis project Ga0209581, IMG submission 187160) | Surface soil microbial communities from Centralia Pennsylvania, which are recovering from an underground coalmine fire - Coalmine... | ecosystem: Environmental > Terrestrial > Soil > Unclassified ...
CAAGATTCGAGTGGTTACCAGACGATCCTACGGCTTTCGCACCTATGAGGCCATGGAAATCGCGCTGTATCACAACTTGGGACGATTGCCGGAGCCAGAATCAACCCACAGATTCTGCTGAGGAGGCACATTTTCCTGGATTCGTTATGGAATCGCTCGACAGTGGAGAGCGTGCAGATCACCATGGCGGAGGACTTCGGAGTGCAAGGCCGAGGCGCATTTTACGATCACACCGGCACCATCCGCGATGTGATTCAGAATCACATCTTTCAGATCCTTAGCAACCTGGCTATGGAGCCGCCAGTCAGAACCGACAGCGAATCGATTCGGGACGAGAAGGCAAAAGTACTGAAGGCCATCGCACCCATCGAAAAAGCGTCTCTGGTTCGCGGACAATTTCGCGGATACCAAAGTGAGGGCGGTGTTGCGGGCGGCTCGCGGACGGAAACGTTCGCCGCCCTGAAGGTCGAAGTGAACACCTGGAGATGGCAGGGCGTTCCTTTCTATATCCCAGCCGGAAAGCAAATGCCGGTCACCTGCACCGAGATTCTGGTCCGCTTGCGCCGTCCGCCCGACGTTTACCACTCGCAGGAGTCGGCCGAACAGAATCATATCCGTCTGCGAATCAATCCCGAAATAGAGATTGCGTTGGGAATGATGGTGATGAAACCGGCGAAAGACATCGAAGGCCGGGCCGTGGAGATGTTGGCCAGCCATCATCCCGAAGCAGACGAGATGGACGCATACGAACGGGTGCTCGGCGAGGCATTGCCGGCGACGCCACGCTCTTCGCGCGGGAGGACTACGTAGAAGAGGCATGGCGCATCGTTGACCCGGTGCTGCGCGCGGACACTCCAATTTACGAATACGAGCCGGGCAGTTGGGGTCCGGCGGAGGCGAGCGAAGTACTGGCGCCGCGAGGCGGATGGCACAACCCGGTGATCGCGGCCGCAAAGGGCACCCAGAAGGCAGCGTGAGTTGCTTCGCCCGCAAAGATTTATCGAGAGAGGCTCTATGAACATCGAGATTTATCCCAATTCCGGATCTGTCGCCGAGAGGGCTGCGTCGGTCATTGCCGACTGCGCATGGGACGCCATCGCCGAGCGTGGTTTATTCATTATGGCCGTGAGCGGGGGGCACACTCCCTGGACCATGTTGCGCCGTCTCGCCGCGGCTCTAGTCCCATGGCGGGCCATGCAAATCATTCAGGTGGATGAACGGGTGGCGCCGGCCGGGCACGCGGAGCGCAACCTCACTCACATCTACGAGAGCTTGCTGGCCAATGCCCCGCTCTCTTCCGATCAGCTCCATGCCATGCCCGTCGAATCACCCGACCTCGAAGCTGCCGCCCGTGCGTATGCCGCTACCCTGCGGATGATAGCCGGGGAGGGCCCGGTCATCGATCTGGTGCACCTCGGCCTGGGTCCGGATGGCCACACGGCATCGCTTGTGCCCGGCGACCCGGTCCTCGACGTCGAGGACGCGGATGTCGCGCTGAGTGGACCGTACCAGGACTGGCGCCGGATGACGCTCACTTATCCGATTCTCGACCGTGCGAGGCGCATCCTCTGGGTCGTCACGGGCGGAGAAAAGGCGGCTATGGTGAAGCGTCTGCTCAACAGCGATCGGCAAATTCCGGCGGGACGCGTCCGCAGTGATCGAGCGCTTCTCCTGGCCGATTCCGCGGCAGCCGCCCAATGGGCCGGCAAGACCGGAGGAGTAATATGCGTGTAGGCATCGCAACCGATCACGGCGGATTCCATTTGAAGGAACATCTGCTTGGCCGCCTGCGAGCGGCGGGGCATGAGGTCGTGGACTTTGGAGCAGATAGGCTCATCCCCGGCGACGACTATCCCGATTTTGTCATTCCGCTCGCCCGCGCCGTTTCCGGCGGCCGGGTGGAACGCGGGGTCGCGGTCTGCGGCAGCGGCGTTGGCGCCGAGGTGTGCGCCAACAAGATTCCCGGCATTCGGGCTGGCCTCATTGGCGATCACTTCTCGGCGCGACAGGGCGTGGAGGACGATCACATGAACGTTCTGTGCATGGGCGGCCGGACGATCGGCCCCGAAGTCGCGTGGGAGTTCGTCGAAACATTCTTGGCATCGGAATACAGCCGGGCGGAGCGTCACCTCCGCAGGCTGAGCAAAGTGGCGGCCCTCGAGGAAATCACAAGGTGAGCCTGGCGGTTACAGGCGCGGGTCTCGGCAGGCCGCCGTCTGCGGGCGTGGACCGAGAGTGAGTCAATGTCTACTGCTTACGCCACACTCGCGGATACCGCCACGGGACAAAGCTCACCGCTCGGAGCGAGCGTCTTGGCGAACGGGGTCAATTTCAGCGTTTACTCTCGCAGCGCCTCGGCGGTGGAACTACTGCTCTTCGACCGCGATGATGATGGCCAGCCATCTCGCGTCATTCCGATCGATCCTATAACCAATCGAACCTATCATTATTGGCACACGTTCGTGCCTGGACTTCAGCGAGGCCAACTCTACGGATATCGTGTTCATGGGCCGTACGATCCTGCGAACGGCTTCCGGTTTGATCCGGAGAAGGTTCTACTCGACCCATACGGTCGCGGCGTCGCAGTTCCAGCAAGCTATTCCCGCGACGCGGCGAAATTGCCGGGTGACAACACATCGGTCGCGCTGAAGAGTGTGGTGGTCGACCCGGCGGACTATGACTGGGAAGGCGATCGTCAGCTACGGCACCCGTCCGCGCGGACCATCATTTACGAAATGCATCTTAGAGGGTTTACGCAGCACACCAGTTCCGGCGTTTCCCTGGGCAGTCGTGGTACCTTCGCAGGCTTGATTGAGAAGATACCGTACCTTCAGCGACTCGGCATCTCCGCCGTAGAGTTACTGCCGGTGTTCCAGTTCGACCCGCAGGATTCTCCGCATGGGCTCGTCAATTACTGGGGTTACTCGCCAATATCCTTTTTTGCTCCCCATCGCGGCTACAGTTCGCGGCAGGGCCCGTTGGGGCCTGTAATCGAGTTTCGGGACATGGTGAAGGCATTGCACCGCGGCGGTATTGAAGTGATCCTGGATGTCGTCTTCAATCACACCGCTGAGGGCGATCATATGGGACCTACACTGTGCTTCCGCGGGTTTGAGAATGACGCCTACTATATCCTGGGGCAGGAGCGGTCGCGCTTTGCGAACTACAGCGGCACCGGCAACACGCTGAACGCCAATCATCCAATCGTACGCCGCATGATTCTCGATAGCCTCCGCTATTGGGTCGGCGAGATGCACGTGGACGGGTTTCGGTTCGATCTCGCGTCCATTCTGGCGCGCGACTCGTCGGGCCAGGTACTGGCGAATCCGCCGGTCCTGTGGGACATTGAATCAGACCCCGCGTTAGCCGGGACGAAGTTCATCGCCGAGGCATGGGATGCCGCGGGGTTATACCAGGTGGGCAGCTTCGTTGGTGACAGTTGGAGGGAATGGAACGGCAGGTTTCGCGATGACGTACGAGACTTCTTTCGCGGAGGCGAGGATTCCGCGACGCGCATCGCCGATCGGATTCTAGGCAGCCCCGCCATCTACGGTCATAAGGAACAGGATCCGGAGGAGAGCGTCAATTTCGTCACATGCCACGATGGCTTCACGCTCAATGACCTGGTTTCTTACAACCAGAAGCACAACGAGGCGAATGGTGAACGCGGTCGTGACGGCGCCGATGACAATCGAAGCTGGAACTGCGGCGTCGAAGGGCCGTCCGCCGACCCGGCCATTGAAGCGACGCGCAATCGCCAGGTCAAGAACTTTCTGACGGTCACGCTGCTCTCTCTGGGCATCCCGATGATCGGAATGGGCGACGAGGTGCGGCGCTCCCAGTCTGGTAACAATAACCCGTACTGTCAGGATAACGAGACGACCTGGTTTGACTGGTCGCTGCTGGAGAAACATGCGGATGTCTACCGTTTCCTGCGGTTGGTGATTGAGAGGCGGCGACTGCGTGACGTCGGTGCGGAGCAGTATCACCTGAGTTTAAACCAACTGCTTGCCCGGGCGGCGAAGACGTGGCATGGAGTCCATGTGGGCCAGCCGGATTGGAGCTCCTCATCGCATAGCATCGCTTTGAGCGCCCAGTTGCCGAACGAGAACGTGATTATGTACCTGATTTTCAATGCGTACTGGGAGCCTCTCGAGTTCGAACTCCCGAACGGCAATCGCGCTCCCTGGAAAAGATGGATCGATACCGCGCTCGAAACGCCGAACGACATCGTTCCGTGGGCGGACTCACCCATCGTTCCCGATTTCGCGTATGTTGCCGAACCGCATACCGTGGTGGTGCTGCATACCGAGGCCAGCCATGAGGTCGCTTTTGTTAGTGAAGCGCACTGAAAGTTCTGCCACTCCGAGGTCAAGCGGCGAATGAAGATGCGCTCCTCCAGTTGCCTCGCGCCTGAGTGTCACGGTAGAAAAGGAGAGACGCCGAGGCACCTTCGCGGCTCACGTGAATGGAGTCTCCGCGGTGGATCTGGCCGGATGCTATCAGGTTGGAGAGGGGTTGGACGAGGTGGCGCTCGATCGCGCGTTTCGAGTGGCGCGCCCCGTACCTTGAGTCTGTGCCTTCCTTCAACAGAAACCTACGGGCGCTTTCTTTAACGCTGAGTTGAAGGGCGTCGCCGCCGCTTTAGAGGCACTGTTATATCACATCCAATTCGAAGTTTCCGTCACGGGTAGGCGCGACAGAGGCGCGCAGGGCCGTCGGTGCGGGCGCAGGTGCCGCAAGCGGGTCATGCGGCAAACAGTCCGCCGCAAAGCAGCCGCGCTCACCCATTGTTCCGGAGCACTGCGAAACAGCACTCCAGCCAACAAGCCTCTCGCGTTCCAGCGACTGGTTCCGCCGAGCAGGAGTCGCAGAGAAGTCGCCGGCGCGACGCACAGTTCTGTGTGAACGAGTGGACAAAGAACTCCCGGTTCCCGACGCAGCCGGGTTAGAGGAAAGGACTGTCAACCGCTACGCATTCACCAGCGGCGCCTCAGTCCCGGATTCCAAATCAGCCCCCTTGTTTTTCCCCAAGAGGCGAAGGGCGGCAGCCACGACGTGATCGGCCGTGAAGCCCAGATGCGCAAGAACTTCCTGGCCCGGTGCCGAGGCTCCGAACCGTTCTACACCAATGACGGTCCCCTCGTCGCCTGCCCACCTATGCCATCCAATCGGTGAGCCTGCTTCCACCGTGACACGCTTTCTGACGCTGCGTGGAAGGACGCTTTCGCGGTAGGATTCTTCCTGGGCCTCGAACAGGCTCCAACTCGGCATACTGACAACGCGAGCTCTTACTCCGGAGATCTTCAGCTCCTCCCGTGCCCGTGCGCAGAGGCTGACCTCGGAGCCGGCGCCAATGAGGATCACATCCGGCGACCCGCCTTCGGCATCGGCGAGCACATAGGCGCCGCGAGCGACACCAGGATCTTTCGCAGCGGCGCGGTCGAGATGCGGGACCGTTTGCCGCGTCAGCACCAACAGCGTTGGACCGTCATGCTGAACCGCAAACGCCCATGCCTCAGCCGTTTCGTTCGCATCAGCGGGCCGAATGACCGTAAGCCCTGGGAGCGCGCGCAGGCCCGCGAGCTGTTCGATTGGCTGGTGGGTCGGGCCATCCTCCCCGAGCCCGATGCTGTCGTGGGTGAAAACGTAGATCGCCTTGAGATGACTCAGCGCGCCGAGGCGGACCGCGGGCTTCATGTAATCGGAGAATGTGAAAAACGTTGCGGTGAAGGGAAGCACTCCGCCGTGCGCGGCCATGCCATTGACGGCGGCTCCCATGGCGTGCTCCCGAACACCGAACGCAATGTTCCGCCCTGCGTAGCTCCACTCCCCACCGACCGCACCCAGCGTTCCCGGCCCAGACATATCGGGCGATTGGAAATCTCCCAGTCCCTTGAGCGTCGTCCTGGTCGACGGGTTGAGGTCGGCCGATCCGCCGATTAGGTTAGGGATGTGCTTGGCCAGGGCGATCATCACTTCGCCACCTGCGGCGCGAGTGGCAATCGGTTTGTCGGTGGGCTTCCATTTGGGAATGTCCACATCCCAGTTTCGCGGGAGCTTGCCACTCACGATGCCCTCGAACTCGGCCGCCGCCTCGGGAAACGCGTCTCGATATCCGTCGAACCTCTTGCGCCAGTCATCTTCCATTTGCGCGCCGTGCAGAACTGCCTGGCGAAAATAATCCACTGAGTCCTGGGGCAGGTAGAACTTCTCCATGCTCGGCCACCCCAGAGCCTTCTTGGCGGCTATCAATTCCTCTTCTCCCAGCGGGTCCCCGTGTGCAGTGTAGCTGTCCTGCTTGTGGGGGCTCCCATAGCCGATGTGCGTCCGCGCCAGAATCAATGATGGCCGCTTATCCTCGGCCTGAGCCTCGCCAATCGCGCGCGCCACGTCTTCGGTGTCATTGCCGTCTGAAACCACGCGGGTGTGCCAGCCGCACGCCTGGAAGCGCTTGGCCACGTTTTCGGTAAAATCGATTTCCGTGGCTCCCGCGAGCGAGATGTGATTCTGATCGTACAGATAAATCAGCTTCCCCAAGCGCAGATGTCCGGCCAATGAAGCAGCCTCGTGACTGATGCCTTCCATCAGATCGCCATCGCCGCAGATTGCGTACGTATAGTGGTCGACGATTTTGTGTCCGGGCCGGTTGTAGCGGGCCGCGAGCCAGGCTTCGGCAATGGCCAGGCCCACGCCGTTGCCGAACCCCTGGCCAAGCGGTCCCGTCGTGACCTCGACGCCTGGCGTAACACCGCGCTCTGGGTGACCCGGCGCGATACTTCCCCATTTCCTGTAATGTTTGATCTGATCGAGGGGAAGGTCGTAGCCTGAAAGGAAGAGCAGGCTGTACAGCAGCATCGACCCATGTCCACCGGACAAGACGAAACGGTCGCGGTCGAACCATTGCGGATTCTTGGGATTATGCTTGAGGAACTCTGTCCAAAGTGTATAAGCCATGGCTGCAGCGCCCATCGGCATGCCAGGGTGACCGGCATTCGCGTTCTGGACGGCGTCCGCCGATAGCAGTCGGATCGTGTTGATGCAAAGGTCCTGCAGTTCTCGATTCGGCTTCCGATTCATAACTATCTCCACTGACGGCCGCCACGCGCCAACGACGCGGAAACAAAAGCCGCTGGCGAAGCAGAGTGCAATCGCCGGTCCGTTTGGGTCGACCCGCGTTCTCAAGGCGTTAGACCGTAGATCCTAGTGCCCAGAGTCGGCCTGCCGACACCCGGAGGACATCGACGGGCCAGGGCGCGATTAGGTCCGCCGCCAATCATTCACTCCCAACCGAGATCTGGTTCGCCAGGCGGCTTGTCAGCCGGTCAACCTGCCGCAGCAACGGGACGAGCGTACTGCCGTGCTCGGAGAGCAATAATCGGGCGTGGTCCGCGTTACACGATGTCTGTAGCTGCCCCAGAACCGCGAAGGAGTTCGGCGGGCGTCTTGCGGGCGTCTTGCCTTCCATTCGATCCGCCATGTCCTCCAGCACCTCGGCAGAACACTCGTCATATGCCCGAAGGGATGCCAGAACCGCCTCTGGCAGCACAAACCCCGGCAATTGCAGGCGGTACTTGAGGGTTGCACTCCGCATGAGGAAGAGCGCACGCAATTGCGGTTGCCACCTGCGTATGCGCTTGCGCAGAGCCAACGCCTCATGCCGTGACGGACCGAATTCGAGAAGGACCCCGTCGGCAAGCGATCTAACGCTGTCAAACTTGCGATTGATGGTGTCGCGGAGGGCAGAGGTGCGCCGGATAGCGGAGGGGATATCCGACGAAACCGGCTCCCGCGCGAGCTGAGCTAACAGACGTAAAGTGGAGACAGAGACGCTTCGCATCTCGACACTCGACGGGGAACTCCAGAGCTGATCGAAAATCAACCACATGACCAGCAGGCCCAGGAACACTCCGGCAACGCGGTCCCGTGCCACTGCGAGCGAAGTCTCCCTCGCGAATTTCTGCATGTGAATCACGAAGAAAACCGCACCGAGTTGCAGGCCAAAGAAGGACAATCTGGGGCTCGAGGTCATGAACCAGGAAGCCAGCGCTGTGACGAATACGAAAAGAACCGTGAATCCCGCAATTGAATCCACGTGCGGTAGGACGAACACTTGGCTGCTCATGCCAATGACGAGGCCGCCTATGACAAAGCCAGCGAAGCGCAGAACCTGTCGCTGACGAGATGCGCCGATCGTGGATAGAGCAGTCAGGAAGCAGGTGAGCATCACTGGAACACCCATGCCCAGCCAGTCGATCGAATTATAGATTACGTAACACGCGCTTGCGGCAAGGCACCCCTTCAGTGCGAACCTGGCGTGCTCGGGGTTGACGAAGGCATCGGCGGCGATCAGCGTGGGGCCCGGCATCTCGTCTGATGTGGCCTGATACTCGTCCATGGACCGAGCGCCCGCAAATACCTGCGGGATGAGTGCGGCGATGTTCTCCATCTCGCGCAGGAGCGGCATACGATGCGGTTGATCCTCACTACTTAACGGAATCGGCCTTGGAATTCGCCTGTCCATCAAATCGGCGCGGATGCCCGCGACGGCATCCGCCACGCTTTGCAAGTGCTCCTGGTCCATCCCTGGAGGCGCGACAGTCAACTGGACGAGCGCGGCTGTAATGTCCACAAGATTGCCGACCAGCGCCACCACGGCACTCATCTGCGCTCGGTATTCGGGCGAGTAATCCGACCGGCTCAAAGCACGCCGCAGTGTGGATGTCCCGAGCGTGGCCAGCCGGGCGATCTTATCCTCGTCGGCCTGGTCGATCGCACTCCCTTCCGAGTAGCCGATCAACAAATTGTGGATCGCAGCCAACCGGTCGGCGACGGGCAGAACAATATCGTCTCCGGGTCGCCCATGCCTGAAGACCAGTTCGACCGCCGAGGTGGCAGCGACCGAGATGAGGGCAACCAGAGCAAGCGCGAGCGTATTGAGAACGTTCTCCCCACCTGGCATGTGCCGGTCCCAAATCGTGACGGAGATGGAGATCACCATCGCAAATCCCACGAAGGCCCCGTAATTGGTGATCGCCGTGAGTGCGTAAAACGCCAGGAACAGCGAACCGATATTCCAAACAAAGTGAAGAAGCGGATCGCTGATTACGAGCTGGACTGATAACAGCACGTAGACGACGCCTGCTGCGGCGAGGAGCATGATCGTTCCCGCCGAGCTCAGGGTCGCACGCGGGCTTTCGCGCGAGATGAGCAGCGCATAGATCCCCCCCAGGAATGCAAAAGGAATGCGAAACGTGTTGCAGAGGATCATAACAAGCGTCACGGCAAGAACCATGCGCGCCACCGTCAGTGCCCGGCCAGGGTAGGGGGCAAGTTCGTGCTTGAGGAACCCGCACAACCACGTGAACGGCCGCCGTACGTCCGCTGCTTCGTGAGCAGGTGCGCCCACCTCAACGTCCCCGAATCACAACAACCGCTGATTCACTTACGCGGAAAAGGTCTTCCGGCGGGTTCTCTACCCGCACCCGAACCGGGTAGCGCGTGGCCAGGTGCACCCAATTCAAGGTCCTCTGCACATCGGGTAGCACCGATCCCATACGGCCGACAACGTCCGCATCGGGAGTCACGCCGAAGCCGATGCTATCCACGATGCCCGTGAAATGCATCTCGGGCTTCGACATCACATAAACCTCGGCTCGCATCCCTGGCGTAATGTGCTGGAGTTGGCCTTCGCGAAAGTTGGCGACCGCCCACCACGTGCGCTCGTCGATCAGCGTGAACACCCGCTGGCCGATGTGCGCGTACGCACCCTCCGAGATCGTCAGGTTCGTGACGCGAGCCGGAAACGGCGCGTAGACCCGGCAGTTGTTGAGATTGTAGCGGGCGGTCTCCACAGCGGAAGCTCTAGCGCCGCGCTGGTTGACCAATGGTTCGAGCGTGGTAACGGCATTCTGGGCCTGTTCATGCTGGGCCTTGCTCTGCTCCAGGATTGCCCGCGAGCGCTGCTCTTGAGCCAAGGTCGACTGCAATCCCGCCTGCGCAAGCCGCAGTTGAGACTCCGCCTGCTTCAGAGATTGAGCCTCCGCAATCTCCGAAGTCCTCGCCCGGTCCACTTGATCCACCGTGACGAACTGCCTGGCGAGCAGCGGCTCAATCCGGTGCAGATTATCACTCGCATAGGTCCACTCTGCTTTGACGCGGCTGACACCCTGTTCGGCGTTTGCCACATCCGCACGCGCCTGATCTACTGCCGCCGCTGATCGAGTCACGTCGGCTTCCGCGCTCCGAATGTTCGCCTGAGAGACGGAAACCGCGCTCACCAGTGCCGCGATTCTACGCTGCTCATCCACGATTTGTCCCTCAAGGGCTGCCTGATCGGAAACCGCCTTTTCCAGTGCGTAGCGATAGGGTCGGTCATCAATTTCGTATAGCAGTTGGCCTTGCGTCACGAATTGGTTATCGTGCACCTTCAGGTCCACAATTCGGCCCTCCACCTGAGGCGCAATTCCGATGAAATTCGCGAGTATCTCTGCGTCGTCGGTGCGGGGATAAGCGTCCACGTGGTACAACACCATCAGGCCCAGCACCACCGCACCAATTACGATTGCCCCACTGAGCACGATTCCAAGCACCCTTCTACTGTTCGTACCAGCGCTGGACGTCATCGACCTTCCTCCCTATCGGAACAGCGCGAACCAAAACGCGAAAGAGAAGAGCGCCGCCAGGCTCGGATAAGTCAAAACCGGGAACTCAAGCGTTATCCGAAGGCGCGCCAGGAGCCATCGAGCAACCCCCGTGAGCACCAGGCTCAGCGCCAGACACATGAGCCACGCGGGAAAGAACGACCCTAGAACATCAAAGGAAGGAGCCCGCCCGCAGCCTGTCAGCAAGACCGCTGCGAGTACCAACGCACACCCCGAAATCCGCCGATGTCGATTTGTTGTCATGGCCGGGCATTCCTGTTGGTGGATTGGATTGAATCGCCGCAGCGAAATGCCAGTTCCGCGACTGCCGTCAATACCTGTGTTCGCGCCAGGATATCCGCGGAACGGGCTTGGGCGAGAAGTTTCTGGGCTGCGGTCACGTCTAGCAGGTTGCGGACACCGTAGTTGTAGGACGCAAGGGCGGCAGCGTAGGACTGGGCGGCGGAGTCCAGAAGCGCTGTAGCCGCCTCGCGCTGACGAAAGGCGGTCGTCAGATTCGAGTAGGCGGTCCAAACTTCGTCCTCGATGCCATCCCGCGCAGCCGCGACCTGAGCTTCTGCCCTACGCGCCTCGGCTTCGGCCTCCCTGAGGCGGCTTTGGCGAGCGCCCCCGTCAAAGACGGTCCAGTTCAAACTCAGGGCGAGCCCGCCGGTTAAGTCGGCCGTATGGCCCCAGGGCAGCGTCTGCTGCTGGATATATAGCGACTGAGCAGTCGGGTAGGCTCTGAAACTCAGGTTGGGATAGTAGGCAGCCCCCGCCGCCTTCCGCCGCGCCTCTGCCGCGCGGACGCTGGCAAGCCGCGCCAGGAGGTCCGGCCGCTGCTCGAGAGCGCGTTCGATTACCTGCTGGACCGTCTCGCCGATCGACGCGGGAGTGGGCACTTCGCCCAGCGACGCGATCTGAATCATTGTGGCAGCGGGCGCCCCCAGGGCCGTGGCTAGATCGCCACGGGCAATCTGCTCCGCCCCGAGCACCGCCTGCAGATCGTATTTTGATTGCGCAGTTGCGCTACGCGCTTCCAGCACGTCGGGTAGGGTTGCCAACCCATCCCGTAATCGCTCTTCGGCGGCTTGCTCCACCGCCTCAGCATTCGTCAAGCTCGCCCTTGCGGCGGAGTCCTGTGCGGACGCATTCAGCAAGCGATAAAACGCCAGCTCAACTTGAAGGATGAGCTTCCGGTGAACGTCGTTAAACCCGAAGTTCGCCGCCAGCAGCCGGGCACTCTCCGCCGCGATGCGGCCGCGACGCGCCCCGAAGTCAAGGATTGTGTAGTTGAGAACCAGTGACGCCTGAACGAATGGAACGGTATGCCTGTAGAATCGGACGCCAAGCGGAATCTCCTCCCGATCGACTCCCGAGAGGGCCGCAACCGATAAGGCCGGGTACAGTTCGCTGCGTGCGATTCCAAGCGCCGCTGCTTGGGCGCGCGCCCTCTGCCAGGCGACGCGGGTCTCCGGGTTTCGGGCTTCCGCCAAATCAATCAGGTCTGCCAGGGAATAGGCCTTCCCGGGCTCGATCGGGAAGGTCTCCCGACTGCCGCGCTTCGCATCGCGTACGATACCGCGTTCATCTGCGGTGTGCCACGCGCGATCTGGTGAAGCCGGCGGCTTTTGAGCAATTAGCGGCGCGGCAGCAATCAAAATGACAAGGGGGACCGCTCTTCGATCAGTCCAGCGACACTTCGGTTTGAGATCCACTTGCCGCATCGATTCGGTCCCCTCTGTTTAAGGCCATCCGGCAGGCCGGCTTTGCTTAGGCAGCAGCGTCCTGAGAAATCGGCTGGACTTCCGTTATGAGGCCGCTCTCCACGTCGAAGATGAAACCGCGTACGGGCACCTCTTTGGCGATCCACGGATGTGATCGAACCTTCTTCATCTGCTCCCGGGTGTTCTGCTCAGGCTCTTTATATGAGAAGAAACGCATCGGAGCAGGCGACGCGTCGCCGGTGAGCGCAATGAGTTTCGCGTTCAGCTCTTCATCGGTGAAGGTCGTGAATCCGCAGCCGGTGTGATTGAGAAGCATGATCTCCGTCGTTCCGAGGACACGGGTGGAAACCACGAGTTCTCCGAGCACATCTTCTGTCACCGCCGGTCCACCGGTCCGAATGACGTCGAGGTCAGTATGCGGCAACCCCAGAATTCCAGGCAGGTCTGAAAGCCTGGGATCCATACAGGTGACAACGGCAATCTTGGGGGTTGGATGCGCCCCCAGTTTTCGGTCGTGCTTCTTCGCGTACGTTCGATTCGCGTTTAGGGCTTTGTCGATATTGCTCATGGCAAGTCTCCACTCGCTACAACTGCAAGTTGGGTGCCTTCCGGGCAGGGGCTCGCAAACTCCCGCGGTGAAAGCATCGAGAACCCGCTGGTCCGATTTCAGAAGAGCTTGGAATCCGGCAGTTGGCGGATGTTCGACGCGGAATTCGGTCGCACGGCGGGGATTTGGGAAATGCTCTACAGATCGATCACGACATCGTGAACTGGCCGTGAGCAGCAGACGAGTATATTGCCCTCAGCGGGCCGGTCGAGCGGCTCGGGGTCGTATGCCACCGCTCCCGAAACCAATCCGCTCTCGCAGTTATGGCACACGCCGCTGCGGCACGACCAGCGCACCGCAACATCGCACGCTTCGGCCAGTTCGAGGATGCTCTGATAGGCCGACCGGTCCCAGTGTGCGGCGACGCCGCTTCGCGCGAACGACACCAACGGCCCACTGCCACCATCGCCTTCGGGCAGGTGCGGAGGTCGTTTCACCGCACCGGTCACACCAGGACTCATCGCCTCGCTGCCGTTGAAGCTCTCGGAGTGAATCCGCGACGGCGGAACCCCACGAACTGCCATGGCTGTTTTCATATCCGCCATGAAACCAGTCGGGCCGCAAAGGTAAACGTCCGCGTCCCAGGGGATGCCGGCGTCTGCGAGGGCCGATTGCGTCAAATGGCCGACGGCGTCGAAATCCACGCTCGATTTGTCGAGCGGAGCCGGCCTACTGTAGCAGATATAACTCCGGCCGTGCCGAAGAGCGGCTATCAGTCCCTGGACTTCGGCGGCAAAGGGATGATGCTCGCGGTCTCGCGCTGAGTGCAGCCATGAGACTTGGCGCGTCGAGCCGGCCGCGGCCAACGTATGCAGCATCGCGAGCACGGGCGTAGCCCCGATTCCTGCGCTGAGGAGGACCACCGGGCCCTCACCGTCTTTCAGAATGAAGGTGCCGCGGGGGGAACTGACGTCGAGGACATCGCCCGCCCGGACTTGATCCCGCAGCCACCTTCCGGCCACACCGTGCGGCTCGACTTTTACGCTGATTCGATAGCGCTCGTCCGACACAGGCCCCGAGAGTGAGTAGCTGCGAAAAATCGGGGGCCCTGCGGGGTCCGGTCGAACGCGAAGGACCACGTGCTGTCCCGGCTGAGCGACTGGCAGCGGCTGACCGTCAAAAGCCTGCATGGTGATCGACAGGACGTCGATCGACTCCCGATCGATCGACATCACTTTTAGCCTGTGAAATCCTGGCGCCGCCGGATGCGCGGCCGCTTCCGGCATGAGGCCTGCGTTTCCGGCCCTCGGGTTTCGTAGTAACGCCTCGAACGAGCCGCGCCATCCCGGCGAAAGCGCCTCGATTCGCATTGCACATTCCAACAAGTCGTGCGAATGATTGGGCAAATAGAGAAGCTGATTGATCTGAGAGACCGTCATGCGCACATCCGCCTCGCCCACTTTGACGATTTCGTCGCCCGCTCCGACTTCGCCTTCCTCGAGAACGCGGAGGTAGAATCCGGGACGGCCGCTGGACGTCAGCAGCGCAGCCATTCGAGGCTCGTTCATCCGGATGCCCACGCGATAGCACGTCACCCGGGGTTGAGTGACCTCGAACACTGCGCCCCCGATCCGATACCGATCGCCAATACAGACCTGGTCGTCGGGCAAGCCTTCGACTGTAAAGTTTTCGCCGAATTGCCCGAAAGACGTCGCGTCGCCCAGAGCGGGCCTCCCAAGCTGCCGCTGCCAATAAAGGTAGGACTCGATTTGGTAGGCAAAGACAGCGCGTTGTTCGCCTCCGTGGCCCCGCAGATCCCCCTGGCCATCTCCCTCCAGATTCAGCCGCCCGGCCCGGCACCGGCCATGAATCGGATTCTTCCAAATTCCGGTGTGGACTGTGCGCCCCTTCCACTCGATGTCGCGCGGAAGACCGACGTTCACGGATAAAAGCCGAGCCATAGATACAAGTCCCGCCTTTTACCGGCATACTTGATGCCAGATGCACCAGATATCGCGGCACGCGAGGGCGCCGGCCCGGTGGATCCAGATGCGTCGACCGGTCGAGTCGGCCCGCCGACACCCACCTCACCCGCGGGCCCTCTCCTCGAGCCGCTCAGGCTCGCCCAAGCCTGAACTGGCGGCCAACGTCTGCCGGTAATCGGCGAGAGAAAAATCGTCTTCTACCGCGCCCGCCGAAATCACCCGCATTCGCGGCCCTCCGATTGAGACGTCATGGTCAGGCGCCTCGATGCTTTGGAAGGCGACTTCCCCGGTTGGCGCGCCCTCGGCTTTTGCCTTAGGTGCAGCCTGTTCCTCCGGAGTTGGAGTCCAAGCCAGTTGCCGCTCATCTGGCAGTCTGCCGAAACGCCGACGTCCGTTAGCCGCCAACCGCCATGACTGAGCGCGTCGCAGTCTGCGTTTTCAAGCGGATGAAGACCGGGCGCAATGGTGGGCCAGATGCAGATCAAGCAAACGAACTCTCGAGGAGGGGACGTTGACCATGACCGGAGATGCCTTCGAGGCCTTGTTGGGCCCGAACCTGCCGTCGGTGCGGAGGTTCGTCCGAATGCGCCTGGGGACTTGCGACCAAGCCGACGACGTGATTCAGCAAACTCTATTGCAGGCATTCGTTCACCGCGATCAATTACGTGCCGAGTCCAAATTCAAGAGCTGGATCCGCTCTATCGCCATGAACGAGGTACGCATGTTTTTTCGGACCGGTCGGCCGAGCGTCTCGTTGGATGAGCTGCGGCCGATCGATTCTGGCGACTCAAGGAATTCGCCGCTCGCAGACGCCGAGCAACTTGAGCGGTTGGAATGGCTACGGGCGGGCATGGAAAAGCTTTGCGATCGGGATCGCGAGACTATCCGCCTGCGCGATCTCGAAGGGATGAGTATCACGGAGATGGCGGACGCATTTGAGCTCTCAAAAGCTGCTGCGAAGTCCATTCACTTTCGTGCACGGCGCCGCCTGGCGTGTGCTCTGCGCAGCATGGGGCGGCGCCTTCCAGCACGGGAACTCCAAGCCGCAAAACGGGGAGTGAATGGCAGCGCTGGACAAGGTGGGCGTCTCACGTCCTCGAAACTGAGGGGTGGGCAGCAATCGATTGGCCGCGCCGCGATCGCCACGGTTCCCGGCCAGTGCGCCAACGGCGGGCACGCATGACTACAGCACTCATATCGGCGACTCGCGCGGCAGAAGTAGACAGACGTGCGCAATCCCCCGACCGAGCGCTGACAATGCGGATCCTAAAAAGCGCCGTCCCGATCTTCTGCACTGCGGCGGCAGCGCGTGCGAACTCGGCTGGTGAGCCGCTCAGCCCCACAAACATATTCGCCCCCGCGTCGACGCCGGCTGACACCATCTCAGGCCTTTCTCTCCTGGTGCTCACGATTACAGGCGCTATGTTCGTGATCGTGCTCTGCCTGCTTTTGTGGGCGGTGGTGAAGTTCAGGGAAAAGGCCGGGGCGGGGCCGGGCGAGCCAGCGCAAGTGTATGGCAGTACGCAGGTCGAATTGGCATGGACGGTAATTCCAGTGCTGATCGTAACGATCCTGCTACTGGCGACGGCGCGCGCGATCGCGAGCATTCAAAATGCGATCCCGCCGCCCGGCGCCGTCGAAGTGTCGGTCATTGGGCACCAATATTGGTGGGAATACCACTATAAGAAATCAAATGTGGTCACGGCGAACGAGCTTCATGTGCCAGTGAGCAGCCCGGTACATCCTACGCCGACTTTTTTGAGCCTCTTTTCCGCCGACACGGATCACAGCTTCTGGGTGCCTCGCCTGGCAGGGAAAACCGATTTGATTCCGAACCACCCCAACAGCATGTGGATCGACCCCCGCGAAACCGGCGTCTACCTGGGCCAGTGTTCGCAATACTGCGGCGTCCAGCACGCCAAGATGTTGCTGCGCGTCTACGTGCAAACGCGCGACGAGTTTGACCGTTGGCTCGAACAGCAGAGCGGACCCGCGGCCGCCAGTGACAGCACCATCGAGGGGCGGCGCACGTTCGAATCCACTGCCTGCGTCAACTGTCATACTATCCGCGGCAGCACAGCGACCGGAACGTTCGGCCCGGACCTGACTCACCTGATGAGCCGCGAAACGATTGGCGCAGGCGCGGCGCTCAACACGCCGGCGAATTTGCGCCGCTGGATTCAGGACCCGAGTGCCTTCAAGCCCGGATGCCTCATGCCCGCAATGGGACTGAGCGATTCACAACTCGACGCCATCACGGCCTACATGGAGACTCTCCGCTAATGTCCGCAGCAAGAGCCACTGTTGCCGTCGTACGCTCCGAGCGCGCTCCGTTGGTCGATACGCTCCACGAGTGGGTGACCACGGTCGACCACAAGCGCCTCGGCATTCTCTACATCATCTATGCGTTGCTGTTCCTCGCTTTCGGGGGTATAGAAGCGATCATCATACGGATCCAGTTGATCCGGCCGCACAACACCTTCGTGTCGCCGCAGGTGTTCAACCGGATGTTCACTATGCACGGCACGACGATGATCTTCTTCGCTGCCATGCCGCTTGTCTTCGGGTTTGCCAACTACTTAGTCCCTCTGATGATCGGGGCTCGCGATACGGCCTTTCCGCGGCTGAACGCCTTCAGCTTCTGGTTGACCGCCTTCGGCGGTCTGTTGCTTTACTTCAGTTTCCTGGGTGGGAACGGCCTCTATGGGGCCGGCAACGCTCCCGACGTCGGATGGTTCGCGTACGCCCCACTTACATCGCGGACTTTCTCCCCCGGGCATAGCACAGACTTTTGGATTCTTGCCCTGCTGCTTTCGGGTATCGGCAGTATGGGGACCGCAATCAACATCGCCGCAACGGTCTTGTGCATGCGCTGCCCCGGAATGACGCTCGGGAAAATGCCGCTTCTTGCCTGGCTGAACTTCACGATGGCCGGGCTAGTCATCCTATCGATGAGTCCGCTGACAGCCGCGCAGTTGATGCTGTTGGTCGACCGCTACCTGGGCGGCCACTTCTTCGATGTTCAGGCCGGCGGCTCGGCAGTGCTGTGGATGCATTTCTTCTGGATTTTCGGCCATCCCGAGGTCTATGTGCTCGCGATTCCCGCGTTTGCCTTCGCTTCCGAAATCATTCCGGTTTTCTCCCGGAAGCCAATCTTCGGATATCCCGTGATGGTGGCCGCGACGCTGGCTATCGGATTCATCTCGATGAGCGTGTGGGCGCATCACATGTTCACTGTCGGAATGACATCAGCCGGCAACACGTTCTTCGTGTTGTCCACCATGGCGATCGCAGTTCCCACCGGAATCAAGATCTTCAATTGGCTTGCCACCATATGGGGCGGCAAGGTGCAGTACCGGACTCCCATGTTGTTTTGCGTCGCGTTCCTGTTCCAGTTCCTGATTGCGGGACTCACGGGGATCATGCTGGCCGCCGCGCCTTTCGATTGGCAACTCAGCGGTTCCTATTTCGTGGTGGCCCATTTCCACTATGTCATCGTGGGCGGCATCCTATTCACGATCTTCGGAGCCTTCTACTATTGGTTTCCCAAAATGTCGGGCCGAATGTACAACGAGGCGCTCGGCAAGGTTCATTTCTGGTTGTTCACTGCCGGTTTTCACCTGACTTTCGACTTCATGCACGTTCCGGGAGTGCTCGGGATGCCGCGCAGAATATACACCTACGAACCTGGCCGCGGATGGGACATCTGGAACCTAGTGATCACCATTGGAGTGTTGTTTCAGGCTGTCGCGACTCTGGTGTTCCTTGGCAATTTACTGTGGTCGAAGTTGTGGGGTAAGGTGGCCGGCAGTGATCCCTGGGACGGTTGGACGCTCGAGTGGTCTACCGCATCGCCACCGCCGGCTTACAACTTTCCGAGCCTGCCTGAGGTCAGGAGCCGGCGTCCTCTGTGGGACCTCAAACATCCAGAGGATCCGGATTGGCACTACGAGTAGCCTTATGAGGGCACTCACCACGACGGGTCCCGAACATGTCCCTGAGCGTCAACCCGAGTGGCGTCTGCCGGCACGCGGACCGGTAGCGATGTATTTCCTGATCGCCGCCGAGGCTGCCATATTCACGATATTTGTCGTCGCGTACATCTTCTATGTCGGCAAGAGCGCTACTGGCCCTCAGCCCGCCGCCGTCCTGCACGCTCCACTCTTCTTGACGGCCTGCCTGTTGTCGAGCAGCCTGACGACTCACCTAGCGGTGAGAGGCTTGAGGAGCAGGAATGTGCGCCGATTCACCTGGTGGTGGTGCGGCACCGTCATTCTGGGCGGAATCTTCGTTGCGGGCACTGCCCGGGAGTGGCGACATCTCGTTTACCAGGACGGCTTGACGATCCAGACCAACCTCTTCGGCACCACCTACTACTCGCTGGTCGGCCTGCATGCGTTCCACGTGATAGCGGGCCTTCTTGCGCTGGCAGTCGTACTGGTTTTCGCGATTCGCGGAGATGTGCGGCAGGAACATAGCGCGCGCACCGAAGTCCTCTCGATGTATTGGCATTTCGTCGACGCGGTGTGGGTTGTGATCTTCACCGTAGTGTACCTCATCGGCCGCTAAGGAGGAACAGGCATGAATATCGGGGCATTCAGGTCGGATCCGGCGATGGTAACCCAGACCGTCGAGGTTCCGGCGTCTACCGCCTGGCCGATTGTTCTGGCGTTCGGAATCATGCTGGTGGTGGCAGGGCTGGTTACGAGTGAATCCGTCAGCGCCTTGGGAGGGCTGCTCGCCGTGACTGGGGCGGTTGGTTGGTTTCGCGACGTATTTCCGCGGGAGCGCCACGAACTACTCACTGTAAGCCCCGAAGTCCCGGCAGTGACAACCGGGCGGACCACGATCGATAGAACCGCACTCGCGCCTGATCGACATCGCATCTGGCTGCCGGTCGAGATCTATCCGATTTCGGCGGGCTTGCGCGGCGGTCTCGCCGGGAGTGTGGCGATGGCCATGCTGGCGATCATTTATGGACTCGTGAGTCAGCGGAGCATTTGGTACCCGATCAATCTGCTGGCGGCGACCTTCTTTCCCACGGCCGGACCGCAAGCCGCCGGAGACCTGACTCGTTTTTATCCGTCAATGTTCTTCCTCGCTGCCGCTTTGCATCTCAGCACTTCGATTCTCGTCGGTTTGCTGTATGGCGCTATGTTGCCGATGCTCCCACGGCGGCCCATCCTGCTCGGCGGCCTGGTGGCTCCAATCGTATGGTCAGGCGTCGTCTACAGCATTCTCGGCATTGTAAGCCCGGTCCTCGATTCGCACATCGACTGGATCTGGTTCGTTATTTCGCAGATCGGATTTGGCGTCGTCGCCGGCATCATCGTTTCCCGCCGCGAGCGTATACCCACTTGGCAGCGGCTACCCTTCGCGCTCCGTGCAGGGTTGGAACAGTCCGGCATGCGCGATGAATCGCATCACGGAGGCGAACAGTGAGCGGACAGTGGCCCGCGATTCTCGCCTCGCTGCTCATTACCTCTTGTGGGGGATTTCGCACCGTACCGGGACAGCCGGGCGGAACTTCAGGGCCCTCCGCACCCGCTCAGATTCTCGACTTCACCATCCTTTACGGGAGGAATTGCGCCGGGTGCCACGGACGCGAGGGACGCGGCGGCGTGGCTATCGGAATAGGAGAGCCGGTGTATCTGGCCATCGCCAGCGACGCCGCAATCACTCGCGCGACCGCCGACGGCGTGGCGGGAACCGCCATGCCGGCGTTCGCGAAACGATCGGGCGGAATGCTGACCGACGACCAAATCAGTGCAATCGTTCGTGGCATTCGGTCACGGTGGGCGAAGCCCGATGCGTTGCGAGACGTGGAGCCCCCGCCTTATGCCGCCTCGCAAACAGGCGACGCCGAGCGTGGCGCCGCCGTCTACGGAACGTTTTGTTCCTCCTGCCACGGCCCCGGCGGGCGCGGAGGAGCCCGCGCAAGTTCTATCGTAGATGCCGCATACCTCCAGTTGGTGAGCGATCAGGAACTGCGCACCCTGGTCATCGTCGGCCGTCCCGACTTGGGCGCACCGGATTGGCGCGGAGATCTGCCGGGCCGCCCGATGTCGCCGCAGGATGTTTTCGACGTAGTGGCGTGGCTCGCCGGGCAGAGGCCGGCATTGCCCGGTCAGCCTTATTCCACTGCGCTGCTCCCGGGAGGAGTTCGATGACCAGACGCGGAATCCTCATGAAGCTTGGCATCCTGTTGAACGGCGTGGCGGGCCTCGCCCTCGCGATCCCGATCGTCAAGTACCTCCTTTCTCCGGTCTTCCGCGAGGCCAGGCCGGGGTATGCGTCGTGGCTCTCGCTCGGCTCAGCCGCCCAATTCCCGGCGGGACAGACTCGGCTGACCGCCTTTCAAAATCCACACAGCTGTGCTACCGATGGCGTGACGGCGAATATTCCCTGCTGGGTGCGCAATATAGACAACGTCAGGTTTCAGGTCTTCGCCATCAATTGCGCGCACCTGGGCTGCCCGGTGCGATGGTTTGCGCAATCCGGGCTGTTTCTGTGTCCGTGCCACGGTGGCGCCTACTACGCAGATGGTTCGCGCGCCTCCGGACCGCCGGAACGGGGATTGTTTGAATACCGTTACAAGCTGGAGTGGGGAGTGCTCTGGATTGAAGCAGGCGAGATGCCTACCCCGGGTGCTCCTTCCGCGAGCCTGACGAATATCTCAAGGGCTCTATAGCAGAATCTGTGGGCAGAGCGACGACTGAATTACCTGGCTGACAAGCTGTTTGACTGCGACGAATGGGAGCACTTTGAGAGAGCCGCCCCCGGTACCTGCGGTGAAGGGGGAGCTGTG
>Ga0209581_1001955_pt1 | contig 21692 bp, 16 predicted proteins | sample Coa_R2_FD_187160 | JGI IMG/M metagenome (GOLD analysis project Ga0209581, IMG submission 187160) | Surface soil microbial communities from Centralia Pennsylvania, which are recovering from an underground coalmine fire - Coalmine... | ecosystem: Environmental > Terrestrial > Soil > Unclassified ...
TGGCGATCGTCGGCGAGAGCGGCTCGGGCAAGTCGGTCGGCGCCTTGTCGCTGTTGCGCCTGATCCCCGATCCGCCGGGGCGGATCACCGCCGGCGAGGTGATCTTTGCCGGGCGCGACCTGTTGCACCTGAGCGAGGCGGAGATGCGCGAGGTGCGCGGCGGCGAGATCGGCATGGTGTTCCAGGAGCCGATGACCTCGCTCAATCCGGTCCTCACCATCGGCCGCCAGATCACCGAGACGCTGGAGCAGCACCGCGGCGCCGACCGCGCCGAATGCGAGCGCCGCGCGCACGAGCTGCTGGGCCTGGTCGGCATCGCCGACGCCGCGCGGCGGCTCAAGCAATACCCGCACCAGCTTTCCGGCGGCATGCGCCAGCGCATCATGATCGCGATCGCGCTGGCGTGCGAACCGAAGATGATCATCGCCGACGAGCCGACCACGGCGCTCGACGTCACGATCCAGGCGCAAATCCTCGAACTGATGCAGCGGCTGACGCGCCAGCTCGGCGTCGCGCTGATCGTCATCACCCACAATCTCGGCGTCGTCGCACGCTATGCCGACCGGGTCAACGTGATGTATGCCGGCCGCATCGTCGAAAGCGGCAGCGCCGCGGCGATCTACCACAATCCGCGTCACCCTTACACGATGGCGCTGCTGCGCTCGGTGCCGCGGCTCGACCGGCCGCGCCAGGCCCGCCTCGATCCGATCGAGGGCCAGCCGCCCGACCTGACCCGGCTCGACCAGGGCTGCGCCTTCCGGCCGCGCTGCCGTTTTGCCGTCGAGGCCTGCGCCGCGGCCCGTCCGCCGCTATTGCCGATCGGCGCGCCGGGGCAGCACTCGGCCTGCTTCCGCGCCGCCGACCTCGCCGCTGCGGGCCGCGCCGCATGAACGGGCAGGACCCCGCCGCCCCGCCGCTTCTCGAAGTGCGCGGGCTGAAGATGCACTTCCCGATCACCGAAGGCGTCGTCGTCCGCCGCCATCTCGGCGAGGTCAAGGCGGTCGACGGGGTCGATCTGCAAATCCGCCGCGGCGAGACGATGGGGCTGGTCGGCGAGAGCGGCTGCGGCAAGACCACGATGGGCCGCTGCATCCTGCGCCTCGAACGGCCGACGGCAGGCGAGATCCTCTATAACGGGGTCAATATCGCGACCCTCGACCGCAAGGGCCTGCTGGCGCTGCGCCGGCGCATCCAGGTGATTTTCCAGGACCCCTACAGCTCGCTCAACCCGCGCATGAAGGTCGGCGCGATCCTCAGCGAGCCGATGAAGGTGCACGGCATCCATCCCGACCGCGAGCGGCGCAACCAGCGGGTGCGCGAGCTGTTGAGCCTGTGCGGGCTGAACCCGAACTTCGCGGACCGCTATCCGCACGAAATGTCGGGCGGTCAGCGCCAGCGCGTCGGCATCGCCCGCGCCCTGGCGCTCGATCCCGAATTCATCGTCTGCGACGAGGCGGTCTCGGCGCTCGACGTGTCGATCCAGGCGCAGATCATCAACCTGCTCGAGGATCTGCGCGAAAAGCTGTCGCTGACCTATCTGTTTATCGCCCACGACCTGTCGGTGGTGCGGCACCTGTGCCAGCGGGTCGCGGTCATGTATCTCGGCCGCGTCGTCGAGCTGGCGAGTTGCGACGAGGTGTTCGAGCGTCCCCAGCATCCCTACACCAAGGCCCTGCTCGCCGCGGTGCCGGTGCCGGACCCCGCAGTCGAGGCCGAACGCACCTTCCAGCCGCTGGCCGGCGAGGTGCCGAGCCCGATCAACCCGCCGCCGGGCTGCGGCTTTCACCCGCGCTGCCCGATCGCGGTCGAAACCTGCCGCCGGATACGGCCCGAGCCGCGCGAACTGCGGCCGGATCACTGGGTCGCCTGCAGCGAGGCCGGATGACGTTTCACGCACCTTGGGAGGCGCCGGATGCGGCGTCGGGACGGCAACGACAAAGCGAGAGGACGAGAGGAATGAGGTACGCCCTGGTGGCCACCGGCCTGGCGGTTGCCGCGCTGGTGGGGGGAACCCCGGCATTTGCCGACGAGACGCCGAAGCACGGCGGCACGCTGACCTACCTGATCCCGGCCGATGCGCCGCCGAGCTTCGACGGCCATCGCGAGGAGACCTATGCGACGGTGCACGCGACCGCGCCGTTCTACAGCGTCCTGATCCGCGTCAACCCCGACAACCCGGCCTCGTCGACCGACTTTGTCTGCGACCTGTGCACCGAGATGCCGAAGCCGACCGACGGCGGCAAGACCTACACCTTCAAGATCCGCAAGGGCGTCAAGTTCGCCGACGGCTCGCCGCTGACCGCGCAGGACGTGGCGGCGAGCTGGAACGAGATCACCTTTCCGCCGCAGGGGGTGCTGAGCGCGCGCGGCAGCAATTTCCGCGACCTGATCGAGAAGATCGAGGCGCCCGACGACGAGACCGTCGTCTTCCACCTCAAATTCGCGACCAGCGCCTTCCTGCCGGCGCTCGCCGACCCGTTCGCCTATATCTACGAGAAGAAGATTCTCGACGATCCCAGCCGCGGGCCGCACTGGTACGAAAAGAACATCATGGGCTCGGGGCCGTTCAAGTTCACCGGCTACGAGGCGGGCCAGAAGATCACCGGCGACCGCAACCCCGACTACTACCACAAGGGGCTGCCGTATCTCGACCACATCGTCGGCGTGTTTGCGCCGAAGCAGGCGACCCGGGTCGAGGCGATCCGCTCCGACCGCGCGGCGATGGAATTCCGCGGCCTGCCGCCGTCGGCGCGCGACGAGCTGCAGAAGGAGCTCGACGGCCGGATCGCGGTGCAGGAAAGCACCTGGAACTGCGGCAGCGACCTGTTCTTCAACGAAAAGAAGAAGCCGTTTGACGATCCCCGCGTGCGCCGCGCCCTGTCGCTGGCGATCGACCGCTGGGGCGGCGCGCCGGCGCTGTCTAAGATCGCCATCGTCAAGACCGTCGGCGGCATCGTCTATCCCGGCTCGCCGCTGGCCGCGACCAAGCAAGAGCTGTCCGAGATGGCCGGGTTCTGGCCCGACATCGAGAAGTCGCGGGCCGAGGCCAAGCGGCTGTTGAAGGAGGCCGGGGCCGAAGGCATCAGCTTCGAGCTGCTCAACCGCGACGTCGATCAGCCGTACAAGTACATCGGCATCTGGCTGGTCGACCAGTGGTCGAAGGTCGGCCTGCACGTCACCCAGAAGGTGGTGCCGACGGGGCCGTGGTTTGCGGCGATGCGGGCCGGCGATTTCAGCGTCGTGCACTACCCGATCTGCCACAGCGTGGTGAACCCGGTGCTCGACGTGCAGCCCTATCTGCCGGGCAGCCAGGAGAACATGGGCGGCGTGCCCGACCAGCAGGTCGTCGACCTTTACGAAAAGATGCTGCACGAAACCGACCCCAAGAAGCAGCACGAGGAGATGGTGGCCTTCGAGAAGTACGTGATGGACACCAAGGCGCACGCCACCGAGGTGATCTGGTGGAACCGCATCGTGCCCTATCGCAGCTACGTCAAAGGCTGGAAGATCAGCCCGAGCCATTACATCAACCAGGACTTGTCGCACATCTGGCTCGACAAGTAGGCTGACGGGCCGCCGGGCGCGGCGGCGCGGCAAACGGGGAACGCGGGAGGCGCCGATGAAACGGGCGTGGGCTGGGACCGTATTGCTTGCCGCCGCGCTGGCGCTGCCGGCGATGGCCGCCGAAACGCCGAAGCGCGGCGGCACGCTGACCTATGTGATCCCGGCCGACGCGCCGCCGAGCTTCGACGGCCATCGCGAAAGCACCTTTGCGACGGTGCACGCCTTCGCCCCGTTCTACAGCCTGCTCGTCCGCATCAACCCGGACAACCCGGCCTCGACGACCGACATCGTGTGCGACCTCTGCACCGAGATGCCGAAGCCGAGCGACGGCGGCAAGACCTGGACCTTCAAGATCCGCCGCGGCGTCACCTTTCACGACGGCTCGCCGCTGACCGCGGCCGACGTCGCCGCCAGCTTCAACGAGATCATCTTTCCGCCCGAGGGCGTGCTGAGCCCGCGGGTCAGCAACTACATGATGGTGGACAAGGTCGAGGCGCCGGATGCCGACACCGTCGTCTTCCGCCTCAAATTCGCCACCGAGGCATTCCTTCCCTCGCTCGCCAGCCCGTTCAACTGGATCTACGAGAAGAAGATTCTCGATCGCGACCCGCACTGGTACGAGAAGAACGTGATGGGCACCGGCCCGTTCAAGTTCGCCGGCTACGAGACCGGGCAGTCGGTCAAGGGCGTGCGCAACCCGGACTATTACGACAAGTCGCTGCCCTATCTCGACGGCTTTACGGCAATCTACGCGGTCAAGCAGGCGACCCGGGTCGACGCGATCCGCTCCGACCGGGCGGCGATGGGGTTCCGGGCGATGCCGCCTTCGGCGCGCGACGAGCTGGTCGCCGCGCTCGGCGACCGGATCAAGGTACAGGAAGGCGATTGGGACGTCGGCAGCGCGATCACCCCCAACCACCAGAAAAAGCCGTTCGACGATGCGCGGGTGCGGCGCGCCCTGACCCTGGCGATCGACCGCTGGGCCGGGGCGCCGGCGCTGTCCAAAATCGCCATCGTCAAGACCGTCGGCGGCCTCGTCTATCCCGGCTCGCCGCTCGCCGCGACCAGGCAGGAGCTGGAGCAGCTCGCCGGCTACTGGCCCGACATCGAGAAGTCGCGGGCCGAGGCGCGGCGCCTGCTGAAGGAGGCCGGCGCCGAGAACCTCAGCTTCGAATTGCTCAACCGCAACACCGACCAGCCCTACAAATTCGTCGCGACCTGGCTGATCGACCAGTGGTCGAAGATCGGCCTCCACGTCACCCAGAAGGTCGTGCCGACCGGACCGTGGTTCGAGGCGATGCGCACCGGCAATTTCGACGTGGTCGTCGAGGCGCCCGGCTACGGGATCGTCAATCCATTGATGGACATACAGAAATTTTTGCCGTCGTCGGTCGATGCGGAAAACTACGCGCGCTACGAGGACCCCGAACTGGTCGCGCTCTACACCAAGATGCTGCACGAGACCGACCCCAAGCAGCAGCGGGTCGAGATGCGCGCACTGGAAAAGCGCCTGCTCGACACCGAGGCGCACGAGATCATGGTCTTGTGGTGGCACCGCATCGTGCCCTACCGCGCCTACGTCAGGGGCTTCAAGCTGGCGCCGACCCATTTCATCAACCAGGACCTGGCGCGGCTCTGGCTCGACCGCTGAGCGGCCGCGCGAAGCCGGGAGGATCGGCCGGGCCGCGTCCTCAATCGGGACTTGGCGAGGCTCCGGCCCGATCGCTAAGATGGCTTACAACAACGTGAACGACGGCTAGAGGGTGGGAGGCGGGAATGACGTTGATGCTGCGCGTGGCGGCCGGATTGGCGGCGGTGCTCGCCTGGACATGGCCGGCTGCGGCGGAGGAGACTCCGAAGCATGGCGGCATCCTGACCTATGTGATCCCCGCCGACTCGCCGCCGAGCTTCGACGGCCACCGCGAGGAAACCTACGCGACGATCCACTCGGTGGCGCCGTTCTACAGCGTGCTGATCCGCGCCAACCCGATGGACCCGTCTTCGCCCGACATGGTGTGCGACTTGTGCACCGAGATGCCCAAGCCGACCGACGGGGGCAAGACCTACACCTTCAAGATCCGCAGCGGCGTCAAGTTCACCGACGGCACGCCGCTGACCTCGGCCGACATCGTCGCCTCGTGGAACAAGATCATCTTTCCGCCGGAGGGGGTGGTCAGCCCGCGCCAGAGCAATTTCCTGATGGTCGACAAGATCGAGGCGCCCGACCCGACCACCGTCGTCTTCCATCTCAAATTCGCCACCGACGCCTTCATCCCGGCGCTCGCCGACCCCTATGCCTTCATCTACAGCAAGGCCAAGCTCGACCAGGACATCCACTGGTACGAGAAGAACATCCTCGGTTCCGGCCCGTTCAAGCTGGTCAGCTACGAGGCCGGCCAGGCGATAAAGGGAACGCGCAACCCCGACTACTATCACAAGGGGCTGCCCTATCTTGACGGCTTCATCGGCATCTACGCGCCGAAGCAGGTCACCCGCGTCGAGGCCATCCGCAGCGACCGCGCCGCGATCGAGTTCCGCGGCTTTCCGCCAAGCGTGCGCGACGAGCTGAAGAATACGCTCGGCGACCGGCTCGCGGTGCAGACCAGCGACTGGAATTGCGGCGGGGTGATCACCCCGAACCACAAGCGCAAGCCGTTCGACGACGTGCGGGTGCGCCGCGCTCTGACCCTGGGGATCGACCGCTGGCACACCGCGCCCGAGCTGTCGAAAGTCGCGATCGTCCACACCGTCGGCGGCGTCACCTTCCCCGGCTCGCCGCTCGCCGCCAGCAAGGCGGAACTGGAGCAGGTCGCCGGTTATTGGCCCGACATCGAGAAGTCGCGCGCCGAGGCGAAGCGGCTGCTGCACGAATCCGGCCATGACGGGCTCAGCTTTCAGCTGCTGAACCGCGACGTCGACCAGCCCTACAAATACTACGGCATCTGGGTGGTCGACGACTGGTCGAAGATCGGCGTCCACGCGACCCAGCGGGTGCTGGCGACGGGGCCGTGGTTCGCGGCGATGCGCGCCGGCGATTTCGACGTGACCGTCGAAGGCAATTGCCAGAACGTGGTCAACCCGCTGGCCGATGTCGGCAAATACCTGCCGCATACGGTGTCGGCGTCGAACTACGGCAATTTCGAGGACCAGCACGAGATCGACATCTACCAGAAGCTGCTGCGCGAGCTGGACAAGACCAGGCAGAAGGCGCTGCTGCGCGAGTTCGAGAAATACGTGCTCGACGAGCAGGCGCACGCGATCTACCTGCTGTGGTGGCAGCGCATCGTGCCCTACCGCGCTTACGTCAAGGGCTGGAAGATCGGCCCGAGCCACTACGTCAACCAGGACCTCGGCACGGTCTGGCTCGATAAATAATCGGTCGGGAGAACGCTATGAAACTGACATCGGCGCTGTTTGCGGCGGGCTGCGCCGCCGCCCTTGCCGCACTGCCGGCCGCCGCGGCGGAAACGCCGAAGCGCGGCGGCACGCTGACCTACATGATCCCGGCGGATGCGCCGCCGACCTTCGACGGCCATCGCGAAACCACCTTCGCCACCGTCCACACCGGCGCGCCCTATTACAGCGTGCTGATCCGCATCAACCCGGACAACCCGGCCTCGACCACCGATTTCGTCTGCGATCTGTGCACCGGGATGCCGAAGCCGACCGACGACGGCAAGACCTACACCTTCAAAATCCGCGACGGCGTCAAGTTCCACAACGGCGACCCGCTGACTGCCGACGACGTCGCCGCGAGCTGGAACGAGATCGTCTTTCCCCCGCCGGGCATCCTCAGCCCGCGGTCGAGCAATTTCATGATGGTCGACAAGATCGAGGCGACCGACCCGCATACCGTGGTCTTCCACCTCAAATTCGCCACCAGCGCGTTTCTGCCGGCGCTCGCCGACCCCTTTGCCTGGATCTACGAAAAGAAGATTCTCGATAAGGACCCGCACTGGTACGAAAAGAACATCATGGGCTCGGGCCCGTTCAAGTTTGCCGAATACGATGTCGGCCAGGCGATCAAGGGCGACCGCAACCCCGACTACTATCACAAGGGCCTGCCCTATCTCGACCACATCGTCGGCATCTATGCGCCGAAGCAGGCGACCCGGGTCGACGCGATCCGCGCCGACCGCGCCCAGATCGAGTTCCGCGGCCTGCCGCCGGCGTCGCGCGACGAATTGAAGAAGGAGCTGGACGGCCAGATCGCGGTACAGGAAAGCGACTGGAACTGCGGCAGCGTCGTCACCATCAACGAGAAGGTCAAGCCGTTCGACGACGTGCGCGTCCGCCGCGCCCTGACCCTGGCGATCGACCGCTGGGGCGGCGCGCCGGCGCTGTCGAAGATCGCCGATGTGCGCACCGTCGGCAGCATCATCTTTCCCGCCGACCCGCTCGCTCCGACCAAGGAGGAGTTGCACGAGATCGCCGGGTTCTGGCCCGACATCGAGAAATCGCGGGCCGAGGCGAAGCGGCTGTTGAAGGAGGCCGGGCAGGAGAATCTGAGCTTCGAGCTGCTCAACCGCGCGGTCGACCAGCCCTACAAATATGTCGGCATCTGGCTGGTCGACGAGTGGCGCAAGATCGGCCTCAACGTGACGCAGAAGGTCATGCCGACCGGCCCATGGATGGAGGCCGAGCGCGGCGGCAATTTCTCGGTCGATCTGCAGGCCAATTGCCACAGCGTGGTCAACCCGCTGATCGACGTGCAGCCCTATCTGCCGAGCTCGGTAAGCAAGCAGAACTACGGCAACTACGAAGACGCCGAGGAGATGGAGCTTTACAACAAGGCGCTGCACGAGACCGACCCGGCCAGGCAGAAGCAGGCCATGTTCCAGTTCGCCAAATACGTGATGGACACCAAGGCTCACAAATTGATGATCTTGTGGTGGTATCGCATCATCCCCTATCGGTCGTATGTTCACGGCTGGAAGGTCAGTCCGAGCCACTACATCAACCAGGACCTGTCGAACATCTGGCTCGACAAATAGGCGGTCGGGGAGGCGCGCGCCGAGGCGATGTACCGGTACATAGTCAACCGCATTCTGCTGGTGTTTCCGACGCTGATCGGCGCGGCGGCGCTGGTGTTCGCGCTGATGCGCCTCATTCCCGGCGATGTCTGCCTGGTGCGGCTGGGCTCCGGCGGCACCAGCTTCACCGCCCAGGCGCTCGCCGCCTGCCAGGCCGAGATCGGCCTCGACAAGCCGTGGATCGTGCAGTTCGGCGATTTCCTGTGGGGGCTGGCCCGCTTCGATTTCGGCATCTCGATGTGGTCGGGCAAGCCGGTCGTGCAGGAGATCGCGACGCGCTTCCCGATCTCGCTCGAGGTCGCGGTGATGGCGACGATCATCGCCATCCTGCTGGCGATCCCGCTCGGCACGATCTCGGCGCTCAAGCAGAACAGCTGGATCGACCTCCTGGTCCGCTCGTTCTCGATCGCCGGCATCGCCACGCCGTCGTTCTGGATCGGCATCATGTCGATCCTGATCGTGCTTGACCTCACCCAGCTCGCCACCGGGCACCCGTGGATGCCGCCGATCGACTATGTGCCGCTGTGGCGCGACCCGCTGCGCAACCTGTCGATCGTCGCCTTGCCGGCGATCACCGTCGGCTACCGCTATTGCGCGGTGTCGATGCGCATGACCCGCTCCGCGATGCTCGAGGTCCTGCGCGAGGACTATATCCGCACCGCGCGCTCCAAGGGGCTGTTGGAAAAGATCGTCATCAACCGCCACGCGCTGAAGAACGCGATGCTGCCGGTGGTGACCGTGATCGGCCTTGAATTCGCCTTCCTGATCGGCGGCCTCGTCGTCACCGAGCAGGTCTTCAACCTCAACGGCATCGGCCGGCTGATGGTGCTGTCGGTGCAGAACCAGGACTACACGCTGACCCAAGCCCTGGTCATGCTCGTCGTCACCATCGCGGTGTTGAGCAACCTGGTCGTCGACCTGTTCTACGCCTGGCTCGACCCGCGCATCCGGCTGCAATGAGGGTGGACCCATGAGCCTCGTCGCCCCGACCCAGTCCGGCTCCGCCACGCTTGCCGCCGAGGCCCTCGGCCCGCGTCGCGGCCCGGTCGCCGCCACGATCCGCTTCATCCGGCGTCAGCCGGTCGGCTCGATCGGCATGTTCCTGGTGCTGATTTTCGGGCTGGCCGGCATCTTCGCCGACGTCATCGCGCCCTACAACCCGACCGCCAACGATTTCGCGGCGATGACCGAGGCGCCGAGCTGGGCGCATTGGCTCGGCACCGACCAGCTCGGCCGCGACGTGCTGTCGCGCATCCTGTTCGGCGCCCGCACCGCCTTTGTCGTCGGCATCACCTCGGCGCTGGTCGGCGGGTTCTCCGGGCTGGTGCTCGGCGTGTCGAGCGCCTATTTCGGCGGGCGCATCGACCTGTTGCTGCAGCGCATCAACGACATCGTCATGTCGTTTCCGCTGATCATCATGGCCCTGGCGGTGGTCTCGATCTTCGGCACCGGGGTGCACAACGTGATCGCCGCGATCACCATCCCGCTGATCCCGCGCTGCCAGCGCGTCGTGCGCTCGAGCGCGCTGGCGATCCGCGAGGTGCCCTATGTCGATGCGGCGCGCGCGCTCGGCTTCGGCCACGGCCGCATCATCCTGCGGCACATGGTGCCCAACGTGGTGGCGCCGTTCCTGATCATGCTGACCTCGTTCGTCGGCCAGGCGATCCTGGCCGAGGCGGCGCTGTCCTATCTCGGCCTCGGCGTGCAGGAGCCGGTGCCGGCCTGGGGGCTGATGCTGCAGGGCGGCGCCGAGGAATACGCGACGACGGCGCCGTGGATCGCGATCTTCCCCGGCCTGGCGATCATGCTGACGGTGTTCGGGATCAACCTGTTCGGCGACGCGCTGCGCGACGTGCTCGACCCCAAGCTGCGGGAGCGCTGAGCCGCTACCGCGCCGCGTCGAGCTCGGCCAGCGGCCGCCGCGCGATCTCGACCGGCAGGCCGCTGCGCTGCAATCCCGCCCGCTCCACCGCGGCCCAGTCGATCGCATCGGCGTATTCGCCGGCGGCGTCCGCCACGAGCTCACGCAAGCCCGCGGGGAGCCGCGGCGTCATCGGCTGCTCCATGTCGATCTGGTCGGCCTGCTCCTTGTCGGGATGCACCTCGAGCAGCAGGCGGGTGCCGACCCATGCCGCCGCCGCCGGCTGCTCGATCGCCCGGACCGGGGTGCCGATCGGCACCGCCTCGTAGAGGCTCGCGATATCCTCCGGATAGAGGTGGAGGCAGCCGTGGCTGACGTTGCGGCCGACCCCGTCCGGCTTGTTGGTGCCGTGGATCAGATAGCGCGGCCAGCCGAGGCGCAGCGCGAAATCGCCGAGCGGATTGTCCGGGCCCGGGCCCACCGCCGGCGGCAGCTCCGGCCGCTCGGCGCGAATCGACGGCGGCGGGTACCAGGTCGGCGCCTCCTCCTTGCCGACCACGCGGGTGACGCTGAGCGGCGTGTCGCGGCCGATCACCCCGATGCCGATCGGATAGGTCTGCACCGTCTCTCCGTTGCGCGGAAAGTAATACAGCCGGCGTTCGGCGAGATTGATGACGATCCCCTCGCGCGGCGCATCGGGCAGGATGAAAAAACCGGGGATCGCCAGCGTGCGCAGCGCCGGGGACCACGGATCGACCCCGCGGTTGGCCGCCAGCATCTCGGTGTAGCCGATATCCGCCTGACGGGCGATATCGGCCAGGTTGTCGCCGCTTTCGGCGAGGATGTACTGCACCTCGCCGACCGCGCGGTCGCCGGCGTGCAGCGGATATTCGGCCGCCCCGGCCGGAGCCGCAAACAGGGCGAGCGCCGCCGCCGCACCGGCAAGGGCAAGCCGCCGCGGCGGCCAGGCGCGGATCGTCACCGCTCTCCCCCGAGCGAAACTTCCGGCGGCGCCGGCTATTTGTACAGGCTGCGCTGATACATCGAAGACGCCGCGGTCCGTGCCGCCTGGGCGTCGGCTTCGGCCTTCTGGGCCAGCGAATAGGCTTCGTTGGCTCGGGCCATGGCCTGTTCCGCCGTGACGCCGCCCGCCGGGGCAGGCTGGGCACAGGCCCCCAGCATCAGCGCCGGGGCGCAGAGGACGAGAACATGCGTCAGCTTGATCGGATCTGTCATGGTTGCCGCATCCCTCTGATGGCGAGTTGCGGCGGCCGGGTCAGCGCGTGGCTGTGCGGGGATGCCCGCCCGTCGCATTCGCATTCCCTTGTTCCCGCGCTGGGCGAACGGCAAGAATGCGCGAATAGTTCCGAATACCGCCGACGGGGCGCACGTTATTTGGCGAATGCGGCGAACACTTCGGCGAACGCGGTGAGCTGGTTGCCGGAGGCCGAAGACGGCACCAGCACGGGGGTCGACACCCCGGTCTCGCGCCACGCGGCGATCCCGTCGCGCACCTTTCCCGCCGGGCCGAACAGGGTCGCGTCGGCAAGCCAGCAGTCGCTCATCAGCGCCGGAATGTCGCGCTCGCGGCCTTCGTCGATGGCGCTCTCGATCGCCGCCATCTCGTCGCCGTAGCCGGCTTCCTTCCAGTAGTTGCGGTAGTTCGGCAGCATCGCGTAGCGGACCAGCACCCGCCGGCACACCGCGGCGGCGGCGGCCTCGTCCTCGGCAATGCAGGTCGGGATCATGTTGGCGATCAGGAAATCGGGATCGGCCCGCTTTGCCGCCGGCAGTACCGACAGCGACGCGGCGGTGTGCGAGCGGCTGGCATTGGCATAGATCAGCCCGTCGGCGATCTCGCCGGCGAGCGCGACCATGCGGGTCCGCAGCGCCGCCAGCACGATCGGCGGCAGCCCGCCGATGCCGTCGTAGCTGCGCAGGTTCGCGACGAAATTGCGGATGTCGGCCAGCGGCTTGCCCACGGTGACGCCCATCCGCAGATGGCTCGGCGCATGGGCGACGCCGATGCCGAAGCGGAAGCGGCCGCCCGAAAGCTCGTGGATATAGGCGGCGCCGTGGGCAAAATCCTCGACGGTGCGGGCATAGATCGGGGCGATCGCGGTGGCGAGCGGGATGCGCTCGGTGGCGAGCGCCAGCGCGGTGCATTGCGCCATGTTGCCGAAAATGCTCGGCACGAAGAGGCCGGCAAAGCCGCGCCGCTCCGCCTCGCGCGCGATCTCAAGCGTCGCCCGCCGCCGGCCGGGCACCGCGACCAGGCTCAGTGCCGGCAACGGCTCGCGCATCGCCGCCACCTATTCCGCCGCCTGCGGGCGCAACTGCACCGAATTGGGACCGTAGCGGTCGCGGTACGGCTGGGTGTCGATCTCTTCCAGCTCGATCTCGCCGGCCAGGACCTTCGCCTTCCACGCCTCGTGCTCGGGGATGTTGGCGTGGAACTCGGGCATCACCTCGCGCGCGAAGAGTTCGAGGCTTTCGCAGATGTGCTCGTGGCTGTTCTTGCCGGCCTGGTTCAGCAGGATGACCGAATCGATATGCGAGGTCTCGAACCGGCGCAGTTTGCGCCGCAGCGTCTCGGGCGAACCGATCAGCCCGCCCGAAAGCGCCCGGGCCAGCGCCTCGGGATTTTCGCGCTTCCACTTCTCGTATTCGTCCCACAGATTGACCGTCCCCGGGGCCGGGCGCTCGCGCATCGCGCTCTGGCCGTAGAAGCGCAGGGCGAACTGGAAGAACGGGATGCCGTCGGCGCGGCGCCGGGCCTCCTCGTCGGTCTCGGCGCACATGAAATAGCTGGTCAGCGCCAGGTTCGGGTTGGTCACGTAGTCGGCGAGCTTTTCCTGCCGCTTGGTAAAGGCGTTGTAATAGGCGTGGACCCAGGCATGCGCGGCGTCGGCGGAGAGGAACTGGAAGGCGAGCGCACCGAGGCCGCGGCGCCCGGCCATCTCGATCGTCTCGAGCTGCGAGCAGGCGACCCACAGCGGCGGGTGCGGCTTCTGCAGCGGCTTGGGCACGACGTTCCTCAACGGCATGTCGAAATACTTGCCGTGGTGTTCGCAGCCGCCGTCGCGGAACATCGGGATGATGGCCTGGATCGCCTCTTCCCACACCGCGCGCTTCTCGTCGTAGGCGACGCCGAACGGCTGCAATTCGGTGATGCTGGCGCTTTCCCCGGTGCCGAACTCGACGCGGCCGTTCGACACCAGGTCGAGCGCGGCGATCCGCTCGGCGCAGCGCGCCGGGTGGATCGTCGTCAATTGCATGATGCCGTGGGCGAGGCGGATGCGCTTGGTGCGCTGGCTCGCCGCGGCAAGAAACACCTCGGGCGCCGGCGAATGGGAATATTCCTCGAGGAAATGGTGCTCGACCTCCCAGGCGTAGTCGTAGCCGAGCCGGTCGGCCAGTTCGACCTGGTCGAGCGCGTTCTGGTAGAGACGGTGCTCGCCGCCGGGGTGCCACGGGCGCGGCAATTGCAGCTCGTAGAAAATGCCGAATTTCATTCCTGTCCTCCTGCGGCTGCGGCGATGATGCCGGCCCGCCGGGCGCATGACAATGCCGCCGCGAGCGGCGGGCGGCGGCCGGCCTGTCGGATGAAGACGGCGATGGGGCCGCCGCGGCGATGGCGCCGAACCTCGTATGGGTTTATTACCGTGTGCCGGAGTTCACGAAGGCCGCCGGGGAGCACGGCCGATGACGAACCCGTTTGCCGCGCCGCCGCGCATCGTCGTGCTGACCGGGCCGGCCCTGTCGCGCGAGGCCGGGTTCGCGCCGTTCGACGGCGCCCCGCTCGATGCGGTGGTGACGCGCGAGGGCTTTGCCCGCGACCCGGAGCGGGTTCGCGAATTCTACAATTCCCGGCGCCGGCAGTTGCAGACCGCGGTCGTCCCCGGGCCGGGGCATCGCGGCCTCGCGGCGCTCGACGCCGCCGGCACGGGCGTGGTTTTGATCGTCACCCGCAACATCGACGACCTGCACGAGCGCGCCGGCAGCCGCGCGGTGATCCACACCCATGGCGAATTGCTCAAGGCGCGCTGCCTGATCTGCGGCAAAGTCAGCGACCGCTTCGACGATATCGGACCGGCGACGCAATGCCCGGTCTGCGGCAATGCCGGGCATCTGCGCCCGCATGTCGTCTGGGTCGGCGAGGAGCCGCTGGGCATGGCGACGGTCTATGCCGCGCTTGCCGCCTGCAGGCTGTTTGCGGTGGTCGGCGCCGATGCCGAGGCCGAGCCGGTCGCCGGGTTTCTCGCCGACGCCCGGCGCGCCGGCGCAACGACGGCAATCTTCAATAAGGCACCCATCGGCGAAACGGTGGGGCGGTGGGTGAAGGGGGTGCTCGCGTCGGAGGGGTGAGTGAACCGGCAGGAGCGGCGGCAGCAGGCCCGGGCGGATGCGCGGCTTCTCGCGCAGGGGATCGATTTGACCTCCGCCGATCCCGAGCCGACCGCCGCCCTGTCGCGCAGCCTGCACGCGCTGTTCGAGACCGCCAAACGCACCGGCAACATCGACCCGCCGGTCGCGCTCTACCAGGCCCAGATCGAGGCCAGCCTCGACGGCCTGCGCATCTCCGGCCTCGCCTGCCGCAAGGGCTGCTCGCATTGCTGCCACGTCTGGGTCAGTGCGACCGCGCCGGAACTGCTCTACATCGCCAAGATCCTCTTGCGCCGCGGCGGGCCGGCACCGGAGCGGGTCGCCGCCGCGCACGCCGCCACCCGGGACGAGGATGTCGAGGCCAGGGGCCGCCACCCCCGCCCCTGCCCGATGCTGGTCGACGACGCCTGCTCGATCCACCCGTTCCGGCCGAAATCGTGCCGCTTTGCCGCCTCGTTCGACGCCGCGATCTGCCGGCGGTCGTATCTCGAAGGCGGCGAGGAAACGATCCCGATGCCCGAGCGCTATGCCGCCGGCCGCGGCATCTACGCGATCGCCCTCACCTGCGCGCTGCTGCGCGCCGGGCTGCCGGTGCATGCCTACGAGTTCAATGCCGGGCTCGCCTGCGCGCTCGCCCGCCCCGACGCCGAGGCGGCGTGGCTGTCCGGCGAGGACGTGTTCGCCGCCGTCCGCCGCGACCCGAACGACATCCTCGCCTGGCCGCCGACGCAGCTGGTCTACCGTCGCGCCTTCCCCGGCTGAGCGCTACGCCGCGAGCTTTTCGCGCGCCGCGGCGCGGACCATCGCCGCGCCCTTCTCGGCGATCATGATCGTCGGCGCGTTGGTGTTGGTCGAGCTGACCGCCGGCATGATCGAGGCGTCGATGACCCGCAGCCCGTCGAGCCCGTGCACCCGGAGCTGATCGTCGACCACCGCCATCGCGTGGTTGCCCATCATGCACGAGCAGCTCGCGTGGTACACCGTCGCCCCGTTGGCCCGCGCGTAATCGAGCAGCTCGTCGTCGCTCTGCACCTCGGGCCCCGGCAGGGTCTCGCGCACGACGTATTTCGCCAGGGCCGGGGCGGCGAACAGGCGGCGGACGAATTTGAGCCCGCCGACGATGGCGCGGCGGTCGGTCTCCTCGGCAAGGTAGCGCGGGTTGATCGCCGGCGGCTCGCGCGGGTCGGGCGAGCGCACCAGCACATAGCCGCGCGACAGCGGCCGCATCTGCCACGGCCCGCCGGTGATGCCGGGCCGGTCGTCGAGGCGGCGGATCAGCCCCGGCTTGTAGCTGGCCGGCGCGAACACGCATTGCACGTCGGGCGTCGCCGATTCTTCGAGCACCTTGACCGAGGCGGCGCACAGCGAGGCGCTGTAGGTCAGCATCCCCTTGCCCTGGATCAGGTAGCGCAGGACCTCGCCGGCAAACGGCAGGCCGCGGCCGCGCTCGTTCAGCGTCTCGATCCCCTGCACCTCGGCCGACATGCGGGCGATGTAATGGTCCTGGAAATTCTTGCCGACGCCCGGCAGCGCGTGGTGCACCGCGATGCCGGCCTGGCCCAGCACCTCGGGATCGCCGACCCCGGAGAGCTGCAGGATATGCGGCGAGCCGATCGCCCCGGCAGCGAGGATCACCTCGCGCCCGGCATCGGCGATCTCGACCTGGCCGCCGCGCGAATAGACCACGCCGGTGGCGCGCCGGCCCGCGAACACGACACGGTGCACCAGCGCGCCGGTGATAATCTGCAGGTTGGGTCGCTTCGCCGCCGGCTTCAGATAGGTCTGCGCGGCGCTGGCGCGGCGGCGGCCGCCGCGGGTCTGCTGGCACCAGCCGATCGAATCCCCGGCGCCGGGCGGCAGGTTGTTGACGTCGGCGCGGTATTCGAGGCCGAGCTCCTGCGCCGCCGCGATGATCGCCTGGCACGCCGCCGGCCGCTCGCTCATCGGCGAGGTGGTGAGAAACCCGCCGGTGCCGTGAATCTCGGCGGCCTCGCCCTGCCAGTTCTCGGCCTGCTTGAAATAGGGCAGCACGTCGTCCCAGCCCCAGCCGCGGTTGCCGAGCTGGGCCCAGTGGTCGAAATCCTCGGGCTGGCCGCGGATGTAGATCAGCCCGTTGATCGACGACGAGCCGCCGAGCACGCGGCCGCGCGGATAGGGGATGGCGCGGCCGGCGGTGCCGGGATCGGGCTCGGCCTTGTAGCCCCAGGTCAGGGTCTTGTGGTCGAGCAGCTTCATGAACCCGGCCGGGATATGGATCAGCGGGTTCCAGTCGCGCCCGCCGGCCTCGATCAGGATGACCCGGACCGCGGGGTCGGCGCTGAGCCGGTTGGCCAGCACGCAGCCGGCCGAGCCGGCGCCGACGATGACGTAATCCGCCTGCATCCTGCTCCCTCCCGTCACCGCAAAAAGCTTCCCTCCCCGGTCAATGCGGGGAGCGGGGCGGCGAAGCAATCCCGCCGGGTTCCCATTATGCGGTTCTCCGGAGACGAGCGCGATAGGGCCGGAATGATCGGCGCTTCAGCGCGATTTCGTTTGCGCGAGCGAGCTCTCGATGACGCCGACCAGCGGCTTGTATTCGGCCGGCAATCTCCCTGCCGCATCGAGCTGCCGCACGACGGCGAGCGCCTCGGTCAGGTCCGCCTGCGGGTCGGAATCCAAACGCGCGAGTGTCAGCAGGCACAAGGCCGTCCCCACCGACCACTCGGGTTTGGCCGGGTCGCGCGACGCCAGCCGGCGATAGATGGAAAGAGCACCGCGGTAGCTGTCCACCGCCTCGGACCGTCGGCCCTGCGCGATCCGCGCGTCGCCGATTCTGGTCTCGCTTTCCGCCAAAAGCCCGAGCGCAGTGGCGTCGCCGGGATCGGCCTCGGTCAACGGCTTGAGGATATCGCGAGCGCGGCTCGCCTCGGCGAGAGCCCGTTTGGCGTCGCCCGATTTGATCAGCACGTCGGCAAAGTCGCTGAGAATCGCCGCTTGCCCTTGCCGTATCCGCGGCGAATCGCCGGAATATTTCTCAAGCGCGTTCGCCAGATTAGCCGACAGCTCGAGGAAGTTCTTCGCCATCGTCTTGATCAGCGTTGGCAGCGCTGCGGAATCCGACGTCTTCGCCAGGATGGTCAGGGCGCCGACCTGCATCACATGAGCTTTCGCCCATCCCATCGCGAGATAGAGCGTATCCTCGGCACGGGCGCGCTGTATCGCGGCCACACGCCACTGCCAGGCGGCGAGCCCGGCAAGGCTGAGAGCCACGAACAGGCCGGCGGCGAGACTGCCGCTGACGATGTTGCGCCGCCGCGTATGCGCTTGCCGGCTGACCGTAATAAAGGATTGCGTCGCCTCGGTCGGCATCGGTCCGTTGTGCGGGCGCGAGGCGATCCACCGCTCGGCCTCGTCGAGCACCGGCGGGCGCAACAGCAGGCCGCGCGGGCCGGGCCGGCCGGCGCTCGCCCAGCGCCGCGCCAGCTCGCCGAACTCGGTGTGCTTGCGGACCCAGTCGATATCGGTTTCGAGAGCCTCGGCGAGCCGGTCGAGGCTCGCATCGAACAGCGCCGGGTCGTCGAAGAAGATGAAATTAAGCCGCGCCAGTTCCGGCGGCACCGCCTTGTCCTCGACCCGGCGGAAGACGATTGGCGCAAGGCGCTTGTTGAGCGAGGCGGCGAAGCGCACCTCGCTCTGGCACACGTCCGAGGCGACGGCGTCGGGGCTGAGGATGAAGACGACGGTATCGGCCTGGGCGATCAGCCCCTCGATGCGTTTCCACCAGTCTTCGAGCGCATAGATCTCGCTGCGGTCGATCAGCGTGTGGAAGCCGCGCGCCTTCAGCGCGGCGTCGATGCGGTCGGCGAACGCCAGATCGCGCCGCGAATAGGAGATGAAGATTGTCGCCTTGGGTCGGTCGCCGGGAGCCGTTTGCTGCGCTTCTTCCAAACTCATGAGGTTCGTGTGCCGTGCGCAATTGGGGTCCGGCAGGCACCCTGCCGCCTGCCGCCGCATCGCCCCTCAGCCTAGCCGGTACGCGAAATCCGGGCCAGCGTCCTGAACCGCAAGTTCGTGACAGGAAAACGGTCATCGCGAGGAGCGAAGCGACGCGGCAATCCCCGGAGACGCGGCGGGAGATTGCTTCGCTCGCGCGCCCAATGACGCCCCCTGCCGAACCGGAGCAAATGTCCGAATTGCAACCCTAGGCCGCCAGCCGTTCGCGCGCCGCGGCGCGGATCATCGCCGCGCCCTTTTCCGCGATCATGATCGTCGGCGCGTTGGTGTTGGTCGAGGTCACCGTCGGCATCACCGACGCGTCGACGACGCGCAAGCCCTCGAGCCCGTGCACCCGCAGCCGATCGTCGACCACCGCCATCGCGTCCGGCCCCATCTTGCAGGTGCAGGTGGCGTGAAACACGGTCGAGCCGGTCTGGCGCAGGTAATCGAGCAGTTCGTCGTCGCTCTGCACCGCCGCGCCGGGCAGCAATTCGCCGACGACATAGGGTTTGAGCGCCGGCGCCGCGAACAGCCGCCGCGCCGCCCGCAGCCCGCCGACCGCGCAGCGCCGGTCGGTCTCGTCCGACAGGTAGCGCGGGTTGATCGCCGGCGCGTCGCGCGGGTCGGCCGATTTCGCCTCGACATAGCCGCGCGACAGCGGCCGCATCTGCCACATCCCGCCGGTCATCCCCGGCTTGTCGTCGAGCCGGCGCACCGGGCCGGGGGCGATGCTGGCATTGGCGAACAGGATCTGCACGTCCGGCGTCGCCGACTCCGCCAGGACCTTGACCGAGGCGCAGACCAGCGAGGCGGCATAGGTCAGCAGCCCGGTGCCGGCAAAGACATAGCGCATCACCTCGCCGAGAAAGGGCAGACCGCGCGATTTCTCGTTGGCGGTGCTGGCGCCTTCGACCTGGCAGGTGACGCGGGCAAGGAAATGGTCCTGCAGGTTCTTGCCGACGCCGGGCAGGGCATGGTTGACCGCGACGCCGATGCGGCCGAGATGCGCGGGGTCGCCGATCCCGGACAGTTGCAGGATGTGCGGCGAGCCGATCGCGCCGCCCGCCAGGATGACTTCGGCCGCGGCGTCGGCCCGCTCGACCGCGCCGCCGCGCGAGAACTCGACGCCGACGGCGCGGCGGCCGTCGAGCACGACGCGATGCACCAGCGCCCCGGTAACGACCTGAAGGTTCGGGCGCTTCAAAGCCGGGCGCAGATAGGTGCGCGCCGCCGACTGCCGGCGGCGGCCGCGGCGGGTCTGCTGGACCCAGCCGATATTCTCGCCGGCGCCGGGCGGCAGATGGTTGACGTCTTCGTGGTATTCGAGGCTGATCTGGGTTCCCGCCTCGATGATCTTGTAGCACAGCTCGGGCTTGTCGGCGGTGCGCGAGGTCAATAGCGGCCCGCCGTCGCCGTGGAACTCGTCGGCGCCGCCCTCCCAGCTCTCGGCGGCCTTGAAATACGGCAGCACGTCGTCCCAGGCCCAGCCGCGGTTGCCGAGCTGCGCCCAGTGGTCGAAATCCTCGGGCTGGCCGCGCACATAGATCATGCCGTTGATCGACGACGAACCGCCCAGCACCTTGCCGCGCGGGTAGAGGATCGAGCGGCCGTTGACCCCGGGATCGGGCTCGGCGTGGTACCCCCAGGTCAGCGTCTTGTGGTCGAGCAGCTTCATGTAGCCGGCCGGGATGTGGATCAGCGGATTCCAGTCCCGCCCGCCGGCCTCGAGCAGCACCACCCGCACCGAGGGATCGGCCGACAGCCGGTTGGCGAGCACGCAGCCCGCCGAGCCGGCGCCGACGATCACGTAATCCGCCTGCATCGCCCGCCCCTCACGCCGCCAGCCGCTCGCGCGCCGCCGCCTTGATCGCGGCCGCGCCCTTCTCGGCGATCATGATCGTCGGCGCGTTGGTGTTGGTCGAGGTCACCGCCGGCATCACCGAGGCGTCGATGACCCGCAGCCCGTCGAGCCCGTGCACGCGAAGCTGGTCGTCGACGACGCAGTTCGGGTTCGGCCCCATCATGCAGGTGCAGCTCGCATGATAGACCGTGTTGCCGTTGCGCCGCGCGTAGTCGAGCAGCTCGTCGTCGCTGTTGACCGCGGCCCCGGGCAGCTTCTCCGGTCCGAGATAGCGGGCGAGGGCCGGCGCCGCAAAAATGCGGCGCACGAAGCGCAGTCCGCCGACGACGGCGCGGCGATCGGTCTCCTCCGACAGGTAGCGCGGGTTGATCGCCGGCGGGTCGCCCGGCCGGTTGCTGCGGGCGCGGACATAGCCGCGCGACAGCGGCCGCATCTGCCACATGCCGCCGGTCAGGCCCGGCGTCTCCTCGAGCCGGCCGACCTGGCCGTCCTTGAAGCTGCCCGGGGCAAACGAGCACTGCACGTCGGGCGTCGCCGACTCCTCGAGGACCTTGACCGAGGCCGCCACCAGCGAGGCGCTGTAGGTCAGCATGCCCTTGCCGGTGGCGACGTAGCGCAGCACCTCGGCGGCCAGCGGCAGGCCGCGCGAACGCTCGTTGGCGGTTGCCATGCCGTGCACCGGATAGGTGATGCGCACGACGTAATGGTCCTGCATGTTGGCGCCGACGCCAGGCAGCGCATGCACCACCGGCACGCCGATCTGGCCGAGATGCTCGGGATCGCCGACCCCGGACAATTGCAGGATGTGCGGCGAGCCGACCGCCCCGGCCGAGAGGATCACCTCGCGCACCCCGTCGGCCTGCTCGCTCGCCCCGCCGCGCGAGAATTCGACGCCGACCGCCCGTTTGCCTTCGAACAGGACGCGGTGCACCAGCGCCTTGGTGACGAGGTGCAGGTTCGGCCGCTTCAGCGCCGGCCGCAGATAGGTGCGCGCGGTCGAGGCGCGGGTGCG
>Ga0209581_1001958_pt1 | contig 21654 bp, 14 predicted proteins | sample Coa_R2_FD_187160 | JGI IMG/M metagenome (GOLD analysis project Ga0209581, IMG submission 187160) | Surface soil microbial communities from Centralia Pennsylvania, which are recovering from an underground coalmine fire - Coalmine... | ecosystem: Environmental > Terrestrial > Soil > Unclassified ...
GACCTTCGATCGCGCCTCCCTCGCGCGCGCGGCCGACCGAGTGCACGCGCCTAAGCCGGCCGACGCGAATACACCGATTGCGGCAAATGGCCGGCAGAATAATCCGCGCTGAGTCCTCACAGCCAACGGCGGCAGCGATGAAGAAGCCGCGCGCGCGCCTCGCTTTCGATGGCCGGGGAATCCTGGCGCTTGCGATCTACACGACGCTGGCTGTGTCGTTCCTGGCGCGCGGTCTGAGCGGCCGCTGGTCGACCGCGTACATCGGCAAAGGAGTCGATCCGCAGCTGCTGATGTGGCTGATAGCGTGGTGGCCGCACGCGTTGGCCCATGGGTTGAATCCACTTTACAGCCGAGCCGTCTGGGCGCCGGATGGTGTAAACCTTGCCTGGAGCACGTGCATGCCGCTCCTGAGCCTCCTGCTTGCGCCGATCGTGATCTCGTTAGGTCCGATATTCGCCTACAATGTGGCGTGTGTAGTCGCAGTGGCGCTTGCAGGCTGGTGCGCGTTTATTCTGTGTCGCTACTTATGCAGTGCGTATTGGGCTGCGCTTGCTGGTGGCTACATTTTCGGTTTTTCGGCATACATGCTCGGTCAGGCCGCCGCGCATCTTGACCTGATTCTAACTTTTCCGATTCCACTGTTCGCCTTGCTGCTGATTCGTGCTTTTCGCGCAGAGATGCCCTGGGGACGACTAGTGGCAGGGCTATCACTAGTGTTGACTGCGCAATTCATGCTCTTCGTGGAGTTGTTCGCCACGATGGCTGTTTTTGCAAGTATAGCTTTGCTCGCGATTCTCGCGTTCGGCTCGCTTGCCGAAAAGAAACGCGCGGTGAACCTGCTTCCGACGGTTGGGCTCAGTTACGCTATAACACTGATAGCGGTGACGCCGTTTCTTTACTTCATGATTGCCCTGGGCTCCGAATCCGGCGCACCGCATCCGCCGTTCCTTTACTCGATCGACCTGCTGAACCTGCTTGTCCCAACATCGACTATGCAGATTGGTCGCCTGGGTCTCTTGCAGTCCATCTCCGGCCTTTTTTTGGGATACATCTACGAGGCATCAGGTTATATCGGCTTGCCGTTGGCTCTCATCGCGGTGGCATATTTGTTCCCCAGGTCGCGTGAGTCATGGGCGCGCGCGCTTTCAGCGATGCTGCTGATCGTAATCGTCCTCTCGCTTGGACCTTTCCTGATTCTGGCGGGGCATCCAATCATACCAATACCCGGCTTGTTGGTCAGTGCGCTCCCGCTAATTGGCAAAGCTCTGCCGTGCCGACAAATGGTCTACACATTTTTGTTACTGGCGACCATCGCCTCAATGTGGTTTACGGATACATCTGCTCGGAGGTGGCTTCGAATCATCGCGGCGCTGCTTGTCATTGGCTCGATGTTTCCGAATCTCTCGAGCAGGTTCTGGGCGTCCGAAATCGAAATACCCGGTTTCTTCCGCAACGCTATGTACGCGAAGCTCCTTGCACCGGAAAGCACGGTCGTAGTGTTACCTTACAGCTATCAAGGCGAAAGCATGCTGTGGCAGCTCGAAAGCGCATGGTACTTTCAAATGGCCGGTGGCAATGTGGGCCCTCCTCCGTTGAAGTTTCGCCAATGGCCGATCGTGCGCGCCTTCTACCGCGTCGGCGATGATGAGCTTCCTGATGCCGGCGATCAGCTCAAGGCGTTTCTCGCCACGCATCGCGTCGCCGCCGTTCTGGTGGACGATCGCGAGCTCAACGTGTGGCGGCCGCTGCTGGAGACGCTGGACACGGCACCGACCGAAGCGGGCGGGATCACTTTATATCGTATCGATGAAAACGCGCTCGCGCCATGGCGCAATGCAACCGCGCTCGAGATGGAGACCCGGCTGGATCGCGCCCGTTTCGCGGCGCTCGTGCTCGCCGCGGACGCTTACGTGCGTGGCGGCCACCCGCTGACTGCATTGACTCCTGCCGAGGTGAAAAAGCTGGGCCTGATGCCGCCGGGATGGATCGTCGTACCGAAAAAGACCGAACCTCCGTGGGACAGCGGCGGGTTGAATCTCCCGCGGCATCCTAACGATCCGCGCCAGCTCGACGATCTCTGGCTTGGCCGCGACGAGCAAGGCCGCATCGAGGTCGGCGTCAGCGGATGGTATCCCGCCCTGCGCGCGGTCCTTGCCGAATACCGCGGCGATGCGATCGGCTTCGTGCCGCGTGGCCTCGAGCATCCGTCCGCGGACGGCGAAGACGATCTCCGCGGCCGTCTTGTGATGACCTTCAGTGCAGAAGGCCTGGCTCGCGCCGCCGCGCACGCGCGCGACTCGGCCGCCGCGGGTCGCGCCGCGCGATGACTTCGCTGCCGATTGCGGATGCCGAACGGCCCCGCATGCGGCGATGGAGCGGCGACGCCGCCGCGCTGCTCGGCTACGCCGGCTTTTCGATTCTATTCTTCGGCCGCGCGGTAATTGGCGATTTATCTTCATCCTATGTCGGCAATGGTCCCGACCCGCAGCAATCGATCTGGTTTCTTGCCTGGTGGTCGCACGCGCTCGCGGCGCATCTGAACCCGCTTTACACGCGCTGCTTGTGGGCGCCGGCCGGCGCGAATCTCGCCTGGACCACCAACATTCCGCTCGCCGCGATCTTGGTCCTGCCGATCACGCGCGCCCTCGGGCCCGTCGCGTCGTACAACGTTCTCGCGCTCGCGTGCCCGGTGCTGGCGGGATGGGCGGCGTTCGTGCTCTGCCGCTATATCGTGCGCGACTTCGCGCCGGCGCTGATCGGCGGATTTATCTTCGGCTTCTCGCCCTATCTCGCATGCAAGCTGCTGGGCAACGTCGATCTCGCGCTGGTGCCGATGCTGCCTGTCGCCGTCTATCTCGCGTTGCGCGTGATGGACGGCGGACTGCGCCGCGGGAGTTTTGTCATACTGCTCGCGCTCGTTCTGAGCGCGCAGTTCCTGATCTTCATCGAAGCCTTCGCGACGCTGACGCTGAGCGCCGCGATCGCAATCGTAATTGCGCTGCTGGTCAGCGACGGCGGCGACCGCGCACGCGTCCGCGCGCTGATTGCTCCGATCGCGATGAGCTATGCGATCGCCGCGCTCCTGCTCGCGCCCTACCTCTATTACCTGTTCGCCTTCGGCTTTCCGCACGGCGCCATTTGGTCGACAAAGACGGGCTCCGTCGACCTCCTCAATTTTGTCGTGCCGGTGCCGACAAGCTGGCTCGGCGGGTTCCGCATGATGCGGTCGGTCGCCGTCGACTTTCGCGCCGGGATTTACGATGCCGACGCATATCTCGGCCTGACGCTGGTGGTCGCAATCGCGATGGCCTTTCGCCGATGGCGCGAAGCAGCCGTGCGCGTGCTGGTCCTGTTCGCCGCGGCAATCGGCGGGCTGGCAACGGGTTCGTGGCTGCAGGTGGGCGGACGTTCCGTCGCGCCGATGCCCTGGCTGTTGATCTCGCAGCTGCCGCTCATCTCAAAGGCAGTGCCGGCGCGGCTGACCGTGTATGTGTTCCTGGCGCTCGCGATTCTGAGCGCGATGTGGATGAGCGAGCCGCGGCGCCGCACGCCGCTGAAATGGCTTGGCGCAGCGCTGATTGCGATTTCGGTTCTGCCGAATCTCGAGCCCTCTTTCTGGGCCACGACACTGAACACGCCGGAATTCTTCGCCGCCGGTCTATACAAGAAGTATATCCAGCCGGACGAAATCGTCGTCGTGCTGCCCTATGGATTCGAAGGGGAAGCGATGTTGTGGCAGGCCCTGAGCGGATTTCATTTCCGCCTCGCCGGCGGTTATACCGGATTTGCTCCGCCGATTCCCGCCGAATACGAACGCTGGCCGATAGTCGACGCCCTCTACGACGTTGCTCCGTTGCCGGAAGCGTCCGGTCAGTTCAAGGCCTTTCTCAAGCGGCACGACGTGAGCGCCGTCATTTTCGCCGGCGAGGGCGAACACTCGATCGACGTCAGTCATGCCGAAGGCCCCGGAATATGGCAGCGCGGGCCGATTCCTCCGCGAGATCGTAAGATCTGGAACGCGCTCCTCGATGGCCTGGGCGTGCCGTCGACCAGCGTTGGCGGCGTGACGCTCTATCAATTCCCCGCCGCGATGCGCGCGGCATGGCCCGACCAGGACCCGGTGGCACTCCAGGCCCGCGCCGCCGCTATTCGGTTCAATGCCCTTGTCATCGCCGCCTATCGATACGTCGCGAGCGGCCGTTCCCTGACGGAGCTGTCGCCGCTCGCTGCGCGGCAGGCCGGTCTACTGCCGACGGATTGGGTCGGAGGCCCGCTGCTGCGCAGCTCGCAAACGCCCGGCCTGCTGCTCGATGGATTGATGCTTGGGCCGGCGGGCAGGTATCGAGTCGCGGTCGGCGTCCAGGGCTCCTATGCCGCACTCGAGCCGCTGATTGACCGATATCGCCCGTTCGCGACCGCGATCAATTTTCCGTACCCGCACCCGCTCACCGCGAATCCACCGCAGGACGACAGCCCCGCGTTGATGACGATCGTGTTCGACGTGGATCAGCTCGCACGCGCAGCCCACCTGGCGATGCGCTCGCCCTAGCCGACCTTACAGCTGACCGTTACGATAGCCTTCCGCGAACGCGGTTAGCCGTGGGCCTAGCCGTCAAGCTCCGCCGCCACAACTCGACGCCGGCGCGGTCGTCCATTGCAAACTCAAATCGCTTGAGTTTCTGGGTTCGCTGGTCACGTTGTGGTCTCGACTCCTGACACGCGGCTTAGACGGCTCGCCGCCTAAAATTGGAGAGCATCGAGAGTTTGAAGGCTGGCTCGGCACGGACGGGCTCTGCGAGGGATTCACCGGAGCCGATGCGCTGGAAGCGCTCTTTCAAACGCAGGAAGGGAGCCTCATAGTAGCGATAGGAAATAGCACTGATCAGTACAGTGACTACAAGCTCGAATGCTGAAAAGGCGGCCCATCCCCACATGCTCCACCCAGCGAAGCCGTCGATCCAGATCAAACCTAAGTCCAGGACCATGACGTGAAAGATATATAGTCCGTAGGAGATTCGCCCAAGATAGATGAACATGCGATTGAGGCGAGCGATGCCAAGCGTGCCGAGCATGAATGCCACACATCCGAGCGCTACCAGGCTGGTGCAGAAGATTCTGGACAACGGTGCGAGTGGCGCAGCTGAGGGCGTCGCGGATAAAGATGCCCCTACTACCCACATACCGATTCCCCCCGCGTACAGGAGCAGGCGCATCACGGTTCCGAGTAGAGGACGTTCTCCTTTAAGAATCGCAGAGAGGATGATTCCTGCGGCTATCGGATCGAGGCGCGCAAAGGTGCCCATGTGCAGCACCGTATCCGAGAATCCGCCAGCCACCAGAAGGGCGCGCGACAGGGTTGAGAAGATCAGAATAATTACCCCCGCGATCAGCACGCCGCGGCGGCTTAGGCGCTTCAGGATAAGCGGCCAAGTCAAGTAAAACTGTTCCTCGACGCAAACGCTCCAGAGCGGACCGATCACCGCCGGCGGCGAACTGGTCCAGGCGATCATGAGATTCCCGACAAAAAAGGTAAATGCTGGATAGTATGTCCATGAGAACGCCATCTGGGGAACAAATCTGATGATTGGGATGGATAAGAGCAGAAACGCGAAATATAGCGGCCAGATGCGTAGAACTCTGCGGGTGTAGAACGACCGGACATCGAGTGAACCGAATCGGTCTCTTTCGCGCCAGAGTAGTTCGGTGATCAGGTAGGCGCTCAAGGTGAAGAAGAGATCGACACCAAATTCTCCTGATTGGAGCAGCAGAATAAGGAAATGCACGCTCGACGGATGGATGAATCCGCCCGCTTGCGCCCAGGAATGGCCGAGAAACACCCCCAAAAACGCGAAGAATCGTAAAGCGTCAAGTTCAGGCATGTAAAAACGCTTCATAGCTGACCAGTTTGCCGCTTCGATCAGGGTCATGCAAGGGACCGATTCAGACTCGATTCGAAAACAAAAGGCACAGGGAAGAAGTCAACTCGCTTCGATCATCCTTAGCAGCTGTTGACGAATCGGGTTGATTACCCATTTCCATACCTAGCGAGCCAGGCTACCGCCCTAGCAGTTTTGAGCCGTCAGATTGGCGCCCTGGTCGGAGTACGCCCATGCCGCAAAGCCCAAGGTCGCCGGCAGAAAGAGAATCGCCAGAAGTACGGCTTCGGCCGTAAACAGCGTGAATACTATTAGCGAACGATGGCCCGACATCCGAAGTGAGCGGCTCAAATTGACCGACACATTCGGCGCCGGCTCTCGTCCGTCGCGGCCCGCTGAACATTCGGGCCCGCCTCGAGCAGCCTCCTGATGCGCGGAGCTCTCCATTGCCTGCGATTAGTCGGTGCCGGACCGGAGCGAACGATGTGGTCGCGGCCTGCGATCACGGCGAAGTCGTTGCTCGAAGCATCAATTAGGCGATCGAGGATCGCCGGCAAGGCCGTCTGCGTCCCCGTCAGGCCGACAATGGCCAGGCCATCAACTGGCATGACCTGTCCGGGGCGCTGCTACCGTCGAGAAAAAGGCCGCTATCGACGCTATCGTGCCGGCTCGCCTGCGCGGGACTGACCGGAACCACGCGCTCCGAGCTGCAGACGAAAAGTCACCCTGCGGCTTGCCCGGCCTGATCGGACCGGGGTCAAGCGTCGAGTCGCGTTGAAACATGATGATCCGTCCGAGGGCCGCACTTGTTTCTTATCATGTTTTAAGACAGCATGAAATGTCTTAAGGCGGCATCAGCCTTTACCGGAAAGGAGGATAGATGAGAAGTGGTGGTGGAGACGGACTGAGGACCTCGAAGTCCGCCGCCGCCGCGCAATCCGGCAGCATGTCAATGCGTGCCGCCGCCGCATACACGGACGCAGGTTCCGCGCTCGAGAAAGTCACCGATATTGAAGGGGCCTTTGATTCCTTCAAACGCATCGTTCGCGAATGGCCGGATGCCGCCGCGCGCGCCACGATCGTCGCCGTCGCGGTATCGCTTTTCTGCCTGACCTGGGCGCATTGACGGAATGCCTCGGAATGCCTCTACGAAACCGATCACCCACGCTGCGATGGGAAGAACGTTTGTATGCAATTCATCAAACCCCAACCGGTCGTTTGGACGATATTACGGCTAACCAGCGATAATCACTAGCGCCCAACTCGAGTCTTTTGACTCGCCCGGAGAAAATGGACGATTCAAACGCCATGCTGCTCGGAGCCCTGGTTAGCGCGTCATCGATGTCGACGGCGGCCTCATCAACCGACGGCGCGATTCGTCCAGCAAACGTTCAACTTCGATGCCTTCGCTGCCTGTGATCGAATCGCGCCGCGTGCTGTGTCTTGTCCTAGTGATCGCCGGTGCTGCCACGGTGCTCGTAACGTTTTGGTTGCACGCTTTCTATACGCTTCCCAATCATGACAATCTCATTGTATTGCTGGGTGCCGACCGTCTGGTTCGAGGCGGACGCTTTTATTACGACATCTTCGATCCCGATCCGCCGCTTATTTTTATCCTGCTCGAACCTGTCGATCTTTTTGCAAAACTGACCGGCTTAGATCCGTATATCGCCTTCAGCGGTTGGGTTTCCCTACTCATCGTATGGTCTGCGGCGCAAATTGCGCCTATCCTGCTCCACCATTTTGATTCAAGACCTTTTGCCGGCGCGTTCTCCGTTTTGGCTTATATCGCGGTTCTATGTCTCCTTCCAGGGTATCAATTTGGACAACGAGAACACATCGCAACCATCCTTTTCTGTCCATGGTTATTCCACTCAGCGTTGGAAGATCGCGAGCAACTCCAATTGAGACATTTCTCTTCAATACTTATAACCGCGATCGCTGCCATCGGCCTTCTGATAAAGCCATTTTTTCTTCTGCTACCCATGGGAATGCTGTTATTCCGAGCAGTCGAGCGCCGGAGTTTGCGCGCTGCCCTCTCGCGCGACTGTATAGTGTTCAGCGTCGTTGCGGTTCTCTACATGATGATCATCATTTTACTCTACCCCGAATATCTCAGAGTAGCGAGGCTGGCAGTCGAAACCTATCGTTTTCTCGATCAGCCGATAGCGATCGTAGTTCTGGTGTTTTGTCCCCCATTGCTGATCGGCGTGGCGGCTTGGACAATGGGAGAGCTGCTTCCACTAGCTGAGCCCTTTCGTACGCTACTCCGTCATCTGGCCGTCGCGGTTGTTCTTTTATTCGGCTGCGCCGTGGCTCAGCACAAAACCTGGTACTATCACAATCTGCCGGCTTTGATTTTGATGCCGTCCGTTCTGGTTCTACTGATTTTGGCCGTCTGGCCATCGTTAGCTCGAATGCAGCGGGCGGGTCGTATTTCAGCAATCGCTCTGATGTCAGGCCTTTTTTCAGTGGGCTGGTTAGTGACGTTTCCATGCTTGGCCTCGAATTTCCGATCTCGCGAAGCCTTCATGGCTGAAGCGTTCCCACATACATTAGCCGAACTGACGGAAAGAAGACGAGCCGTGCTGGCTATCACCATATGGGGGCTTGACCCAGTGTTTCCAGCTGTATCGCTGCTAAAAGATCAATGGGCGTCACGGACCGCGTTGCAATGGCTCGTACCAGCTGTTGTTGACCTTTCCCAAGGCAGTGAAGCGGATCGACTCCGAGCAGCCCGGCTTAAAGGGCTCTTAACGCACCAGATGGTAGAGGATCTTGAACGATATCGGCCGGCGGTCGTTGCGGTGCAAACATCAGTTCCGGTGGAAGCGAGAGACAACCGCATTGCATTGGTCAAGCCGAACATTTTTGACGCTCTGCGGCTTCTTTCAGAAGAGCCAGCTTTCCGTCGATCGTGGGCAGCATACCATCAGGAACGGGTTATTCCGAACTGGACCTTTTACGTTCGATCATCAGAAATTAAATTGGGTGAGGAGCCTAAAGGGCGACCAGGCGCATCCGATACTCGCCACGCTGTAGTCACGCGAAACAACGAACGATAGTGCTTCGGTGGAAAATTGGAAACCAGCGTTAGCGAGCAGCGGATAGCGCCTTGCGACGCTGGTACGTTGACACCGCTCGGTTTCAACGAGGCTGCCACGGAATCGCGCGGATCCCTTTTCTGGCCACTGGGGATCTATTCCGCGCTCGCCACGGGGTTCTTCGGCCGGTTTCTGTTGGCGCGAGGCGCCGATGCACATATAAGCGTCGGCCCGGATGCCGGTCTTTTCATGTGGTTCCTGGTCTGGTGGCCGCATTCGATTGCTGAGCACCTGAATCCGTTTTTCACAAATTCCGTATGGTTTCCCGACGGGTTTCATTTAGCTTCGCAAACCGGCATTCCTCTGGCAGCGTTGATCGCCTCGCCGATCACAGCTATCTTTGGTCCATTATCGGCATTCAATATACTTTGTCTGGTCTGCCCTGTTCTCAACGCCTGGTGCGCATTCATCCTTTGTCGCTATTTGTCCCGCCGGTACTGGGCATCCATTCTCGGCGGCTACATCTATGGCTTCTCTCCGCTCATCCTGAGCGAGCTCAGGTTCGGCCATCTGCATATCGCGCTCGCGTTTTTGGTCCCGCTGATAGCTTATGTGCTGATACGGTGCGCGCGGCATGAACTCGCGACGACTCGGTGCATGATAATTGTCTCGCTCCTGTTCGTCGGCCAGTTCCTGCTTTCACTCGAGACCTTCGCAACCTTCATTCTGTTTGGAGCGTTCGCCATTTTGGTCTGCTACCGGATGGGCGGCGTGCTGGGAAACGACGTCAGGGCGATCGTGAGACCGGCGATCTACGGCCTCGCACTGAGCTTGATCATCGTGAGCCCGTATTTGTACTACTTTTTCCGATCCGACATGATCGGCAGCGGCTCGGCAGGGTTCGACCCGGCTCAATTCTCGACCGATCTGCTCAATTTTATCGTCCCGACCGAAACGCTCGAAGTCGGCGGCCAGGCCATGCTGCGGTCGATTTCGAAGCAGTTTCTCGGAGGCTGGTCGGCGGAAAGCGGTGCTTACCTCAGCCTTCCGATACTCGGGATCCTGATTGCGTACTTCCGGCGACATATGAGCCAGCCGGGGTCGCGGCTGCTCATGTTTGTTTTGCTCGCCGTGATGATAGCCTCGCTCGGGCCTCGTTTGCATCTCCTGGGTCGAGAGTATCCAATCGCCCTGCCCTATTGGCCGCTGGTCGATTTACCACTGCTGAACAACGCGCTGCCGGCGCGCTTCATGATGTACGGCCATTTGCTTGCGGCAGTCGTGGTATCCCTCTGGTTCGCATATTCCGGCGCCGGGCCGACTATGAAGCTCGGGTTGGCGCTCGCTATCCTGGTTCTGGGAATGCCAAATGCCGCGTCGCGCCTGTGGACAGCGGACGTAGACGTTCCGGCCTTTTTCAACAGCGACCTGTATCGGCAATACCTGACCGAGCACGAGACAATCGTGACGCTGCCCTATGGCTACAAGGGCGATTGCATGCTCTGGCAGGCGAAGACAAGGATGTATTTCTCGCTGGCGGAGGGCTATGGCTCGAGCCGTCCTCTGAATTTTCGTCTATGGCCGATAGGCGACGCTCTCCTGCGCTCCACCTACACGCCGGACGCGGTTACACAACTGAAAATGTTCCTCGCTGCGCACGACGTTGGCGCGATCGTGGTCACCGAAGATGGCCTGCCGGCGTGGCGGACGCTTTTGTCAGGGCTCGGAAGCGAGCCGCTGCACGTCGGCGGTGTATGGCTATACCGAATGAAACGTGAGACGGCGGACGGCCGGCGGCCGGCGGCCGATCAGGCAAGGATCGAATTCGACCGCGAGCGCATGCGTCAACTAATGCTGGCGTCCGACGCATATCTGGCGCAAAGCGGCTCGCCCGAGTCCTTGTCGGTTCTGGAGCTTGTCGAGCGGGACATGATTCACAGGGATTCAATCGTCGGGCCGCCGGTAACTATCGATCTGGGAGGACCGCCCGCTCCCAACGTGATTATCGATCCGCACCTGGCGTACTCGCTGTACGCCGAGGGAGGCGGCGACAACGAGATCAGGCTTGGCGAGATTGCGTCTTCGCCCGGAGCGGAGCTCGTAGCAAATCGCCTGCGGGGTATCGCGGACAAGACTTATTTTCCCCAACCAGGCGTCGTACCGAGATTCGACCGGATGCCGCTACAACTGGGATGGCTGGTGGTCTCGCTCAGGCCGCAGAAACTGTCCCGGGCGATCGCGCAGTTGGGCCCGGCGGCTTTACCTGAGCTGCGCGCGGACGCCGGGCGCGAATAACCGCGCCGCGACTTCCTGCAAACGCCGCCTGCGCCGCATCGCGATCGCATCTTCAGCGCCGGCGGACCTCGATGAGCCGCCAGCGCGCGAGCACGGTTGGAGCACAGGCGCGAATCGCCGCGAGATTCTCGCGGCTCATCAGTTCGGTCCCGGTAAGAATCAGCACCCGGGGTTGCGGCGCGTCGCAGCGGGGCGTAGCCGGCTCCACCTTCGCCCGCAGGGCCGAGGGCGTGTAATAGCGCGCCGCGTTAACGGCGTAGGCCGGCGCCACGCCGACCGCCTCGTCCGGAGATGCAAAGTGGAGCGCAAGCGCCGTGGCCGCGCGCCATTGCACGAATTCCGGCCTGGCAAAATTGCGGCGGACGTGATCGAGCGAAAGCACCAGCAGCAATGCGAGCAGGCAGAGGCCGAGCCGCGCGTCAGCAATCTCGGCGACGCCGATGCCCGCCAGAATGAAAAATGCGGCGACGCTGCCAATCACGTATCGCGCCTCTTCGAAGGGCGTAAACGCGTAGGAAATGGCCATCACCAGCGCAATCGGCCCGAGTATCCAGAACAGCAGAAAGCCGAGCGCGGCAATATTACCGCGGCGCCGCATTCGCCATGCGCCATACAGTGCGAGCCCGAGCAGCATCGGGAACGGCGCTTTGCCCGAGGCGCCGCGCAGCACCATCAGGGGCCACCACGGGCTCCGCAGACGCGACCAGTTGAGCACGCCCGCGCGCACGACTTCGATCGAATTGCGCGGGGCGACCGGCGCGATCAGCGCGAGCAATGCGATTCCCGCCGCGAGCGCCAACCCGGCCGACAGCAGATGCGCTCCCGACACGCCACTTCTCCCGGGCTCGTTCATGGCCCGTGCGCTTCGCCGCAGGTGTCTCGCCGCGAGCAGAATCGCGAGCCACGGAACCTCGGCCGCGACCAGCAGCACCGCGGTGAAATTGGCTGAGATTGCCAGCATGGTCAGCAGTGCGACGCCAATCGCGCTCGCCACCCGGCCACGCGCGCCGGTGCGGCCGGAAAGCGTGCGCAAAAGGCAAAACACCTGTGCCAGTTCGAGCGCCAGGGTCAACGGATACATCCTCACCGTGCGCGCCTGATTGACCAGCGTGAGATTGGCCGCGGCGACGAGTGCGGCAAACGCGCCGGCGAGTTCGATGCGCGAGAATTCGATCGTTTCTGTCAGACCCAACATCAACTCGCGGGCCACCGCGAACATCAACGCGACGACACACACGCCCAGCATGGCGGAAAAGGTCCGCATCCACCCGACGCCGTCGCCGCCCGCCGCGATCCATGCATGGAGCGCGAGGTCGTAGAGCGCGAGCTTGCCCGGATCGAGCAAGCGCTCGCGTTCGACCACCGCGCGCAGGGTGGGCGCCGAAGCGCCGGCCCAGGCGGCCGCTTCATCGGCGCTCAGGTCAGCGTAGCCCAGGCGGTACAAGCGCAGCGCCGCGCCGAGCATCAGCGCCATCGCGAGCAGCGCCAGCGCGCTATGGCGGGTGGTCAGCGTGTACGAACCTCGACCAGCATCAGCCGGCGAACCAGGCGCGGATAGCAGGTTTCCATCGCCGAGATCCGGTCCTCGCTGACGATATCGCGCCCGGTCAGAACCAGGACCCGGGCGGAGCCGCACGCGCTCAACCCGATCACCGAGGAACGGCGCGCCGGCGGCACGTAGTAGCGCAGCACGTTTTTGCAAAACGCCGGATACACGGCAATCACGTCGTCCGGCGCGGCGGTCTCGACCGCGACCCGCGCCGCCCCGCGCCAGTCGGCCTCGTACGGATGCCTGAGTTTGCGCTGCGTGGACGCGAACGACAACCAGATCACCGCGGCCGCAATCGCGATTGGCAGGCCCGTGTTGAGCGCGCGCGCACGGGTGCGCAGCGCGGCCGCGCCGAACCCGGCAAACGCGTACATCCCGATGCATCCGATCAGAGCGTAACGGGGAAACTCCAGAGGCCGGATCAGATAACTGACCGCCATGACGCCGAGGAACGGGCCGAGGGTCCAGGCGGCAAAAAAGCCGAGCGCGGCGGGCGCGCTCCCCCAGTATCGCCAAATACCGATGAGCGCGAGAGCGACAAAGCCCAGGAACAGGGATGTACCGCCGGCCGCCGCGCAAAGTACCACGCCGGGCCACCACGGCGGTTGCATTTTGATCCAGTCGAGCGCGCCAACCGCGATCGCCCCGCGCGAAGAGGCAAACGCCGCGGGCAGCCATGGCGAGAGCATGGCTATGCCCGCGATGACTGACAACCCAGGTCGGAAGATCGACAGTTCATCCTTGTGCGGCCATACGAGCCGTGCGATCAGCAGACCGCCGAACCAGAGCGCCTCTCCGAAGAGCAGAAACGATGCGGTGAAATTGGCGGCAATCATCACCGCGGTGAAAACCGCCGTCCCGGCATAATCCAGCCAGCCCGGCCGGCGCACCGCGCGCACCAGACAGACAATCTGCGCCAGCTCGGCGGTGACCTCGAGCGGGTACATGCGGAGCGTGCGATCCGAAGCTACCGTCATGAAGCTGACGGCATAAATCAGCGCAGCCAAGGCGCCGGCCAGATTGCCGTCAATCGCGCCAGGATCGGCGCACAGCGAGCGACAGCTCTCGCGCACGGCGGCAAAGAGCAGCACGATCGCGAGCGTGCCCAGGGCCGCCGACATCGCGCGCATCGCGACCTCGCCCTCCCCGAAGCCGCGCATCCAGCCGTGCAGAAGCAGGTCGTAAAGCGGCAGCTTGCCCGGGTCAAGCTGATGTCCCCGTGCGACAACCTCATTGGCAGTCGGCTCGGAGGCGGCGGCCCACGTCGCGCCTTCGTCGGCGCTCAGGTTGGGCCGGCGCAGATGCGCGAAGCGCAGGAACGCGCCGAGCGCCAGCGCAATCGCGAGCAACCCCAGCGCGAACAGCGCCGGCCGCTGCGCCGGCGCATCCGCCTCGGTCGCGCTCCGGGCGACGGTCGAGACCCGTCCCGCTGCTCCTCGCTCCGCCATCTCAGCGCGTCCGCACTTCAACCCGGCGCAGTCTCGCCACTACTCGCGGATAGCAGGCACGCGATTTCTCGGCCACGGCTTGCGGAATATAGGTTGCGACGTCAACAATTGCAGTGCGCGCGGCTCCGCAATCGCCGGTGAAGCCGAATACCAGGCGCCGGGCATCGCGCGACATGCCGTATCGCACCGCATCCGCAGCGTAATCGGGCACCACCGCGATCTCCCCGGCACTCCCCGCAACCGCGCTCGCGATGACGGCGGCCTCGCGCCATTGCGGCCCCTGCGGCCGGCCGAAGCGGCGATGGATGCGCTGCAGCGATACGAATGCGAGCGCGCAGGCAAGCGCAATCACCGCGATTCGGCCGGGAATCGACGCCGCGCCGAGCGCGGCCAATGCGAAGAACGCAATGAGACTGCACAGCAGGTAGCGCGGCACCATCAGCGGCATCACCGCCCACGAAAATCCGGCGACTGCGATGATCGGGGCCAGCAGCCAGAGCGCAAAGAAGGCCGGCGCCGCCGCGGCGCCCCGCCATTGATACCACGCGCCGAATCCCGCGAGCACGGCCATCGGCACGATCAACGTATGACCCGTCCATTGCTCGATCATCGTAAACGCCCACGCCGCCGGCCGCGGTTTGACCCAGGCCATGATGCCGCCGCGGACCGCGGCGGTCGTGGTTGAAGCAACCGCAAGCAGCAGCGGCAGCAGCATGGCCAGGCCGATCGCGACCGCGAGGCCGGCGAACAGCACCGCTCGCGGGGCCACGGTTGCGCGCGCCTTCGCGGTGCTCAGCAGGCGAATGAGCCACAGCCCCTCCGCGAAGAGCAGAAAAAGCGCGGAAAAATTGGTCGCAACGGCCACGGCGCTGAAGCCGGCGAGGCCGGCGTAGCGGCGCCAAGCGCCCGCGCGCAGTGCGTGCAGAAAGAAAATCACCTGAGCGAGCTCGGATGCCACCAGCAGCGCGTACATGCGCGCTGTGCGATCCGACACGACGAGCGTCGGATTAGTCGCGACCGCCAGGGCGGCGAGCGCGCCGGCCATTTCGCCGATTTCCGCCGGATACGCATGCAAGCCGCCGCCGCCGCCCAAGGCGTCCCGCACCGCAAGGAAGACGAGCACGATGCTTGTCGCGCCCAGAAGCGCCGACATCGCGCGCATAACCGCCAGGCCGTCGCCAAAGGCCGCGATCCATCCGTGCAGCATCAAGTCGTACAGAGCAAGCTTGCCCGGATCAATCCTGCGCTCGGATGCAACCACCGCGGCGAGAGTGGGCGCGGTGGCGCCGGCCCATGAAGCTCCCTCGTCGACGTCCATCGGCGCCATGCCCGGGCGATACAGGCGAACCCCGGCGCCGATTGCGAGCGCGATCGCGAGCAGCGCGTACGCGATCCATCGCTTCGAGGGCGCGCGGGTCCGCCCCGGCACGCATAAAGGACCGCGACCATGCTCGATGGCCATCGCGCTCAGCTCTGGCGACGGTTCGCGCGCAATTTCTCGCTGATCAGAAGCGCATTGAGAGCGGCGCTCTGACGCACCGGATAGGCGTCGGGACGATCGAGATCCTTGTAGCGCGCCTCGAGGCGGGCGAACGATTCGAGGAAGCGCTCGCGCGCCTGATTGAGCGAAGGTCGCGGTCCGATACGACGGCCGTCGGCGAACACCCGCTCGAGCATCGGCTGAAGCGAATCGGGCGCCGGCCGCAACTCGCGCACGAGATTGTCCGGGGTTTCCTCGAACAGGCCGATCACATCGGCGCCGGGTCCCCCGGCGGCATTGCGCGCGCGGAACACCTGCTTGCGACCGGGGAGCGTCAGCTTTTCGCTCGAGGTCTTGAGCCTCGGCTCGCCGCGATACTCGACCAGCTTGTAGGCCACGTCGAGCGCCGGAGCATCCGCGCTCACCGACATCGCCGTGCCGACGCCGAAGGCATCGATCGGCGCGCCGGCCTTGACCAGCTCGGCGATGCGGTATTCGTCGAGATTGCCACTGGCGAAGATCGGCACGTCGGCGAGGCCGTGGCGGTCGAGCAGGCGGCGCGCGCGGCGACTGAGCTCAAGCAGATCACCGCTATCGAGCCGCACGCCCTGGAGCTTGGCTCCTTTCTCGCGCATTTCGAGCGCAACGGCGATCGCGTTTTCAACTCCGCGCAGCGTGTCGTAGGTATCGACCAGCAACGTGCTCAGACGCGGGAAAATCCTGACGTAGCTATCGAAGGCCTCGCGCTCCTGCTCGTGCGCCATCACGTAGCTGTGCGCCATCGTGCCGTAGAGCGGAATCGCGTAACGCATTCCGGCAAGCACGTTCGAGGTGCCGGCGAACCCGGCGAGATAGCTCGAGCGCGCGGCGACCAGTCCCGCATCCGCGCCCTGGCTGCGGCGCAGGCCGAAATCGACCAGCCGCCGCCCGGCCGCCGCGACGAGACTGCGCGCGGCCTTGCTTGCGATCATCGAGGCCAGCCCCGCCTGGTTAAGCACCAGGGTCTCGACCAGCTGTGCCTCGATCAGCGGGGCGCGCACTTCCAGGATGGGCTCGTTGGCGAAGAACAGCGTCCCCTCCGGCATTGCCCAGACTTCGCCGGTGAAGCGCAAGCTGCCGAGAAAATCGAGAAATTCGCGGGAGAACAGGCGCAGCGATTCGAGGTAGTCGAGCATCCGCGGCGCGAACCGGAACTGCTCGAGCGCCTCGAGCAGCCGCTCGAGCCCGGCCGCGACCAGGAAGCCGCGATGCGGCGGCATGCGGCGCGTGAACATGCTGAAGCAGGCCGCGTCATTGTAGCCGCTGGCGAGATACGCCGCCGCCATCGTCAGCTGATAGAAGTCAGTGAGTAACGGAAATTCGTCAGCCTCCAGGCGCAGATCGATCGGCATCGTAGGCAAGTCCGCAGTTCGACCGATGCTCAGCGGGGCGGAGCCGGCGGCGCCGGCGGCGGCGGTTCGGGAGCAGCGGGGCCCACCGTCTGCACCGCGCGGCCGTCCTCGGGAGGACGACGCTCGCGCAGTATATCGGACATGCGGCGCAGGCGAGCGCTTACCAGATGATTGATCGTGCCGGGCTCGTCCAGCGTGCCCGCGCGCACGCCGGTCAGAATTTCGATGCCCTGGTCGATCGTATCGACGGGATAGATATGAAAGCGGCCGTTGGCCACGGCCTCGACCGTTTCCGGCTCGAGCATCAGATTGGTGACGTTGGCCCGCGGCAGAAGCACACCCTGGGTGCCACTCAGTCCCGTGGCCTTGCACACGCGGTAAAAGCCCTCGATTTTCTCATTGGCGCCGCCGATGGCCTGCACGGCGCCATATTGATCGACCGAACCGGTGACCGCCAGATCCTGGCGCAAGGGAACGCCGCTGAGCGCGGACAGCAGCACGTACAGCTCGGTCGAACTCGCGCTGTCGCCGTCGATTCCGGAGTACGACTGCTCGAACGCGATGCTCGCGGTCATCGCCGCCGGCAGCTGCTGACCGAAGCGCTGGCGGAAGAAGCCGCTCAGGATCATGATCCCCTTGTCGTGGGTCGAGCCGGACATCCGCGCCTCGCGTTCGATGTTAATCACGCCGGCCTGGCCGAGCGCGACTGTGGCCGTGATGCGCGAGGGACGGCCGAAGCTGTAGCCGCCGACGTCGAGCACCGCCAGGCCGTTGACCTGGCCGACGCGGCGGCCCTCCAGATGCACGATGAAGGTGCCCTCGGCGATCAGGCGACGGATCTCCTCCTCGATGAAATTGAGACGCAGGATACGCTCAACGAGCGCGCGATCCACGTGACGAGCGCCGACCTCGGAAGCGTTCTCGGCCCGGGCGTAGTATGCGGCTTCGCGCGCGAGGTCGTCGATCGGCTCCATCGCGCTCAGCAGCCGCTTGCGATCGCCCGCCTCGCGCATGCCGAATTCCACCATGCGGGCGAGTGCATTGCCGTCGAACTCGGGCAGGCCTTCGGCCCGCGACAGCGCCGCCACGCGAGCCGCATAGTGTCGCGCAGCCTCGGCGTCCGCGCTCACCACCGGCCGCAACTCGGCCTTGACCTTGAACAGCTCGGCAAATTCCGGGTCGTAGAAGTAGAGCAGGTTGTAGAGAAGCGGGCTGCCCGTGACAATCAACTTGGCCGCGACTTCGATCGGCTCGGGCTTGAGTCCGCTTACCATGAAGAAGGCGAACGGCTCGAGCGTCTCGAGCGTCATGCGGCCGGTCTTGAGCGCGCGCTTGAGCGTCTTCCATACGCCCGGCTCGACGATCGCGTCGTCGAGGTCGAAGACCAGGAAGCCGCCGTGCGCCTTGACCAGCGCGCCGCCGATGATGCGGGTGAAGTTGGTCGCGGAATGTCCGGTCGGATCGATCCAGCGCTCGATGGTGCCGAACAGGTTGCGGTAGTTCGGCGCGTCCTCGATGACGACCGGCGCGCCGCTTCTGCCGGCGTTGTCCACCAGCACGTTAACCTGGTACTCGAAAAAACGACCGTCGCTGACGCGGTCGTGTCGCTGCTCCTGCGGCGCTCGCGCCACGGGCTCGGCGGCGGGCTCGGCCGCCTCGCGGAAGCGTTCGAGGTGGTCGAGCATGTGCTCGGTGACCTGGTCGAGATAAGTCGCAACGGCGGGGATCTCGAAGCGGGATTTGAGCGCGGCAATCGAGGGTGCGATCAGCCGCGCGGCGAAGGTGCGCTCGATCTGACGAATCTCCTCGATCAGCTCGCGCATCAGCTCCTGCTGACGCGCATTCATAGTGATGAACTGATCGGCCAGCTCGCCCTGTGCCTTGGTCAACCGTTCGCGCTCGTCCTCGGGCAGCGCCTGCATCCTGCGCGCGAGATCCTCGGGCGATTCCGGCATCTTGCCCTCGAACAGCGGGATGAAGACGACCTGGCCGCTGGTTGTGCCCTGGATGGCGAAGCCGCGCTGACGCGCCGCGGCTTCGATTTGCGCGAACAGCTCCTGGGCGCGGCGGTTATACTTCTCGCGCAGCGCCTTGCGCTCCTGGTCGAAGTCTTCGCGGCGAAACGCCTTGGGCAGCTGCTCGATCAGGAAACTCACCAGATCGCGCATCGCCTCGCGCAACTCGGCGCCCTGGCCGGCCCGCAGGTAGATCGCCGTCGGCGACTCGGGACTGCGGAAGTTGTTGACGTAAACCCAGTCCCCCGGCGTCGGCATCGCAGCCGCCTGCTCGCGCAGAATCCGCAGGATCGGCTCGCGCTCGCGGCGGGTACGGATGCGGCTGACGAAAACGTTGTATCCCGGCGCGCCGATGCCGACCGCCATGCGGACCGCGTCCAGCGCGCGCTGCTGGCCCAGCAGCTCGCCGGCGCCGTCGTGCGCCGATCGCACGAGCTCGTCGGGGCTGAGCGGCGAGCGGCCGCGCACTTCCCCGGCGGCGAGTTCGACCGGCGCAGCCGCGGCTTTGAGCGCCGGTTCCTGCGCAGGCGTGGGCTGGTTCTGGTCGCCCTCAGCCATGATTCTTCCTCGGGTCCGGGTTACTGCACTTTGATGCGCCGGCCGCGCGACTTGGGCAGCACGATGGTGAGCACGCCGTCGGCCCAGCGCGCGACGGTGCGATCGCGATCGATCGCAGACGCAAACGTCATCCGGCGCTCGACCGCCGGGTAGGTTCCGGCCGGAATGCGCACGACCAGGTCGACCTGATTGACCTCGACTTCGATGACTTCGGGGTTTTCCACCGGGGCTTCGATGCGCACCTCGTATTCCTGGCCGCGATCGACCACTACGGCGCCGGCGATTCCTCCGGCGCTGTCGGCCGCGGGCCCCCCGCCGCGCCATCGCCCGAGCCATTCGTCAAACAGCTCGTCACAGGCGCGCTCGAACTCGCGCAGAGTTGTCGTGTCGGAGCGCTTCATGCGATGCTCTCATGATATTAGTGCGCCGCGGGCCCGACAATCCACAAATCGAATACTTGCCGACCTGCCATCACTGGCGTATCGTCACTGCACCGTGCCCGAACTGAGCAAGATTCTTCTGGCGACCGACTTCTCGGACGATTCGATCAACGCGCAGCGCCTGGCCGAGGAGCTGGCGCACAAGTTCGGATCCGAGATCGTCGTGCTGCACGTGGACCAGCCGCTGCCGCCGGTGATGGTGAGCGAGTTGGGACCGGCCTTCGACGTGAGCGCCATGAACCAGATCGCCGAAGAGCAGCGCCTGGCGGCGCAGCGCGAGCTGGACAAGATCGTGACCCATTTGCGCGACGGCCAGATCAAGGCCCGCAGCCTCCTGCGCGTGGGGGCGCCGTTCGTCGAGATCATCCATTCCGCGCAGAGCGAGAACGCCGACCTGATCGTGCTCGGCACGCACGGCCGCACCGGACTCGCGCACGCGCTGCTGGGCAGCGTGGCCGAGCGCGTGGTGCAGAAGGCGGGATGCGCCGTGCTGACCGTGCGCCATCCCGGCCGCCGCTTCAAACATCCGCTCGAAAAGTAACCTGACGCTTCGACGGCGCGCTGACGCGGAGCGGCGAGACCGCCGGCTCTATCGGCCGACGAAGCGGGGCGCGCGCTTCTCCTGGAAGGCGCGAATACCCTCCTTGAAGTCTTCGGAATGCGTCATCACCGCAATTGACTCGTTCTCCTCGTTCAAAGCGGTCGCGAGATCGCTCAGCAGGTGATGGTAGATCAGCCGCTTGGCGTGAGCGACTCCCAGCGGCGAGCAGTTGGTCGCGATTTCACCCGCCATCTCCAGCGCCGTCGGCATGAGCTGCTCGGGCGCAACCACCCGGCTCACGAGCCCGATCCGCAGGGCCTCGTCGGCTTCGAGCAGGCGGCCGCTCAGCGCCAGATCGAGCGCGTTGGAGAGACCCACGATCCGCGGCAGCAGCCAGCTTGCGCCGTGTTCGATCGCGAGCCCGCGGCGCGTGAAAATCAGGCCCATCCGCGCGCGCTCCGACGCGATGCGGATGTCGTGATAGAGCGCGGTGGTGAAACCCATCCCGACACAGGCGCCGTTGATCGCGCCGATCACCGGCTTGCGCAGGCCCGCGATCCATGAGAAGCGCTGGCGGAAATCGGCGCGCGTCTCGGAGGTCCCGGCCACCTCGCCCGTCACCGCCTGGGCGGCGGAGGTGGTGCCGTCGGCGACGCGATTGAGCAGGCCCATGTCGGCGCCGGCGCAATAGGCCTTGCCCGCGCCGGTAATTACGATGGCGCCGACCTTGTCGTCGCGCTCGGAGTCGAGCAGCGCCTCGCGCAACTCGGACTCCATCTGCGCGGTCCACGCATTGAGGCGGGCGGGCCGGTTGAGCGTGATCACGGCGACGCGATTGGCCTTTTCGTAGATGATCTCGTCGAATGCCATTTGAGCGGTTCCTCTTGGCGGTGCGCCGAGCCGATCAAAGCACTTCGCAGGTTCAAAATCTAACCGGCGCGGGCCTCCCGCCCGGAGAAATGCGGATGAGCGATCGTCGGCGACCCGGCTTTTCTTGGTCAGCTTGCGCTGTTACAA
>Ga0209581_1001964_pt1 | contig 21586 bp, 20 predicted proteins | sample Coa_R2_FD_187160 | JGI IMG/M metagenome (GOLD analysis project Ga0209581, IMG submission 187160) | Surface soil microbial communities from Centralia Pennsylvania, which are recovering from an underground coalmine fire - Coalmine... | ecosystem: Environmental > Terrestrial > Soil > Unclassified ...
CGATGTGGCCGCGCTGTGCCATGACGGAATCGGCTTGGCCGGCTACAAGGCCCCCCATGCCCGACTCGGAAGCCCCGTTCTGGCGCCGCAAGGCGCTTGCCGACATGACCAAGGCCGAATGGGAGAGCCTGTGCGACGGCTGCGGCCGCTGCTGCCTGACCAAGCTGATCGAGGAGGACAGCAACGCCACGCTCTATACCGACGTCGGCTGCAAGCTGCTCGACGCCAAGACCTGCCGCTGCACCGACTATGCCAACCGCCAGCGCAAGGTGTCCGACTGCGTGCGGCTGACTTCGCGCAACGTGCGCAGGCTCAGCTGGCTGCCGCCGACCTGCGCCTACCGCATCGTCGCGGCCGGCGGCGACTTGCCGTGGTGGCACCACCTCGTCTCCGGCAGCCGCGACACCGTGCATGAGGCCGGCATTTCGGTGCGCGGCCGCGTTTCGGCGAACGAGGCCGACGTGCCGGACGCCAAGCTGATGGACTATGTGGTGAGCTGGCCGTGGAAGTGGCCGAAGGGCGCGCGGCGGCTGCCGCGGCGCCGGCAAACGTAAGACGGGCGCGCGGCGGCGCGGGCGGGGGCTGGTGAGGCGGGCGGCGCGGCCGCGGGGGACTGGTTGAGGCAAATTCCTATTGCTACCTGTCGCTGTTTCGTTTTTCCTTGGCGCAGTCATGGACGACACTCCGAAAAAGGCAAAGCCCTCCGAGCCGCAGACAGCCGCAACTGGCAAACGCGCGCGCGCCGAGTTGATCTGGGAAGGCAAGTACGACGCGCAGGGCAAGCGCGTCGCGCCGCTGCGCGTGGCGCTGCCGTTCCAGACCGTCGAGACGGTCAACGAGTCGGCGCAGGACCGCCAGAAGGGCTTTCAGTTCGGCGCGGGCTTTCGCGAGGAGGCGTGGCGCAACCGGCTGATCTGGGGCGACAAGAAATACGTGTTGCCGTCGCTGCTGCCGGAATTCGCCGGCAAGGTGAACCTGATCTACATCGATCCGCCGTTCGACACCGGTGCAGATTTCTCGTTCACGGCGACGGTGCCGGACGATCCGGAGTCCGAAGACGATGACTCGTTCACCTTCACTAAAGAGCCAAGCATCATTGAGCATAAGGCATACCGCGACACATGGGGTCGCGGGTTGGAATCCTACCTCCAATGGTTTTACGAGACAGCAACGCTAGTTCACGAATTGCTGGACGAAAATGGAAGTCTCTATGTGCAGCTAGATTCTGGAGTGAGCCACTACGCCAAGACAATTCTTGATGAACTGTTTGGGCAAAATTGCTTTCACAACGAAATCATCTGGAAGCGAAGTAGCGCGCACAGTGATACCAAGCAGGGAATGTCGCAGTACGGACGCGTCACCGATACGATTTTTTTCTATACGAAGAGTTCGACGTGGACATGGAATCAACAATTTCAGGCTTATGCCGAAGACTATGTTGAGGCGAAATACAGCTATGTTGACCCGTCGGGGCGACGCTTCAAATCGACGGACCTCACAGCTGCAAAACCCGGTGGTGAAACTGACTACGAATGGAAAGGTAAGCGACCTCCAAAGGGGCGCTATTGGGCTTACTCCAAGGCCAATATGGAGAAAATGGAAGCGGAGGGTCGGCTGCATTACACGACCACCGGCTTTCCTCGTTTGAAGCATTTCCTCGATGAAATGGCGGGCATACCGCTACAAAACTATTGGGTTGACATTCCTCCTATCAATTCCCAAGCGCTAGAACGACTTGGTTACCCAACTCAAAAGCCGGAAGCACTGCTTGAGCGGATATTGAAAACATCGTCCAACGAAAATGATCTTGTGCTTGATTGTTTTTCCGGTAGCGGGACTACCGCGGCCGTCTCTGAGAAATTAGGGCGTCGCTGGATCGCCTGCGACCTCGGACGATTTGCTATTCACACGACGAGAAAGCGGTTGTTGTCTATCTCAAACGTGCGGCCGTTCATTGTGCAAAATCTGGGTAAGTACGAGCGGCAGCTTTGGGTCGGTGCCGAATTCGGCGACAGCCAAGCAGCCGAACGCCAGCGCGCCTACATCGAATTCATCCTCAAGCTCGCCCAGGCCGCCCCGCTGAACGGCTACACCTGGCTTCATGGGGTCAAGGGCGGCCGCATGATCCACGTCGGCGCCGTCGATGCTCCGGTCAGCGTTGGCGATGTGACGCAGATCGCCGCCGAGTTCAAGCGCGCAGTCGGAACCGGCAAGGACGCGCCCAAGACCAACGGTGTCGATGTGCTCGGCTGGGACTTTGCCTTCGAGATGAACGAGGTCGCCAAGCAGCAGGCTGCGGCGGCGAACATCCAGATGCGGTTCCTCCGCATCCCGCGCGACGTGATGGACAAGCGCGCGGTCGAGCAGGGCGACATCAAATTTTTCGAGCTGGCGGCGCTGTCGGTCGAGGTCAAGACCAACAAGCGCAATGTGTTCCTGAAGCTCAAGGATTTCGTCATCCCGCCCGACGACGTGCCGGAGGACGCGCGCAAGGCCGTCAAGCACTGGTCGCAGTGGATCGACTACTGGGCGGTGGACTGGGACAACAGGAGCGACACCTTTCACAACGAGTGGCAGACCTATCGCACCCGCAAGGACAAGTCGCTTCAGCTCGAGATCACGCACACCTATGCCGATCCGGGCGACTACACGGTGGTGGTGAAGGTCATCGACATCCTTGGCAACGACACCACCAAGACCGTGAAGGTCACGGTGAAATAGCGATGGCGCGCAAGCGCAAACAAAGCGCAGCCCAGCCCGACCTGCTTGAGGCCAAGGTCGCGACCGCGCCTTGCGTGCCGGGCATTCGTGACAAAGTGAAGGCGTGGCGCGAGGGCGGCTACAAGGGTATCAGCAAAACCACTGACATCCTGCTGAACTACTGGTTTTACACCGACCATAAGCTGCCGGACGGGCGCAAGTTCAAATACCACCCCTTCCAAAAAGAAGCGATTGAGACACTGATCTATCTTTATGAGGTCGCCAAAATTCGGCGACACAAAACCCTCGTCGAGACCTTTGCAACGCAGAGCAAATTGCAGCTGCTGCAATACGACGACTTTGCCCGTTACGCCGTGAAGATGGCGACCGGCAGCGGTAAGACGAAGGTCATGGCGCTCACTATCGCGTGGCAATTCTTCAACGCGGTCGCGGAAGCGCGTGACGACTTCGCTAAAACGTTTTTGATTGTCGCCCCGAACGTCATCGTGTTTGAGCGCTTGCGGACTGATTTCGAGGGAGGGCGCATATTCCGCGGTGATCCGGTGATTCCGCCTGAATTGCAAATCTATTGGAACGACTTCCAGTGCTACATGCGCGGTGAGGGTGAGCGGGCCAGCTCGCTGGGAGCCCTCTACCTCACGAATGTGCAGCAATTCTACGAACGGCAAAGCAACGGCGGCGACGAGCCGGAGGAGTTGACGGCGGTATTGGGGAAGAAGCCTCCGGCGAAGACCTCGACAATCGAGGATTTCAGCCAACGCATCGTCGATCGCGGCGGCCCTATTGCGGTCGTGAACGACGAAGCCCATCACACGCACGATGAAGACAGCGAGTGGAACAACATCATTCGCGGGCTTCACAAGGGCGTCCCCGGCGGCCTCGCCGGACAATTCGATTTCACCGCCACGCCGCGCCACAGCAAAGGACATCTTTTTACGTGGACGGTCTTCGACTATCCGCTCAAGCAGGCAATCCTGGACAACGTGGTCAAGCGGCCGCTCAAGGGCATTGCGCAGGGCATCAGCGAAGCGCGATCGGATGTCGCGAGCACCCGCTACGAGGCCTACTTGGCGGCGGGCGTCGAGCGGTGGAAGGAATATCGCGAGCAACTTCAACCACTAGGGAAAAAGCCCGTTCTGTTCGTAATGATGAACAGTACCGCCGAGGCGGACGAAGTCGGCGACTGGCTCAAGAAAAAGTACCCGTCCGAATTCGGTGGCGAAAAGCTGCTGATCATTCATACAGACAACACCGGCGAAGTATCGAAGAAACATCTCGACGCGTCGCGGAAGGCGTCGCGCGAAATCGATGAAGACAAAAGCGCGATCAATTGCGTCGTCAGCGTTCTGATGCTGCGCGAAGGCTGGGACGTGCAAAGCGTCACCGTGATTGTCGGCCTGCGGCCCTATTCTTCCAAGGCCAACATTCTTCCGGAACAAACGGTCGGTCGCGGGCTTCGCCTGATGTTCCGCGGTCAAACAGGTTACACTGAGCGTGTCGATGTGATTGGCAACAAGGCATTTATCGAATTCGTTGAGCAATTGGAGCGCGAAGAAGATATTCAGCTTGAGACCTTCAATATCAAAGAGAAAGTCAAGATCATTACCATTGCGCCTGATCCGAAGAAGAAAGACAAAGACATCGCGATTCCAGTTCTCAGCCCGATCCTGACGCGCAAGAAGTCCTTGGCAGAAGAAATTGCCGGGCTCGATGTGCAGACGTTTGACTGTCCAGTCCTGCCGCGGAAACAAGAAGAGCTTGAAGCAAAGACCTTTCAATATACGGGCTACGACATCATCACCCTGCAAAAGCTGATCGAGCGAGAATATAAGATTCCTGCGCCGCAAACTGCCGAAGAGGTCATTGGTTATTATGCGCGTCGAATCGCGCAGGATGTGAAGTTGCCGTCACAATTTTCGGCGTTGGCACCGAAAGTCCGTGAGTTTCTCGAAACAAAAGCATTCGGCACAGGCGTGGAACTGAATGAACCCGCGATGATCAAAGCGATCAGTAGCAACGTTGCTTATTTCGTCACAGTCAAGGTATTTGTCGAGGCATTACGAAAGTTGGTCATCTCGGAGCTGGAGCCGCAGCTCTTGCATGCCGGCCGGCTGCTGTCGGAAACCACGCCATTTCCGTGGTCGCGGGCGACGCTCGCTGCCGACAAATCGATTTTCAATCTCGTGCCTTGCGACAACGAGTTTGAAAAGGAGTTTGCTCAATTCTTGCAGAAGGCGAAAGACGTTCAGCGCTTTGCCAAGCTTCCCGAGCAATTCGGCTTTGCGATCGAATACACCGACAACATGGGCAATTTGCGTTTCTATGAACCCGATTTCGTGGTTCTGAGCAATGGCACGCATTACATCGTCGAGACGAAAGGCTTGGAGGACACCAATGTCGTCAACAAAGACCGCGCCGCGCAATTGTGGTGCGAGAACACGACGAAGCTTTCAGGCAAGCCGTGGGCCTACTTGAAGGTCCTGCAAACCGCCTACAAGCAACTTCAGCCGACGCAGTTCGAAGACTTGTTTGTCTTGGCGCCGCAGAAATTGCTTTGAAATTTTTTCAGCGCCCACGCGAAAATTCTTGACACGCGCGCATGACGTGTTCATGATTTGTTCCTGAGGAGTTGCCGGGGGCGGTCATGTTTCTGGTGCACAACGAGCGCACCAAACTGACGGCGAGCTGGTTCAATGCGCTGGCGACCGCCTTGCTCGCCGCGGGTGTCTTTGCGCCGGCGGCGGCCGCGCTTTATGGAATCTCAAGCTTCCCGCTTGGGCGTGGCCTTGCCGTGGTGATTTTGCTCGGTTGCATGGCCGCTGCGGTCGCCATACATCTTTCGGCGTGGCTGTTGCTGGGAAGGATGCGCGAATGACATTCGAGCAATTTGCGTTTGTCTGGCCTTTGATTGCCATCCCGCTGGTTGCGGTCACGACCCTCCTGTTGACCCGGCTGTTGGAACGGCGTGAGGAGCGTCGCCATCCGGCGGAGTAGCATGGCCGGCGACCGCCAACGCGACCTTTTCAGTGGCGACGGATTCGCCGAGCCGTTCCGCGACGAGCAGCCGCCGGCCTATCGTCCTGACATGGATAAAGTGCGGGCGCGGCTGCACAAGATTCTGGCCGAGGCCCGCGCCGCCGACAAAATCCCCTGGGGGCCGGGCAGGCTGTCGCTATATCGCACCATCTTCCCGCAGATGACCAATTGGCTGCCCGAGGACGAAGGCGCCCAACTGCGCTTCGAATTTGAGACCGAACTGGAGCGCCTCAAGGCCACCTAGGAATAAATCCTTGACGAGCGCAACGCTGCCGCGCTAGGCTTGCGGCACGCTCCACAACCGCATCCCAAGGCCTTCAAGGAGGGTGTCATGACCCGCCGCACGTCGCTGCGCGCGCAGGCGCAGGAGATTTTTCGCGAGAGGGCGCAGGCGCAGCCGCCGTCCGTTGAAAAAGAGACCCCCCTCGCTGACCCTCCCCCGCAAGGGGGGAGGGTTAGGGCCGTGCATGGGGGGAGGGAACAGACGACGGCAAGCGGAGCGGACCTCACCGCGCGGGTGCGCGCGCTCTACGAGGGTTCGGCGGTGCCGGTCGCCGCGATCGCGCGGCTCGTCGGCGTCACCGAGCGCACCGTCTACAAATACGCGCAGAAGGGCGGCTGGCGGCCGCGCTATGCCTGGATCGACCGCGGCGGCGTGGCGCGCCGGCGCGGGCGCGGCGCGCGCCGCTTCGCGCCGGTCAAAGGCGCCGGCGGCCGCTTCATCGCCCGCGCCGACAAGGGCAAGCCGTTCGCGCGCGGCCTCAAGGCGACCGATCCGGCGGGCGCGGCGCAGGCCGGCGCCGATTGCGCGCGGGCCGCAGCCGCCGCGGCATGGGCGCAGGCCGAAGCCGAGGCCGTGCAATGGGACGACGTCAGGGACGGCTGCTGGCGCACGTTGAACCGCGTGCTCGGCTATCTTGTCGAGCACCGCGATGCGCGCCGCAAAGCTCAGCCGGCGCTTGCCGCCGACGACAGCGACAGCTACGAGCAGAGCTTGCTCGGCGCGCTGCACTTTACGCTCGATATGATCGAGAACGCCCGCAAGCAGGCCGAGCGCTGCCGCGCCGCGGCGCAAGCGCCTGATGGCGCCGCTAGCGCAGCCGGTAGAGCGCGTGGCGGCGGTTCCTGGTGAAGGGCCGCACCTCGGCCGGCCAGCGCCCGGCTTCGACGGCGCGCGCCCAGTCGGGGCTGGTGAGCACCTGCGGCCCGTCGATCTCGTAGAGCGCGCTGTGGCGCGGCCCGTCATGGGTAACGCGCTTGTGCTCGCCGCCGATCGCAAAGGCGAAGGGCTCGCCCTCCATGCGCGACACCGCGCGCACGCCCGGCACCTTCAATAGATTGGGGATGTGCTCGGTGTCGTAGACCTCGTGGAACAGCGCCTCCTTGTCGGGCGCGACGTCCATGCTGGCGACGAACAGATATTTCGACGTGATCGGCATCGAGGGTCCCCTTTGTGGATGCTTGCGGGCGCTAGCGCGGCTCGATCGGAAAGTCGTAGGCGCGCGGCGGGCTGCCATATTCGTAGTGCCACCATTCGCGGACATAGTTGCGGAAGCCGCGCGCGCTCATCGCCGCGCGCAAGGTGGCGCGGGCGCGGGCCTGCGCGGCGCTAAGCCCCGCGGCGCCGGTGTGGCTGCGCGCATCGAGGCAGTCATAGCCGGTGCCCATGTCGAGCGAAGAGTCGGGGGCGCGCTCGGCCGCAGGCGCGGTGCAGGGCGCGTTGTTCGCGGACGGGGCGGGCGGCGGCGCGCCGAGCGGAATGAGCGTCAGGTCGACGGCGGTGCCGGTCGAGTGCCTGGAGCGCGCGGCGATATAGCCGAGGGCGAACAGCGTCCGCTTGTCGAGGTTGGGGTAGAAGCGCTTGTCGCCGCGCGGGCTGCCGTCATGGGCCCAGCGCCACATCGCCGCGACCGCGCGCTGCGGGCGGTAGCAGTCATAGACCTTGAGCGCGAGATTGGCCCTGGCGAGATCGGCTTGCACGCGGGCGAGCGCGGCGGCCGCCTCCCGCCGCAGGATGCATTCCGGCGCGTCGTAGCCGGGCAGCGGCGCCGCGGTGAAATTGTTCGCCGTGGCGTAGCGGATGTCCTGCGCGATGCCCGGCGCCGCCTCGCGCAGATAGACAAAGCCCGCCGGCAAGTCGCGCGCGGCGGCGGGTAGCGCGGTGAGACCGAGAACCAGGATCAGCGGCAGCCGCATGAGGTCAACGTCGTGTTTCCGGGTCGTGTCATTTCGGGGGCGCAGGGCAGTGCGCCAACCCGGGCTCCAGCGCAGGCTTGCCGATTGTACCTGGATTCCCGGCGCGCCGCTGACGCGACCATGACCGCGCTTGTGCGCGCTCATACCACCCCCGCATTTCCGGGCGTTGCATAAGGCCGCCGCAGGCGGCATCTAGCGCGGGCCATGAGTGCCAAGCCCAGGGCGCAGGCGGCGCCGCTCAGCCACCCCGAGATCCGCACCATCGTCGTCGGCATCATGCTGGCGATGTTTTTGGGCGCGCTCGACCAGACCATCGTCGCCACCGCGCTGCCGACCATCGGCCGGCATTTCGGCGATCTTGCCGACCTGTCCTGGGTGGTGACCGCCTACCTGCTCACCGCCACCGCGGTGACGCCGCTCTACGGCAAGCTCTCCGACATCCACGGCCGGCGCGGCATGATGCTGATCGCCATCGTCATGTTCGTGCTCGGCTCGCTCGCCTGCGCGCTGGCGCCGAGCATGCCGGCGCTGGTGCTGGCGCGCGCCGTCCAGGGGCTCGGCGGCGGCGGCCTGATGGCGCTGGCGCAGACCATCATCGCCGACATCGTCAGCCCGCGCGAGCGCGGCCGCTACCAGGGCTACATCGCCGCGGTGTTCGCCGCCTCCTCGCTCGGCGGGCCGGTGCTCGGCGGCTTTTTGACCGAGCATATCGACTGGTCGCTGATCTTCTGGATCAACCTGCCGCTTGGGCTGGCCGCCTTCGCCATGACCTGGCAGGCGCTCAAGCGCGTGCCGTTCCATGCGCGCAAGCACAGCCTCGATGTCATCGGCGCGCTGCTGATGATGGCGGCGGCGGTCGCGCTCCTGCTGGCGCTGTCCTGGGGCGGGCGCAACTATGCCTGGATTTCGGGCGAGATCGGTTCGCTGCTGTTCGCCTCGGTCATGCTCTGGGCGCTGTTCGGCCTCCGCCTGATGACGGCGCAGGAGCCGTTCCTGCCGCTCGCCGTGCTCGGCAATTCGGTGGTGCGCTGCGCGGCACTCGCCGGGGCCTGCAACATGGGCACGCTGGTCGGCATGACCATTCTGGTGCCGCTTTATTTCGAGGCGGTGCTGCATCTGTCGGCGAGCGAGTCCGGCATGGCGCTGATCCCGCTGATGGGCGCGACGGTGACGTTCTCGACGGTGGCGGGCCGGCTGATGACGCACATCAGGCACTACAAGCGCATGCCGCTTGCCGGCCTTGCCATCGCCATCCTGGCGCTGGCCGCGCTGGCGATCTGGCCGGCGTCGATGCCGACCGCGGCCGTGCTCGTGCTGCTTGCGGTCGCCGGCAGCGGCATCGGCACGGTGTTCCCGATCTCCACCGTCTGCATGCAGAACGCGGTGACCGCGCACCAGATGGGCGTCGCCACGGGCGCGGCCAATTTCTTCCGCGCGCTGTTCTCGGCGCTGGTGGTCGCGCTGCTCGGCGCCATCGTGCTCGGCGGGCTCGGCGGCGGCACCGGCATGTCGGCCGAGATGCTGGCGCGCTCGGCCTCGGCGCAGGACCTGTCGGTCGCCTTCCGCTTCGTGTTCATGGCCTGCGCGCTGGTGCTTGCCTTCGGCATGGTGTTTCTGATCGCGATGGAGGAACGCCCGCTCAAGGGCCCCTCGCTGCACGCCGCGGAGGCCGGCGCGCCCTCGGGGCCGGCGACGCCGATCCCGGCGGAGTGAAGAATGGCGCGTCGATAAGATTTCGATGCCCGTTTCGGCGCAAAACGCGACATACCTGCGCATGATCCCGATGTTCGGCAGGTGTGAACTAGGCCACTGACTCCTGCGGCAGGCGCGTATATCGTCGATTTGCACTTGTCCCGGTAAGCGAGGCCTCGGTGTCGGGGCGGCGGCAAGGCAAGCATTAAGCTGCCGATTATCACTGATCGTCCTTCAATGATCGGCCCCCGGCACTCCAGCCGCAGGCCCTCGACGTGAACTTCGTGCACCAGGGAGCGACGTCATGGCAATATTCAAGATCACCAGCACGACAAGCGTGCTCACGACGGCCAATGCCGACAACGCCTTCGACTCCGACAGCCCCGGCGCAGACACGCTGATCGTCGATCCAGGCGCCTTCCTGATCACGGAGGGGACGAACGCCGTCGGTGCGGCACTCCAGAATACCGGCGCCTGGACGGTTATCGTCAACGGCTCGATTTTCGCAGAGCAAGCCTTCGGCCTGCGTCTTCAGCTGGGAAGCGCCGGCGCCTCGAAGATCACCATCAGCGCGGACGGAGAGATTGGCGGGACCTATGGCATTCTTGCCGACGCTCCCTTCGTCGTCACGAATGCCGGCGTGATCACGGCTGATGAAGCTGGCATCGCCTTCGGCGGCGCCGGCACGCACACGATCACGAACTCGAATATTATCGGCGGATCCTTGAATACCGCGGCGATCAACGACATCGACGGCCTCGGCAACGACAAGGTGACCAACTCCGGCACGCTCGAAGGGGCGGTCCTCCTCGGAGGCGGCGACGACACATTGAGCAATTCCGGTTCGATCCAGGGCCCGGTGGATTTGGGCGACGGCACGAACACGCTCACCGCCACAAGCGCCAGCACAATCGAGGGCGATGTCACCGGCGGCTCAGGCGCCGACACGATGACGAACGCGGGGCTGATCGGCGGCGTCGTGGACCTTGGCACCGGCATAAACAAGTTCACCAATTCGGGCCTGATCGACGGCGATCTCAATCTCCACGCTGGCACAAACACGTTCGCCAGTTCCGGGGAAATCGGGGGCAGCGTGCTGATGCACGACGGCACCAACAAATTCACCGGGTCGGGGTCGATCGACGACAGCGTGTTTTTCGACGCCGGCACGAACACGTTCACCAATTCGGGGGAAATCGGCAACAGTGTTTTTTTCAACAACGGCATAAACACCTTCACCAATTCAGGATCGATCGCGGGCAGCGTGTTTTTCAACAACGGCACGAACACGTTCGCGAACCTGGGGTCGATCGAGAGCTCGGTGTTCCTGAACGGCGGCACCGACTCTTTCACCAACAATGGGACGATCGGCGGCAATGTCTCGGGCGGCAGCGGCGCCGACACGGTGACGAGTACCGGCACGATTTTCGGCGTCGTCGATCTCGGCGGCGGTAACGACGTTTTCATCGGCGGCGGCCACGCCGAGACCGTTCGCGACGACGACGGCGCCGATACGAGCAACCTCGGCGGCGGCAACGACCACTATACTGCCACGGGCAACAGCGGCGCCGACGGCATCGACACCATCGACGCAGGCGCCGGCATCGACACCTACGATGCGAGCGCTGCGACGGCCACCGTGCTCATCAATCTCGATACGATCGCGCACGACGACATCATTTCCATCGCCGCCAATACGGCCACCGGCGTCGACATTGCCAAAGCGTCTAAGGATACGATCAGCAACTTCGAAAACGTCATCGGCGGAAGCGGCGCCGACCTGATCTACGGTTCCGCCGCCGCCAACAGAATTGACGCCACAGGCGGCGGCGACCGGATTTTCGGCTTAGCCGGCAATGACACGCTGAACGGCGGATCGGGCGATGCGGTGTTGGTCGGCGGTGCCGGCAAGGACGTTCTGACGGGGGGCTCCGGCGCCGACACTTTCCAATATACCGCCACCGCAGACAGCGGCGTTTCCAAAGCGACTCGCGACCGGATCGCTGATTTCCAGCATGGAAGCGATACCATCGACCTCGGCGCCATCGATGCCAATACGGCGAACGGTGCGGCCACAAACGACGCTTTCAATTTTATCGGCAACAATGCCGTGTTTAGCCACGTTGCCGGTCAGTTGCGGGCCTATTGGACGCCAAGCGGCCAGATCATCGAGGGCGACGTCAACGGCGACGCCAAGGCCGATTTCTCGATCGAGTTGACCGATCACGCGCATGCGATCACGCTCAATAGCACCGACTTCCTGCTCTAGAGCGGGCGTGATGCAAAAAGGTCGTATCGGTTGCGTGATAACGGTGCATCGAACCGGCATTAAGACGTAGTCGCCCAAACAATTCGCTGACTTTGGCGCTGGTTGCTGTAGCATCTCCGCCTTGGAGGACCTCGTGGCGTCGGCATTGCGTGCAGCGCAGTCGGACAATGCGGCGCCGCGTTCGCGCGGGCTCGATACGCTGCGGCTGGTGCTGTCCTCGGGCGGGCCGGGGCGCTGCGAGTTCGCGCTCAACAATGCCTGCAACGCCAATTGCGGCTTCTGCAATTTCGCCCGCGACAAGCTGCCGAAGGAGCGCTGGGAGTATGTCGAACGCCAGGGCGCCTTCGACGCCGTCGATATCCTCTACCGCCAGGGCATCCGCTACCTCATCCTGACCGGCGGCGAACCGACGCTGCACCCCGATCTCGTCGACATCATCGGCCATGCCGCCAGGCAGGGCATGAAGGTGATGATGGTGAGCAATGCCGGCCTGTTCAAACCGCGGCGCATCGCCGAATACGCCGCGGCCGGCCTGTCGAGCTTCGTCATCTCGATCGACGCGGCGAGCGCGCCAGCGCACGAGGCCAACCGCGGCCTGCCCGGCGTCTGCGACAAAATCCGCGAGGCCAACGGCGAAATCGAAAGCCTCGGCATGATCGCCACCGCCTCGGTGACGCTGAGCCGGCTGCTCGACATCGATGCGCTGCCGGAGTTCCTCAAGGGCCTCGGCTTCACGGCGGTGACGTTCTCCTATCCGCTGACCAAGCTCAATTCGAGCTTCCTCGGCTATCGCGATTCGGGCCTCGTCGATTTCACGGCCGACGAGCTGATCGGGCTGCTCGACAAGGTCAAGGCGGTGAAGTCGCAGATGCACGTCGTCAACCCGACGCGCTCGCTCGAGGAGATGCAGCGCTTCGTGCGCAACGAGCCGCAGCATTTTCCCTGCCTCGGCGGCTATCGCTATTTCTATCTCGACTGGAAGCTCAGGCTGTGGCGCTGCCATTTCTGGGAAGCGCCGCTGTGCTCGATCTACGACTTCGACGACAGCAAATTGGTGCGCGACAACTGCACGCGCTGCATGATCGACTGCTACCGCGACGCCTCGACCATGCAGCACATCGCCGTCTCGGTGCACGACGCGGCGTCCTCGCTCAGGCGCGGCGATCTCGCCGGCGCGGCGAAGGCGCTCGGACGCAAGGGCAATGCCGGCTCGCTGCACGCCGTGGTCGAAGAACTGCCGTGGTTGATGCGGTTCTGAGGACGTCCGATCCGATGGCCTTGGCTTTTTGAGGTCGTGCCGGATCGCGCGAGCGCTTGTGATATATGTGCAACACGGCGAACTATTCGCCGGTGCATTCCGCGGCCGCGCCTTTTCCCTGGCCGGGCTTGCCGGCATTGTCCCCCATCGGGTGGGTTAGCCAGTCAATTGAGTTGCGATATGTGGTGCACCGTGCCGCGGTGGCGGCAGGCCGTTCTGATCGGCGTGACTGTTTTGTGTGCGAGCGTGTTTGCCGAGCGGGCGCGCAGCGCCGACCTGCCGGCCAGCGCCCCTGCATCCGCCGGCTGCACCCAGGCGGTTGACGGGCAGAACGGCAAGATCGCCGGGCTCGGCGGCTCATATGCCAACCACGGCATTTACGGCGCCCTCGGTTCCTATTCGCTGCCGCTCGGGTGCGAATTTGGCCTCCAGATCGACGGCACTCTCGCCAGCCTCGACAGCCGCTTCCTCGGATCCGTTGCCGGGCATCTGTTCTGGCGCGATCCGGCCAAGGCGCTGGTCGGCCTCTATGGCCGCTACACCTACTGGGATCAGGTCGGCGGCGTGCGCGCCGGCTATGTCGGCCCGGAAGGCGAGCTCTACCTCGACCGCTGGACGCTGCGCGGCGTGGCGGGCGTGGAATTCGGTAACCGGGCGTCCGGACTGGTCGGCGGCCTGATCCAGACCTACGACATCAAGACGCGGTTTTTCGACCAGGTCGATGTCGCCTATTACCTGCACGATAATTTCGAAGTGTTCGTCGGCCACCGCTATCTCGGCGGCAAGGACGCCTTGGCGCTTGGCGGCGAATACGGCATCCCGCTGTCGCACGGCGTCATGGCCGCGTTGTTCGCCGAAGGGCGCGTCGGCGAAGACAATTTCCACGGCGTCTGGGGCGGGCTGAGGTTCTATTTCGGCCAGAAGGACAAGACGCTGATCCGTCGCCATCGCGAGGACGATCCCGTCGAGTGGGGCAGCGGCTTTGACGGCACCTCCAACACCGGCACCACCACGCCGCCGCCGTCGCCGCCGCCGTCGGGCTGCGGTCAACAGTGTTGCGGATCAGATTGCTGATCTAGCGGCGGCGCCGCCGCTGACGGCAAGTTTCTGCCCGTCGGCGGTGATGACGAGATCCTTCGGCACCAGCGCGAGCAGCGGCAGGATCAGCGCATAGACCACGGTGATGGCGACGACGCAGGCGCCAAACCCGCCATAGTCCTGGTAAACCTTTGTGCCGATGACGTCGCCGAGGCGCGACACCGTCACGCTGAGCGCGGTCGCCGCCATGAGGATGGTGCCCTGCAGGCCCGGCGGACAGGACCGGATGACGAGGTCGAGATAGGCGGCGGTGGCGACGCCGCCCATCAGGCCCATCGCCACCGCCGCGACCAGCGCCGATGTCGCCGAATGCACGAAGATGAGCGGCACCATCTGCGGAATGGCGACGACGGTGCCCCACAGCAGCAGGTTCTTCAGCGCAATTCGTCCGCACAGCAACCGGAAGACAATGAAGCTCGGAATGTAGGAGAACTCGATGATGGCGTTCCATTGCCCCCAGGTGGCGTCGGTGCCGAGCAGCGTGTTCTGCATGTAGTATTGCAGCGGCGTCTCCGAGCCCGGCGCGAAACTCCACAGCGTCCAGATCGCCAGCGCGGGGTAAATCGGCCAATGCCGGACCAGCGTGCGAATATCCTTGAGCGGCTCGACGGCGCCGGTGCGCTCCTTTTGCAGCTTGCCGAACACGCTTTTCGGCTTTAGCGCGGCGTAGGCGGCGACCATGGTCATGATGGCGGCGCCGCCGAGGAAAAGAATACGGGCGGCCTGCACCGAGTTTTCGGTTTCCAGCAGCACGCTGAGACTGCCGCCGAGCAGCAGCGCGATGGTATTCGGCATCGACGTGAATATGTTCCACACCACGCTGAGCTGGCCGGAAATCGCGTGCTGCTGGCCGAGCACCGAGGTCAGGCCGTTCTGGGCACTGGCGACAAAGAGAAACGACGTGGTCAGCAGCAGGTTGGCGGTCAGCAGCGTGGCGAAAGAGATCGGCGTGAACGCAAAGAAGACGTAAAGGACCGCGGTCGTCGCGCCGAACAGCAGCATGAACCCGCGGTCGCGCATGCCGAACGGGTTCCAGATGTCGCGGATGAATCCGAAGACAAAGGCCAGGTACACGGGAATGGCGGCGATCAGCCGAAAATCCGCGACCTGCTGCGCCGTCAGGTGCAATCTGTTCTTGAGAAAAAACCCGATCGGAATGTTGATCAAGCCGCCGCCCGGATCGCCGAAGGCAAGCAGCGAAATCAGGACCGCGAGATAAAGCGAAATCCGTCCCCGTTCCGACCGCAACAAGGCGGTGTGAGCGGTGACAACGCGGGTCGCGCCAACCGGCGAATCGTGCGTGTCCGTGGGCAAGGCGCCGCGACTACAGCCCGTCGGCGGCTCGATCGCAAGGGCGCAGACGGCGGCGCTAGCCGGACCGCAGCAGCGCCTTGGCCTCCTGGCGGTGCCAGGCCAGCAGGAACGGCACGCCGAGCACGATTTCGGGCACGCGCTTGACCAGCGACAGCGCCACCGCTTCGGCGGGCGGAATGCCGAACACCGCGCAGACCGCGATGAAGCCCGCCTCCTGCACGCCGAGCGCGCCGGGCACCAGGAAGCCGGCGGCGCGCACCGCCTGGCCGAGGCTCTCGATCACCACGGCGTCGACATAGCTCGCCGGGTAGCCCATCAGGTTGAGCGTCACCAGCACCTCGAGCGCGCCGAAGAACCAGAAGGCGAGGTGGACGAGCAGCGCGATGACGAAGCGCGGCACGTCGGCATAGATGCGCACCAGATTGTCGTGCAGCGTCGCCAGATTGGCGAGCGCGCTCCAGCCGGTGCGGTCGGCCAGCGCCATCAGGGCGCGGTCGACGAGCTTGGCGCCGCCGAAGCGCTGGGCGACGAAGAAGCCGGCGAGCGCCACGCCCATCACCGAAATGCCGGCCATCATCGAGCCGACCAGCGCGTCGTCGGCGCCATAGGTCGCCAAAATGCCGACGCCGACGACGACGAACAGGAACAGCGACACCACCTGCATCAGCGTGTCGACCAGCAAGGTGGCGCCGGCCAGTCCGGCCGGGCTGCCGGACAGCGCCATGGCGCGCGCGCCGGCGATCTCGCCGCCGACCTGCGCCACCGGCAAGAGCGTATTGATCGCCTCGCGGATGAAGCGGACCCAGATGCAGACGGCGAGCGGCGTCTTGGCGGCGCGCGGAAACACGATCCACCAGGCAAGCCCGGCGCCGGCGAGCTCGCCGGCGCGCAGCATGACAATGACGGCAAGGCCGTAGCCGACCGCTGCGAAGGCCCCGGAGACCTCGGCAAAACCCTGGTAGGCGACGATGGCGATCGCCAGGATCAGGCCGAGCCCGGCGGCGGCGATGAGCAGGCGCTTCATAGGCGCCCTTATAAGCGGCCGGCCGGGCCAGAAAAACCCCGGCGGGCGCCGGGGCTTTTCCTGCGGCTTAACGCATAGTGTCAGCGCGTTGCGGCGGGCCGGCGACGCGCGGCATGCGTGCGCCGCGGCGCATAGGCGTAGGCCGAGGCGCCGGCGGGCGCGGCCGAATACATGGTGGCGCCGACGCCTTGCGCGCCGTTGGTCTGCTCGGCAAGCGGCAGATTGATGATGTTGCCGGTGCCGTAACCGGGGCTGTACGACTGCGCCAGCACCGGCGACGCCAGACTTGCCGTGAGGCCGAGCGCGATGATCGTTCTGGTCACCATTGTCGTCTCCTTGTTTCGTCGAGGGCCGAGCAGCCGGCCGGCTCGGCCGGCTGCCGCGATGGCCTCAGCGCTCCTGATCGTCCTGCTGCTGGCGCTGCGTGTTGTGTCTGACGCGCGGCGTGTGCAGGCGTTGCGGCGCGTAGGCGTAGGGGCCGGCATTGCCGGCGGTCGCGTCCGGCGTGCCGAGGCCGGCCGGCGCGTTGTACACGGCGCTCGGCGGCGTCATGACGTTGCCGCTACCGAGATCGGGGTCGTACGACTGCGCCAGAGCCGGCGCCGCCAGCAGCGCCGCAAGACCCAATCCCATGATCATTGTCTTCAGCATCGACGTTCTCCTGTTTTCAGTCCGGCAACATGCCGGGGGCGGCCGTTGCCTTGCGCCGCAGATAGGGAGGCCTCGGCCAAGCGGCTTGTTCGAAATTGCTGCGATGTGCGCCGCCGACGGTCGCGCCCGGCGCAAATCACGCATGCAAAAAGCGGATAAGGTTCACGGAACCGTGCGTTGGCCGTTATGCTTTGACGGCGATAAGAAAAAACAAAAAAGATTCGGGGCGGAGGACTCTCAGGGAGCGGCGATCCACCAAGACGGAGGGATCGCATGCCGAGCCCGCAAGCAACCGACTGCTACGCGAGTTTCACGCCCGGTCACGTCGTCGAGCGCCGCCTCGTGCGATGGCCGGGATTGCACGCCGAAATCATCGCCGCCCGGCAGCGGACGGCGTTCGAATACCGCTACGCCTGCGATCGCCACCTGCTGATCGCGTCGGAACTTTCCGAGCGCGACGACGGCGAGACTTTCGTCGAAGGCCTGCCGCCGTCGACGCGGCGCAAGCTGTCGCGCCGGCTGACCTTGGTGCCGGCGGGTCATTCATTGTACGGCTGGCAGCAGCCGCGCGTGCTGACACGGGTGAATTATTTCTACATCGACCGCCGCGGCCCGTCGCTCGACGACGAATCCGGCTTTGCCGAAATCGAATTCCGGCCGCGCCTGTTCTTTTTCGACGCCGAGCTGTGGCGCATCGCCGCCGCGCTCAAGCAGGAGGCGGCCGGGAACGCAGGGCCGACGGCGCGCGGCGAGGAACTCGGCATCATGCTCTGGCAGGCGCTGCGCAGGCTCAACGACAGCCGCGCGCAAGCTGTGCGCGGCGGCCTGAGCGGCTGGCAGCAGAAGAAGATCGCGGACTTCATCGAGGACAATCTGGCCGAGGATATCCGCCTCAAGACGCTGGCCGGGCTGGTCGGCCTCAGCCCGTTCCATTTCGCGCGGGCGTTCAAGCAGTCGTTCGGCGTGCCGCCGCACCGCTACTATAATGAGCGGCGCATGGCGCGCGCCAAGGCGCTGCTCGCCGACCGCACCCGCTCGGTCACCGAGATCGGCCTGGCGTTGGGCTTTGCCGAGACGAGCTCGTTCTCCGCCGCGTTCCACAAGGCGACCGGCACGTCGCCGAGCCGCTTCCGGCGCGGCCTTGGCTGAGACGCAAAAACCCCGGCCGGCGCCGGGGTTTTCGCGGTTCGAGGCGGTTCCGCTACTGGCAGTATTTGCAGGGCGGGAAGTCGCGGCTGTAGACCGGCTGCGCCTTGAACTTCGCCGGGTCGTATTTCCAGTAGGTGCTGACGCCGGTGTAGGTCTTGACCACGGTGTTCCAGAGCTCGTCCTTGTCGTAGCCGAACATCTTCTTCTTCTCGACCTTCTTGACGTAGATGTTCTGCACCGGGCTCTTGGTGGCGAGGTCGAGCCGCACCGGCCCGCGCGGCGGGTTGATCTCGACGCTGGCCATCGCCTTGATGAACTCGGCCGGCCCCGGGTACTTGCCCTTGAACTTGGCCAGCGTCTGGTCGATCCACATGGCGGTGGCGTAATTGGCTTCGGAGTAATACGACGGCACCTTGCCGTATTTGGCGCGGTACTTCTTGACGAAAGCTTCGTTGGCCGGCGTCTCCAGCGCCGCGCTGTAGACGTGGGCCGAGACATCGCCGAGGACCTCGTCGCCCATGAAGGGCAGGGCGAACTCGTCATAATTGGTGCTGCCGCCGAGGATGATGGTCTTGTTGCCGGAGGCGCGCAGCTGCTTGGGGAATTGCAGCGCCATCGGCCCGACCATCAACGAGAAGATGGCGTCGATGTCGGACTTGATGCCGGGAATGTAGGGGCCGAAGTCCTTGTTGCCGAACGGCACCCAGATCTTCTGCACCACCTTGCCGCCGCAATCCTCGAAGGCCTTCTGGAAACCGCCGACCTGTTCGTAGCCGAAGGCGTAGTCGGTGCCGATCGCGGTGACGCGCTTGTAGCCCTGGTCGCAGGCCCATTGCCCGAGCGCATGGGTCGGCTGCGACGACACCCAGGTGGAGAACACGGTGTAGGGGAACTTGTCGGATTGACGCTGGGCGAGGTCGTCGCCGGTGGTGATGGTGCCGATGAACAGCGTCTTTTCCTGGTTGGACACCGGCGCCAGCGCATAGGCCGCGGTGCCGAGCACGGCGCCGACGATCATGTCCACCTTGTCCTGCAGGATGAGCTTCTTGGCCATCGACACGTCGCCGTCGACGGTGCCCTTGTCGTCCTCGACGATGAACTTGACGGTGGCGCCGCCGAGTTTGCCGCCGTGCTCGTCCAGATACATCTGGAAGCCGTTGACCATGTCGGTGCCGAGCTGGGTGATGATGCCGGTGCGCGGCGCCAGGAAGCCGATCTTGAGCTCGGGCGTCTGCGCCGGCGCCGGCCTTGCCGCGCCGAGCACGACGGCGCCGGCGAGCGAACAAAGAAGCGAAAGTCGCGATAGCGTCTTGGTCATGATCGTTCCTCCCCAAGAGCCGCGGTTGTTTTTATGATGCGGCGGTTGTCGTGGTGCGGATGCTAGCACCGTGCGCCCGGCGGCAACAAATGATGCGGAACGCCGGTCGCGGGACCATGCCCACGGTCGGACATGCCGTCCCAACGAAAAACCCCGGCCGATGCGGCCGGGGTTTCGGGTCGGAGCGCCGATCGTGCCGCTATTCGCAATTTGTGCAGGGCGGGAAATCGCGGCTGTAGACCGGCTGCTTGAGGAAGGCGTCCTTGCCGTAGGTCCAGAACTGGCTGACGGCCGGGTAGGTCTTGATCACGGTGTTCCAAAGCTCGTCCTTGTCGTAGCCGAACATCTTCTTCTTCTCGACCTTCTTGATGTAGACGTTCTGCACCGGGTTGCGCAGCTCGTCGAACGACACCGGCCCGCGCACCGCGTCGATCTTCAGGCCGGCCATCGTCGCCACGAATTTCTCCGAGCCCGGCCACTTGCCGCCGCTCGTCTTGATGGTCTCGTCGATGAGCTGGGCGGTGGTGTAGTTGCTCTCCGAGAAATAGGACGGCACCTTGCCGTATTTGGCGCGGTAGGCTTTGACGAAGGCTTCGTTCTTCGGCGTCGTCAGCGCCGCGCTGTATTGCAGCGAGGAGACGTCGCCGACGACTTCGTCGCCCATGAAGGGCAGGGCGAATTCGTCATAGCTGGTGCCGCCGCCGATGATCGGCTTCTTGAAGCCGGAGCCGCGCAGCTGCTTGGGAAATTGCTGCGCCATCGGTCCCACCATCATGGAGAAGATGGCATCGGCGTCAGCCTTGATGGTCGGGATGTAGGGCCCGAAGTCCTTGTTGCCGAGCGGCGGCCAGATTTTCTGGATGATCTTGCCGCCGCAGGACTCGAAGGCCTTCTGGAAGCCGCCGACCTGCTCATAGCCGAAGGCGTAGTCGGCGGAGATGGTCGCCACCTTCTTGAATCCCTGATCGCAGGCCCACTGGCCCATCGGGTGCGTGGTCTGCGACGACGACCAGCCGGTGCGGATGAGATAGGGATATTGGTTGGCCTGGCGCTGCGTCAGGTCGTCGGCCGCCGGGATGGACGGGATATAGACGGTCTTCAATTCGGTGCTGACGGGGGCAAGCGCATAGCCGGTCGAGGCCAGCACGCCGCCGATGAACATCTGCACCTTGTCCGACAGCACGAGCTTCTTGGCCTTGGTGACGCCGAGGTCAGGCTTGGCCTGGTCGTCCTCGACGATGAACTTCACGTCCATGCCGCCGAGCTTGTTGCCGTGCTCGTTGAGATAGAGCTGGAAGCCGTCGACCATATCCTTGCCGACCTGGGCGAAAATTCCGGTGGTCGGGGCGATGAAGCCGATGCGCAGTTCGTCTGCGCGCGCCGCGCTATCGAGCCCCGCGATCAGCGCAAGTGCGCCGAACGATAGCGCCGTTACGGTTCGCGACCGTGTCATGGCAGTCCTCCCGTGCCGCCGTGGCCGCCCGTCTTGTCGCAGGCGTGCAACGGCCTGTGATGATCCCGCGGGCAGAACGCTACACCGGCGTCTTTGTGGGCGAAAGCCCAACTTTATTGCAGCGGGCGTCGGGTCATCGCGCCGGCATTTTGCCCGTCGTCGGCGGCGCGAAAAATGCCTGCAAACTGCGCCATTCCGCGTCGTCCTTTCCGCGGGCCGCTGCCCCCTATAAACTGCCGCCAATGCCGGCCTCGCCCGAAGATCATCTGCAGCGGCGCCTCGCCACCATCCTTGCCGCCGACGTCGTTGGCTACAGCCGGCTGATGGCGGAGGACGAGGAAGACGCGCTGCACACGCTCAAGGCCTATCGCACCGTCATCGATCGCCTGATCGCCCGGCACGAGGGG
>Ga0209581_1001965_pt1 | contig 21545 bp, 17 predicted proteins | sample Coa_R2_FD_187160 | JGI IMG/M metagenome (GOLD analysis project Ga0209581, IMG submission 187160) | Surface soil microbial communities from Centralia Pennsylvania, which are recovering from an underground coalmine fire - Coalmine... | ecosystem: Environmental > Terrestrial > Soil > Unclassified ...
CTGGGCAAGACACATCTGCTGCACGCCATCGGACACCAGGGGGTGCAGACCGGCCTGGCCGTTCTGTACGTCTCTTCTGAGCAATTCACCAACGAGATCGTCAACGCCATCCGTTATCGCACAACCGAAGAGTTCCGCGCCAAATATCGCTCGGTGGATATTCTGCTGGTAGACGATATTCAGTTTATCGCGGGCAAAGAATCGACCGAAGAGGAATTTTTCCACACCTTCAACAGTCTATACGAGATGAGCAAGCAGATCGTCATCTGCAGTGATCGTCCGCCCAAAGCGATTGTGAGCCTGGAGGAGCGCCTGCGTTCGCGTTTTGAATGGGGACTAATTGCGGATATCCAGCCGCCGGACCTGGAGACGCGCATGGCGATTCTGCGCGTCAAAGCTGACGCGCTGCACTATCGCGTGCCCGGCGAGATCATCGCCTATATTGCCGGTCGCGTCCAGACGAACATCCGCGAGCTGGAGGGATGCCTGAACCGCCTGATGGCCTATCAGCAATTGCACCATACCGAGCTGACAATGGAGGTGGCGCGCGCGGCGATGTCCTCGCTGGGCGAGGATGTGCGCGAATCGCGCCTGAACAGCCGGCAGATTGCCGAGGTCGTGGCGGATTTCTATCATATCTCGCTGGAGGCTATGTGTGGCAAGCAGCGCGATAAGCATATTGTGATGCCTCGCCAGATAGCGATGTACCTGATTCGCCAGGAGACGCAGGAATCGCTGCTTGAGATTGGCCAGCTCTTTGGCGGGCGCGATCACAGCACGGTATTGCATGCCTGCGAGAAGATCGATCGTGCAGTCAACGTCAATCCCGCGCTGCGCCGCGAAATCGTGGCCATTCGCGAGCAACTTTTGAGGGAATAGAGAATTCATGTTACCATATACGACCTACCTGATCGACCTGGATGGCGTGGTCTATCGGGGAAATGAGCTTCTGCCCGGCGCTCTCGAGTTTGTCAACTGGCTGGCCGACAACGAAAAGAACTATCTCTTTCTGACGAACAACTCTTTTGCCACCGGGGCGCAGATTCTCGCCAAGCTTGCGCGCATGGGCATCCACACCGACGATAGGCATTTGCTCACCGCCGGGCAGGCAGCAGTCCAGAACATCGCTCGTCGCGTGCCGGGCGGGATCGTCTATGTCGTGGGCGAGCAACCCCTGATCGATCTGGTCGAGGCCCAGGGGTTGACCGTCGCTGCCAGCGAGGATGCTGACGCGGACGCCGTTCTGGTTGGACTGGATCGTTATTTCGATTATCAGAAAATGACGAACGCGGCGAACGCCGTTCGCGCGGGCGCGCTTTTTGTTGCCATCAATCGCGATCCCGTGCTGCCGGTTGCAGGCGGCTTTCTGCCCGGCTGTGGCTCCCTGGCCGCCGCGATTGAGTGCGCCAGCGGGGCCAGTCCCGAAGTTGTGGGCAAGCCGGAGCCGATGCTCCTCCTGGAAGCTATGCAATTACTTGGCAGCCAGCCGGAGGAGACAGTTATGGTGGGAGATGGGCTGGCGATCGATATCCTGGCCGGCCAGCGTGCCGGAATGCATACGCTGCTCGTCCTCTCCGGCAGCAGCACGCGCGCGGATGTCGAGCAGTCGTCGCTCAAGCCGGATCATATCTATGCCGACCTGGCCGATGTGATGAAAGAGCTGACCCAGACCACTCCTCAGTAGAAAGACCGCCGTCGGAAGCACAAAAAGCGAGGACAACCAGAAGAGAACTGGCTGTCCACGTTTTGGGTCGGTGGGCGCTTTGTGTTAAGGAAGCTCGCATACGGACAAGATGCCCAGGGAGAGCGAGGAACCCTTGTGGCAATGGAAATAGTGCCTTCCTCGCTTTTCCCTATCCACTATAACCCCGTTTTACGTTGGAAGGTTACAGTATCTTGCAGGAATTTTCATCGCGTTTGCAAGCAACGGATCTGCCTCACCGATCGATAATCTTGCCTGCCAGAAGTACTATCTCAGCCGGCGAATTTTTTGCAACACACGCGCTTTTTTGCCACATACAGCGTTCTCGTCAGATCGCCTGGAAGTGTTTCACAACGCTCCAAAACATGTCTTTCTGTCTCGTTATGCTGATATTTCATCAAATCTGTCTGACAAATAGTTATTGACATGAAAGAATACTTGATGTATTGTTTCCTATAATCCATGAGCTAGTAGAGAAGCGGGTTGGGGGTGTGTTGTGCGCCGAATTTCTTAATAGCGGATGACGTAGCCTGTTATCGGGAGAGGGGATCGGCTGCTCCGGCCATTCCCACTGTGCCTTATATTCTGTCACCTATGTTATTATTTCTGTTCACTAATGGAATCACAAGGAGTGTGTATGAAAACCGCTGTACGCTTGCGTATGGTTATGCTGCCTGTGGCGATGGCTCTGCTCCTGACCTTCCTTGCCAGTCTCTCCGTGGGGGTATATGCTCTGGGCCGGCCTGGTGCAAACCTGCCCCTGGAGAAGCATCAGCAACTCGCCAACCCGAATTCCGCAGTGTTAACCTATAAGAATGACGTAGCTCACTCAGGAGCGAACAGGAACGAGACGGCTCTTACGCTGAGTAATGTCAACGCATTGCAATTTGGCAAACGCGTAGCCTTTCCGGTGGATGGTCAGGTCTATGCCCAGCCGTTGTTTATGCCAAACGTGACGATCGGTGGGGCGGTGCATAATGTGGTATTTGTTGCCACTGAGAATGATAGTGTGTATGCCTTTGACGCCGATTCCACTGATTCTGCTGCGGCGCCGCTCTGGAAGACGAGCTTTCTGGGAGGTGCGAACAACGCGACAACGGTGCCTGCCTCTAGCGTCGGTTGTAACGATATAAACCCGGTCATAGGTATCACATCGACGCCGGTGATCGATCCCTCCACAAACACCATCTATGTCGTCGCCTTTACCAAAGAGGGTTCCAGCCTGGTCTACCGCCTGCATGCGCTGGATCTCACGACCGGGACCGACATGGCCAGCATTGTGATCAGCGGTACGGTCAATGGCGGTGGGCAGGGCAGTTCAGGTGGTAAAATCAAATTTGATCCCACTCATGAGCGCCAGCGTGCAAACCTCCTTTTGAATCCTGTGAATGGCCAGATCTACATGACTTTCGCCTCCTTCTGTGACATCACTCCGTATCATGGCTGGATCATGGCGTATAGTTTCAGCAACGGCACGTTTGCGCAGACGGCCATCTACAACGATACGCCTGACGGGGGATTTGGGGGTATCTGGGGAGGGGCCGGCACTTTGACGGCGGATACCGGCGGTAGCATCTACGTTATGACTGGCAACGGGACGTTCCAGACCAATGCTAACGATCTGGGCGATAGCTTTATCAAGTTCACTCCCAGCCTGCACGTGATTGATTACTTTACGCCCTTTAACCAGGCTTGTCTGGAGGCTGCGGACGCCGACCTCGGTTCGGGCGGCATACTGCTGATTCCCTCACGCAATGAAGCCTTTGGGGTTGGAAAAGAGGGGCGCATCTACGTCCTCAATATGGTGAACATGGGCCACTTTACCAGCCCGCCGAGTGGTTTTAGTTGCTCCAACCAGAGCGCGACAAATATCGATAAGGTTATTCAGGAATTTCCTCCGCACACCCTGGGAGGCGTGTTCAGTACACCGTCTACCTGGAGCAACGGGACGACGCAGTATATCTACTTTGGCAGCGCTCATCAACCTTTGAGAGCGTATATTCTCAACGGAAACGGGAAACTCTCTCTGGCGTCTCAGAGTGGGGATTCCTCAACAAGTTTTGCCGCCGGAAATACTGTGGTCTCCAGCAATGGGAATAGCAATGGGATTGTCTGGGTGCTTGATCCCAGCAATGGTTTGCGCGCCTACGATGCGACCAACCTTGGGCATGAGTTATATACGAGTGGCCTGAACTCCACCCGCGATGCGCCGACAGGCGGCGTGGTCAAGTTTAGCGCCCCTACGGTGGCGAATGGAGAGGTGTTTGTCGGAACGCTGACCGCGCTGAACATCTATGGCCTGCTGCCGAATACTGCTGGCAACAACCAGAACAACGTTGGGATAACTAACGATTCGAATACGGCGCCAGGGAACTTCGACGGAACTGGTCGCAGCTACTCGGCCCAGGCGCTGCAGAGCGTAGGGGTGGTTGCCGGTCAGCCGGTGAATATACAAGGGTTTTCGTTCCAGTGGCCGAGCGCGCAGCCGGGGACGCCGGATAACTGGTACGCAGAGGGGCAGACTATCGCGGTGAATTCAAACAGTGGCGATACCCTGCTGGGTATTCTGGGGGCAGCTAATTTTGGAGCCTCCAGCGGCACGGCTACCATGAATTTCACAGACGGGACCTCGCAGACCTTTACGCTGGGCTTCACCGACTGGTGGGGATGGAAGACTCCCGCCTTTGGCAATGTGGTGGTGGCTACTGCGCCATATCACAACTCGCCTGGCGGGAAGGCGTCGATCGCGGTAGGAGTGTTCCTGGCGCAGGCGGTGATCCCGAGTGGGAAGATCCTCCAGAGCGTCGTCCTGCCATCGAACGCGACCGGTGGGCAAATGCATGTCTTTGCCTTCGCGACTCAGAAAGTCAACACAAGTAGCTTCAACAATGTTGGTGTCAGCGATGATGCTGCGCCGACAGGAGGCAACTTTGACGGGAAGGGCCGCAGTTACTCGGCTCAGGCCCTGGCCAGCGTAGGAATTGCTCCCGGCAATACGCTCAATATTGATGGCTACGCGTTCCAGTGGCCAAATGTGCAGCCGGGGCAGGCGAATAACTGGCTGGTGCATGGCCAGATTGTCGTGATGAACCCGACTAGTGGCAATATGCTGGGCATTCTGGGGGCAGCCGATTTTGGAGCCTCCAGCGGCACGGCGACCATGAATTTCACGGACGGGACCTCGCAGACCTTTACGCTGGGCTTCACCGACTGGTGGGGATGGAAGACTCCATCCTTTAGTAACCTGGTGGTTTCTGTTGCGCCGTATCAGAACACGGCGAGCGGAAAGCTGACAACGCCGGTGGGGATCTTCCTGGCGCAGGTGGCGATCCCCAACGGGAAGGTGCTGGCAAGTGTGACCCTGCCGTCGAGCACCAGCGGGGGACAGCTTCATGTCTTCACCCTGGCGACCAGGACCTCCAGTAGCAGCGATTTCAATAACGTGGGTGTCAGCAACGATAGCGCGCCGATGCTCGGCAATTTTGACGGGCAGGGTCGCAGCTACTCGGCTCAGGCCCTGGCCAGCGCGGGAGTCACCGCCGGTGGTACGGTCAGCACCAGTGGCTACGCGTTCCAGTGGCCAAATTGCCTGCCAGGCACATTTAACGACTGGCAGGCGGCGGGACAGACCATTCCGGTGACGCCGGTGAGCGGGGCGACGACCCTGGGCATCCTGGGCGCGTCTGCCTTTGGCAATGCCAGCGGCACGGCGACCATGCACTTTACCGATGGGAACTCGCAGAACTTTCCACTGGGCTTCACCGACTGGTGGAAGTGGCAGACGCCGGTCTTTGGCAATGGCGTGGTGGTGACTGCTTCGTATCAGAACACGGCGAGCGGGAAGCTGGCGACGCCGGTGGGAGTCTTCCTGGCCGAGGTTAGCATCCCTACCGGCGAGGTGCTGGCGAGCGTGACCCTGCCGTCGAGCGTCAGTGGCGGAAAGATGTACGTCTTTGCTCTGGCGACGAAGGTCGCAACCTCTTCGAGCAATGTTCCAAAGGGAAAGAGCAGCTTCAGTGGCCGCGTCAACTTTGGCAGCTTCGCTCGCAGCGGCTACATCTACGTTTCTCGCAAACAGTGGGTGTGATAAGCGCGATCTCCTTGCTGCGATAAGGACAGCGGTCAGGCAGTTTCTTTAAGAGGGAGGCCAGGGAATCCTATCCCGGGCCTCCTTTGCTTGCTGAAGTGGAGTCAGCGCGTTTCGCTGACAACCTCGATCTGCACTTCCTCGATCTGTGGCTCCGGGCTGAGCGATGGATACAGGAGGTTTCTGCCTTCGGACCGGCGAATCAGAGAGCCGCCGATGAGGACGCACAGTCCGTATCCGAGGCCGATGGTGAGCAGCGGATAGCGGAAGTCCCAGCTATAGAGGATACTCAGGCCGCTGGCTCCCACGAAGCCTCCCACCAGGCCGGAGGCCGAGTAAATTCCCAGAATGCGCGCTCGCGCGTGGCTGACCGAGGCGCTGGCCACGTGCGAGTCCACGGCGGGCTGGACGAAGGCGTAGAGCGTGCCATGCACAAGGAAGAGGAAAGCGACCAGCCAGAACCAGTTTGAGAGCGCATACACGACGTAGAGCGGCACCTGCGCGAGGCCGAAGAGCAGAATCAGGCCGGAGCGCCTGCGCCGGTCAGCGATTTTGCCCGCGATAGGAGCCAGGATAATGCCGGGTAAGGACCAGATCATGTATGTCACGCCGATCCAGGCGACGGAGGCGCCGAGGTGATCGTGCATCCAGAGGGCGGCGAGGGTGATATCGAAGCCGACGTAGAGGAAGTCGCCGAAGGCCAGCAGATAGGCCCCGCTGAGCGGCGGCGTGAATAGCTCGCCTGGCTTCAGCGGCACCTTCTTCTCCTGCGTCGTCTGCCGCCGGTGCATTCCCGACTTGATCATCACAAAAACCAGCACTAGCGCCGCCAGGCGAAACACCACCGCAGCGATAAACGCGCTGGCATAGCCGGTGCCCGCGAGCAGTCCTCCCAGCGCCGGACCGATGAGAAAGCCGGCGTTAAAGAAAGCGCCGAAGACGCCAAAAGCCTCGCCGCGCTTCTCCGATGGGATCGAATCGGTAATCAGGGCGCGGGCCGAGGGAAGGAAGGCGGCGGCAGCTATGCCCTCGACAAAACGCAGGACGACGAAGAAAATGGGATCAGAAATAAACAGATAGAGCAGCGAGAGCACAGCCTGGGCCAGCAGGCTCAATAGCATCATCGGCTTGCGTCCCCAGCGATCGGCCAGCCAGCCGCTGGGATATTGAAATAAGAAGTTTGAGATCAGGTAGGCCGAGGCCATCGCCCCGATAATGGCTAGAGATGCCCCCTGCGACTCCGCGTACAGAACGCGTACCGGCACGACCATGCCAATGCCGATATACGCAGCACAGACGGCGAGCGAGACCGCAAGGAGGGTTTTGTTGCGCAGCATAGAAGACTCCCAAAAAGAAAAAACCGTTGTCTAAAGATAATGTTCGCGCCGCGCTTTTTATTCCCGGCAATGAGCCGGTGGGCGATGGCCAGGATTTCCCATCCCTTTCCCACATCCCTCTTTCCTTTTAGTTGATTTTATTGTTGAGTTAATTTTTTTGAAAAAATTAACTCAACAATAAAATCAACTAAAGTTGAATCCTTTGGGGGCGAGGCAAACGCCTGAAAAGCAGGAGCGAAGTTGTGGTATACTGGGCGTGATTTGCCTGAGAAAACTGCCCATTTCTGTTTTAGAAAGGATCGATAGCGTATGAGCGAGCAGGTGCAGTTGCCGGAGAACTATTTCTATCACCGCCTCCCCAATGGTATTGAGATGCTTGGCCAGTATATGCCCAGCCTGAGTTCGACCACCTTTGGCTTGCAGTTTAACGCCGCCGTCATCAATGAGCCTGAGGAGAAGCAGGGGCTGGCCCATCTTTTTGAATATATGCTTTTTCAAGGGACGAAAGAAAAAGATGCGCGTGCGCTCAACGAGGCTTTTGAGTCCCTGGGGGCGCGCAAGGGAGCCAGCACGGGCCTGGAAACCTCGCAAATCTGGGCTCAGATTGTCAATACGAAGTTCGATGAGACCCTCGCGCTGATCAACGAGCTGGTACTGACCTCGACTTTTCCCAAAGATGAGTTGGAGCAGATGCGCAACATCGTTCTGCAGGAGATTCGCCGCCGCGACGATGAGCCGATGAGCCGCATCTTTGATCTGGTGCGCGCCAATTTCTATCAGGGGACGGCGCTGGCTCGTCCGCTGCTGGGCACCTCTGAGAGCGTCAGGAGCTTGCAGCGCTACGATCTGCGCCAGTTCTGGAAGGAGCGCTACCAGCCGAACAATATGCTTTTCGCCATCGCGGGAAAATTCGACTGGGATCACGTGGTCCGGCGGGTTGAGGAGCTTTTTGGCGACTGGCAGGGGGAGGCGGCGCCTTCGCCGGAGCAGCGGCCTGCACCCACGCAGAGGATTGCCCTGGAGTATCAAGAGGGCAAGCAGGAGCATATTGCCCTGATGGTGCCGTTCGCCAACTATCCCGATCCCGACTACTATCCCTCCCTGGTGGTTTCTGAAGTGCTGGGCGGCAGCATGGCCTCGCGGCTGTTCGTTGAGGTGCGCGAGAAACGCGGTCTGGTTTACAGCGTCTCCGCGTCCCAGACGGCGAACAAGCATATCGGCGCGCTGCGCATCTACGCCGGCACTACACCTGAGCAGGCTCACGAATGTCTGGAAGTGATTATCAACGAACTGCGCAAGCTGGAGCGGGAGGGCATCACCGCCGACGAGCTGGAGCGCGCGAAGATTCAGCTCAAGAGTGAGAATGTCATGCGCGGCGAGGGTTCGGGCGCGCGCATGGGCGCGATCGCTCGCTCCTGGTGGTTCGAGCGCAAGGTGCATACCATCCAGGAGGTCAAGGAATCCATCGATGCGGTGACGCAGGAGAGCATTCTCGAACTGCTACATAATCACTCGCTGCTCAATCCCTTGACCATCGCGGCCATCGGTCCGCTCAGCCAGGAGGAGCTGATAGGCGATATTCTTGCGTAGGTCGCTCACACGTGCGACTGTACCTTTTTCCCTGATCTGCTATAATGTTCCTTACCCTGAAAAACCCTTAATCTCTTCAGGGCCGGATAAAGACCTGAGGTGTAGAAATATGGCAGAGCAACAGGATCAGGAAGCGCGGGAGCGTGTCTTCAGGTTGATCGAGGCGGAGAGGATACGCTATATCAACCTGGAATTTACCGATGTGGTTGGCATGGCCAAGAGTGTGACTATTCCGGTGGAACAATTTGCTGCCAGCCTTACCAGCGGCAGGTGGTTTGATGGGTCCGCGCTCGAAAGCATTGCGCGCGTGGCCGAGAGCGATATGTATCTCTTTCCTGATCTCAGCACCTTCTCGGTTCTGCCCGTGCGGGTGCGTCCCCCCGCCTCTACCATGATTTCGGATCTTGCTATGCTGGACGACGAGGACGTGGGTGCGCGCGTGATCTGCAATGTGCTCACGCCCGATGGCGAGCGTTTCGATGGCGATCCGCGCGCGACTCTGTTGCGCGCGCTGGAGGTTGCGCGGGAGATGGGCTACGATTTTATGGTCGCGCCCGAACTGGAGTTTTTCTTGCTCCATCTCGAAGGCAAGACGCCCATGCCCCTGCCGTTTGACCGGGGGAGCTATTTCGATCTCTCGACCGATCTCGCTGCGACCGTGCGCCGGCAGATGGTGCAGGCGCTGCTGCACATGGGGATTGGCATTGAGTCCAGCCATCATGAAATCGCGGCGGGCCAGCACGAAATTGACTTTGAGACGAGGGACGCGCTGCACGTCGCCGATGGGGTGATGACTGCCAAGTATGTGCTCAAAGCGATCGCCTCGCGGCACGACCTCTACGCGACCTTCATGCCCAAGCCGTTCTTTGGTCTCAACGGCTCCGGCATGCATACGCACCAGCAGTTAATCAGCCGCGCCAGTGGGCGCAACGCTTTCGTCGATGAGAGCGGCGAGGGCGAGTACGGTCTCTCCGACGTGGGGCGCTATTTTATCGCGGGCCAGCTTGCTCACGCCCGCGCCATGTGCGCCGTTCTCTCGCCGCTCGTCAATTCCTACAAGCGGCTGGTGCCCGGCTACGAGGCGCCCGTCTATATCAACTGGGGGCGCGTCAACCGCGAGGCGCTGATCCGCGTGCCGCGCCCGGATGCGAACCGCCAGGCTTCCGCGCGCATCGAGCTGCGCTGCTGCGATCCAAGCTGCAATCCCTACCTGGCTTTCGCGGTCATGCTGCGCGCCGGCCTGGACGGCATCGAGCGCCGCCTGCCGCTGCCGCCGGCGATGGACGAGAGCCTTTTCCTGCGCGACGAGGACGAACGCCACGTCTCGCCCCTGCTGCCCGCAACTCTCGGCGAGGCCCTGACCGACCTGCGCGAGGACCCGCTGCTCCGCGAAACCCTGGGCGACACGATCTACGAGGGCTTTGTCGAGGCTAAGAGCATCGAATGGGCCGAGTACCGCAAGCAGGTCCATGCGTGGGAACTCGATCGCTACCTGCCGGTATTTTGAAAATACGTTTAGTCTTTGAGCCGCTTTCACATGTGATGGAGCAACTGCTGCACAAACTTGCCTGGGAGGTGCGCCAGACCCAGTTTAACGTCGCCAGCGATTTTACAAAACTCGATGCCGCCCTCGTCGGCTTAACGCGTGCAGTTGGAGAGCGCCCTGAATCCGCCCGCCCGGAAACATCCGAGGGCACTCTACTGGCGGCAGAAATGCAGTACCAGGAGTTGCTTCGCCAGGCTGGCAGTTTTGCCGTCGAAGTTAACGCGCTTTCCAAACGCCTCGCGGTCATTATTCAGGAGATGCGATCCGGTATTATCGCCTTCCGCCTGGAAGGTGCGACTCCTTTGAGCGAACAGGACAAGTTGGGCGGTTTCGCGAAACCGCCCGCAGAGCGCTCGTTCGCTGCTTCAAGCGGCAGTCTGTTCTCGACATGGTAGATCTCTTTCTGACGCTGGCCAGAGGTAATAATGACCTCGTTGGCTTCGCTACTATTCTCTTCCTCTCATCCCTCGGAGCTTGCGGCAAGCCCACCGGCTGGTTCTGGCTGCGAAAACTTTTCGTTTGAGCGTCCTGCTCCTCGGAGTGACGATAAGGAGACAGATCTTTGCCAGGGTATGACTGCTGGCGCCTGTACATGATACAATTGAACATATTTCTACGAAATAATCTCTTGCGGCGGAAAGCTGAGCTAAAAATGAAACAAACACCTCCATCGAAGCGGAATCCTGCCGATTATACCTATCCCAGTACAGATATGGACGCGCTCAGGACGAAGGCGGCGGAGGTGACGCGGCGGCTGACTGAGCGCTATGGCGAGCTGCCCTTTTCGAGCAAAGATCCCATGAGTATGCTGGTCGAGATTCTGCTTTCCCATCGCACGTATGACGCACAGACGGACGCGGCCTACGAGAATCTGCTGAGGCGTTTTGGCTCCTGGGAGGCGGTGCGCGACGCGCCGGTGGCGGAGGTGCAGGCGGCGATTGAGAATGTCAATTTTCCTGAGGTGAAGGCGCCGCGCATCCAGGCGGTGATGCGCCAGATTACGCAGGAGCGGGGCGATCTCAATCTCGATTTTTTGCGCGAACTGCCGGTGGAGGAGGGTGCGCTCTGGCTCAATCGCTTCGAGGGGGTGGGACCCAAGACCACCGCCTGCGTGCTGCTCTTCAGTTGCCAGAAGCCAATCTTGCCGGTCGATGTCCACGTTCACCGCGTCTCGATCCGCCTGGGTCTGATCGGCAAGAAGGTCTCGGCGGACGCCGCGCACAATCTCCTGCCGGCGCTGTTGCCCCCGGATGCGCGCAGCATCTATAACTTCCACAAGGCCCTGCTGCGGCACGGGCAGCGCATCTGCGTCTTTGAGCGCCCGCGCTGCAAGCAGTGCAACCTGACCGATCTCTGCGACTATTACCAGGCGGCCAGGGGATGATGCGTGCGACCTCGCTGGGATTATAGGCGCAGTCGCCAGCAGGTGCGCGCGATCTCCCAGTCCTCCTCGGTATGCACAACCAGCACGCGCACAGAGGAGTTCGCAGCAGAGATCTCCTGGTCGCCGGTGGCCGCTGCATTTTTCTCCTCGTCCAACGCGATGCCCAGGAAGCCGAAGGACTTGCAGACGCGCGCGCGCACCTCGGCGGCATGCTCCCCCACGCCGCCGGTGAAGGTCAACACGTCGAGTCCCTCAAGGGCCGCGATCATCGAGCCCAGGCAGGCGCGCAGGCGATAGATGTAGAGATCGAGCGCCAGCCTGGCCCGTTCGTTGCCCTGCTTGACCGCCTCTAAGATCGTGCGCATGTCGCCAGAGATGCCGGAGACGCCTTTGAGGCCGGATTGATGATTGAGGATATCCTCCAGTTCCTCGCGCGTGGTTCCGTGTTCGCGTTGCAGGTAGAGGAGAATGGCGGGATCGATCGAGCCGGAGCGCGTGCCCATCATCAGGCCCTCCAGCGGCGTGAAGCCCATCGTGGTATCGACGCTCTGCCCGCCCAGAATCGCGGCCAGCGAGCAGCCATTGCCCAGGTGGCAGTTGACGATGCGCAGGAGGGAGATTTCCTGGCCGACAAGCTGGGCGCTGCGCTGCGCGCAGTAGGCGTGGCTGATGCCGTGAAAGCCGTAGCGGCGAATGTCCTGCTCGAACCAGGCGTAGGGACCGGGATAGACCTGGGCCACGCGCGGCATGGTCTGGTGATAGGCGGTGTCGAAGACGGCGAGTTGCGGTTTCGCGGGAAAGAGACGCCCGCTCGTCTCGATGCCCGCGAGATTGGCCGGCTGGTGCAGGGGCGCGAAAGGGACCAGCCGGCGCAGTTCCTCTAGCACCGGCGGCGTAATCAGAACGCTCTCCCGGTAGTTGGGACCTCCATGCACCACGCGATGCCCGATGAGGTCGATCTCGTCGGGCCGCTGAATTACTGCGTGCTTTCCTTGCCAGAGAGATGTCAGCAGCCTGCCCAGGATCTCCGCGCGCTCGCCCGCCGGCTGCTCCTCGGTTGTGGTTTCCCCGGCGACGGTATGCGTGATCGTCATACTCTCGGATTTCTTCCCCCAGTCGGCGTCCACCGCCCAGAGCGGGGCCGGAGGCGTCAGCGTCGGGGCCGTATCTCCGGCCAGCTCATACAGGCGGATCTTCTGGCTGCTGGAACCCGCGTTGAGTACCAGAATCTTCATGAAGTTCACTTCTTCCTTGTTGCTCAGTCGGTCCAGGTCCAGTCCCGCACCTCAGGCATATCCTCCAGGTGTTCACGCACATACGCGCGATGTTTCGCAAGCATGGCGTCGCACTCCTGGATCAAGGGCGGCACCAGGGCCTGGACGCGCGGTACGCGCCGCATCGCCAGCTTGCAGAGATGATAGCGACTGATCTCGTTGAGCACGACCATATCGAACGGCGTGGTCGTCGTGCCCTGCTCATGATAGCCGCGCACGTGGAAGCGTTCGGCGTGCGGGCGTCCGTGTAACAGTGCGTGGATAGCCCGCTGGTAGCCGTGAAAGGCGAAAACTACCGGTCGATCCTCGGTGAAGTGGCGAATAAACGTACTTTCATCCACGCCATGCGGATGAGCCTGCGGCAAAGCGAGCGTCATCAGATCGACGATATTGACCACGCGCACCTTCAACTCGGGCAGCTTGCGGCGCAGCCACCACGCAGCGGCCAGCGTCTCCATCGTCACGATATCGCCCGCGCAGGCCAGCACCACATCCGGCTCGAGCGGTCCCGCATTGCTGGCCCACTCCCAGGTGGAGAGTCCCCGTGTGCAGTGCTCAATCGCCTGCTCCATCGTCAGCCATTGCAACTGCGGCTGCTTGTCGATCACAATCAAATTGACATAATCCCGGCTACGCAAGCAATGATTGGCGACCGAGAGCAAGCAGTTCGCATCGGGCGGCAGATACACGCGTGCCACCTCGCCCTTACGCGTGAGCAAGGTATCGATCAGGCCGGGTCCCTGGTGGCTGAAGCCATTGTGGTCGTTACGCCAGCAGGTCGAGGTCAGCAGGAGATTGAGCGACGAGATGGGAGCGCGCCAGGGAAGTTTAATCGACTCCTGGAGCCACTTGGAATGCTGAATAATCATCGAATCGGCGATCATTGCGAAAGCCTCGTAGGTGGCAAAGAGGCCATGCCGTCCGGTGAGCGTGTAGCCCTCCAGCCAGCCCTCGCAGAGATGCTCGCTCAATACCTCCATCACGCGCCCATCATGCGCCACGTGATCGTCGTTGGGCAACACGGGAGCGACCAGGCAGCGATTTTCCACCTCGAAGACCGCGCCCAGGCGATTCGAGTTGGTTTCGTCGGGACAGAAAAAGCGGAAGTTCCGCTGAGCGGCATTGTTTTTGAAGATGTCGCGCAGATAGTATCCCAACTGGCGTGTGGACTCATGGCGCTCAGAGCCGGGTTTGGGAACATCGAGGGCATACTCGGTAAAGGGCGGCAGGTTGAGATCGACTAGCAGCTTGCCGCCGTTCGCGTGCGGATTGGCGCCCATGCGGCGTTCCCCGGAGGGAGCGAGCGCGGCCAGTTCGGGCAGCAGGCGACCCTGCTCGTCGAAGATATTCGCGTCCAGGTAGCTACGCAGCCAGTTCTCCAGGATGCGCAAATGCGCAGGATTGCCCTGCACATCGGCGACCGGCACCTGGTGCGCGCGGAATGTCCCCTCGATCTGCACGCCATCGACCTCGCGGGGACCGGTCCAGCCCTTGGGAGTGCGCAGCACAATCGCCGGCCAGCGCGGGCGTTCGGAGAAGCCGTTTGCGCGTGCGTCGTCCTGGAAAGCGCGAATGCTGGCATAGCACTTCTCCAGCGTCTCAGCGAAGAGGCGGTGCATCGTCATTGGCTCGTCGCCCTCGACAAAGTGAACCTCGTAGCCGTGCCCGGTCAGCAGCGCTCGAATATCCTCGTCGCTGGTGCGACCTGGCACGGTCGGGCCGGAGATTTTATAGCCATTGAGGTGCAGAATGGGCAATACAGCCCCGTCGCGCACGGGATTGAGAAACTTCAGACTCTTCCAGGAGCCTTCCAGGGGTCCCGTCTCGGCCTCGCCATCGCCGACGACCGCCACGACCAGCAGATCGGGATTATCGAAGGCGGCCCCGTAGGCGTGGGCAAGCACATAGCCAAGCTCGCCGCCTTCGTGGATCGAGCCGGGTGTGGGCACGCTGACATGGCTGGGAATGCCGCCGGGCGTGGAGAACTGGCGGAAAAGCCGACGCATGCCCTGCTCGTCCTGCGTAATCTGTGGATAGATCTCGCTGTACGTTCCTTCCAGGTAGACATTAGCAACCAGGGCAGGACCGCCGTGGCCGGGTCCCGCCAGGTAGATCGCGTTGACCAGGTGCTCCCGGATCAGCCGGTTCATGTGCAGGTAGATAAAGCTGAGGCCGGGCGAGGTGCCCCAATGGCCCAGCAGGCGCGGCTTAATATGCTCCGGGCGCAGCGGCTCTTTGAGCAAGGGATTATCCTGTAAGTAAATCTGGCCTACCGTCAAATAGTTCGCGGCGCACCAGTAGCGGTGCATCAGAGCAAGCTGCTGCTGATCGGGCAGCGTGGGAGGGCGTTGTTGTGTTACCATAAGAGAGTATCTTCCTCCAATTCCAGGAATAGCGTTCACTCGAACTGCGCACTTGTTTAATAAGCCGGCGCAGGCATACGGTCGCTCGTCATCTTGTGTTTTCTTTGCAACGGAATGTCCGGCGCAATTTTATCCAGCTTTATCAATTAGGTACACGAACGCGGAGAGCCGGATGTGTAACGACAGATTCACGATTTACCCATGCTACCAGTATAGTACAGTTTCGCAAAAGGGTCTATCCTCCTGAGGGCAAGGTGCTCTCTCACCTGTTTCTCCGCGCAGCGAAAACATGATACAATGATGAGTATGACAGGCAATATATCGTCCAGCATGCTCAATAGGGAGCCAGGAGGCCGCTCATGGTCTGGTTTGCGACACTGCTCGCCCATCTGCTCATCCTCTTTCTGATCCTCGCGGTGCCCATACGGGGAGCCAGGCGCTATCGTGTCCTGATGCGCCGGATTGCGCGGCATCCAGAGTTGCGCGCGCGCTTTTACGTTACGGGAATGCTTGGGCAGTGGCTGATGCTGGTGCCTCTGGTGGCCATTGTGCTCGGCCTGGGCTGGTCTGCGCAACTGCTTGGCTTGCAGGTGCCGGACCATCTCTGGCTCTTTCTCCCGATCTCCCTGGTGCTAGTACTGGCCGTCTACGCCCAGGTCTTCTACATTGGCCGGGTGGCGCGCACCTCAGAGGGGCGTGACCAACTGCGCCAGAGCATGTCGGGACCGCTGCATATGCTCCCCCGCACGCCGCGCGAGCGCGTGCTCTGGTTCCTGCTCTCCCTGACAGCCGGCTTCTGCGAAGAACTGCTCTATCGCGGCTTCATGCCCGCCTACCTGGTCTATATCTTCCCCGGCGTCCCGTTTTTTGCCGCGATCCTCATCGCCGCCGCGCTTTTCGGCCTCGGGCATATCTACCAGAAGCTGACCGGCGTGCTGGGCACGGGGGTAATGGGATTGCTTTTCGGCTTTCTCTACTTTTTCACCGGCAGCCTCTACCTGCCCATGATCGTTCACGCGCTCTTTGACATGCGCCTGCTCTTTGTTGACGTACCCGGCATCGTAGATGGGCCAGAGAAGGCGGAGGAAGTGCCGGCCTCGTCGTCCTTATAAGCACCGATAAAAGACAGAACTCATCGCTCACGAAAGGACTCATCCTTATGCCAAAAGATCCCCAGCACGAACATCCCAGCACCTATGTTGTGCAGGACCGTTCAAATCTCGATGAACGCGCGCGTGTGTCGATTCAGGACCAGATGCTCACAAGGGCAATGGGCGGGGTTTTGCCCGAACAGCCCGATCCCTCCATCTTTCGGCGTATTCTGGATGTCGGTTGCGGAACCGGCGGCTGGCTGATTGAGGTCGCGCAGACCTATCCAGGTGCATCGCTGCTGGTCGGCGTGGACACAAGCAGCACAATCCTGGAGTATGCGCAGGCGCAGGCCGAGGAACAGGGAGTGGCCGACCGCGTAGAATTTCACGTGATGGACGCGCTGCGCATGCTCGAATTTCCCAAAGAGTTTTTTGATCTGGTCAATCAGCGCCTGGGGTCCAGCTTCCTACGCGCCTGGGACTGGATGAAGCTCTTGCAAGAATATAAGCGGGTCTTACGGCCCGACGGGGTTGTGCGGATTACCGAGGGGAGTATGGTGACGGAGAGCAGCAGCCCGGCTCTTGTGCGCCTGAATGATCTGATATTTCGAGCACTTGACCAGGCCGGGCACTTTCTTGAGCACAGACCGGATGGTGTGACGAGCGAGCTCCCGCGCTTGCTCAAGCAGCACGGATTCCAGAATATCCAGACTCGCGCCCATCACATGGAATATCGCACGGGCACACCTCAATGGCAGATGTATTATCAGGATACGCAGTACGCGATCCGAACTTTGCGACCTTTCCTGCAAAAGTGGATGCATCTTCCTGACGACTTTGACAATCTCTGCCAGCAAACGCTTAGCGAGATGCAACAGCCGGATTTCGTTGCCATCTGGCCATTGCTGACGGTGTGGGGGATAAAGCAAGAATAAATGTTTTAATAAGAGGAGAAAAAATCTTTCATGACTCATACATCTCTATCGCCAGAGGAGCGTTTCGCCAGCGTAGTCGAGGAACTGCTCGGCACGCCCGGCGTGATTCCGCCGCAGGATGGGCCGGGGAGGAAGGGATTTGGCTCGGCGGCGCTGAAAATTCACAACAAAATCTTTGCCATGCTGGTCGGGGATCGGCTGGTTGTCAAGCTGCCGAAGCGGCGGGTGGATGCGCTGATCGCTGCGGGAGATGGGGAGCGTTTTGATCCCAAGAAAAACGGGCAGCTTATGAAGGAGTGGGTAGTGATCGAGCCGGCGTCGAAGGTGGAGTGGCTGGCCCTGGCGAAAGAGGCGCTGGAGTTCGTGGCCTCCGGCAAATGAGCGGAGGCCACGCGTACCGCTACTCAATGGACCTCGATCATCTCGCGATAGACGCGCTCGTATGCGCTGACCATCCTATCGAGCGTGAAATTCTCCTCGACGTGGGAGCGGCAGCGGGCGCGGGGGATGTCCACCAGGTCATCGACCAGCGCGGCAGCCTGGGCGGACTCGCCGGGTTCGACCAGAAAGCCCGTCTCGCCGTGCAGGATAATCTCCTCCATTGCTCCCCGGCGGTAGGCGATCACCGGCGTGCCGGTAGCCATAGCCTCGACAGGCGCGAGGCCAAACGGCTCGTCCCAGGCGATCGGGCAGAGCAGGGCAGCCGCGCGCCCCATGAGTTGCCAGAGCGCCTCGCGCTCGATCTGTCCGATGTAGGTGATGCGCGAGCCGGGGCGCGCGATACGAGGCGCGACGGCCTGTTCGTAATAGGCGCGGTCGTAGATGCCTCCGGCGATGACCAGGGGATAATTTGCCCGCTCGGCAATCTCGATCGCGGCCTCGACGCCTTTTTCGGGCGCGATTCTGCCGGCGCAGAGCAGGGGCGCGTGTTTCGCAACCACCGCCTGAAAGGGAATGGCCTCGACATCCAGGCCGTTGTAGATGACATAATCGATCGGGGTGTAATCGGCATACGTGCGGGCGCAGCTGCGGGAAACCGTCGCCAGGGTCAGTGGATGCCCCTGCTGATCCAGAATACGCAGGGCCTCGTTGATCTCCTTTGAGATGGCCGGCAGATGGAGCGTATGCAGGACCGGAATCCCCCTGACCAGCGTGCTGCATGTATAAGCGGGCCAATCGAAGGCGTGGACATGGAGCAGATCGAACTCGTCGCTGCGCTGCTGAAGTTGCAGGAAAAGCTCCAGGAAGAGATTGGCCTGGGCGAAGAAACCGGCGTCGGAGCTTCCGTGCGCGCTCGGCCTGGAGAAGCTGGCCGGCTGCACGCTCGCGGGCACGGGAATGCCCTCAACGTGTACGCCCTCGACGCACGAACCGGCGCGTGCGAAGAGCGTGACCTGGTGGCCGCGTTTTTGCAACTCCCGCGCCAGGTCGGCCAGCAACGCCTGCGAGCCGCCGATATACGGCTGCGCAATCGTCGAGACAAGCGGGGCGACCAGACCGATTCTCATTCCTGCCCCCGGTAGCTGGCGATATTCTTCTCCGTCTCGTACAGCTTTACCTCGTAGAGCAGGCCGGGTGGCAGCGCTTTCTCCAGGCGTTTCCAGAACGCGATCACCAGCACCTCAGTCGTGGGAATCGAGCCCTCCAGCCAGGGCACATCGTGGTTGAGGTGTTTATGATCTACCCAGCGAATCACCGCGCTCTCGATGGCCTCTTTGAGTTCCGTCAGATTGAGAACCATGCCGGTGCGCTCGTCGGGCCAGCCGCGCACAGTTACTTCCAGCGTATAGTTATGCCCATGTCCGTTTGGATTGGCGCACTTGTCGTAGAGCGCATAATTCTCCTCCTCGGACAAGTATTCGCTCCACAGGCGGTGCGCGGCGCTAAAGCTCGCGCGCCTCGTCAGGTAGACCATCTTTTGCTCCCTTACATGCTCGGAAAAACACAATGCAGAGATGTTACGCGTTACTAAAAATCTCCAGATTTGTCCCGCTGAGCACTCGTCCGGTGTCGTCGGCCATAAAGAAGAGAATCTCGGCCATCTCGGCGGGAGTCATGCCCGCCTTCAGATGGGGCGCGGCCTGGCGCAGCATCTCGGTATCCACCGCGCCGGGACTCACCGCCGCGACACGAATGTTGAACGGCTTGCCCTCGACCGCCAGTATCTCGGTCAGGCTGGCGACTCCGGCTTTCGAGACGTTGTAGGCGCTGAGGCCGGGAAATTTCTCCACGTTCTTCACACCTGAGAGCGAAGAGATATTTAGAATCACCCCGCCCTGCTGGCGGGCCATCAGCTTAAACGCGTGCTGGCAGCAGAGGAACGTGCCGCGCAGATTGACGTTCAGCACATAATCCCAGGTCTGCGCATCCATCTCCGCGAACGGTCTGACCGCGACCACGCCCGCGCAATTGATCAGGATATCCACCCGCCCATACACATCCAGGGTGCGTTGGAAGAGCGCCTGCACATCCTCCTCGCGCGCCACGTCGCCCGGCACAGCCAGAGCGTCTCCTCCCTCGGCGCGGATCTGCGCCAGCGCATCCTCCAGTGCCTCCCGTGTGCGGCCAAACAGCACCACGCGCGCCCCTGCCCGCGCAAAACGCACAGCAGTCGCGCGCCCAATCCCCCTCCCCGCACCCGTAACGATCGTTACTTTATTTTGTATACTCATGGAGTCATTATATAACACTGGAACTGTGCCGGGTGCGAACATCATGCTTTGAAAAAGCAAGAACAAATAGCCTCTCTAAAATCAGAGAGGCTATTTGTGAAGAGGTGGGAGCGAGTTATGGCTCGGAAACCTCTTCCTGCGCCAGGTCGGTGTAACCGGGCTGCAAGAGAAGCGATGCTCAATGTCTGCTGCACAGCTTATTAATCGTGCGGCGGCTGTTTCTCCAGAAAGCCGGAGAAAATCTTGTAGAGCAGGGTCAGAAGAAGGACGACAAAGAGCACCAGCGCAACAAACGCACCGAAATGCACTGAATTGACGTACTGCTCGCCCAGCCTGATCAGTCCCCCGGACAGGGGGCCAAAACCAGACAGAGTGAAGAGCAGGGCGACCAGGATCACCACCAGAAAGAGCAGCATTCGCAGACGCTGCTTGATGAATCGTGCCCGATCCCGGCTGTCCTGATAAGGTACGCGCACCACGCGAAACCTGATAAAGGGAGTTCGCTCACCGCTCTCCCGCGTGTCTGAAGCTGGCAAGGAGTACGCTGGAGCGGAACGAGTGAAGGTCCGGCGCAGTGAGGAAACGAGGCTAAGGGTAATAGCAGTCACGCCGCTGAAGATGGCTGGCAGGATGAAAAGCAGAGCGAGGAGAAAGGCCAGCGAATTATAAGCAGGCGCGATCATGAACAGAGCGCCGCCGATGATATCGCAGAGCAGTCCAATCAGGCTAGTGACGATGATAATTTTTCGCATACACAACCTCCGTCAATCCATCGATGATCACATATATCAATGCATTCATTGGTATATTCATCGCTTCGTTACGCGGTGTTACCGTATCTATGCGTCACTGCTCATGAAGCAATGGTAGTCCTCTTCAGAGAAGAGATACACAGCTATCATCTATTCTCAGTCTCGTTCACTTATGAAACCTTCTTCACGGAGCGGATCAGGTTCGTACTCGATGAGGTCAGCAGGGTGCATGCGTAAAGCCCTGGCTAGTCTGTTCAATGTTTCAAGGGTGATGTTAGGTGCGGGGTCGTTAAAGATACGGCGCATCGTTCCCTGGTCAATGTCGGCTAATCTGCCTAATCGCGATTGACTGAGATTTTTTCGCTGAGCGATCTCTTTGACTTTGAGACGGATCATGTATTCTAAGCTCCTACTTTTTACCTCTCACTTATATGTGGTCAGTTTAAAGCTAGAAAACGTTTCTGAGAAGCCAAGAAAAAAGTTGCAATATAAAAGGACGAACTTAAAACATACACTTTTTAAGTGTATACTTATATACGCAAACTTTTAGCATACACTTTGGAGTTTTCGTCTTGAAGTAAGGAGAAGCACAATGGCAAGTGAGGAGAAATATCTCTGGGTGTTTACGTATCGGCTGCATGGGACGGACTACATCTGGTGGGCGTATTTCCGAGATCGGCAGGAGGCTGAGACGGAGATCGGAGCGCTTCAGGCGGCTTTTCCCTGCTTGCAGGCCCGGAGCTTGCAGGAGGAGAGGAGCGGACTGATGTTTGCTCATTATTATTATCACCACGCCTGTTCGAGTCAGAGAC
>Ga0209581_1001970_pt1 | contig 21503 bp, 21 predicted proteins | sample Coa_R2_FD_187160 | JGI IMG/M metagenome (GOLD analysis project Ga0209581, IMG submission 187160) | Surface soil microbial communities from Centralia Pennsylvania, which are recovering from an underground coalmine fire - Coalmine... | ecosystem: Environmental > Terrestrial > Soil > Unclassified ...
ATGGAGGAGATCATCGCCGCCATCTATGGCGAGGAAGGCAAGACAGGGCAAGGGGAGCAAGAGCAGGTAGTGCAGGAACCGGAGAACATTGAGGAGGTGGCGTCATGATTTCAATCCCAAACGGGAGGTCAGGAAAGGGTCCAGTCCTTGCTGCTTCTCTCTGGCGGAAGTATACCATTAGATCCGAAAAGATCAAGTGCAAAGGTGCTACCACGCTGGCCGACATCAAAATCGGCAAAAGGAGCGAATAGATGGATACAACACTGGCGCGTTTGCGCCCCCGGCGCAGCGTATGGCAGCGAGCAGGCTCAGGGCTGCAAAAGTACATGGCCGTGCTGCGCGTGAGCGCGGCTAACAACCTGGCTTACATGATGGAGGTCTTTTTCCGCGCGCTGCTGCTGGTCGTGCTGGTCTTCATCCTGGCGCAGTTGTGGAAGACGACCTTCTCGGCGCGGGGCGCGCACATCCTGAGCGGCTTCAGCATAGGCGATATGATCTGGTATCTGGCGGCTGCCGAGACGATTGCCATGTCCATGCCCGCGCTGACGCGGCGGATTGATATGGAGGTGCGTTCGGGCCAGCTTGCCTACCTGCTGGGGCGGCCCTGCAACTACGTCCTCTACAATTTCGCGCAGTACCTGGGCGAGCGTGTTGTGCGCATCGGCATCAATGGCGCGGTCGCGGCTGTGCTGGCTTTTGTGATTGCTGGCTTGCCGCATTTCACCTGGCAGGGCTTTCTGGCGTGGCCGCTGCTGGCCTTCCTGGCTGTCTGCATCGATTTCACCGCCTACTTCAGCATCGGCCTGCTGGCCTTCTGGTCGGAGGAGACGCAATCGTTCTCGCTGATCTTCAGCCGACTGACGCTGGTGCTGGGCGGCGTGCTGGCCCCGCTGGACATCTTCCCGCAGCCGTTGCGCAGCATCGCGCAGGCGCTGCCCTTCAGCACCATTCTCTACGGCCCGGCGCGCACGCTGGTGCATTTCGACGCGGGCTACCTCGGCTTCCTGCTGGTGCAGCAGGCTCTCACGCTGCTCGGGGGAACACTGATTCTGATGGCGATTTACTCGATAGCCATCCGGCGCGTCAACATTAATGGAGGCTGAACATATGAAGATCATCAAAACAGTTGGTAGCACGCTGCGCTTCATCAGGGCGTACCTGGCCGCGAATGTGCAGGCGGCGATGGAGTATCGCGCCGCGTTCTGGGTGCAGATATTCGCGATGGCGGCCAACGATAGCCTCTGGCTGTTCTTCTGGTGGAACTACTTCCGCCAGTTCCCGCTGACACACGGCTGGCAGAACACCGATATCGTCATTCTCTGGGCGGTCTCCGCCTGCGGTTTCGGCATCGGCATGGCCGTGTTCGGCAACGCGCCCAAACTGGCCTCAATTATTATGACCGGCGGGCTGGATGCCTACCTGGGCATGCCGCGTAACGTGCTGCTGCACGTCTGTATCGCCTCAACCGACCCGTCGGCGTGGGGAGATGTGCTGTTTGCCGTCGGGGCCTACCTGCTCCTGTTGCGCCCGGACATCTGGCATTTCGCCCTCTTCGTCCTGCTCTCGCTGCAGGTCGCGCTGATCTTCGTCTCGTTCGTCGTGATTCTCTGCTCGCTGGCCTTCTTCCTGGGCAACACCGAAGGCATGGCGCAGCAGATGATGGGCGCGCTGATCTCTTTCAGCACCTACCCGATGACCATTTTCACCGGCGTCGTGCGCCTTCTGCTCTTCACTGTTGTCCCGGCGGGCTTCATCTCCTTCATCCCGCTGCAACTGCTGCACCGCTTCACCTGGCCCCTGCTCGGCGCAATGGCGGGCTTCACCACGCTGATCGTGCTTGTTGCTACCGGCATCTTCTCGCTGGGCTTGAGACGCTACGAAAGCGGCAACTTGCTGGGGATGCAGAATTGATAGAGCAGTAGCCAAACGTGTCATGCTGAGCGCAGCGAAGCATGACACGTTTGTCAGTTGCCAGGATGCCTACAGTTCTTCCCCCACACGAATCGACCCCGGCAGCCAGCGATGCATAATCTGAAAGCCGTTGGGATAGGCTTTGCAATGGACCTGTGGTAGATGAGAGTGCGCCTCTAGCCAGTTGCGGGCGCGCTCTCTGGCATGCTGCTCATCTTTAGCATAGACATGGATGATCTTCCCATATCTGCCATTTGACGCCTCGATTATCCAGAGTGTCCACGTGGTCTCACTCATGATACACCTCGGTTGGGTCGATAAACATTATAATAGTTACCTCTAATAGCATAACCATGATAATGATCTTGTGTCAAGATATTTACCCCTGTTAGAGTAGGCATCAATGAGAGTAAGGAGGGCAATGGTTATGTTTCGACTGAAGATTAAAGAGGAAGCGGAAAAGCGGGGGTATAATATGTCGAAGCTCTCAAGGTTGGCTGATGTCAGTTACAACACTATGCAGACGTTATTTCGTCATCCTCAGCATGATGTTTCCCTCTACATTCTTGACCGCATCGCAAGGGCATTAGGGGTTTCGATATGTGATCTTATTGAGGAAGATGTACCTGAGAAATAGCCTCGATTATTACAGTGAATAGTGGATTTCTATTACAAATACGCTATTGTCAAGGCGGCAAAACAGGTACACTATCGGTATGAAGACACGGTTGCGCGTAAAAGAGGTTGCTGATAAAAAGGGCGTTTCTCTGACGAAGCTATCACAACGTTCTGAGGTAGCATATAATACAGTTCGTCGTCTCTGGCGAGACCCTTATACTGATGTGACTATTTCCACATTGCAGCGGTTGGCAGATGTGTCAGGCGTCAATGTAAACGAACTACTTGAGTCTGTACCGGATGAGGAGTGATAACTCCTGTCCAGGTATCACTCGTAGGCGCACGATGTAATCGGCGCCTACGGGATTTCGTATCCATGTGCTTTACAGATACTGCTTGAACCAGCGCACCATGCGTTCTTCGAGGTCGAGCAGGTGCTTTTGCTCTCTGGGGCCGTGACCTTCGCGCGGGTAGATGACCAGTTCGGTGGGGACGCCGCGTTCGCGCAGGGCGCGATAGAAAGCATATGCCTGGTTGACGGGGACGCACTCGTCCTTCTCGCCATGCACGATCAGCGTAGGGGTGGTCACGCGAGCGGCGTAGGTGATGGCCGAGCGGTCGCGGTAGGCTTGCGGGTTTTCCAGCATGTCCGCGCCGATGAAGCGTCTATCCCAGTCGGGGATGTTGGACTGCGCGTGGAAGCTGTGGAAATCGCTGATGCCCGCGCCCATCAGCGCCGCCTTGAAGCGGTCCGTCTGCGTCACCGCCCACGCCGTCATGAAGCCGCCATAGCTCCAGCCCATGATGCCGACGCGACTGGGGTCGACTATGCCCTGCCGGATCAGGTAATCGATGCCGCGCATGATGTCCTGAAAATCCTTGCCGCCCATGTCGCCCAGCACGGCGTTGGAGAAGGCGGCGCCGCGTCCCTGGCTGCCGCGAATATTTGGTTCCAGCACGGCAAACCCTGCCGAGGCCAGCAATTGCCCCCAGAAGCTCCAGCTATCGGTGTAGGCTGCCGATGGCCCGCCATGCACATGCACAATCAACGGCGGCAGGGTGTTCTCCTCTGTGTGTGGAGGCAGCGTTAGCAGCGCATCGATCTGCCAGCCATCCACGCTTTCGTAGCGAATGCGCCTCGTGGGGCCGAGCGCGAAGGTCTCTTCCGCGATGGGATTGAGCCGCGTGAGTCTGCGCCACTCGATGCCGTCGGTATGGCCATCCTTACCCGTCAACTCACCGAACCAGACATCATAGGGATGGTCGTGCGTCGAGTGCGTGACGGCTATGCTGCGCAGGTCGCGTGCGGCAGAGAAGCGCGGACCGGAGCCTTCACCGATGACAAAATCCGGGGCAAGGGCGTGCATCTCGCCGCTGCTCTCATCCAGGATACCGATCTGGCTGCTCACGCCCGACCAGGCCGCGTAGAGCATGTGCCTGCCGTCAGGGAACCAGCGCACGTGGCTCAGGCTGATCGGGCTATCGGGCGTGAGGTTGCGCGCCTCACCGCCCTCAACTGCCTGCACATAAATGTCTCCGCCGACCAGCCCGCGATCGCTCCACTGCCCGGTAACGTAGGCGATGCGGCTGCCATCGGGCGACCACGTGAGGCTGCTGGCCTGCCCCGTCAACTGCGAAATTTGCCGTACCGCGCCGCCGCTCGCCGACACAACGCCTACCTGCCCGTTATACCAGTCCGTCTCATCCGGCCCCATCGAGTAGTAGACAGCAATCTGCTTCCCGTCCGGCGACCAGGCATATTCCCAGACCGTAAGGTTATCGGGCGTGACCGCTTCGGGGATATCGTAGCCGGGGCGTACCGTCCATAGTCTGCGGTGGCGCGCTGGCGTGACCACAAGCGGGTCTTCCTGCGGCTCCGCGCCTTCCAGCGAGATGAAGGCGATACGGTTGCCATCCGGCGACCATGCCACATCGCTCACCCCGTTCGGCATCGTACACACCTGCTTCGTCTCGCCGCCCTGCGCCGCAATAACATACAACTGCGGCTTATCCTTCTCGCCCGCTCCAGCCGAAGCGTAGGCAAGCGATGTGCTATCGGGTGACCAGGACGGGAAGAGATCCTCTTTCGGCCCCTTCGTCAGCGGCTGCGCCTCGCCCCTGCCTGATGTCTCCACCGTCCAGATGCGTACCCGCTCCTTTGGCTGTTCCGCCACAAATTCCGACAACAAAAATGCCACGCGCTGCCCATCCGGCGAAATCGTCGCCTCGGTCGCCCAGCGCACGCTCAACGACATCCCCGGCGTAATCGGCACCCGTGCCTGTGTCCCCGTCTCGCTCACGCTTGTATGGGAAACGCTGTTTGCGCTCTGAGTAGTAATGCTTTGTGATGTGTCCATGAAAAGAACTCCTGCTTGCTCTGATAACTGAAGAACGTTGCGCCCTCGTGATATACTTATGCCATGAACATAAGAAAAGAGGAAGCCAGATGATTGAAGCCGTTGATAATTGTATCTCTTCTCCTATGGGTTCTTCAAGCAACGGTTCTTCGAATACGAAGAGGGAAGCTCTTTACAGAAAGTTCCGGTCAAAAATTTCCATAAATCCGGCGCTTGATCGCGCCTTAGTGAGCTTCCAGGCAAATAAAAACGGCTCCTTCACCAACTGGTTTAAGTACAGAGAGGGCTTCTCTGAATCGCTGGTTGTGTACCTGCTCCAGTATTTGAATATGCGGCCTGGTATCCTGCTCGACCCCTTCTCCGGTGGCGGCTCAGCCCTCTTTGCTGCAGGTGGTCTGGGCTGGCAAACGAAGGGAATAGAGGTTCTTCCTGTTGGCATCTATGCCACCCAGGCGCGAGTGATGGCCCGGCAAGCGGATATTCAGGAACTGCGTCGAGCTATGGACGAGCTAAAATCGGTCAACTTTCAGGATTACTACGACTTACAGTACGCGCTCAAGCACATTACTATTACCCGGGGCGCATTTCCAGTCGCCGAGGAGCAACAACTTACGGGCTACATTGCTTACTGTCACCATATGCCCTGTAGTGAGAGCGTGCGCGGGTTGCTGCTCTATGCTGCGTTTTGCGTTCTTGAAGAGATTAGCTATACGCGAAAAGACGGCCAGTATTTACGGTGGGACGTTCGCTCTGGACGCTCTCAGGGAAAGAAGATTTTTAACAAGGGTTATATTTATCCGTTTCGTGAAGCGATCAATGAAAAACTCAATCAAATCGCTTTTGATCTTGAAGTACATCCTGTCCAGCAATCGCTCTTTGCCGAAAGTTTTTCACCGGTTGTCCAGGATTCGCGGCCTGAACTGTATGAAGGCTCATGTCTTGAGATCCTTCCCACAATGGAGGCCGATTCGCTTGATGTGATCTTAACCTCACCCCCTTACGCAAATCGCTACGACTACACGCGCACTTATGCTCTTGAACTGGTCTATCTCGGTTGCGATGAAGATAGAGTCAAGCAATTGCGCCAGGCCATGCTTTCCTGTACGGTAGAGAATAAAGACAAAAGGGAGAAGATGTATAAGCTGTATAGCGGGCTGGAGAAAGAGGCGGAATTTCGTCAAGTTGAGGAGGTATTCCAGCGTCAGGAGGCATTGCGCGAAGTATTATCCGTTCTTGAGCAGTATCGAGATCAGGGCCAGTTGAATAATACCAATATTGTCAGGATGGTGCGCAACTATTTCTATGAGATGTGCTTTGTCATTTATGAGATGGCGCGACTACTCAAACGCGGTGGAAGCGTTATTATGGTCAATGATAATGTTCGCTATGCTGGCGAAGAGGTGCCGGTAGATCTCATCCTCTCGAATATGGCAGAAGCTTTCGGATTGACGACGCGCCATATCTGGACACTGGAACGCGGGAAGGGAAACAGCAGTCAGCAGATGGGGAATCATGGCCGCGCTGAACTGCGCAAGTGTGTCTACGTGTGGGAGAAACAGACTTTTTCGCTGTTGTTGTCAGAGGAACAGGTAATCGACTAATGTAGTATTCAACCTGGATTTCTGGTTGGGAGAACCAATCGTGCGAGAACTTTTTCAAGAACTATTACAGCGACTGGAACAGGGTGAGACGGTGGCGATGGCGACGGTGGTGAAGCGCAAGGGGTCGGTGCCGCGTGAGGTGGGGGCGAAGATGCTGGTGCTGCGCGGCGGCAAGATCAGCGGCACCGTCGGCGGCGGCTGCGGCGAGGCCGAGGTCTGGCGCAGCGCCCTCAACGTCATCGATACGCGGCGTCCGAGCATGGTCTCAGTCGACCTCACGGAAGAGATTGCGATGGAGAGCGAAGGCGTCTGCGGCGGCATCTTCGATGTCTTTGTCCAGCCCTGGTTCAACGCTGACGTGTCTGAATCAGAGCAGCCATCAATGCAGGATTACGCTCATGCTATCTGTGAGGCATTGCAGGGTGAGCAAGCCTGTGTGCTTGCCACCGTCATCGCCGCCGGTGGTGCCTGGCGTTCGGCCTTCGGCCAGCACATGCTCATCCACGAAAATGGTACCAGCCTGGGCAACCTCGCACTGCCAAACATGGCTGCGAATCTGAAAGAGCAAATCGTCCAATCCGCGCGAAATGCCATTCTCGCTGGCAAACCCCACGTCGAAACCATTGGCAATGCAGAGGGCCGCAAAATCAAAAGGGGTATAGTAGGGCCAACCCTTGCGGTTGGCCTGGGGAATGCGGTTGGCCTGGGGAATGCGGTTGGCCTGGGGAATGCGGTTGGCCTGGAGGGTGCGACCGGTCTGGAGACGGATGCCTGGGCCGAAATATTCATCGAACCGTTCATTCCGCCGCCCGTGCTGCTCATTGCAGGGGCGGGCCACATTGCCGCGCCACTGGCCGCGCTCGGCAGTTTAATGAACTTCTCCGTCAGCGTCACCGATGATCGCGCCTCGTTTGCCAATCGCGAGCGATTTCCTGCCGCGAAGCAGATTCTGGTCGGCGACATCGAAGCCATCCTGCGCAGCTATCCCATCACGCCGCGCACCCATATCGTGCTGGTCACGCGCGCCCACGCCCACGACGTGCATGGCCTGCGCGCCGTCATCGATTCATCGGCGGCCTACATCGGCATGATCGGCAGCCAGCGCCGCGTCTGGGCCGTCTTCAAACTGCTGCACGACGAAGGCGTTCCGGCGGAAAAACTCGCTCGCGTGCGCGCCCCCATCGGCCTCGACCTCGGCGGCAGTACGCCCGAAGAGATCGCTCTGTCCATCATGTCCGAAATCATTCTCCTGCGCCATCACGGCAGCGGGCAACCCATGTCCGACGCCCTGCGCAGCCGTTTTATGGAAAGATTGCGCAGGCTGGATGAAGGTGAGGAGGAATAGAAAAATAGCATGTTTTTGCAGGCATAGTCGGCCTGTATATCATCCGATTGCTCCCCAAAGCCATGCGGCCAGCGTCGCGCGACATTGAGCCAGCGCCTCTTCAGCTTCCGTGAGGGCCGTTTCAACCTCTACAAAGCACTCTGCAGGGACGATATCCAGGTAGCTGGCCGTCGTATGGAACTTGAACAGTGCTAAACTCAACCTGTAGTGAACCTCGTTAAGTGTTCTCATCAGGCTGCCCGTGATTTCCTGTTTTTCCCACGATGTCATACTTTACCCCTCTCTGCTGTACGAAAACATATTGTTGTAACAATATGTTTTACCAATACGTATTAATAATACGCTGCTAGTAGTTGTCTGTCAAGATAAAATGAGAGGAAAATAGAGATGGTGAAGGTATTCATGCGGGTCCGCTTACACATCAGGGAAATTGCTGAACAGCGCAATATAACTCGTACCAGATTATCACGACTTGCAGACCTGAATTATGCAACCGTTTATGCTCTATGGTCAGGCGAAGTAGATGATGTCTATGTAACCACACTTGGTAAGATTGCAAAGGCGCTCAAAGTACCAATAACTGATTTATTTACGCTTATCGATGAAGAAAACGAATAAAGCCAGCAGAATGAACAATCTGCTGGCTTTTATGTTAGACTTATCGGCCAGGGTAACATGAAGCTGGAAGCTTACTTCGCGGGGCGTTTGCGCGAGAGAAGCCAGAGCAGGCCGAGCGTCACCAGCAGAAGGATGGCGGCCAGCCCGACCAGTGCCGTGAGCAGGGTTAGCGATGATGGGCCTGTTGCCTGCTGCGTGGGTACATTGACGGCGGGCGGGTAGAGGCCGGTGATAATGAAGCGCGGCGTTCCACCCACCGTGATGGTGGTGACGATGCTGCGCGCCGGGACATCGAGCATGACAACCTGACCGTTAGCGAGCGCCACGAAGCCGAGCTGCCCGTCGCTGGTGATGGCGACCGACTGCGGGGAGCTGCTCAAAGGGAAGGTGCGCGCCGGTTCCTGCGGCATGGGCGTCGTTTGCGCGGTGACGGGAACCAGGATGTCGAGCCGGTTGTGCTGGCGGTCGGGAACGTAGACCTGTCCTGTGTTGGCATCGTAATCCATCGGGCCGAACTGGCCGCCGCTGAGCAGGGTGCGGAAGACGCGCAGCGTGTTCAGGTCAACGGCGACGACGCTGCCCTGGCGGGTGGTGATGTAGGCGGTAAAACCGGCAGGAATGCTGATGTATTGCGGGCCGCCAGCGATGGGAACGGTGCCGAGCAGGTGACCATCGACCTCGAAGACGGTAAGCTGCCTGCTGCCGGTGATCCAGAGTTGACCGGGGGTTAAGGGTGTGGCATTTGCCGCCGCCGACGCAGCCACAGCCAGCCCGTAGACCGGTTCGTGGGTCTGGAAGCCGCGTTCGATCTTGCAGGTTGAGGGGTCGAGCGCGCGCACGCTTGTATCGCCCGGCCCGCCCACATACAACACGCTGGCATCCAGACTGAGCGCCATAGATGATGGCTGGCCGGGCAGACTGGCGGTGCAGATGGTCTGGCCTGTTTTCGCGGCGATCACGGAGACCCGACCCAGGGCCGGTTGCGCGACATAGAGAGCGTGTCCATCCAGACTGAGCAGAACCGTGTGTGGCTCCCCCGCCATTGCCATCGTTCTGGTCACTCGCCGCTGCGCGATGTCGATGACGCTGACGCCCGGCCCTCCGCCGGCCACGTAGGCAAGCTGGGGCGCGCCCCCGTCGGCGCGAGCCGGTGAAGAAGGCAGGACGATGAGCAAGAGTAGTATCAATAAAAAATAGCATCGATAGCCATATCTACGCGCTGCATGGATCAATTTGCTGTCTCCTCATCTCTTTCCTGCCTCGGCATTATATCGAATTCAGCCATTGAGGACAAGGGGGCCGGGACTTTTCGGAGTGCAATAGCTATTTGGTATGATGATATGATAACTATCCCGAAAACCATTGACAGGGATAAAATTTTATGTTACGCTTGCCTGTGTACCTCAACAAATTAGAGGATGGCTCTATTCTATCTATGATATGAATAGAGACGTTCAACTGGTGCAATGCTCAATAGCCGTAACTCATTGCTCGGCGGTAGGCACATCGCCGATTCTCGCGTCAAAATCCACAAGTTAAGGAGGATTGCAATTGAGACAGCATTCATCAGGCACAGTTATTGTCGGTTTATTTGTCGCACTCGTGCTGGGTTTCGGCCTGTTTGCCGGAATTGTACTGAGCATGCAATCGGCAGGGGGACTTGGCTACGAACCGGCTCCGTTGCAGGCAAAGAAAACAGGCCCCAACAGCGCAGAGCTGGATATTTCCACCTATCCTGACAGTATGGTGTGTCATCCCAACGCGCCAGAGCCAGAAATTGAGTGGGTCAGCTACTGCGCTACCGGTATCAGTGGTCCCAACACTACCTATGAGCTGCCCCCCAACAGTCTCATCACCGTCGTCATCAAGCAGTACGATAGTGCTTCCGGCCTGTACAACGACTTCTTCTCGACGGTACAGGGGACGGTGGGGAACACGATGGTCGTCAACGGGCAGACCATGAGCGGAATCAAAGCGGATGATGCCGCGCATACCTTCGTTATCCAGTCCTCGCCCGAGGAAACGGCGCCGATCTATATCAATGTCCCACTTCCTGGTGTTCCAGACAACGCGCCCAATGCCGTGACCATCAATGGCAACCCCTATCCGAAGCCTAATGTCATCACCTTCCAGTTCCGCACGGGGCCTGCCGGTCACACCTACATCTGGCACTGCTATGTTCCCTGTGGCAATGATCGTGAAACGCCCTACGGGTTTAGCGGCCCGATGTCTACCACCGGCTTCATGGCAGGCAAAATCATCGTTGCCAGTTATTAAGGTAAGGAGGAGAAGATGGCTGAACCCAATATCGAGGGCAATGGTGGTGGCGCAACACCGGCGCGCGGTGAACCCAATCATATTCGCCGTGCCATTATCCTCTGGGTGGTACTCTCTATCATTGGTATCGTGCTGGTGATCGTCACGACGCCCGTCGTGCTACCGCCCTCGGCAAGTGGGCTGGGAAATGCCGATAACTTCACTATGGCCATGCTGACCGTTCTCTCGGTGCCGGTGGCGCTGTTCGTGTTCGTCTTTCTCGGCTACAGTGTGTTCGCTTTCAAAACCAACGGCAGGCCGACGGAGGATGCGGTTCCCGATAAGCCCAGGCCCGGTTTGCAGATTGGTTTCATGGGAGTGACCAGCGCGCTCTGCCTGTTCCTGGTCATCTGGGGCCTGTTCGCCTTCTACCAGGAGACCTCTGCATCTTCACCCAGACCGGTAGTGATCCACGCAACGGCACAGCAATGGATGTGGACGTTTAGCTACGACAATGGCGCTACCAGTACTGGCGCTCAGGTGATTGAGCTGCCGGTAAATCAGCCGGTAGTGTTTGAAGTCACCTCGAAGGATGTCTTGCACGGCTTTGCCATTCGCGCACTGGGCATACGTGTCGATGCCAACCCTGGCGAGGTCACTACCACACCGCAGGTGACGCCAACGCAGACCGGCACGTATCTCGTCCAATGCGTTGAATTATGCGGCCTCCTTCATTCCTACATGTGGGAGGCTGTGAAGGTAGTTAGTCCTCAGGAATTTAATACCTGGGTGATCAGTCAAGGAGGGCACCCATGAGCGAAGCGACCCAGGTCAGACGCTCAAGTCTCATCAGTAATCTGTTCCCCAGCGTCGTGTCCGGTATCATCCTGGGGGTGATCGGGGCCGTTGTGTGTGGGCTGGTTGTCGGCGCGCTCGTGCAGGACAACCAGGATGCGGCGGTAGTGGCCGCCTATACCGGCTGGACGATTTTCTTCTTTATCGGCATTGGAGCATTTAACGGAGTCTGGAAGTGGGGCTTTGCGCGTCGCGACCCCACCCATGCCGAGGAACTGCAACTGGCAGGGCAGAATCAGGGTCTCTGGCGCTACTTCCGCTTTACTACCGACCATAAAGTGGTCGGCATGCAGTACCTGGCTACCGTGCTGTTTCTCTTTTTCATCGGCTCGATGGGAGCCTTCATGATCCGCCTGGAGCAATCTGTCCCCGGTGCCATCTTCTTCGACCCTTCAACCTACAACACGATTGTGGGCATGCATGGCATCATCATGATTGTCTCCGCGATCATCATGATCAGCGGCCCGTTCGGCAACTTCATTTTGCCCATCATGATCGGCGCGCGTGACATGGCCTTCCCTCGCCTCAACGCGCTCTCGTACTGGCTGCTGTTCTCCGGCCTGCCCATCTTCCTCTCCACGCTCTTCCTCGGCGGCTTCCCGACCGGCTGGACCGGCTATGCTCCGCTCTCGGTACAGGAACTCACGCCGGGCATGGATGCCTACTGCTTCCTCATCATTATCTTCGCCCTCTCCACGATGGTGGCGGCGATGAACATTCTCACGACTGTGCTGGTGTTGCGCACAAAGGGCATGACCTGGGGTCGGCTTCCCATCTTCGTCTGGGGCGTCGTCCTCTCGGTGCTGCTTGGCCTGACCGCTTTCCCCTCCTTCATGGTCTCTCAGATCATGGTGCTGATGGATCGCGTCTTCCAGACCTCCTTCTTCCTGGCCGCTTCCGGCGGCAGCAACTGGCTGTACGAACATCTCTTCTGGTTCATGGGCCATCCCGAAGTCTACGTCATTGCGCTGCCCTCTATGGCGGCTGCGGCTGAAATGGCTGCGGTTTTCTCTCGCAAGGCGCTCTTCGGTCGGCGCATGATGCTGAGCGGGCTGATCGGCATTGCCATCATCAGCTTCCTCGTCTGGGGCCATCACCTCTATACTAGTGGCGCCAATACGCCACTGGATGCCCCCTATATGCTTGATACCGAGTTAATCTCCATTCCCACCGGCTTCTTCTTCCTGGGCATCATCGGGACGATCTGGCGCGGCAAGCTCTGGATGACGCCCTCGCTGCTCTTTGTCTGTGGTATGCTGGTCAACTTCGTCATCGGCGGCATCACCGGCATCTACCTGGCAGACCTGCCCACCGACGAGATTTTGCATGGCGGCATGTTCGTCACTGCTCACTTCCATTTCACCCTCGTCGGCAGCATGGTCTTTGGCTTCTTCGGCGCTTTCTACTACTGGTTCCCCAAGATGGTAGGCAAGCGGCTCAACCCGATGCTGGCCAAACTCCATTTCTGGCTGTTCGAAATCGGCTTCCTGGGAACGTTCCTCTCGCTCTTCTATGCTGGCCTGCTTGGCGAGCCGCGCTGGTCGGCCAATGTGGCCCCTTCCTATGCCGTTCCCAACCTGATCGCCAGCCTGTTCGCTATCCTGATCGCGGCTTCCGTCTTTACCGCCGTCTACAATGTAATTATCACCTTGAGAAGCGGTGAGGCAGCCGAGGCCAACGAATGGGGCGGCAAGACGCTCGAGTGGACGGTGCCAACGCCGGTGCCGCTGGAGAACTTTGAACACCTGCCGGTGGTGACATCAACGCCCTATGACTACGGCACGCCATCCCTGTCGGAGGATACGGAAGGTGCGCTCTCGCCGCTCCCGTCGCCGTCACAGCCTCAGGCGCAGGCGGAAGGTTGATAACAGAAGAGGAGAGATGTTATGAGTACATCAAGTACCGTCGTAGAGGAAACTCACGAACTTGAGCCGCATATTCTGGCAGGCAGGGCGCGAGCAGCCGTGATTCTGTTCATCATCTCGGATGTCATGTCTGTTATGGCTATCCTTGCCGCCGGTGGCTACCTGAGCGCGCTCAACGTCTTGAACCAGTACAGGGTGCCGGGCGACCATCCCCCCTCCTTCGTGCTGGGGCTGATCGTCGCCATCGTAATCATCCTGAGCGCCCTCAGCTATTACGTGTGGGGGCGGGGCGCGATGAGCGATGAAAGAGGCGTCGGGCAGTCGGCCCTGCTCATTGCCGCTTTCGTCCTCATGCTCGCAGCAACGGTGATCCAGATTATCATGGGCCTGACGCTGGGCTATGCCGGTAATCCGTATCATGCCTACGAAAGCGTCATGATACTGGTCACCTGGTATTCGGCGATCCACTTCCTGCTTTCCGCCATTGTTGGCCTGCTCCTGATCGGGCGGGTTATGCGCGGCAGGATGGCGGGTCGCGGCTTCCTGGTGGAGGCGTCCGGCTACTGGTGGTACTACACGGTGATCGCCGGTCTGCTCATGTGGATCTTTACCCTGGTGTTGATCTAGCGGGCAAGAGAAGATGGAGGCATCATGAGCATCTGGGTTGACGTGAACGGGTGGCCGATTCCACCCACAATCTTGCTCGGATGTCTTGTTGCCGAAATCGTCTACTTTCGCGGCTGGCGTCTCCTCGTCAACGCGGAGCAGAGGAAGTCGGCCAGAACCATGCATTCCTCGCCCGGCTCTCTTGCCGGGCTGGAACGCTGGAATAGCTGGTTCTGGCGCGGCCTCTACTTCCTGGCGGCCCTTTTCGTCTTCCTGCTGGCAAGCTCTGCCCCCGTTGATCTCTTCTCGGCCCGCTACTTCTGGGTTCACATGGTGCAGCACCTGCTCGTCCTGATTGTTATGGCCCCGCTTCTGGTAGCGGGCGCGCCATTTTTACCACTCTGGCTTGGCCTGCCGCGCCGGGGACGCAGGCTGATCAAGGCGCTGAAGATGGGGCGATTTTTTTACGAGCTGGGGCGCTGGCTGCGCCAGCCCGCCATCACCTGTTTCCTCCTGTTCGTCGGCATCTGGGGCTGGCACTGGCCGCCCCTGTACGATCTTGCCCTGACCAACAGCCTTATCCATGACTGGTTTGAGCATCTAACTTTCCTGGCCGTGAGCGCGCTCTTCTGGACGCAGGTGATCCCGTCGCCCCCCTTGCGCCCGCGCGCCGGCTATCTCGGTCGTATGGGCTGCCTCGGCTTTGCCGTCGCGCAAAACGTGGTGCTGGCCATCTTGATCGCCTTCGCGCAGGTACCGCTTTATACGCCGTATATCCACGCGGTACAGGGGGTGGGCGGTTTCTCCGCCTTGCAAGATCAGCAGCTGGGCGCGGGCATTATGTGGACATTTGGCGATGTCCCTTTTCTCGTTGCTTTCGGTATCCTGATTCAACGCTGGCTTGCCTTACAGTTAGACGAGGATGAGCATCCCCCTGCTGTGCGGCGTGTTGATGTGGCGGTGAAGAAAGAACAGGAGAGCGTGCGATAACGCTTGCAAACAAACACGTATCTGGAAAGGAAAAGGCCATGCGTCCAGATCGTATCAGATTGACACTCATGGTTTCCGGTATTTTGCTCGCGGGCGTGCTGATGGCGGCGACCGTCTGGGGCATCAGAACGATTGCCGCCTCACAGGCGCAACAGACGGCGACAGCGCAGGACACGAGCAACATCGTGGGCGGCTTTCCCATCAACGGCACGCTCGCCCCTGATTTCACGCTGGTCGACCAGTTCGGGAAATCGGTGACGCTTTCATCCCTGCGCGGTCATGAGGTGGTGCTGGCTTTCATCGATGCGCGCTGCACCAGCCTCTGTCCGCTAACGGCTCAGATTATGTACGCGGCAAAGGCGCGTCTGAGTTCGGCTGCGGCCAGCAAGGTCATGCTGGTCGCCGTGAACGCCAATACGACCGCGACCAGCGTCTCCGCCGTGCAGGCATGGTCTATCCAGCACGGCATGTTACACCAGTGGCTTTTCCTGACCGGCTCGCCAGCGCAGCTTGAGGCCATCTATCGCGCCTACAAAGTATATCAGCAGGTGAATCCAGACGGGTCAATCACGCATGACCCCATAACCTATATTATCGATGCCAGCGGGCATGAACGGCTTTATTATGAGACGCTGGACTCAACCAGCCAGTCTGACCTGAACGATCAGGAAATCGGGCTGGCCGACGGTATGCAGCAATGGCTGCCATAATCAATTTCAAACGGGAGGCCGGAAAATGTCTCAGTTCCAGCCCGCATCCTTCTGGTGGACAGGCTAGCATCGAACCAGAACAGGTCCATGAGGTAGTAAGCAATTATTGATCCTTCTGGCACAAAGGAGTTATTTGTATGAAGTTCATCCATTATGCGATGTGGACGTCGGCAGGAGCGATCTATGTGCTGATCGCGCTGGTCGGCACGGCTCTCTGGAGGCTCTCGCCACAGCTCATTACGGCGCCGCTGGCCGTCGCGCTGGCGCTCTTCTCAGGCGCGATCTCGCTGGCCGTGCTGAGTAAGAGGCCCGCGCCGAGCAGAGAGTATCCGGCCCGAACGCGCAAATTTACGCAGTTAGCGGTCTCTAATGCCCTGCTCGTCTATATCCTGATCCTGTTCGGGACCTATGTGAGCAGCAGTGGAGCGGCGCTGGCTTGCCCTGGGTGGCTCTTCTGCAAGCCTGCTCCCTGGGCGATTGGCACCTCCCTCGTTGGTATCAACATCCTGCACCGCGTCTATGCCATCTTCGTGGGTCTGGTCATGCTGTGGACGGTCGTTGCCGCTCTGCGTCGCTGGCAGGTTGCGCGCGGACAGGCGATTGTTGCGCTGGTGGCCGGAGTGTGGTTCGTCGGTCAGTCCATCGTTGGCGGTCTGGGGGTCTCACTGGGTGAACCGGAGTGGCTGGTGAGTCTCCATCTGGCCCTTGCCGCCTTTGTCTGGGGCGCGCTCGTGCTGCTGGCCTCGCTTGCCGCCAACCAGCTGCGCGTAGCCCCGCAGCCGGAGGAGCTGGCAAAGCTGGAGCAGGCCGAGCTTGAGGCAAGAAAGCGCACCGGCGTCATCCGGCAGACGCTCGCCAATTATCTTGACCTGATGAAGCCGCATGTGACTGTGCTGCTGCTCGGCGTGACGGCTGCCGCCATGGCGATTGCGAAACAGGGCCTGCCGCCGCTTTCCCTGCTCATCCCCACGCTGCTGGGCGGCGCGCTGGCGGCGGGCAGCGCCAACTGCATCAACTGCTACATCGACCGCGACATCGACCAGATCATGGGCCGCACGCAGCGTCGCTCGCTGCCTTCCGGGCGCGTGGAACCCCGGCAGGCGCTGGTCTTTGGCATTGTCCTCGGCGTCGTCTCGTTCGTCATCCTCTTCGCCCTCGTCAACCTGCTCAGCGCCGTGCTGGCTACCTCTGCCATTCTCTTCTACGTCTTCGTCTACACGCTTGGCCTCAAGCGTACCACGACGCAGAATATCGTCATCGGCGGCGCTGCCGGAGCGGTTCCGGTTCTCGTCGGCTGGGCGGCCATCACCAACAGCGTCAGCCTGACGGCGGTCTGGCTCTTCGCCATCATCTTCTTCTGGACGCCGCCGCACTTCTGGGCTTTGTCGCTGCTCATCCAGAAAGACTACGAGAAAGCGGGCATCCCCATGCTACCGGTGGTCAAGGGTGAGGCGGAGACGCGCAAGCAAATCCTGCTCTACGCCATCTTCCTGGTGGCAATCACCCTGATCCTCTATGCGATGGGCGCGATGGGCTACTTCTACCTTGCCGGTTCGCTCCTGCTGGGTGGTGGCCTCGTCTTCCTCGCCGTCCGCCTCTGGCGCGAACAATCCAGGAAGCTGGCGCGTACCCTCTTCTGGTACTCCAACATCTACCTCGCCGCCATCTTCGCCATCATGGTACTGGATCGCGTGATCCACTAGAACAACAATCTCCGTAGGCGTCGATTGATCGGCCCGGTCGGCTACAGAAGTCACTCAAGCCGATCAATCGACGTCTACGGAGAAATTTATTGCCGAAAATTCACGACCATCCGAAATCCATTTGCAGATAAGCATACAACTGCTCATTATAGGGCGCGAAGTAATCCACCAGCCGTTTGCGCGTTTCAGGATTCATTTTTGGCGGGCGCGTCTCGTTATATGTTTTGAACTCCTGGCCGCCTGTCTTCAGTGCAGCCTCTGGCAGGCCCAGGAAACGCAGGGTTTGCCGGTAGACAGCGGCAGGATCGGCATAGAAATCTTCGCTTTTGATAATCAAGACCTGCTCTTGAGGGAACAGGCTCAGCCAGATCGGGAGTTGCTCGATGTAGCGGCCACGCGCCAGGTAGGAGTAGTGGCGATGTTTGTAGCCCACGAAATCGGCGTTGCTTGCCAGCTTCTCCTGCTCTGCGCGTAGCCGCTCTTCCTCCTGCTCGATGGCCTCTTCAAACGAAGAAAGCTTCTCGTGGCCTCCCGCAATTTCATGGTAATAGTGGGAGTAGGCCCGATCTACCGGATTGCGTAACATCACGATCAGCTTTGCCTGCGGCAGTAATGCGGCCACCCGTTTTGCCGTGTGCGGGTGGAAGAGGTAGTAGGGGCTGGACTCGCCTGTGAGAAACGGCTCTTTGCGCTCGCGCTCGGCGGCATATTTCTGCCAGAGCGGGGGAAAATGGCCGCGATACCAGATTGGCCCCTGCTTGAAATGGGCGCTATCGAAGAAATGGACCTCTTTGATCGATGCGGCGCCGATGCAGGGATGGTCGGCCAGGTAATTGTAGAGCGAAGTCGTGCCGCCACGCTGCGTGCCGATGATGAGGAAATCCGGCAGCAGGCGAAACGGCGCGGTACCGGCCCGGTAGAGCTTCTCTAGCAGTGGCGTCGGAGCATCTGTCGTTGCTGGCATATTATTGATCCCATCCAAAATCGCGGCCCAGAAATTCATACAGGCGCGCGTTCAATGGCCGGAAGTGTTCAATCAGCCGGGCGCGGGTCTCCGGGGCCATCGGCTCGTAGCGCGCCTCATTAAACGGCTTGTAAACCTTCTCCTGCTGCTCTTTGCTGATGGGGATGTTCAGAAACTCCAGCGTCTGCGCGACGGTGGCCGCCGGGTTGGAGAAGAGGTCTTCGCTTTTCAGGATTAAGAACTGCTCGCGCGGGAACAGCTTCATCCAGCGCGGCAATTGCTCGATATAGGTGCCGCGCGCCAGGTAGCTGTAGTGGCGATGGTTGAAGCTGGCATAGCGTTCATCTTGCAGCATCTTCTCCTCTTCCCCCGCCAGCCGTTCTGCTTCGGCCTCAATGGCCTCTTCAAACGAGAGCGGCTCAACTCCCGGCTGGCGGCGCTGATGCTGGTACTGCGAGTACGCGCGGTCGACCGGGTTGCGCAGCAAGACGATGAGCTTCACGTGCGGCAGCCTCGCGGCAACCCGTTTCGCCGCCAGAGGGTGCAGCAGGTAGTAGGGGCTGGCCTCGCCCGTAAGCAACTTCTGCCCGCGCACAATCTGCGCGGCGTATTTCTCCGTCAGCATGGGAAAATGCGCGCGGTACCAGCCCATACCTTTATGGTAATAGATGTCAAAAAAGTGCGGCTCCTTCACATAGATGGGGGCGATCGCCGGATGCTCTATCAGATAGCGATAGAGGGAAGTGGTGCCGCCCTTCTGCACCCCAATAATGATAAAGTCTGGCAGCAGGCGCAGCCGATTCGTCGAGGCCCGGTACGCCTTGCGCAGCACCTGTTTATCTATCGTGGTCATCGTTGTGTACTCCTTGTTTCTATCCCTTATTCCCAGGCAAAATCGCGCCCTAACAATGCATACAATCGTTGATTGTGGGGCCGGAAATATGCCACCAGTTCTTTCCTCAGTTCAGGGTCCATCTTCGGCGGTTTTGCGCTATTCCTGTATCCCTTCGGCATCGGCTCGCGGTATTGTTTGAACTCTCTCGTCGTGTTGAGGATAGAGGGTGGCAGGCCCAGGAACTCTAACACCTGCTTTGTGATCGATACCGGATTCTGGTAGAGATCTTCGCTTTTGAGAATCAGAAATTGCTCGGCGGGAAAGACGTGCAGCCAGTTCTGGAGCTGGTCGGCGTAGATGCCCCGGCCCAGGTAGGCGTAGTGGCGGTGGTTGTAGCTTTCATAGTGGTCGTCCGCCAGCATTTTCTCCTGCTCGCCGCGCAGTCGCTCTTCCTCGCGGCGAATTGCCTGCTCGAACGGCAACGTTTCGTGTCCTTCGTGGGTGGAGAGCCAGTGATGCGAATAGGCGCGATCGACAGGGTTGCGCAGCAAGACGATCAGTTTGACATCCGGCAGGGCCGCCCGTACCCGTGCAGGGATGCGCGGGTCAAAGAGATAATACGGGCTGGACTCGCCGGTGAGAAAGTGCCGCCTGCCCACGTGTTCGGTCAGATACTTTTGCACGGCGGTCGGGAATTGCGCGCGGTACCAGCGCATCCCCTGCCGGAAGTGATCGTCAAAAAAATGCACCTCTTTATGCTGCGCGGACGCGATCCCGGCGTATTCGACCAGATAGTAATAGAGCGAAGTTGTGCCGCCGCGCTGTGTGCCGATAATGATGAAATCCGGCAGCAGGCGCAGCCCGCTGGTCGCCAGTCTATACGAAGATCGCGCGGCCCGGTAAACCGGTTTGATCGTGTTGATGATACTCATTTGCTGATACCCGTTCGCTTCCAGAGTGATGGTCGATGCAAAAACATAGCTCTACCTTCATTGTCGGTCGCTCATAGCGTAGTGCAGAGATGGAGAGAAAACTATGAATGAGCGGTGATAAATCGGTTGTTATTGCTGGACTGAAGTAAAGAAACGGTAACCGCCTTCTGGCAAACAGGCGAATATCCCTTTTTTCCCGGCCCCGAACGAAAAGGGGAAGCGCGTTACTGGACGCTCGTTGTCGCGTCCTTGCTATGAGGAAGGAGTCCTATCTGTATGTATCGATGTTACACCGTGTTTCATCTGCCGTTTTTCAGATAGGACAGGCGAGGGGACTATGTTCCTCCCATGCAATCGACAGCACAGGTTGAGAAACGAGCGAGATATAGCTGCGTGGGGCAGCTATCAATATATGCTCGGAAGAGGCCGATGATACATTGTAACAAAGACGCCCGGTATAGAACGTGTAGATCTGATGGCGAACGGCTGGGAGGCGAGAGGCGGCAGTGGAAAATGGAGAGGCACAAATAATCAGCAATCATTTTTTTGTGTGAGGTACGGAGAGATGGAAAGACAACGGATGCTATTGCTCAAAGCAAACAGGGATGCCCGGCGACCTGCGTGGCATGCGAGCATGGCGGTCAGTAGCACCGGCCTGCTGCTCTGCTGCATGCTGCTTCTCTTGAGCGCGTGCAGCCTGTTCCCGACCCCTTCGCAGGGAGCGGGCGCGAACGATTTTCCGACCAGTACGCCCACTGCTGCCTCAACGCTGACCGCGACGCCAACAGCTGCCTTCAAGCCGACGCCGATTACGCTGCAGGTAGTGAATTGCCCGGCCCTGTCGGTCAACTGGGATAGTCTGGTGGGGACAAAGGCTAACGTGAATAAGGTGCAGCAGGTCACCTGTGGCAATCTGGAGCAAAATGGCGCGCTGACGGCTCTGGTTGTCGCACGCTACTATACCCAGGACGCGAAAATGGACTGCTACGTCTATGATAACCTGACCGGTACCCCGGTCAAACGCTTCTCGGCGCTGGGTCTGGTGCAGGGCAGGGCGTCAATCAGCCCGGCCAATACGTTGATGATCGCGGAAAACGCCTCGAATGATCCGCTGGGACCAAATGTCTTTAAGGAATACCAGTGGAACGCAGGCAACGCAACTTTCCAGCAAATCCTGTTTCCCGGCATCTATCCCGATGTGACCCATTATCAGGCTGAACAGTCCGAGGCGCTGGCTTCTTCAACGAATACCACGATTGCAGGGACGAATGCGTGGCGACTCAACGGTGGTGAAGTAGTCCACAGACTGGCCGGAACCTTGTTTCACTGGACCAATG
>Ga0209581_1001976_pt1 | contig 21444 bp, 24 predicted proteins | sample Coa_R2_FD_187160 | JGI IMG/M metagenome (GOLD analysis project Ga0209581, IMG submission 187160) | Surface soil microbial communities from Centralia Pennsylvania, which are recovering from an underground coalmine fire - Coalmine... | ecosystem: Environmental > Terrestrial > Soil > Unclassified ...
GACCCCGGTGGCGCGGCCGCCGCTGCGCCGCCGCGGCGGCAAATGGCTCCCCGACGAGGCGGCAAATACGTAAACTCCCGCGCGAGCGCGGCGGGGAGACAAATACATGGTTGCGCGGGTGCGCACGGTGGCGTTTCGCGGCGTCGAGGTGGTCGAGGTCGAGACCCAGGTGACGATCACCGCGGGGCTGCCCGCCTTTACCGTGGTCGGCCTGCCCGACAAGGCCGTCGCCGAATCGCGCGAGCGGGTGCGCGCCGCGCTTGCCGCGCTCGGTCTCGCTTTGCCGCCGCGCCACATCACCGTCAACCTGGCGCCGGCCGCGGTGGTCAAGGAGGGCAGCCATTTCGACCTGCCGATCGCGCTCGCCCTGCTGGCGGCGATGGAGGTGCTGCCGGCCGCCGAGCTCGGCCACTACCTGGCGCTCGGCGAACTGGCACTCGACGGCTCGCTCAGCCCCGTCGCCGGCGTGCTCGTCGCCGCCCTGGCGGCGGCCGAGCGCGACAGCGGGCTGATCTGTCCGGCGGCAAGCGGCGGTGAGGCGGCGTGGGCCGGCGAGGTCGAGGTGATCGCGGCGCCGACCCTCCTCGCCCTCGTCAACCATTTCAAGGGCACCCAGCTCCTGCCGCCGCCGGAGGCGAAGCTGGCGCCGCCCGCGGGCGCGGGGCTCGACCTCAAGGACGTCAAGGGCCAGGAAAGCGCCAAGCGGGCGCTCGAGATCGCCGCCGCCGGCGGCCACAACCTGCTGATGGTCGGCCCGCCCGGCGCCGGCAAGTCAATGCTGGCGGCGCGGCTGCCCGGGATCCTGCCGCCGCTCGAACCGAAAGAGGCGCTGGAGCTGGCGATGATCCAGTCGGTCGCCGGCGGCCTCGAAGGCGGGCGGATGCTGCGGCAGCGGCCGTTCCGCGATCCGCACCATTCCGCCTCGCTGCCGGCGCTGGTCGGCGGCGGCGCGCGGGCGCGCCCGGGGGAGGTTTCGCTGGCCCACCAGGGCGTGCTGTTTCTCGACGAGTTGCCGGAATTCGGCCGCTTCGTTCTCGAAGCCCTGCGCCAGCCGCTCGAGACCGGGCGGATCAGCGTCGCCCGCGCCAACAGCCACGTCGTCTATCCGGCGCGGTTTCAGCTCGTCGCCGCGATGAACCCGTGCCGCTGCGGCTATCTCGCCGAGCCGGGCCGCGCCTGCGGCCGGGCGCCGCGCTGCGCCCAGGACTATCAGGCCAAGCTCTCGGGCCCCTTGCTCGACCGCATCGACATGACGATCGACGTGCCCGCGGTGTCGTCGGCCGACCTCGCTTTGCCGCCGCCGGCCGAGAGCAGCGCCGACATCGCCGCCCGGGTCGCCGTCGCGCGCCGGCGCCAGGCGGCGCGCTATGCCGCGCTGCCCGAGGACCGCCGCATCCACACCAATGCCGAGGCCGACGGCGCGCTGCTCGACGAGATCGCCGCCCCGGAGCCGGCCGGTGCCGGCCTGCTGGCGCGCGCGGCCGAGCGGCTGCGCCTGTCGGCGCGCGGCTATCACCGCGTGCTGCGGGTGGCGCGCACGCTCGCCGATCTCGACGGCGCCGCCACCGTCGCGCGCCGCCACGTCGCCGAGGCACTGAGCTACCGCCGGGCGCCCGGCGGCGGGGCTTGACCGTCCGTCGCATGGCGGGCGGAGCGGCGCAATTCCCCGCCGCGGCGGGCCGCCGCCGGGGGATTGCCGCAGCGCGCCTCGCAATTGACCGGGACGTGGTCGTTACGAGCGCGGCGAGGCAATTTCGCGGTTTCCGGTGCGGGGCTCGCCGGCGCAGCCCGGGCTTGCCGGGAAATCGCTTGCGGGAACCGCCGGGCCGCGCCAACGATTAGCAAGGCGGGGGTGCCGCCGGAGGACCGGGGCTATGAACGAGCGTTACCTGAGGAGCGGCATCTTTCTGGCGCCGTTCCACAACCACGACGAAAACCCGACCCTGTCGATCGAGCGCGATTTCGAGCTGCTGGAGCATCTCGACCGGCTCAACTACCACGAGGCGTGGATCGGCGAGCACCATTCCGGCGGGTTCGAGCTGATCGCCTGCCCGGAGATGTTCATCGCCGCCGCGGCGCAGCGCACCCGCCACATCCGCCTCGGCACCGGCGTCGTCTCGCTGCCCTACCACAACCCGTTCATGCTCGCCGACCGCATGGTCCAGCTCGACCACATGACCCGCGGCCGCGCGATGTTCGGGGTCGGGCCGGGGGCGCTGGTGCACGACGCGCTGAAGATCGGCATCGACCCCGGCGACCAGCGGCAGATGATGAACGAGGCCTTCGACGTCATCGTCCGCCTGCTTCACGGCGAGGTGGTGACCAGGAAGACCGACTGGTTCAACCTCGTCGACGCCCAGCTTCAGCTTCGCCCCTACACCCGGCCGACGATGGAGCTGGCGGTCGCGGCGGCGCGCTCGCCCTCGGGCTCGCTGCTGTCGGGCCGCTACGGCATCGGCATGCTGTCGATCGGCGGCACCAGCCCGGCGGCGATGGAGCGCCACACCGCCAACTGGGGCCTCTACGAGGAGACCGCGCGCGCCAACGGGCATGTGCCCGACCGCAGGAACTGGCGCGTCGTCGGCATGTTCCACATCGCCGAGACGCGCGAGCAGGCGCGCAGGAACGTCGCCTTCGGGGTCCAGGCCTTCGCCGATTACTTCCGCGACGTCGCCACCTTCCCGATCATTCCGCCCGATGTCGGCGATCCGGTCGAGTGGCTGATCGACAGCGGTACCGCCTGCATCGGCACCCCCGACGACGCGATCGCCTATATCGAGCGGCTGCTCGCCGGCTCGGGCGGGTTCGGCGTGATCTGCGAGCTGGCGCACAACTGGGCCGACTGGGAGGCGACAAAGCGGCATTACGAGTTGATGGCGCGCTTCGTCCACCCCAGATTCCAGCAGAGCCGCGAATTGCTGGCCGGCAGCTACGAATATGCCGCCGCGCATCATGTCGAGTTCACCGGCCGGGCTGCCGCGGCGATCCAGAAGGAGGTCGACCGTCACGCCAAGACCAAGGCGGCGGCCGAGTAGCCGTACGGGAAAGGCGGCGGGATGCAGAGCCGGAACCCCCTCCTCGACGATCTCGCCCGCCTCGTCTCCGGGGCGGCGGGGGCGGTTGCCGGCATGCGCGGCGAGGTCGAATCGCGCATCCGCGACCAGCTCGAAAAGATCCTCGCCGGCATGGACCTGGTCACCCGCGAGGAATTCGAGGCGGTCAAGGCGATGGCGGCGAAGGCGCGCGACGAGCAGGAGGTGCTGCTGTCGCGCATCGCCGCGCTGGAACAGCGCCTCGAACCGCAAACCGTTGACGGGAAGGCCGGCGACAGCGCTAGAGAGTGAGGTGTGCGCCGGACGACACGCTAAATCTGGGCTTGCGCCCCCGGCCCCTCTTTGGCAGCGTAGCGCCGCCGACAGGAGAACGCGATGACGTCAGTTTCCCTTGCCGAGGTCCGCCCGCTCGTCGGCAACCCGATCGATCTCGTCGAAGAGTTCGTCATCGCCAACGACTGGGCGCATGACCGCGCCGGCGAGGACGAGCTGATCGTCGAGGTTTCCGGGCGCTGGTGCGACTACCGGCTCTATTTTCTCTGGCAGGAGGAGCTGGCCGCGCTGCATTTCTCGGCCGGGTTCGACATGCGGGTGCCGAAGCGGCGGCGCACCGCGGTGTTCGAACTGCTCGCCCTGGCCAACGAGAAATTGTGGCTCGGGCATTTCGACCTGTCGGCCGGCGACAACCTTCCGGCCTTCCGCCACGCCGTGCTGCTGCGCGGCGTCGCCGCGCCGACCGCCGAGCAGGTCGAGGATCTGGTCGAGATCGCGGTCGCCGAATGCGAGCGGTTCTACCCGGCGTTCCAGCTCGTCATCTGGGGCGGCAAGCCGGCCGAGGAGGCGATGGCGACGGCGATGATCGACCCGATCGGCGAGGCCTGACCGGCGAGGGCCGGCAGATGGGCGGCGGCATCGTCCTCGTCGGCTGCGGGCAGATGGGCTCGGCGATGCTGCGCGGCTGGCTCGCCGCCAAGGCGGCCGAGCGCTACGCCGTGGTCGAGCCGGTCGGCGTGCCGCCGGCGCTGGCGCCGGTTCCCGAGATCGCCTGGCACGGCGATGCGGCGGAACTGCCCGGCGCGCCGGCGCCCGATGCGGTGGTCTTCGCGGTCAAGCCGCAGGTCTTCGACGCGGTAGTGCCGGCCTATCGCCGCTTTGCCGGGCCCGGCACCGTGTTCATGTCGATCGCCGCGGGCAAGACGATCGCCGGCATGACCCGGCATCTCGGCGCCGAGGCGGCGATCGTGCGGGTCATGCCGAACACCCCGGCGGCGATCGGCCGCGCCATCAGCGTCGCCTGCGCCAATCCGCGCGTCGGCGCGGCGCAGCGGCGCCTGTGCGAGGGGCTGCTGGCGGCGATCGGCGAGAGCGCCTGGATCGAGGACGAAGGGCTGATGGACGCGGTGACCGCGGTTTCCGGCAGCGGCCCGGCCTATGTCTTCCTGCTGATCGAGGCGCTTGCCGCCGCCGGCGCCCGGGCCGGGCTGCCGGCGGAGCTGGCGCTGCGCCTCGCCAAGGCGACGGTCGCCGGGGCCGGCGAACTGGCGCTGCGCGCCGGCGAGCCGCCGGCCAGACTGCGCGAGAACGTGACCAGCCCCGGCGGCACGACGCGCGCCGCGCTCGACATCCTGATGGGCGGCGAAGGGCTGCCCGAACTGATCGACCGCGCCGTCGCCGCGGCAACCCGGCGCTCGCGCGAACTGGCGAGCTGAGCGATGGCGCGGGCCGCGCGCGCCGCCGCGCCGAGCGACGCCGACCGCATCATCGACGCCGCCTTTGCCCGCATCGCCGAGACCGGCTGGCGCCGCCTGTCGCTCGCCGCCGTCGCCGCCGAAGCCGGGCTGCCGATCGTCCGGGTCTACCGCACCTTTCCGTCGAAAACCGCGATCCTCCTCGCCTGGATGCGCCGCATCGACGACGCCGTTCTGGCCGCCGCGCCCGCCCCCGACGAGGCCGAGCGGCCGCGCGACCGGGTGTTCGACCTGGTGATGCGACGATTCGACGCGCTGGCCCCGTACAAGCCGGCTCTGGCGGTGTTGCGCCGCGAGTTGCCGCTCGATCCGCCGGCCGCGCTCGCTGCCGGCGCCCGGCTGTTATGCTCGATGCGCTGGCTGCTCGAGGCCGCCGGCATCCCGACCGGCGGGCTCGGCGGCCTTGTCGCGGTCAAGCTGACGGCCGCGGCCTATGTGCATGCGTCGCGGCGCTGGGCGAGCGACGACTCGCCCGATCTGGCGCCGACGATGGCCGCGCTCGACCAGCGCCTGCGCGCGTTCGAACGCTGGCTCGATCCCGGCCACGGCCGCCGGCGCGCCGCGGACGCCGCCGAAGCCTGAGTTTTGTTGCACTGCACAAACAGTCTTGAAACGGGCACCGAAACGGGCGATATAGGGGGTATTGTGCACTGCACAACAACCGACCGTATCGGAGCCCGCCTTATGCCCGAGACCCGTGCCCGCTTTTTCGATTTCGACGCCGCCCGCCTGTTCGCCGATTTCCCGTTCCGCCCGCTCGATGTCGAGGCGGTGTGGGCGGCGCAGCGGCGCAATTTCGAGGCCCTGTCGCAGGCCAACCAGCTCGCCGTCGACGGGGTGCAGGCGCTGGCCCGGCGCAATGTCGAGGCGGCGCGCGAAGGGCTGGAGGATTTCTCCGCGCTGATCCGCGACCTGGCCAAGCCCGCCTCGACCGAGGAGCGCATCGCCCGGCACACCGAGTTCGCCAAGCGGATCATCGACAAGGGCGTCAGCCACACCCGCGAGCTGGCCCAGCTGGCGACCAAGACCGGCAGCGACGCCGCCGAAATCCTGCACAAGCGCGCCAGCGAGGGTCTCGACGAGATCCGCGCCTACGCCGCGCCGAAGGCGTAGCCTCCCGCTCAGCCCGGCAGGTGGATGCGGGCGCGCAGCCCGCCCTGCGGCGAGGTCTCCAGCCGCACGTCGCCGCCATGACTGCGCGCGACGTCGCGGGCGATGGTCAGGCCCAAGCCGATCCCGCCGGTTTCCTTGTTGCGCGAGGCGTCGAGCCTGACGAAGGGTTGGAACACGCGGTCGCGCTCTTCCGGCGGGATGCCGGGCCCGTCGTCATCGACCAGGATATCCACCCCGTCGGCCGCGGCGCGGCCGGTCAGCCACACCCGCGTGCCGTAGCTGCGCGCGTTGGAGACGAGGTTGCCGAGGCAGCGCCGGATCGCATGCGGCCGCACCGGCACCCACAGCCCGGGCGGCGCTTCGAGCGACAGCGGGGTGCCTTCGCGCCGCGCCGTCGCCGCGACCTCGTCGAGCAGCGCGGCAATGTCGGTATCGACCGGCGTCTCGGTGCCCTCGCCGCGGGCGAAATCGAGATAGAGATCGACCAGGCGCTGCATCTCGGCGACGTCGGATTTGAGCCCGCCGACCGCGCCGTTTTCGCCGAGCATTTCGAGCGCCAGCTTCATCCGGGTCAGCGGGGTGCGCAGATCGTGCGACACCCCGGCCAGCATCTCGGTGCGCTGGCGGATCTGGCGCTGGATGCGGTCGCGCATATGGATGAAGGCGAGGCCGGCGCGGCGCACTTCGAGCGCGCCTTCGATCTTGGGGAACGGCACCGGCCGGCCCTTGCCGAACCCGTCCACCGCCGCCGCCAGCCGGCGCAGCGAACGCACCTGGTTGCGCAGAAAGATCGCCGCCACCCCCATCAGGATCAGCGACGAGCCGATCATCCACAGGATAAAGATGTAGGTGGTCGAGGTGTAAAGGCGCTCGCGCGGCACGACCACCGACAGCACCCCTTGCGGCAGCAGCACGGCGAGGCGCACGTCGCGGCGGTCGCTTTCGGCGTCGATGTCGAAGGGCTGGGCCAGCCGCTCCTTCAGGGCGCTGCGCAACTGTGTCTCGAGCATGCTGCCCCCGGGCGGCGGCAGCGGCGGCAGGCGCGAGCCGGGGCGCAGCGAAAAGGCGAGGTCGGTCATCGCCGCATCGCGGCGCAGCATCATGTCGAGCGCGGGGCCGGGTTCGGCATCGCCGATGATGCCGATGATCAGCGCGACATCGCCGGCCACGGCGGACGACAGGCGGCGCGAAACCGTCTCCCAGTGGCGGGCGTAGAACACCCAGGTGGCGATGATCTGCACCAGCACCAGCGGCATCACGATCAACAGCAGCGAGCGGCCGAACATCGTCTGGGGCAGCAGGCGCTTGATCCAGCCGCGCTGGCGGATGTCGAAATCCTCGGCCGCCTCGGAGGGCGGCGCGGGCGGCGGGTCAATCGGGCTTGAGCGCATAGCCGGTGCCGCGCACGGTCTGCAGGTAGCGCGGGAAGCGCGGATCGCGCTCGATCTTGCGGCGCAGCCGGGTGACCTGCACATCGACGCTGCGGACATTGCCGCCAAGCTGAGCCGATTGCGACAATTCCTCGCGCGAGACCGCCTTGCCGGCGCGCTGCGCCAGGCTGGCGAGCAGTCCCGCCTCGGCCGCCGTCAGGTGCACCGGCTCGCCGCCGCGCGACAGCTCGCCGCGGTCGAGATCGAAGCGGAAGCCGCCGAAGCGCAAATCGCGCGGCGCCGGCTCCGGCGCCGGGCGGCGCTGCAGGATGTTGCGGATGCGCAGCACCAGCTCGCGCGGCTCGAACGGCTTGGCCATAAAATCCTCGGCTCCCTGTTCGAGCCCGTTGACGCGGTCTTCCGGCTCGGCCATCGCGGTCAGCAGCAGGATCGGCGGATGCGCCCCGCCGGCGCGCAATTCCCGGGTCAGCTCGAGCCCGCTTTCGCCCGGCATCATCACGTCGAGCACGATCAGGTCGAAGGCGAAGCTGGCAAAGCTGGCGCGCGCCTCGCGCGCATTGCCGGCGGTGGTGACGCGAAACCCGTTATCCGACAGATAGCGGCGCAGCAGCTCGCGCAGCCGCATATCGTCGTCGACGACCAGCAGGTGCGGTTCGGTTTCGTCCATCGCCGTATTATAGGCGGAAATCCCGGCCGCTACCTGCGCGACGATTTGGGCCGGGCAAAGCGGCGCCGGTCGTCCTCGCCGGCAATGATGTTGAGGAGAACGCGGCGGAATCCCTCGGTGGCCGGCATCCCCGCCTTGCGGAACGCGGCGGCGACGCGGCTGCGCTGCGGCGCGGAAAGCTGGCGTTCCAGCTCGCGGCCGCGCTCGGTCAGCTCCAACAGGCGCTGGCGCCGGTCCTGCGCCCCGCGGTGCTGGATGATGAAGCCCTGGCGCACCAGTTGGCCGAGCACGCGGTTGAGGCTCTGCTTGGTGATGCGCAGAATGTCGAGCAGCTCGCCGACGGTCATCTGCGGGTGCCGGCCGACAAAATGGACGACCCGGTGATGCGCCCGGCCAAAGCCGTACTGGGCCAGGATCGCATCGGGCTCGGCGGTGAAATCGCGATAGGCGAAAAACAACAGCTCGATGCCCTGCCGCACCTCCTCCTCGCTCGGCTGCGCCGGATCGGAGGAGGGGGTATTTATGTCAGCCATATTGACTTATATCGCAAGCTTCGGTATGACGGTGCGGCGAACTCGACTATAAAGTCTCCCAAAATCCCGGCGCGAGGAAATGTCCATGTCCGTGCTCCCCTTCGACGACCGCGACGGCTTCATCTGGCTGGACGGCCGGCTGGTTCCCTGGCGCGACGCCAAACTGCACGTCCTGACCCACGGGCTGCATTATGCCAGTTGCGTGTTCGAGGGCGAGCGGGTCTATGGCGGCAAGGTCTTTCACCTCGAAGACCACAACGCGCGGCTGATCAATTCGGCCAAAATCCTGGGCTTCGAGGTGCCGGCCTCGATGGACGACCTCGCCAAGGCGACCGCCGAGGTGATCGCCGCCAACAAGGTGGTCGACGGCTATGTCCGCCCGGTGGCGTGGCGCGGCGCCGAGCAGATGGGGGTGTCGGCGCAGGCCTCGAAAATCCACCTCGCCCTGGCGGTGTGGGAGTGGCCGGCCTATTTCTCGCCCGAGGCGCGGGCCAAGGGCATCCGCATGAAATGGGCGAAATGGGCGCGCCCGGCGCCCCATACCGCGCCGACCCAGGCCAAGGCGGCCGGGCTGTACATGATCTGCACCCTGTCCAAGCACGACGCCGAGGCCGACGGCTTCGACGACGGGCTGATGGTCGACTGGCGCGGCCAGCTCGCCGAGGCGACGGGCGCCAACATCTTTCTCGTCATCAACGGCGAGCTGCACACCCCGACGCCCGACTGCTTCCTCAACGGCATCACCCGCCAGACCGTGATCGGCCTTGCCAAGGCGCGCGGCATCAAGGTGGTCGAGCGCGCGATCATGCCGCAGGAACTGGCCAAGGCCGACGAGGTGTTCCTGACCGGCTCCGCCGCCGAGGTGACGCCGGTCGGCGAGATCCGCGGCACCTACGGCGACTATACCTTCACCCCCGGCACGATCTGCCGGCTGATGTGGGAGGATTTCGACCGCCTCGTCGGCAAGCCGGTGGTCGCCGCCGCGCAATAGGCCGCCTCACGGCGCGAGGACCCGGCGGCGGCGGTCGACGAGAGCGATCGTCGCGCATTCCGCGCGCAGTTTATCGAGCATCGTGCCGGCGATCTGGCGGACCGCCGCGAGCCGCGGCCGGCGCGGCGTGCGGACGAAGGCGAATTCGCCAAAGCCCGGACGGGCGGCGACGCGGCGGATGACCCCGATCGCGGCCTCCGCATCGGCGCCGTCGCCGCCCTCGAGAAAGGCGCGCAACCGGGCGATCGCCTCGCGATCGGCGAGATAGGTCTTGCGCAATGCCGGGTCGCGGATCGCCGCCGGCGGCGGCTCGGCCGGCGGCGAGACCGGCGGCGCCGCTTCCGGCAGCAGCGTCGCCTCGCGCAGGACCCGGTCGAGATAGGCGCGCAGCGGCGCCGACAAGGCGCCGAGCGGCCGCCCCGCCGCCTGCCAGCGGGCGAAATTGCCGGGGCCCCAATTGTAGGCGATCACCGCGTCGGTCCAGTTGCCGTAGCGGCGGTGCAGGAGGGCGAGATAGGCGCGGCCGAGGCGGCGGTTGTCGGCGGGGTCGAAGCGGTCGCCGTCGCCGACATCGGCTGCCGCCGCGGCCGAGACCTGCATCGGCCCTTGCGGGCCCTGCGGCCGCGCCCGCCACATCGCGGCGTCGTGCCCGCGGCTCGACTCGGCGCCCTCGACCGCGGCGGCGACGCGGTCGAGCTCCGAACGCGGCGGCGCGGCCAGTCCGAGCACGACAAGCACGGCGTAGAGCCAGGCCGCCATCCGGCTACCACTGCAACTCGGTGCGCGGCACCGGCCAGGCCCGCATCTGGCTGCGGAACTGCTCGGTGATGGCGCTCGCATCGGCGTCGCCGGCGATCACGTAGGGGGTGATGAAGACGATCAGCTCGGTGCGCTCCTTGCTCAGAGACTGGTTGCGGAACAACAGGCCAAGCCCCGGAATATCCTTGAGATAGGGCACGCCGGTGTCGTCCGCCGTGCGGTTCTCGGCGATCATCCCGCCGATCACCACGGTCTGGCCGTCGCGCAGCGTCAGGTCGGTCGAGATGTTGCGGTTCTGGATCAGCGGCGAGGAGATGCCGGGGGTGTTGTTGGGCAGCGCCGCGCTGACCTCCTGGCTGACGGTCAGCTCGATGCGGTTGCCGGAATGGATGATCGGCCTGACGGTCAGCAGCACGCCGGTCTTGCGGTAGTCGAGCGATTGCAGGATGCCAGTGGTGCCGGCGTTCTGGATCGTGTTGGTGGTGCCCTGGCTGGTGACGACCGGCACCTCGGTGCCGACCTCGATCTTCGCCTCGCTGCCGCTTTTCGACAGCACCCGCGGAGTCGACAGCACGCTGACGCGGTTGTTCTGGGCAAAGGCGTTGAGCAGCACCCGCACGTCGCCGACCCCGTTGAGCAAGGCGTAGTTGAAGCCGCTGCTGCCGATCGGGATGCCGCCGCCGCCCGGCGAGACGTTGGACCCGGTGCCGACCCGCTCGATCTTGCCGCTGAAGCGGTTGACCAGCGTCCAGTTGAAGCCGAGGTCGCTGTTGTCGTTGAGCGTCAGCTCCGCGACGGTGACCTCGATCAGCGCCTCGCGCGGCGCCCGGTCGAGGGTTTCGAGCAGCGGCCGGATGCGCTGGTAATCCTGGGCGGTGCCGACAAAGACGAGGGCGTTGCGCGCCTGGTCGATGACGAGGCGCGAGCGGGTGCCGCCGCTGCCCGGGCCGAGCTCCAGCGCCCGCCCGTTGGCCGCGGCGTCGGCGTCGGCCGCGCCCGCCGTCGTCGCCGGGGCGGCGCCGGCGGCGGATGCGGCGGGCGGCGCCGGAGACGGCGTCGGCGGCGCGGCGAGGCCCGGCGCTGCCGCTCCCGGCGCGGCGCCGGTTCCCTGCATCACGGTGGCGCGGGTGCGGCCGGCGCGTTCGAGCGGCACCTCGGTGGTCGGACCGCCGGCGCCGCCCGGGGCGCCGAGCGCGGCCTGGACGACCTGGCCGAGGCTCGCCGCGGTGGTGTTCTGCACCATGTAGACGAAGATGCTGCGCAGCGGGTCGGCCTGGCTCGCCTGGTCGAGATCGGCAACCCATTGCCGGATATGGGCAAGGATTTTCGGGTCGGCGGCGAAGGCGATCAGCGAGTTCGAGGTGTCGACCGGGATCAGCATCACGGTCGAGACCTGGTTGGGCTGGGTCCCGTCGGCGATGCCGGCGTCGTAACCCTCGGCCCGCAGCACCTCGACCAGCTTGGCGGCGAGCGCCTTGGCGGTCCAGTAGACGAGACCGATGCGCAGGCTCTGGCGGCCGGCGAGGCGGGCCTGGTCGAGCACCGCGATCGCCTCGACCGCGTCGCGCACGTTTTCGGGCAGGCCGAACACCATGACCGCGCCGATCCTCGCCGCCGGGAAGACCTTGACCTTGGCGCCGTAGGCGCTGGCGAGCCACGAGGTCATGTCGGCGGCCGAGACCTGGTGCAGCTCGACGACCTGGAAGATCGGGCGCAGCGCGACCGGCATCTCGGGCAGGGCGCGGCTGCGGATCAAATCCGGCATCTGCGCCATCAGCGCGTCCTCCGGGGCGATGTGCAGCACGCTGCCGTCCCAGGCGACGCCGATGCCGTAGCCGGCGAGAATCTTCTCGGCCATGCGCACCAGCTCTTGCGACGGCAGCGGCGCGCCGGTGCGCAGGGTGACGACATCGGTCCGGGTGGCGACGCGCTGATCGATCTGCACGGTCAGATTCAGCGCCTTGGAGAACACCTCGTTGATGAAATTGGGCAGGGTGACCTGCTCCAGGCTCAGCGCCTCGACCGTCGGCTTCAGCGGGATGGGCGGCGGCCGCGCCGGGGCGGCGGGGGCGGGGACGGCGGAGACCGGCGGGGCCGCGCCCGGGCGGACGGTCTCCTGCCCGCGCGCCGGGCCGATCACGGTGCCGCCCCGGGCAAGCGCCTCGGGCCTGGCGGCGGTCTGGAACGACGGCACCGATTGCAGCGGCGGCTCGGGCCCCCGGTTGCAGGCGAAGACGGCGAGCGCTAAGGCGACGATGCCGCTTCGCTTTCTCATCGCCGGCTCACGATTTCTTGTCGAACAGGCGGTGCACGACCGGCGCGCCGCCGCCGGCGGCCCGGGTCGTGATGCTGTCGGCGGCGATCCCGTCGAGGATGCTGCCGTCGGGCATGCGGTCGCCGACGACGCGGTATTCGAGCGGGCCCGCCGGTCCGGGGCCGACCCGGATCAGCGCGAACTGCTCGGCGTCGCGCGTGATCGTGCCGACCAGGGTCCAGGGCTGTCCCGGCGCCGGCGGCCCGGCGTCGATGTCGCGGAACGCCGCGGCGCCGCCCCAGGGCCGGCGCGCGCGCAGGATCGCGGCATCGTGCTCGCGGTTCGCGGCGATCCGGCGGGGCAGGTCCCACGGCGTCGCGCCGGCGGTCGCCTGCGGCGCCGGCCCCGGCCGCCCGGCGCGCCAGCCGAGCGCCGCGGCGCCGGCGAACACCAGCACCGCCAGCAGGCCGAACAGCACGGTGCGGCGCCGGGCGAGGCCGTTCATCGGCCGATCCGCGCATAGCCGAGCAGCACCAGCTCCAGCATCGGCGACGGCTGCTGGCGCAGATGCAGCCGCGAGACGACGGTCAGATGCGGCGCCGCGTCGAGCCGCTCGAGCAGCGCGATGATCGCGTTTTCCGAGGGCTGGGCGGTGACGGTCGCGGTGATCTGGCGCAGCTCGGCCGGCAGGTTCGGCAGTTTTGCCGCCTCGATGCGGATGTCGAGCATCGGCAGCCCGGCTTCGCGGCCGATCCGGCCGATCCAGGCCTGCAGATCGGCCTGGGCGAGACCCTCGCTGTCGGCAACCCACAGGCGCTGCCGCACCGCGGCGAGCTCGGCCGCCGCCTGGGCTTCGCGCTGCGGCCAGTCGCGCTCCTCGGCGATCGCCGCGATGCGTTGCAGCATCTGTGCCTGGCCGCGATAGGCCGCCGCCTCGCGCGCCGTCGCGCCGCGCAACAGGACGATGCCGTAGGCGGCGGCGAGCGCCGCGATGACCAGAAGGCCGAGCCCGGCGCAGCGGTTGCCGCGCAGCTCGGCGCGAAGCCGGCGGCCGGCATCGGCCAGGCCCGGCCGCTTCGGCAGGATTGCCGGCGCCGTCATCGCGCAACCACGGCGGCGCGCAGCCGCACCGTGTTGTTGCCGGTGCGGTCGGCGACGACGTCGCGGAACGCGCCGCCCCTATCGAGCGCGCGCACCAGCCGCACGACGTCGGGCGGCTGGTCGTCGGCGATCGACAATTCGAGCTGGCCCTTGTCGTAAGCCCAGTCGTTGAGCCGCGACTTGCCGGGCGGCAGAATTTCGGCGACCCGCGCCATCAACGCGAGCTGGCCGGGAAAACGGTCGAGCGCGTGCAGGGCGCGCAGCGCGGCGAGGCTGTCGAGGGCGCGGCTGCGGGCGGCGAGGATCGGCTCGATCGCGGCGGAGCGCGCCGCCACCTCGCGCTGGAGGGCGGCCCCGGCGCGGGCGAGGCGGAGGTACTGCGCGCCCTGGTAGCCGTAGCCGGCGAGCACGGCAAGGCCGAGCACGGCGGCGGCGAGGCGCAGGTCGAGCCGCGCCAGGCCGAACCCGGCGGCGGCGCGGGTCCACGGCCGGTCGAGCCAGGGCAAGGGCTGCGGCAGCGGCACCTGCGCGACGAGCCGTTCGGGCGGCACCGCGGCGCCGCGCTGGAACAGGATCCACGCGCCCGGCTCCGGCATCGCCGGCCACCAGCGGCTGCAGGCAAGCGTCCCGTCGCGCCAGTACTGGCCCTCGACGCCGTCGAGCGCCTCGACCAGGCGGACCCCGTCGGGCGCGGGCGGGCGGAGCGCCGGCTCGGGCAGAATCTTGAGGCGGGCGACGTCGATGCCGGCGGCGCCGCCGGCGGCGCGCGTGGCTTGCTGGTCCCACAGCCAGACCGCGGCGAAGCCGGCGGCGAGGTGGAGGTACGAACCGGTCTCGGCGAACGGCGACAGGCGCCGGATTTCGAGCGCGATCGCGTCGAGCTGACGGGTCCGGTCGGCCCCGGGAAGCAGCGGCAGATGGAGAAACCGGCAGCGCCCGCGCGACACCACCCAGAGGCGCCGGCCGCGCCCGGGCGGCGGCAATTCGACGCCGTCCGCGGTCTCGAGGCAGAGCCGCGGCGGGCGTGCCAGGCGCGCCGCGAAGGCCGCGATACGGAGTGCGGCACCGTCGAGTCCGGAAAGCGTCTCGCTCAATTCACAGCTTCACCAGAGGGCCGTTCCGGCACCGTTGCGCGATGATACCCCAATATCGTTACCTCCACCGGGGCAAACTCGCGGTAGTCGGGAAAATCGAGCACGACCCGGTAGAGCGCGACGGCGAACCCGCCCTCGCCGCCGTTCGGCCCCGCGCTGTTGCGGGTGACCGCGCCGATCCGGCTGGCGTGCCAGCGGATGCGGTAGGCGCCGAGATCGAGCACCCCGTCGGGCGTTGCCATCGGGTTGAGGCCGGAAGCCAGGGCCAGGGCGTTCTGGTCGCAATCGTATTCTATCGCCGCGGCGCGCACCCGGTCGGCGGCGCGCAGCGAGGCGGCGAGGAACTCGTAGAAAGCCATCAGCCCGGCGGCGAGGATCGCCAGGGCGACGATCACCTCGATCAGGGTGAAGCCGGCCGCGCCGGGCGCGCTAGCCGGGCGTGCCGCCATCGCGGATCGGCCGGCACAGCGGCGCGGCGAGGGCGTAGCGCAATTCCACCGGCGGCAGCACAAAGGCGATCCGGCCGCCCTCGCAGGCGCCGGAAAAGTGGTAGAAGATCGGCCGCTCGACGGCCAGGCGCCAGCCGCGCGGCAGTTCGAGGCGCAGGACCTGCCAGTCTTCCAGCGGGCTGCCGGCCCGGGCGGCGCCGGCGACCGCGACCGGGGTGCCGGCGGGCAGGTCGTCGCCCGAGCGGTCGGTCAGCACGCCGCCATGGCCGCTGAGCCGCACCCGCTGCGGCAGCGACAGGAGCTGGCGCTCGAAATCGTCGCGCGCGAAGGCCATGCGCACGCGCGCGGCGAGCGGCGGCAAGGCGTCGTAGGCGATAGCGCCGAGCGCGGCGACGATCGCCAGGACGACGACCATCTCGATCAGGGTGAAGCCGCGCGTATTGCGCCCGCCGGCGCGCTCGTGCGGCATCAGCCCGGCGGGTTGACGCCGATGCCCTTGGCCGGCCGGCTCTTGTCGGAGGTGTCGCCCTGGCTGTAGAGCGCGAAGGGCGGGTTGCCGGTGCCGGAATAGGCGTAGTTGTAAGGGTGGCCCCAGGCGTCGTTCGGCACCGCGCCTTCGAGATAGGGGCCGCGCCAGCGCGCGCGCAAATCCGGGTCGGCCGGCGGCTCGGTCAGCAGGGCGAGGCCCTCGGCGGTTGTCGGGTAGCGGCCGATATCGAGGCGCAGCGTGTCGAGCGCGGTCTTCAGCATGCGGATCTGCGCCTCGGTCGTCGTCACCTTAGAACTGTCGAGGCGGTCGAGGAGCTGCGGCCCGACCAGCGCGGCCAGAAGCCCGATGATGACGAGCACGACGAGCAGCTCCAGCAGGGTGAAGCCGCCGTCGCGCCGCCGCGGCTCGGCCGGGATGCGGAAACGCGGAACCGAAGGGGCAACCATCGCGCCGATTGTAGCAGGGCCGCCCCGGTTCCCGCCAGGGTCGCGGCCTAGCCGGTGCGCACGAACTTGTCGACGCTGCGGTTCTGGGTCAGCCCGGCATAGATGTCGCCGCGCGAGTCGACACCGACGCCGTGAACATGGCGGCTTTCCATGCGCGCCAGCACCGCGCCCTTGGGATCGCGCACCGTGACGTAGGCGGGGTTGCCGCCGTCTTCCTGCTCGGCGATGTAGAAATTGCCGTCGCGGCCGCGGGTGATGTCGTTGGGCCCGCCCATGCCGGTCCACTCGCCGAGATAGTCGCCCTCGGGCGAGAAGATCTGGATGCGCTTGTTCGAGCGGTCGGCGACGTAGAGCTTGCCGTCGTCGTCGAAGGCGATGCTGTGCGGCAGGTGGAACTGGCCCGGACCGTGGCCCGGCTCGCCCCACGATTTGACCAGCCGCCCGTCGCCGGTAAAACGGTGCACCCGGGCGTTGCGGTAGCCGTCGGTCACGTAGAGGTCGCCGTTGGGATGGGCGATCATCTCGGTCGGGTGGTTGAACGGCCCCGCCGCGCGCGCCGCCAGATAGGGCGGACCCTCGCAGCCGGTGTCGGAATGGACGCCGCGCGTGCCGAGCTCGAGCAGCGGCTTGCCGTCGAGGGTGAACGACTTGGCCACGGAATCGATGCGGTCGGTGGTGTAGACCGTGTCGCCGACGATCTTGAGGCCGTGCGGGTCGGTGACCTCGCCGCTGCCCCAGGCGCCGAGATAGCGCCCGTCGCGGTCGAATATCACCACCGGCGGGTCCTTGCGCTGGAACACGTAGATGCGGTCGCGGGCATCGGCCGCCACCCGGCTGACCAGCCCGAAACTCTGTCCTTGCGGCAGTTTGCAGAAATCGCGGATCACCTCGTAGCGGTATGAGCCCGTCATATGATCCTCCCGCGCTACTGGGCGGCAGCCCTCATCGGAATGTGCGACTTCAGAAAGCGGCGTACCCGGTCGATCGTCCGCTCCTTCAATTCCGGCGGCTCGCGCCACGGAAACACGGTGATCTCCGCGTTCGGCGCCAGCGAGGCGACCTCGACCGAGGTGTGGTGCGGATGCGCCGGGGTATCGTCCGGCAGCACCAGGATCGGGGTGCGGCAGTTGCGGATGAAATCGCGCGACACGCTGTAAAGGAAGTCGGGATTGACCCGGTAGAGATTGTGCAGGTAGCGCTCGACCTGGGCCATCGTCAGGTCGGGCCGGCGGGCGAGCAGTTCGGGCGCCCAGACGTCGCGGCCCGAGCGGTACATCACGTCGGGATCGTCGTCGCGATGGCCGACGGTCTGGCAGAATACGGCGGCGACGACCCGGTCGGGGGCGCGCTGCAGCAGCTTGCCGGCAAAGCAGCCGCCGATGCAGTAGCCCATGTAGAAGAATTCGCGGATGCCGAGATGGTCCATCAGCCCGAGCTGGTCGTCGGCAAAAGCCTCCCACGGGTCGCCCTCGGGGATCGGCCCGGTCGACTCGCCGCCATTGGCGTTGCGCTGGTCCATCGTGATGCAGCGGAAGTCGTTCTTGAACGCCTCCATCGCGTTGAACACCGCGGTCGGCCAGTTGCTGATGCGCGAGTTCAGGCCGCCGCCGGGGGTGACGAGCAGGGGAAAGCCGGAGCCGACCTCCTCGTAGCGGATGCGGACGTCGCCTTTCTGGTAAAACGGCATAGGGTTCCTCCTTACCGGTGTGATGTCTCGCCTCCGCCCGGCGTCGCCGGCGGCGCGCCCGCCGAAGCGGTTTCCGGGGAGTTCAGCCGAAATTTCGCCGCCGCTCAACCCCGGCCACGATCCCGCCGGCCAATCCCTGCATTCCGGCGCCGCCGGGCTGGTGCTAATAGTGTGGCCGCAAGGAAGCGGAGCGATGCAACCCGACCTCGCCGATGCCCCGCAGGCGGCGCCCGCCGCGGCGCCGGAGCTGCGCCCGCTCGGGCAGATGCTGCTGGCCGGGGGGCTGATCGGCGAGAGCGACCTCGAACGCGGGCTCGCCTTCCAGGCGCGGTTCGGCGGGCGGCTTGGCGCGGTGCTGGTGCGCATCGGCGCCCTCTCCGAAGCCGGCCTCCTCTCGGTGCTGTCCGAGCAGCTCCGTCTGCCGGTGCTCGCGGCGGCGGCGATGCCGGCCGAGGCCGGGCCGATCCTCGCCGCGCTCGAACGCTCCGGGCTGCCGCCCGAGTGGTGGCTCGACCAGGAGGCGCTGGCCTGGGAACAGGATGGCACCATCCTTTGCGTCGCCCGCGACCCGGTCTCGCCGTTTCTGGGCGAAGCGGTCGAGCGCGCTTTTGCCGGCGAGGGTGCGGTGCAATGGCGGCTGATCCTGAACCAGGACCTCGACCGGCTCCTCGACCTGGTCGAGCGCGCGCTCGGCGAGGACCGCCGCGACGTGCTCGACGAGGTGCTGCACCTGCGCGAATTGGCCGAGGAGGCGCCGGTGGTCGAGCTGGTCAGCAACACGCTGTCGCAGGCGCTGGGCGAGCGGGCCTCCGACATCCACATCGAGCCGGAGGAGCGGCAATTCCGCATCCGCTACCGCATCGACGGGGTATTGCACACGCGCCTTTCCCTGCCGCGCGAACGCTTCGATGCGGTCGCCTCGCGGGTCAAGCTGCTGTCGGGCATGGACATCGCCGAGCGCCGCCTGCCGCAGGACGGCCGCATCGGCCAGCGCATCAACGGCCAGGAGGTCGATATCCGCGTCTCGGCCCTGCCCGGGACCTGGGGCGAGTCGCTGGTGCTGCGGCTGCTGCCGAAGGAGCGCGAGCAGTTCACGCTGGAAAAGCTCGGCATGGAGCCGGACCACCGCAGGCGCTTCGGCGCCGCGATCACCGAGCCGAACGGCATCCTGCTGGTCACCGGGCCGACCGGCTCGGGCAAATCGACGACCCTCTACACCGCGCTCGAAGCGATCACCGACGGCACCAAGAAGATCATCACCGTCGAGGACCCGGTCGAATACGACATCGCCGGGGTCAACCAGGTCCAGGTCCACCCCGATATCGGCTACACCTTTGCCCGCGCGCTGCGCTCGCTTTTGCGGCAGGACCCGGACATCGTCATGATCGGCGAAATCCGCGACCTCGAAACCGCGCAGATCGCGGTGCAGGCCTCGCTGACCGGGCACCTGGTGTTCTCGACGCTGCACACCAACGACGCGATCTCGGCCTTCACCCGGCTGATCGACATGGGCGTCGAACCCTTTCTCGTTGCCTCGGCCTTGCGCGGCGTCGTCGCCCAGCGGCTGGTCCGCCGGCTGTGCCGGCATTGCGCCGCGCCGGCGCCGGCGCCCGGCGGCGAGATTGCCGACGAGTTCGCCGCCTGCGCCGCCGCCGCGGCGATCGCCGCGCCGCAATGGCGGCATGCGGCCGGCTGCCGCGACTGCCTCGGCACCGGCTACCAGGGGCGGCTGGCGATTTACGAGATCGTCGAGCTGACCGCCCCCTTGCGCGAGGCGGTGCTGCAGCGCCGCCCGGCCGACGCCGCCGCCCGCCTTGCCCGCGAGGCCGGCTTCCGCTCGCTGCGCCAGGACGGGCTGCTGAAGGCGGCGCGCGGCATCACCAGCATCGACGAGGTCATCCGTGTCACCGGCCTCAACACCGCCGACTAGCCGTGCGCGTTTTGGCGAGCGCGGCTTCACGCTGGTCGAGCTGCTCGTCGTCCTGGTGGTGGTCGGCCTGATCGGCGCCGTGCTGCTCGCCGGGTTCGAGCGGGTGCTCGACATCCGCCTGCGCCTCGCCGGGTTTCTCGACGGGGTCGAGGCGCCGGTGCTGGTCGCCGACTGGTTCCGCGCCTCGGTCGGCGGGCTGGTCGCCGACCCGAGCGAGGGTCCGGGCCGCTTCGCCGGCGCCCGGCGGAAGCTGACCGGGCTGTCGCTGGCGCCGGTCGATGCGACGGCCGGGGTGCCGATGCGCATCGCCTGGTCGGTGGTCTACAACGAGGCGAGCGGGCGCAGCGAACTGCGCTACCGCAACGGCGAGGAGGCCGAGATGCTGATCGCCTCGTGGCCCGGCGATGTCGGCGGCCTTTCCTATTGCGGCCCGGACCTGGTCTGCCACGACGCGTGGCCGCCCGACAGGTCGGCGGCGCAGCTCCCGCTCTTCGTCCGCCTCGACGCGCTGAAGGGCGACGAGGCATGGCCGATCCTCGCGGCGCCGCAGAGCGACCGCAACCCGCTGCAGACCGGAGCGGGCGAGCCATGAGGCGGCGCGGCGAGGCCGGCTTTGCCCTGGTGGCGACGCTGTGGTTTCTCGCGCTCGCCGCGCTCGTGGCCGTCGTCGTCGAGGGCTGGGTCGCCGGTGCGCTCGACCAGGCGCAGCGGCTGAAGTCGCGCACCGCCGCCGCCGCCGCGCTCAACAGCGCGGTCGAGCGCCTCGCCTTCACCATCGTCACCGGCGGATCGAGCGCGCGCGGGCTCGAGCCGGAGCGGCGCCCGCCGGCCCGCCGTCCGGAGGCCGCGGCACCTGCGCCGCCGGCGATCGCGCTCGACGGAAGGCCCTACCGGATCGGCAGCGTCACCGTGCGGCTGCAGGACGAGGGCGGGCTCTACGACATCTCCAACCCCGAGCCGGCCTCGCTGGAGCGGCTGCTCGGCGGCGCCGGCATCCCGCCTTCCGAGGCCGCGGCGATGATCAAGCGGCTGGCCGAGTATGCGAAGAGGCCGTCGCCGTCGCCGCTCTTCGCCGGCAACGACGGCGATGCCGATTACCCCCGCGCCGGGCTGCCGCCGCCGCGCCACGCGCGGCTGCTGACGCCGTGGGAACTCTACCGCGTGCTCGGCTGGCAGCGCGGGGTGCTGTGGCGCGGCCCGGCCTCGCTCGCCGACCTGGTGACGACCGGGCCGGTCGGCGGGCTCGACGTCAACACCGCGCCGGTCGCGGTCCTGGCGGCGCTGACCGGGGGCGACGCCGTGGCGGCGGCCCGCCTCGTCGCGGCGCGGGCGCTGCGCCCGGTGGACGACATTGCCGATCTGCTCGGCCCCGGCTCGGGGCTGCGGCCCGATATCGACCGGCCGCTCGTCGCCACCCCGTCCAACATCATCCGGCTGCACCTGACGGTCGCGGGGGAGCCGCTGATGCGGATCGTCTCGATCCGCGCCAACCCCGCCGGGACCGCCCCCTATCGCATCGACTACGTCGTCGACCTGCCGCCCGACGCCGCGGCGCGCGCCTTGGCCCACGCCGCGCCGCCGCCGGAACTGCCGCTTGGGGCGCCGTAGCCGCTCAACCCCGCCTGCGGGCGAGGAGTGTCACGCGCCGGCCGGTCCGGTAGTCCTCGATATCGGTCCAATCGACGATGCTGCCGTCATGCCACTCGAAGAACTCGGCCTCGTAGTCGGCATAATCGAG
>Ga0209581_1001978_pt1 | contig 21439 bp, 22 predicted proteins | sample Coa_R2_FD_187160 | JGI IMG/M metagenome (GOLD analysis project Ga0209581, IMG submission 187160) | Surface soil microbial communities from Centralia Pennsylvania, which are recovering from an underground coalmine fire - Coalmine... | ecosystem: Environmental > Terrestrial > Soil > Unclassified ...
AGGGTGACCGTCTTCATCGCTCGCCTCCACGTCGCAGAAAGATCAGCCGGGCCGCCCCGTACTGCCGGGCATCGAGCGTGGCGAAGCCGGGCGGGGCGGCGAACTCTTCGCCGGCGGCGATCTCGATCACCGCGAGGGCGCGCGGCAGCAGCCACCCCGCGCGGTCGAGCGCCGTCAAAGCCGGGGCGGCCAGCCCGCTGCCGTATGGCGGGTCGAGAAATGCCAGCGCACACCGGAACAGCGCCCGCGGCGGCCGGGTGGCGTCGCCGGACACGACATGGGCGCGATCCTCGGCGCCGAGCGCGGCGATGTTGCGGGCGAGCGCGGCGAGCGCGGCGCGGTCGTTTTCGATGAACGCCGCCGCACCGGCGCCGCGCGACAGCGCTTCGAGGCCGACCGCGCCGGTGCCGGCAAAGGCATCGAGCACCGGCTTGCCGGCGAGCGGCGAGCCGGCGGCGGCGTAATCGCCGTGCAGCACGATGTTGAACAGCGCCTCGCGGGCGCGGTCGCTGGTCGGCCGCACCGCCTCGCCGGGCGGCGCGACCAGCCGCCGGCCGCGATATCTACCGGCGACGATGCGCATGCGGGGCGGGCGGCGGCGCCGCCTTGCCGAGCTGCTCGCGCACCACCCGGGCCGGCACCTCCTCGATCTCGCCGCGGGCGAGGTTGCCGAGCTGGAACGGCCCGTAGCTGAGCCGGATCAGCCGGGTGACGGCGAGGCCGAGATGATCGAGCACGCGCCGCACCTCGCGGTTCTTGCCTTCGCGCAGGGCCAGGGAGAGCCAGGCGTTGGAGCCCTGCTGGCGCTCGAACGCAGCGCGGATCGGGCCGTAGCGGACGCCGTCGACGGTGACGCCGCCGGCCAGCGCGGCGAGCCGCTCGGGCGCGACCGTGCCGTGCACCCTGACCTTGTAGCGGCGCAGCCAGCCGGTCTCGGGCAATTCGAGGCGGCGGGCGAGCGCCCCGTCATTGGTCAGCAGCAGCAGGCCTTCGGACGCGAGATCGAGGCGGCCGACCGAGATCAGCCGCGGCAGCTCGCGCGGCAAGGCGTCGAACACGGTGCGCCGCCCCTTTTCGTCGCGATGCGTCGTCACCAGCCCGGGCGGCTTGTGATAGCGCCACAGCCGGGGCCGGTCGGGCGCCGGCAGCGGCGCGCCGTCGACGCGGATGTCGCTTGCCGCGGTCACGGTGACCGCCGGGCTGGTCAGCACCGTGCCGTCGACGGCGACGCGGCCTTCGGCGATCCAGCGCTCGGCGTCGCGGCGCGAACACAGCCCGGCCCGGGCCAGGACCTTGGCGATGCGCTGCGGCCCGGGCTCGCGATCGGGGGTGAGGCTGTGCGGCGTTTGTGCCATGGTGTGTGGACATGGCACGGATGAGCGCGCGCGACAACTCCCCGATGGCGCTGGCGCTGGCCGAGGCGGAAGCCGCCGGCGCGGCCGGCGACGTGCCGGTCGGCGCGGTGCTGAGCGATGCCGCCGGCACGATCGTCGCCAGCGCCGGCAACCGGGTCGAGCGCGACCGCGATCCGACCGCCCATGCCGAGATGCTGGTGCTGCGCGCCGGCGCCGCCCGGCTGGGCGGGGCGCGGCTGTTCGACTGCGACCTGACGGTGACGCTCGAACCGTGCGCGATGTGCGCGGCGGCGATCGCCCTGGCGCGGGTGCGGCGCCTTTATTTCGCCGCCTACGACCCGAAAGGCGGGGCGGTCGAGCACGGCCCCCGCCTGTTCGCCCGGCCGGGCTGCCACCACCGGCCGGAAATCTACGGCGGCATCGCCGAGGCCGCCGCCGCCGACCTGCTGCGCCGTTTCTTTCGGGAGCGGCGCTAGAACTTGATGCCGAAATTGACCGTCGGCCCGAAACTCCAGCTATCGCGGCCGGCGATGGTCGCATGGTTGACCCCGCCGCCGACGGTGAAGTCGTAGGACACCGCGAACGGGAAGGCGTAGGTCAGGGTGACGTTCTCCTGGTGGTCCCAGGCGCGGTTCTCCTGCGCCGCCAGCGCATTGATGAACGGCAGCCCGGGCGGATTGGCGCCGTCGACCGTGCGGCGCACCCCGCCGGCGAGGGAAAGCTGCCAGCGCACATAGGTGAACTGCAGCCCGCCGATCAGGTAGTGCCGTTCGAGGCCGGGATTGGTCTGGAAATTGTCGAAATGGGCATATTCGATGAAAGGCACCATGCCCAGCCGCGAGGTGATCGGAATGCCGTTGCCCGGGTCGTAGGACAACCCGGCCGACTCGCCGGTCTCGGTCTTCGCGGTCGGGTCCGCGGTGGCCTCGCGGGTGAAAGAGAGCTGGTAGGTTAGCCCGCGCTCGGCCTCGCCGCCGCGCAACGCCACCGTATAGCTCGACAGCGAATGGGTATTGGACGGGCCGAAATTGCCGAGGCTGTAGCGGTAGGGCCGCACCGTGGGGTCGGGATCGTCGAGGCTCGGGCGCGCCAGCAGCGACTGGGACAGCGGGCTGGTGTCGAGAAAGAAGCTCTCGACCGACAGCCGCAGGCGGTGGCCGAGGCTTTCCGGCAGCAGGTACTGGGCGCCGACGCCGATGCGCTCGTCCTGCTCGTAATCGGTGCCGAAATTGTAGAAGGCGCCCGGCGTTTCGGCATAGGCCGAGCCGAAGTTTGGATGAATCTTGCCGCCGTAGAGGGTCAGGCTGGCGGTCGGCCGCACCGCCAGGAAAAGCTGGCGCAGGGTCAGCCCTTCGCTGCGAAACAGCGCGTTGCGGTCCGGAAAGAAGCTGTCGAGGTTGTCGCTGCGCTGACGCTCCAGCTTGACCGTCCCGTAGAGCGACAGCCAGTCGCGATAGTTGGCGTAGAGGTCGAGGTCGCTGTCGTCGGACACGGCGCCGCGAAGTTTCGAGGCGGTGCTGAACATGCCCTGAAGCTGGGTAGTGAACTCGCCGCCGCAGACGATCTGCGAGCCGCAAATCCCGCTGAGCCTGCCCGGGGGCGGCGGCGGCGCGGCTTCTTCCGGCGCGGCGACTTCCGAACTCGGCGACTGGACCGCGCGCTGGGCCAGGGCGGCCGCGGGGAGGGCGGCGAGCGCCAGCGCGGCGGCCGCGCAAACACGGCACATCATCGCGGCTATTCCTTGGCGAGGGCGAGCGCTTCCGCGGCGATGGCGCGGTAGGTGCCGACCGAGGCGCGCGGCGTCGGCGCCGGCAGCAGCTCGCCGACGATCCATTGCGCCTTGGCGAGGATCGCCTGGAGTCGGTCGATCCGTGCCCGGGCAGCGGCGTCGGCATGCTCCGCCTTCATTGCCTTGAGCTGCTGGTCGACATATTCGAGAAAGCCGCGGCTGTCGTGATACTCGACGACGGCGGCGATGCGCCCGCGCTCCAGCGCTTCGCCGAACTCGCCCGAGGCCGCGTCGATCGTGTTAGAGCAGAGCTTGATCATCTCCGGGATCGAGGCGCGCAGCTCGGCCGGTGCGGTCTCGCGCGCCTTGTGCACGATGGCGATCACCGCTTGGTACTTCGCCTCGGTCGCCGGGCTGTCGGGCGCCGCGGCGACGGCCGCTTCGAGCGCCACGAGCTCCTTGTCGAACGGCGGAAACCCCTTGGTCTTCAGATATTCGGCGATGTCGTCGTAGAGCTCGCGCACCGGATGGCCGAAATGCGGCAGCGCCAGCGCCGGCTGATGCGCCTGGATCAGCTCGTGGCCGACCAGCAGATGGCCTTCGAGCAACCCGAGGCGGAAGAGGAAGTCGGCATCGCCGCTCGCCTCGCCGAGATGCGCGTCGGCCGGGATCGCCCGGGACGTCGCGATCGCCGGCGGCGGCAGCGGCGCGGCGCGTATTCCGGCGGTCAGTCCGCAGAGGGCGAGGAAGGTGAGCAGCGGGAGGCGGCAGGCGGATGGCGTCATTGAATTTGCGACTCAGTTGCAATTTCAAATCAGCTAATCGGGTGCAGATTGCGCCGTCAAGGAAAAAATGCGAATCAGTCGCATTCGCGGAATCGGGGGACATGACGGCATGCCCGGCGTCTACGGCAATTCCTGGCTTCACCTGCCCACCGACTGGCTGGTCGCGCTGGCGACGAGCGATCTTCGCCTGTGGGCCTACGGCCTGCGCGCGGTCTACGGGACGACGCGCTTCGTCCACCTGCTCGCTATGTCGGGGTTTCTCGGGCTGCTGCTGCTGCTCGAAGTGCTGCGGCTCGGAGTGTTTCCCGGCGTCACCGCCGCGCCGGTGAGGCGGCCGCTGCTGACGCTGATGAACGGCGCCTTTGCCGTGGCGGTGGCGAGCGGCGTGCTGTTGTTCCTCTACGACCCGATCGGCGTCGGGCTGCACACGATGTTTCTGCCCAAGCTGCTGCTGGTCGCGTTCGGCCTCGTCCACGCCCTTTATGTCGAGCGCATCGCGCTGATGCGGCGGCCGCGCTGGCGCCGCGCCTCGGCCGCTGCGGCGCTGGCAATCTGGGCGCTGGTGATCGCCTGCTCGACCTGGAACGCGGTCGAGCGCCCGCTCAACCCGGCCGACATCCACCGCGCCGACCCGCGCGCGGGATAGTTCACCCCGCCGCGGGCGGTTCGTAGAGGCGCTGCAGCTTGCCGAAGCCGCGCAATTCGAAGCGGCCGATCTCGGTCATCGCGCGGCCGAGCGTGCGGGCGAAATCGTCCGACATGATCAGCGGCCGGTCGAGCTCGCGGCACAGCCGCTCGATGCGGCTGGTCAGGTTGACGTCGGGGCCGATGACGGTGAAATCGAGGCGGTCGCCGGTGCCGATATTGCCGTAGGAGACGGTGCCGTAGTGCAGCGCCGCGCCGGCCTTCAGCTCGGGCGCGCCGGGGCGCCGGCGGCGGTTGCGCTCGGCGATCGCAGAGAGGCCGTCCCGCGCCGCGGCGAGCGCCAGCTCGCACGCCTCGGCGGCCGGGCGCTCGGGACCTTCCTCGAAGATCGCCAGCACCCCGTCCCCCATGATCTCGACGATCTCGCCGCCATGCTGCCGCACCGGCGGCATCACGCAGTCGAAATATTCGTTGAGCATGCGGATGACGGCGCGCGGGCTCATGCGGTCGGACATCAGGCTGAAATCGCGCAGATCGACCAGCATCAGCGCCGCCGTGATCGTGCGCACATCGCCGCGCCGCACCTGCCCGCCGAGGATGAGGCGGGTCGGCTCGCCGCCGACATAGGTGGTCAGCATGTTCTCCACGAAGCGTCGCAGCGCCTTCAATTCGACGATCGTCGCATAGGGCGGCAGGATCAGGTCGAGGAACTCGACGTGATCCGGTGCGAAGCCGCCGGGATTGCGGGTCGCCCAGGAGATCGCGTTGACCGCGCCGGAGGCGTAGATCATCGGCGCGATGATGTAGTGGGTGAAGCCTTCGGCGCGCAATTCGGTGAGGCGCGGAAACGGCAGCTCCTCGTTGCCGTCGAGCCGCCATTCCAGCTTTTCCTGGCGGTCGATGACGGCGCGCACCGGGGTGTTGCGGTAGGGCGCCTCGTTCTCGGCGCCGTGATCGAGATAGCGCTCCTCGAACGGGCGGTCCGGCCGCCACACGCGCAGCACGCCGCGATAGCGCGGATGCAGCGCCCGCAGATGCAGCGAGCAGCGGTCGAGCGGGATGCCGGCCTCGACGACGCGCTGGCAGAAGCGCGGGAAGATCTTGCTGTTGCCGCTGAGAAAGCGGGCCCGGCGGATCAGCCAGCGGGTCAGCCGCACGAGGTCGTCGCGCCGCGCCAGATCCTGGCGCACCGCCGGGCGGGCCGCGGCGCGCGGCGCCGGCGCGCCGTCAATCGACACGGTAGGGGCGGAAGGCATCGGTCGCCACCTCGATCCCGAGGCCCGGACCGTCGGGGATCGCCACCCAGCCGCCGCGCTGCTCGATCGGCTCGCGCAGCACGGCCATGCGCAGCGGGTGCTCCGAGCGGTCGAATTCGAGCAGCGGCTCGATCGGGAAGAGCCCCGGCGGGTTGTGCGGAAGCACGGCGATCACCTGCAGCGCCGCGGCCAGCGCGATGCCGGTGCCCCAGACATGCGGGTTGACGCGCAGCCCGAAGGCGTTGGCCATGTCGGCGATCTTCTTGGTCTCGGAGATGCCGCCGGCGGCGCAGGTATCGGGCTGCACGATGTCGACCGCGCGGCTCTCGATCAGCCCGCGAAAGCCGAACCGGGTGAACTCGGCCTCGCCGCCGGCGATCGGCATGGCGAGAACCCGCTTGACTTCGCGATAGCCGGCAAGGTCTTCCGGCGGCACCGGCTCCTCGAACCAGGCGATGTCGAAATCCTCGATCCGCCGGCCGAGCCGGATCGCCGCGGTGGCGTCGTAGGCGTGATTGGCATCGACCATGATGCCGACGCCGTCGCCGACCGCGCGGCGCACCGCCCGGCACAGCGCCACGTCCTCCTCGATGCCGAAGCCCAGCTTCAGCTTGATCGACCGGAACCCCTGGGAGACGCGCTGGTGCGCCTCGTCGACGAGGTAGGACAGCGGATCGCCGTCGCGCTTGCGGTAGAACCCGGTGGCGTAGGCCTCGACCCGGTCGCGCAGGCGGCCCCCCAGCAGGACGTGCACCGGCACGCCGAAATGCCGCCCCTTGAGGTCCCACAGCGCGATGTCGATGGCCGACAGCGCCTCGATCGCCAGCCCCTTCTGGCCGTGATCGCGCAGCCGGTTGTAGAGGGTCTGCCAATGCCGTTCGGTGGCGAGCGGATCGTCGCCGATCAGCAGCGGCGCGTAATGCGCGACGATCGGCGCGATCAGCCGGGCCGGGCCGAACGCCTCGCCCCAGCCGGCGGTGCCGTCGTCGGCGACGATCTCGACCAGGCAGGCGCCGCGCCGTTCGTACCACGCCTGGGAGTAGGCGAAGGGCTCGGCAAGCGCGGCCTCGAGCACATGGGTGCGCAGCTCGCGGATGCGCATCAGCCCGACCGCCCGGCGTCGTCGTAAATGAGGCCGCAGAGGATCATGTCGACCCGCGCCCCGTCGCGCGACAGCGGCAGGATCAGCGCCTCGTAACGGTGCACCCGCCCATCCATGACCCGGTCGCGCCGCGCATGCAGCGGCTGGCGCGTTCTCGCCACGCGGAGAAAGCTGCGGCGCGACCGGTCGCGGAACTCGGGCGCCGGCATATCGGCGAGCATCTTGCCGGTCAGCTCGTAACCGACCCGCTGCGACAGCACGGTGCCGTGCAGGCGGATACGGAAGTCCGGCGGATCGCCGTCGAGCACGTCGACGAGGATCAGGTTGCCGATAATGAAGGCGAGCTCGACCGGGTCGATGTCGTCGCGCGACGGCATCGCGCGGCCGCCGCGCTTGTCCGACCAATAGGCGCAAAGCCGCTGCAGCCGGGGATTGACGATGTCGAGCGCGGTCGCCTGCATCGCGCGGTCGCGGCCCGGCCCCTATTCGGCCGCTTCGAGGCGCCGCCGCGCGCCGCGCAACTCGGCGACCCGCGCCCGGGTGTAGAGGTCGGTCCAGTTCGACAGGGCGAAATCGCTGACCTGGCGCGGATCGTAGGGCCGGTCGGCGAGCTTGACCTCGACCCCGGCGAGGTGCACCGCACGCAGCCGCCGCCGGTCTTGCAGGATGCGGATATCGGCAAGCGGCGAGCCGTCCCACACGGTGAAATCGGCAAGCCGGCCGGACTCCAGCACGCCGATCCGCTCGCCGCCGGTCATGAACCCGGCATTGACCGCGGTCGCCGCGCGCAGCGCCGCGGCCGGCGAGAAGCCGAGGTCGGCGACAAACAATTCGAGCTCCCTGGCGTGCCATTCGCCGTACGGGGTGACGGCAAATCCGCTGTCGGTGCCGGTCATGAACGGAACCCCGGCCTTGACCGCCTTTTTCAGATTGGCGCAACCGTGGCGGTAGCGCCGTTCGGTCTGCTCGACGCGGCCCTTCTGCGCCGCCGGCTCATGCGGCTGGGTGAATTCGATCAGGTTCTTCGGGTGGGTCAGGGTCGGGCACAGCGCGCAGCCGTTCGCCAGCATCGCCGCGATGCATTCGTCGTCGAGGTCGAAGCCGTGGAAGATCAGATCGACGCCGGCGCGCGCGGCGTAGAGCGTCGCCTCGCGGCCGACCGCGTGCGCGATCGCCTTCTTGCCCATGCGGTGGGTCTCGCGCACGATCGCGTCGGTCTCTTCCTGGGTGAAGGCGGCGATCAGTTCGCCGTCGGGGCGGCGCTGCACCCCGTCGAGCGCCAGCTTGATGCAATCGACGCCGTTCTTGACCTGGCGGCGCACCTCCTCGATCGCCGCGTCGAGCGACAGCACCAGCTTGCCGATCGAGGTCTCCGGCGCGCCGATCCAGGTCGGGTACCAGTCGGTCAGGCCCTGATGCGTCGTCAGATAGGGCCCGGCCGCCATCACCCGCGGCCCGTCGAACAGCCCGGCATTGATGGCGTTGCGGATCGACAGGCTGATCTGCCCGGCATCGCCCGGCGAGCACAGCGCGGTATAGCCGGCGGCCAGCACCTTCTGGGCAAAGAACAGGCCGCGCAGGGCGCGGAATTCGAGCGGGCTGTAGAGGTCGATATCCTCCTCGCTCTTGGCGTTGCCGTAGGCGAGATGGGTGTGGACGTCGATCAGCCCGGGCATGACGAAGGCGCCGGAATGGTCGACCAGGCGGTCGCCGCGGCCGCGCTTCGGCGCGCCCGCCTCGGGGCCGGCGTAAAGGATGGCGCCGCCCTCGTCGTAGACGAGCGCCGCGCCGCGCTGCGGCTCGTCCTCCCGCCCGGTGAACAACTGGCCGCAACGGACGAATGTCTTCATCGGCGCTCGCCTCCTGGAGTCGGCCGGCTCCCACCCTCGCCTGCGAGTGGGCGGGAGCGACCGGTGAACACCCGCCCGCGGCAGCGGGCCGGGCCGTGTCTCAGCGCACCGCGTGGTGCATGAACTTCTCCGGCGGCGGGCCGCCCCACGGCCCGGCCAGCTCGTGCCGGCCGACCAGGTTGGGCGGCACGCTCGCATTGAGCACGTCGGTATCGGCCCAGTGCTCGTGCACGCGACCCCACGGATCGCCCCAGTAATCGTAGACCTGGCTGCCGAGCGAATGGCGGCCGATGCCCCAGAAATGCTCGTAGCCTTTGCTCCGCATGTGCTCGTGGCCGATCATGATGTCGTCGATGTCGGCGGCCTCGTAGCTCAAATGGTTGAGCCCGGCCTTGTCGCTGCGGATGCAGAAGAAGACGTGGTGGTCGACATAGTCGTCGCCGCGGTCGAGCCGGTTGAACGAGCCGACGATGTTGGTCTTGCTATCGGCATAGACGTCGTCCGAGCAGCGGAAGCCGAGCGTCTCGCGGTACCAGCCGAGCGTCTTCTCGAATTGCGGCGTGTGCACGACGAAATGGCCGATGCGCTTGACGTGCGACGGGCCGCGCTCGACCCCGCGGTAGTACAGCTCGTTGCGCCGCTGGGTCTTGTCCTCGCCGAAATTGACGGCGGGCCGATGCACCGGGATTTTCGGCAGCATCTGCATGCCGTAGACGACCTCGACCTGGAACCCGTCGGGGTCGGTCAGGCGCACGCGCTTGCCCCCGCCGGGCTCGTCGATGTCCTCGATCTTGGAGGCGCCTTCGACCCGCGTCAGCTTGTCGAGGTCTTCCATGCTGCCGGCGTGGAAGGCGATGCCGATATATTTGGGCTCGCCCAGTTCGGTCACGTGGATATGGTGCGGCGCGTCGGTGCCGCGCATGTACAGCGCTTTCGGCGTGCGGTCGGCGCGCACCATGCCGAAGGCGGTGAGGAATTCCTCCTGCTTGTCGAGGTCGGGCGAGCGCAGCCGCCCGTAGGCGAGATCGGCAGCTTTGATGACCGGCATGACAACCTCCCGGAGATAAGGACGAGCCGCAAGCCGCGACGCGGCTCTCTCGGCCGCATGCTGCCTTGGTCTCGCGTCGCGGGCAAGCGGCTCGCATGGCGACCGCCCCGCGGGTAACTCCCGCCGCCGGATCGGGAATTGCCGAGCCTTGAATACGTTATGGCCTCAGTCGGGCGGACGGCCCGACAGCGATGGAGAGGGCGATGGAATCGTTCCGCTTGCGGGTGCTCGGCGGCGTGCTGCCGTTTCTACTGGTCGCCCCGGCCTTCGCCCAGACGGTGCCGACCCCGCCGACCCGGGCCGAGGCCGAAGCCGCGCTGGTCCCGGCCGCGCATTACACCAACGCCCAGCTCGACCAGATGCTGGCGCCGATCGCGCTCTACCCGGATTCGCTGCTGACCCCGCTGTTGATGGCGGCGACGTTTCCGCAGCAGATCGTCGAGGCCGGGCAGTGGCTTCAGGATCCCCGGAATGCCGCGCTGCACGGCGACGCCCTTGTGGCCGCGCTCGAGCCGCTGCCCTGGGACCCGAGCGTCAAGACCCTGGTCGCCTTTCCCCAGGTTATCGCGATGCTGAACGCGCATCTCGAATGGACCGAAGCGCTCGGCACCGCCTTTGCCGAGCAGCAGGCCGACACGATGGCGCGCATCCAGTTTCTGCGCCAGCGCGCGCTCGCCGTCGGCACGCTGAGCGCCGCGCGCAACCTGCGGGTCGAGCATGACGGGCCCGACATCGTCATCGAGCCGGCCGAACCCGACATTCTCTACGTCCCGGTCTACAACCCGGCCGAGGCCTACGGCGCCTGGCCCGACGAGGACTACCCGCCGGTCTACGTGCCGCCGCCGCCCGATCTCTATGCCGGCCCGATCGGCGCCGGCATCGCCTTCGGCGTCGGGCTCGGCATCGTCGCCCCGCTGTGGGGCTGGGGACATGCCGACTGGCGCCATCATTCGGTCGAGGTCGACCCGGACCGCTATCGCCGCATCAGCCGCGAAGCGCACGGCGCCCGCGTCGAAGACCGCACCTGGCACCATGCCGGGCCGGTGGCGTGGGTGCCGGAAGCGGCCCGGCCGCGGCCGGCGCCGGCGCCGGCCGCCGCGCCGCCGCCGCCCGGCACGGTGCGGCCGGCCGTCGTCGCGCAACCCCGCCTGCCCGGGCCGGAGCATCGCCCGCCCGGCGCCCCGCCGGCCGCGCATCCGACCGCGGCGCCCGCCGCCCCGGCGCCCGGACATCCGACGCCGCCGCCCGGCCATCCGCAAGGACCGCAACCCGCCGCGGCGCCGGCCGCGCCGCCCCCCGGGCCCGAGCATCGCCCGCCCGGCGCCCCGCCAGCCGCGCATCCGACCGCGGCGCCCGCCGCCCCGGCGCCCGGACATCCGACGCCGCCGCCCGGCCATCCGCAAGGACCGCAACCCGCCACGGCGCCGGCCGCGCCGCCGCCCGGCCATCCGGAACCGCCGCACCCGGTCGAGCACGCCCCGCCGCATCCGGCCGAACACGCGCCGCCGCCGGCGCCGCATCCGGCGCCGCCCGCGCCGCACCCGGCCGCGGCGCCCGCCGCACCGCCGCACCCGGCTCCGCCGCCCCCGCCGCATCCCGCCGCGGCCCCGGCGCCCGCGCCGCATCCGGCTCCGCCGCCGCCGCATCCGGTCGCCGCTCCGGCACCGCCGCACCCGGCGCCGCCGCACCCGCCGCATCCCGCCGCGGCCCCGGCACCGCCGCACCCGGCTCCGCCGCCCCCGCCGCATCCCGCCGCGGCCCCGGCACCGCCGCACCCGGCACCGCCGCCGCCGCAGCACCCGGCGCCGCCGCCGCATCCGCCGCGCTCGGACGAGAAGCCCGGCGAGAAATAAGCGCGGCCCGCTGCCGGCGCCGGGAGACCGGCGCCGGCGCAGGCCACCGTCGCGATCTTTGCCGTAGGCAGCAGCGGCAAACCCCGCTATAGCGGCAAGTCATCCGACGGCAACACCTGCGGGCGAGACCATGGATTTACCCGACCCCATCACCGCGCTCGGCGAGCAGATCGCGAGCGGCGGCGCGATCGAGCCCGCGCCGGAACTGTTCGAGGCCTACGAGGTGTTCTCGGCCGAACTGGCGCACATCTTCGTGCGGCCGTGGCTGGCGGTGGACCACCACAGCCGGCTCGGCGAAGACGGCGCCTATTTCCGCTTCGACGTCGGCAGCCGTTCGGTGGTGCTGGCGCGGGAGCGGCCCGACTGCATCCATGCCCTGCGCAACGCCTGCCTGCACGCCGGCTACCGCGTGTGCGAGGAGGAGGACGGCAAGGCCGACCACCTGTTCTGCCACTATCACGGCTGGGACTATGCGCTCGACGGCCGGCTGACCGACCCGATGCTGCGGCCGGACGAGCCCGACCGCTCGCGCTTTCGCCTGCCGCGCTATGCGATGCAGATCAAGCGCGGGCTGATCTTCGTCGACCTGTCGAAGGCCGGCCCGAACCCGCCCGAGCCGGGCGCGCTCGACCTCGGCAGCGTGCCGGAGGACCTCGCCGGCCGCATCGTCACCCGCCGCCAGCGCTATCCGACGACGTGGAACTGGAAGCCGCTGCGCCAGCTCCTGTGGCAGCGCAAGGAGCTGGTGTTTGCCGCCGGCGAGTGCGACGCCGCCGTCGAATTCGGCGCGCTGAGCCTGCTCGCAGTGCAGGGCGAGGATGCGGTGCTGCTGCGCCTGGTGCCGCGCTTTCCCGGCCATACCGATATCGAGCTGGTGCGCATCGCCCCGCCGGGCACGCCGATGCCCGGCGAGGATGCCGACCGCGTCGCCGCCGCGCTGCGCGAGACCGCGCCGCCGCAGACCCTGCCGCGGCCGTTCTACGAATGGTACTGGGCGAGCCTGAGCCAGGCCGCCAACTAGGAGCATGGCGATGGAAATCCGCACCCTGGCCGAGGGGCTGCTGTTTCCCGAAGGCCCGGTGGCGATGGCGGACGGCTCGGTCATCCTGGTCGAGATTGCCGCCGGCGCGGTGACCCGGATCGCCGCCGACGGCACCCGCACCGTCGTCGCCACCCCCGGCGGCGGCCCCAACGGCGCCGCGGTCGGCCCCGACGGCAAATGCTACGTCGCCAACAACGGCGGCTTCGAATGGGCGACGGTCGGCGGGCTGCGCCGCCCGACGGTGCAGGCCCGCGACTACGTGACCGGGCGGATCGAGCGCATCGACCTGGCGACCGGCGCGGTCGAGTGGCTCTATCGCGCCTGCGGCGACTACCCGCTGAAGGGCCCCAACGACCTCGTCATCGACAAGGCGGGCGGCATCTATTTCACTGATCTCGGCAAGGGACGGGCGCGCGACATGGATCGCGGCGGGGTCTATTACGCAACGCCGGACGGCAGCCACATCGCCGAGCTCGCCTATCCGATGGTGACGCCGAACGGCATCGGCCTGTCGCCCGACGAGACGGTGCTCTACGTCGCCGAGACCGAGGCGGCGCGCCTGTGGGCCTTTCCGATCGAGGCGCCCGGGGTGCTGAAAAAGGAGCCGGGGCCGGCGCCGCATGGCGGCCGCCTCGTCGCCGGCATGGGCGGCTATCAGCGCTTCGACTCGCTGGCGGTGCAGGCGGACGGACGGATCTGCGTCGCCACCCTGGTCAATGGCGGGATCACCGTGATCTCGCCCGACGGCCGCCATGTCGAGCATCACAAGATGCCCGACCCGATCACCACCAACATCTGCTTCGGCGGGCCGGACATGCGCACCGCCTATATCACCCTCGCCGGCACCGGCAGGCTGGTCGCGGTCGACTGGCCGAGCCCGGGGCTGAAACTCAACCAGGCGGGCTAGAAAGCGCGCGCTCGCGTCGCGAGACCGGGTGCGGCACCCAGGGACGGTCGCCGCGGCTGTCGTTGGCGCTCTCCACGCTCACCCCGCCGGGATCGAGCCACACGGCGATGGCGCCGCGGCGCCAGGTGTCGATGCGGTCGGCCACCGGGATCGTGCCGCGGCAGGCGAACCCGGCGGGCACCTGGGCGACGACGGCATCGACCGCGGCGCAATCGACCGGCAGCCCGGCGGCGTCGGTGATCAGGGCCACGGTTCTGCCGCGGGCCCGGTAGAGGCAGCGCCCGGCGGCGCCGCAATCGAATTTGCCCTGCGCCCACTCGACCAGCGCGGCGCCGGTCTCGGCGGCGAGGAACGAGCGGTGAATCGCCTCCGCACCGGGCGCGACGGCATAGGCCCCGTCGGGCAGGCGGGCGGCGAGAAACCGGCCGAAATCGGCGAGCACCAGGTCGGGCGGCCGGGTCAGCGCCATCGTCGCCAGCCCGGCGGCGATGCCGGCGAGGCCCCAGCGCCGCCACCGCCGCTGCCACAGACACAGCCACAGCCCGCCGAGCGCGACGGCGGCGAGCCCGGCGGTCGGCAGGCGCGGCGTCGCCCAGATGTTGCCGGGCAGCGCCGAGACGTGTTCGGCCACCCAGATCGTCGCGTCGATGCCCCAGCCCATCGGCACCAGCGCAAGCCGCTCCAGCCCGAACGGCATCAACAGGCAGGCGACGACGCCCCAGGGCAGCGTCCACATCGCCGAGATCGGCACTGCGACGACGTTGGCGAGCGGCGAATAGAGCACGATGTGGTGGAAGTGGTAGATCGAGAACGGCTCGGTGCCGAGCGTCGCCACCACCGTCGTCACCGCGACGGCGCCGACATAGCCGGCGAGCCGGCGGGCCAAGCCGCCGCGGTGGAACCAGGCGGCGAGGCGGCCGCCCCAGGTCTCGTAGACCGCAACAAGGGCGACGACCGCGCCGAACGACATCTGGAAGCTGACGCCGACGATGCTCGGCGGGTCGAGCGCCAGCACCACCGCGGCGGCAAGGGCGCAGATGCGCATCGACAGGCGCAGCCGGCGGACCAGGATCGCGGCAAAGACGACGCCGTTCATGACAAAGGCGCGCTCGGTCGGGATCGCCGCGCCGGAGATCATCAGATAGCAGAACAGCACGGCCAGGGTGACGCCGGCGGCGATGCTCTTGATCGGCCAGCGCAGCGCCAGCGGCGGGATCAGCGCCAGCAGCCCGCGCACGGCGAAGAACACGAAGCCGCCGACCAGGCCGAGATGCAGCCCGGCGATCGCCAGAAGGTGCGACAGCCCGCTCTCGCGGAACGCCTGCTTGACCTCTTCGGCGATGGCGCCGCGCTTGCCGGTGATCAAGGCGGACGCGACCCCGCCGGTCGAACCGGGGAGCACCGCGTTGATGCGGCGCGTCATCTCGGTGCGCAGCCGCAGCAGCCATTCGCGCCAGCCGGCAGCGGCGCCGCCTTCGCCGCGCCGGGCGCCGCCGAGGCTGTAGCCGACCGCGCCGATCCCGGCGAAATACAATTCGCGCTCGAGGTCGCGGCCGCCGGGAAGGATCGGCGCCGGCACCGGATAGAGCCGCGCCTTCATCGCGATGCGGTCGCCAGGCGCGACAAGGTCGCTCGACGCGGCGATATGGATGCGCACCCGCTTCGGCTGCTCGTCTGCGGCGAGGCCGGGGATCGGGTCGGCGGCGACGACGACGCGCCAGCCGCGCGCCAGGGTATCGACATCGACGACGCGGCCGGACAGCGCCACCGCGCCGAGCCGGCGGCCGAGCATCGGCGCGCCGTCTTCCCAGCGCGCCTCCTGGGCCAGGGCGAACCCGGCGGCGCCGCAGGCGAGCGCCAGCGCGGCGGCGCGGCCGACGCGGCGACGGCGCAGCAGCCACAGCGCCGCCGCGGCGGCAAGGGTCGCGGCGGCGCCGAGCCACAGCGGCGGCTCCACGGTCAGCGCAAAATACAGCGCCGCTCCGGCGCCGAGGCAGACCGGCAGCCACAAGGCAAGACGCTCGGCCTCGGCCGCGGCGAGCTCGGCGGCGGCAAGGCGCAGCCGGCGCGCGGCGCCAAACCTGTCGCCTCCGACCGCAAGTTCGGCCATGCTCCCCCCGTGCAAGTTCCGCGAGTATGACATGAAGGGATCGGCGTGAGTCACGGCGAACCGGCACCCCGCCAGCGGCCCGGGCTGGCGAAAATCTTCCTCGCCTTTCTCCGCATCGGCAGCACCGGCTTCGGCGGCAGCAGCGTCGGCTGGCTCTATCGCGGCATCGTCGTGCGGCGCCGCTGGATCGACGACGCCACCTTCCTGTCGATCCTCGCGGTCGGCCAGGCGCTGCCCGGCGCCAACGGGCTCAAGGCCAGCGTCCAGATCGGCCGGCACCTGCACGGCCCGCTCGGTGCGACGGCGGCGCTGCTCGGGCTGCTGTCCGGGCCCTTTGTCATCATCCTCGTCGTCGCCGGGTTCTACCGCCGGCTCGGCGACTACAGGATCGTCCACGCGGTGCTCGACGGCATGGCCGCGGGGGCGATCGGCCTGACTTTCGACACCGGGCTGAAAAGCGCCGTTCAGGGCGCCCCCGGACCGGCGGCCCTGGCGATCGTCGCGGCGACGGTGCTCGCTGTCGGCGTTTTGCGCTGGCCGATGCTGCCGGTGCTGCTCGTCTTGGCGCCCTTGGGCGTCGCGCTGGCGCTGGTGCAGCGGCGGCATTAGGGCGATGCGCTCTCCCCTCGCCGCGCTGGCGATCGTCTTCGTGCCGCTGTCGCTGATGTCGTTCGGCGGCAGCAACGCCGTCGTCGCCGATATCGAGCACCAGACGGTGGCGGTGCACCAGTGGATGAGCGGCCGCGAATTCGCCGATTTCTTCGCCCTGTCGCGGGCGGCGCCGGGGCCGGGGTCGATGCTGACCGCGGTGATCGGCTGGAAGGTCGCGGGCCTTCCCGGCGCGCTGGTCGCCACCCTCGGGCTTTACGTGCCGGCGGCGGTGCTGGTCTACCTCAGCGCCCGGCTGTGGGACCGCTGGCGCGGCTCCGCCTGGCACGCGGCGATCGAGCGCGGCCTCGCCCCGGTGGCGGCAGGGCTATTGTTGTCGGGCGGGATCGCGGTCTTGCGCAGCTCGCCCGGCGGGCTCGGCATCTGGCTGGCCGCCGGCGCCGCCACGGCGGTGCTGTGGCGCTGGCCGCGCCTGCCGCCGCTCGCCGTCATCGCCGGCGGCGGCGCGCTGTTCGGCATGGTCGGCGCGCTGGCGCCGTGAGGAGCACGAGGATGGATGCGGAATTCGCCGAGACCCTGGTCGAGCGCTGCCCCGACGCGATCGTCTATGCCGATGCCGGCGGCACGATCCGCTACTGGAACGCGGCGGCGACGCGCCTGTTCGGCCACAGCGCCGAGACCGCGATCGGCGCCAGCCTCGACCTGATCATCCCGGAGCGGCTGCGCGCCCGCCACTGGCAGGGCTACCGCGAGGTGATGGGCGGGCGGCCCAGCCGCTACCCGGAAGGCGCCGTGCTCGCGGTGCCGGCGCTGCGCGCCGACGGCAGCCAGATCTCGGTCGAGTTCACCATCCTGCCGCTGCGCGACGGGGAGGGCGCGCTCGCCGGCATCGCCGCCTTTCTGCGCGACGCGACATCGCGCTTCGAGGAGATGCGCGCCTTGCGCCGCGAGCTCGCCGCGCTGAAGGCTGGCGGCGGGTGAAGACCGTCGCCCCGGAAGCGCTCGATTTCGCCGCGCTGATCCGTCCCGGCGAGCGCGTGTTCTGGGCCGAGGCGACGGCCGAGCCGGTGCTGCTCACCCGCCGGCTCGAAGCCCAGGCGGCCCGCTGCCCGCCATTCCAGGTGTTTTCCGTGCTGCGCCTGGGCGGCGAATTCGCCCCCGGCCAGGCGCACGTGACGGTGACCGGGTGCGGCCGCGCCGCCGAGGTGATCCCGGCCAACATCTCCGATCTCGGTGCGCTGATCGGCGGCGGCGCGCTCGCCCCCGACATCGTGCTGCTGCAGGTCTGCGGCCCCGACGCGGCGGGCGACTACAATACCGGCATCGGCGTCGAGTTCCTGCCCGAGGCGGTCGCCGCGGCGCGGCTGGTGATCGCCCAGCTCAACCCGCTGCTGCCCTGGGTCGACGGCGACACCCGCGTCGCCGCGGACGCGATCGACATCCTGGTGCCGGCGCCGCAGCCGCCGCTCGAACTGGCGCCGCGGCCGCCGGGGCCGGTCGAGACGGCGATCGCCGGCCATGTGGCGCGGCTCGTACCCGACCGCGCGACCCTCGAGCTCGGGCTCGGCGCGATCCCCGAGGCGGTGACCCGGGCGCTGGCCGGCAAGCGCGGGCTCGGCATCCATTCCGGCATGATCGGCGACGGGGTCATGGCGCTGATCGAGGCCGGGGCGATCGACAACCGCCACAAGGAGGCGGACGCGGGGCTCGCCGTCGCGACGATGCTGATGGGGTCGCAGCGGCTCTACCGCTGGGCCGGGCGCAACCCGCAGATCCGGCTGCGCGCCGCGCGCTACACCCACGACGCCGTGGTGATGAGCCGCTTTCGCCGCTTTGTCGCGATCAATTCGGCGCTGGAGATCGACCTGACCGGCCAGGCCAATGCCGAGACCGCGCGCGGGCGGCAGATCGGCCTGGTCGGCGGACAGATGGATTTCGTCCGCGCCGCCAACCGCGCGCCCGAGGGCCGCTCGATCATCGCCCTGCCGGCGACCGGCCGCGGCGGCGCCGGCTCGCGCATCGTCGCCCGGCTTGCCGACGGGGTCGTGACGACGCCGCGGGCCGAGGCCGATTGCGTCGTCACCGAGCACGGCATCGCCGAATTGCGCGGCCGGACGCTGCGCGAACGGGCCCGCGCGCTGATCGCTATCGCCGACCCCGCCTGCCGCGCCGCGCTGGCAGAAGCCGCGGAACGACTGGCGTAGGCGCCGGCTCCGGCGGCAGCGCCGCGGCCAGCGCCGCGCGCTCCTTCTCCAGCGCCGCGATCGCCGGACCGAGCGCGGTCGCCTCCTCGAAGCGGAACGCCGACATCGCGATGTCGTGGCGGTAGCGCAGCCGCGCCAGCTCGCGTTCGACGTCGGCAAGGCGGCTCATGTCACCAGCACGATCTTGCCGGCGTAGCGGCGCGACAGCAGCGCCTCCAGCGCCGCGCCGGCCTCGGCCAGCGGGAAGGTCGCGGCGATGTGCGGCTTCAGCCGGTCGGCCTCCCACCAGTCGAGCAGCTCGGCGAGGTTGCGGCTGACCAGGACCGGGTCGCGCGCCGCCTGCTCGCCCCAGACGACGCCGATCACCGAGATGTTCTTGACCAGGATCAGGTTGGCCGGCACCGCCTGGATGCGCCCGCCGGCAAAGCCGATGACCAGCATCCGCGCCTCCCAGTTGACGGCGCGCAGCGCGGCGTCGAACGCGTCGCCGCCGACCGGGTCGTAGACGACGTCGGCGCCGAGCCCGCCGGTCAGCTCGCGCACCCGGTCGCGGATGCTCTGCGTGGTGTAGTCGATCAATTCGTCGGCGCCGTGGGCATGGGCGATGGCGAGCTTGTCCCTGCCGCCGGCGGCGGCGATGACGCGGGCGCCGAGCTGCCTGCCGATCTCGACCGCGGTGAGCCCGACCCCGCCGGCGGCGCCGAGCACGAGAAGGGTCTCGCCGGCCTGGAGCTTGCCGCGATGGGTCAAGGCGAAATGCGAGGTGCCGTAGGCGACCGGGAAGGCGGCGGCGGTGACGAAGTCCATCGCATCGGGGATCGGTACCACCGCATCCGCGTTGACGACGGCCTCTTCGGCATAGCCGCCGCCGTAGCGGAGCACCGCCAGGGCGCGCTGGCCGAGCTGGAGGTGCGACACCCCGGCGCCGAGCTCGACGATCTCGCCGGCGGCTTCGAGCCCGGGCGTGAACGGAAACGGCGGCTTGACCTGATAGGTGCCGCCGACCATCAGCGAATCGGCAAAATTGACCCCGGCGGCGCGGATTCTGAGGCGCGCCTCGCGGGCGCCGAGCGGCTTTGCCGCGACCTCCTCGAAGCGCAGCACGCTCGGCGGCCCCCATTCCCGGCACAATACCGCTTTCATCCCTCGCTCCCCGGTCTTCCGCGGCCCGCACCATCCCTTGACAGGCCAACGCAAGCAACCGCCAACTGATGCGCAGCGCAAGCCGCAAAGGCAACCCTTCGGGCAACGACCCGCGACCGGAAGGGAGGCGCAAATGAACCGGCTGCGGAGCGTTTTGTCGGTCGCGGTGGCGGCGGCCTGCCTCGGGGCGGCACCGAGCTTCGCCCAGAAGTCGGGCGGCATCCTCCACATGCCCGATTTCGCCAGCCCGGCGAGCATGTCGATCCACGAGGAATCGACGATCGCCGCCGGCATCCCGGCGATGGGCGTGTTCAACAACCTCGTGCTGTTCGACCAGCACGTGCCGCAGAACAGCCTCAAATCGATCGTCCCCGAGCTGGCCGAAAGCTGGACGACCGACGAAGACGGCCGCAAGCTGGTCTTCAGACTGCGCCGCGGCGTCAAGTGGCATGACGGCAAGCTGTTTGCCGCCGCCGACGTCAAGTGCACCTGGGACCGGCTGCGCGAGGCCGATCCCGACCGCTTCCGCATCAACCCGCGCAAGCCGTGGTACGGCAATGTCGAGGCGGTCACCACCGAGGGCGACGACCAGGTCACCTTCCACCTGCGGCGGCCGCAGCCCTACCTGATCGCCCTGCTCGCGTCAGGCCAGTCGCCGGTCTATCCGTGCCATGTCTCGACCGCGCAGATGCGCCTCCACCCGATCGGCACCGGGCCGTTCAAGTTCGTCGAATACAAGCCGAACGAAACAATCAAGCTGGTGCGCAACCCCGATTACTGGAAGCCGGGGCGGCCCTATCTCGACGCCATCGAGTACACCATCATCCCCAATGCGGCGACCCGCAACCTGGCCTTTGCCGCGGGCAAGACCGACTTCAACTTCGCCACCATCCCGCTGCTGCGCGACCTCAAGGCGCAGGCGCCGCAGGCGGTGTGCGACATCGTCATGGACAACAACAGCCGCGACTTGATCATCAATCGCGGCAAGCCGCCGTTCGACAATCCCGAACTGCGCCGGGCGATGGCGCTGGCGCTCGACCGCCAGGCCTTCATCAACATCCTGACCGAAGGCGAAGGCGCGGTCGGCGGTGCGATCCTGCCGCCGCCCGACGGCGTCTGGGGGATGCCGCCCGAGATCCTCCACACCCTGCCCGGCTACGGCCCCGACGTGGCGCAGAACCGCGCCGCGGCGCGCGAGATCATGCACAGGCTCGGCTACGGTCCGGACCGCCGGCTCGCCGTCACCGTGTCGACCCGCAACGTCGAGGGCTATCGCGATGCCGCGGTCATCGTCATCGACCAGCTGCGCGAGGTCTACATCGACGGCACCCTCGAACTGATCGACACCGCCAACTGGTTTCCGCGGGTGCTGCGCAAGGACTACACGGTCGGCGTCACGGTCAGCGAAGGCGGGCTCGACGAGCCCGACCAGAAATTCTACGAGACCTATGTCTGCGGCGCCGCGCGCAACTACTCCGGCTATTGCAGCAAGGAGACCGATGCGCTGATCGAGCGGCAGTCGATGGAGCCGGACCCGGACAAGCGGCGCCAGCTGGTGTGGGAGATCGAGCGGCGTCTCGCCGAGGATTCCTCGCGCCCGGTACTGCTCTATTCGCGCTTTGCCAACTGCCGGCAGCCCTGGCTCAAGGGGCTGACGATCATGAGCAACAGCCGCTTCAACGGCTGGCGCATGGAGGATGTCTGGCTCGACCGCTGAGCCGCAGCGACAGGAGAACCGGCCATGGGCTGGAAGCCGAGCCTTTCGACCGCCGGCGCCGCGGCGCTGGCGGCCTGCCTCGCC
>Ga0209581_1001981_pt1 | contig 21401 bp, 16 predicted proteins | sample Coa_R2_FD_187160 | JGI IMG/M metagenome (GOLD analysis project Ga0209581, IMG submission 187160) | Surface soil microbial communities from Centralia Pennsylvania, which are recovering from an underground coalmine fire - Coalmine... | ecosystem: Environmental > Terrestrial > Soil > Unclassified ...
TTGCGAAGTCGAGTTTGCGCCCGGTGTGATAGGTAATCGACCTGGCTGGGTCGATCTCGCTCTCGCGCTTCAAACCCTCCGGCGTGAATTCGAAGAACCAGGCAAACGCGATCCAGAACGGAAAACCAATCCCGGCCGCAACCAGAAACCAGCGCGTCGTCCACTCCGGCGCGCCGAGCGAGGGACCGAGTTGTGAGATCCCTTGCGCAAGCGCCCACACCCCACCCACATAGAGAATCGCCGCGCGGATAACGTTGCGTCGCTTCAGTTCCCCGAAGAAACTCCGCGGACTCATCGGCTACCTTTTCCCATACTCATCGATTCTGAACAAGAAAGAACAGCGGTGCCCGCGAATACAGCTGGCGCCATGCCACACTGAGCGCATAGCTGAAAACCGAATTTCTTCCGCGCTCGCTCTATCCTCATTTGAGAAAACGCGCGGAGCAGATTCTGAATTGATGCTCGATTTCGGGAATCGCAGGCACCCTTGCTCGTGCAATTGCCCGTCGAATTGTCTCTTTACCGAGCCCGGCTCGCTGCACGATAAACCTGGCGTCAGCAAGATCCGCTGCATCATCCCGCATCAGTTTGCTTAGAAAGAGATCCACGTCTCCCAGGCGAAACAACTTCAGCCTCACCCAGGTTCCTGCGATCGGTACGCGATTGTCCCTCCACTCTGGCGTCAAAACCACCTGGTCTTCTTCGAAGAAATGACTGATGTACAATTCCCGCTCTGCCAGTTCGCGATTCACTTGTTCGACGGCTTCCCAGAAATTCGTCGCCAGCGCCAACTCCTCCGCCTGTCCCAGCGGCATCACCGCGTCAATATCGCGACTCATGGCATACTGCTCTGGAGGATCCGAAAAGCCGAGAAGCAGCGCGGCTCTTCCGTACAAAGTCAATTCCACTGGCGCGTTTAACTTTGCATCCAGAGAGGCGAGAATTCTCCCGGCATTGGTCACGCCACAAGCCTCCAGCGTTGCGCGTTCACCCGGCCATTTACCGGCACAGGCTCGGCAAGTCTCGTATAATGCAGAAGCGGTTCACGCAGCGGCCTGGCATTGCCAAATAAATCGGCAATCTTTCGCCACAGCGGATGGGCCGGGTCCACGCGAAGCGCCTGTCGGGCCAGCTCGGCAAGAACTGGCTCCACCCGCTCCTGGATCGCCCGGCTTCTGAGCTCGTCCAGCGTGGGTTTGCAGGCGCTAACCAGTTGCGCCGCCAGGCGCAGCATCTGTGGCCTGTCCCGATTCTGCAGGAGCAGCAGCCCGACGGTTAATTCTCCATTACTGAGCTGCGATTCGAGCGGCGCTCTCACCACTGCCCTGGGCGCCGGGTAGCGGGTAACGATGCGTGCGCCACGCGCATTGGCCACATCGACAAGCCAGTCCTCCAAAGTGGCAGCGTCTCCCGGACTGTTTTTCCACAATCGCCACAATTTTATGCGTAAGGGCGAAATGTGGGCCGTGCAGCCCAGCCGATTTGCCAAGGTAGGTTCCTTCTCCCCAAACAAACTCATCAGTATTACAACATAAGGCTGCCACCTGCGTTTTCCACCGCGGCAGGCAAGGGTCCCGCGACGCCGTGGCAGCGCCCGGCCAGCACGACCTAAAAGAACGAAGTTGCTGGGAACTTGCGCGATTGTCCTCTTGCGTCTTGCCGCTGTGCCGCTGCCCGCTAAGTTCGTCAGCCTATGGCTAAATACAAAATTGCGTGGATGCCAGGCGACGGCGTGGGCAACGATGTGATGGAAGCGGCGCGCATCGTTTTGGATCAGATGAAGTTCGACGCCGAATATGTTTCCTGCGACATCGGCTGGAAATTCTGGTGCGCCGAGGGAAACGCCCTTCCCGATCGCACCGTAAAAGCTCTCAAAGGCACTACCTGCGCGCTGTTTGGCGCCATTACCAGCAAGGCGCAGGACAAGGCCAAAGAAGAATTGAACCCGGAACTCAAAGACAAGGGATTGAGCTATTTCTCGCCGATTGTCGGTCTGCGTCAGTTGTTCAATCTCCACACCAACATGCGCCCGTGCAAAAGTTACCCCGGCAATCCGCTGAACTTTCGAGGAAACAAAATTACCAACCCCAGCGGCGACGAAGTGCCGATCGATCAGGTCGTATTTCGGGAAAATACCGAGGGCATGTACGGCGGCGTGGAGTTTTTCCCGTTGCCGGAATCGGTTTTCAACGCGCTGTGCGCGAATCCGAAGATGAAAAAGTTTCAACAGAAAGGCTTGGAAAACATCGCGCTCTCCACGCGCATCATGAGCGTGCAGGGGTGCACAAATATCTGCAGGCAGGCTTTTGAATACGCAAAAAAAACCGGGCGCAAACGCGTGACCCTGATCGAGAAGCCCAACGTGCTGCGCGAGACCGGCGGATTAATGACGCGTTGTTTTCGCGACGTGGCCCGGAATTACCCCGATATTTGGGCGGATGAAGTGAACATCGACGCCATCTGCATGTGGATGTTCAAAAACCCACAGGATTACTCGGTGCTGGTGGCGGAGAACATGTTCGGCGACATCGTCAGCGATTTATGCGCCGGCCTGGTGGGAGGGCTCGGGTTCGCTCCCAGCGCGAATTTGGGCGACAACTACGCCGTGTTTGAACCGACGCATGGATCGGCGCCCAAATACGCCGGCCAGTACAAGGTCAACCCAATCGCCATGCTCCTCACGGTAAAATTGATGTTCGACTGGTTGAACGAGAAAGAAATGGCCGAGCGCCTCGAATCCGCCATTGCCCGTGTAATTAAAGAAGGAAAAGTGCGCACCTACGACATGGGCGGCAACGCCTCCACGCTGGACGTGGCCAGGGCTGTGGCTAATTACGCCGTTGCCTGACGAGCACCTGCCGCAAACGGGTCCGGGAAATCTTGATCCACGCTCGATTCTTAGAGCGCGCGCCGCGGAGAAAGTCTGCGCTGCTCGCGGGACGCGGTGGAACCGTCATCACTCGACGGCGATGACCACCTTGCCGCGCGCGTGACCCTGCTCCACGTAACGAATGGCTTCCGCAATTTGGTCCAGCGAGTATGCGCGGTCGATGACCGGCGCGATTTGCCCGGCCCGCATCAGATCCGACAGAATCGCCATGTCCCTGGCATTTAGCTGCGCAAAAAACGATTCGAATTTCTGGCCGATGAACGGGGATAACAGGAGCGCCTCCAGGAGGCGAGGAAACGGACCGACGAAGAGGCCGTCCCTGGGGCCGCCGCCTCCAACGATGACGCAGATGCCGCGCGGGTTGAGCGCCCGCCGAAATTTTGACAGCGGCTGAGTTCCCACGTTATCCAGAATCACATCGTAGTGTTGGCCGCTGCGGGAGAAATCGTCCTGTGTGTAATCGAGCACGTGATCTGCGCCGATGGCTCGCACAAGCTCAACATTGCGCGTGCTGCAGACACCCGTCACTTCCGCGCCGTACGATTTTGCGATCTGCACAGCGAAAGTGCCTACGCCGCCGGAAGCCCCGTTGATCAACACCTTCTGTCCCGGCTGCACCTTTCCCTTGTCGCGAAGGGCCTGTAAGGCAGTAATTCCAGCAACAGGCACTGAGGCCGCCTGCTGAAACGTAACGTTGGCCGGCTTTAACGCCATTCCTCCACCTTCCCGCACGCATACATACTCGGCGAAAGCGCCGGTGCGGCCGCCAAATACTTCATCTCCCGGTTTATATTTGGTGACGTTCTTGCCGACTGCTTCAATCGTGCCGGCAAAATCAACGCCCAGCCGCGTCTCCTTCGGTTTGCGCGCGCCGAATCCAAACAGAAACCGCCCCATGTACGGCGTTCCCTCGACGAAATGCCAGTCAAGCGGATTCACTGAAGCGGCGCGGACTTTCACCAAAACCTGGTCCTCCCGTGGCGCCGGCTTTTCGATTTCCCGGAGCCTGAGATTCGACACGCCGTAGTCGCAATAGACGACTGCCCTCATGGAATTCGCAGGAGAAGAAGCGTATCGGCGGCAGTCGTTGCTCGATGTCCAGTAAACAACAAATGCCCATGCAACGAGGGCGAGCAGGAGCACGACAACAGCCCGGCCGAACCACCTTAAGATGCGTCCCGGTTTCACGGAGTCCGTAAAGCCTAACCAGTTCGGCGCCTTGAAGGCCAGCGTTTTCCAGAAAAATTTCCTCCGCCTTACGCCGCACTGTTTTCCTCAGCCAGCTTCACCAGCGTAAACAGCGCATGATTAACCGGCGTTGGCACGCCCAGCTCCGCGCCGCGCCGCACGATATAGCCGTTTAACGCATCGATCTCTGTCGGTCGTCCGCGATTTAGATCCTGTGCCGTCGAAGAGAACGCGTCCGCCATTTGCGTCGCGATTTCCATGGCCGCCGCCATTCCCGATTCGGTGTCGCCGATACCGGGCATCACGACTCCGCTGGCCCGGGCAACTGCCAGCGCTTCATCAACAACGCGGCGCATCAGCGCTTTTGCGTTGGGGTCGCGGGCCATCTCGCCGTAACGCGCGCGTCCCAGCGCGGAGATGGCGTTCAACGCGCAATTGCAAACCAGTTTGACCCACAATTCGCCTTCGATGTTTTCGGAGACGCGGCACGGAATTTTTGCCCGTTGCAGAAGCCGTGCGATCTCTGCCGTCTTCTCCGACGGGGGTCCGATGACCAGATCGCCGCGGGCGAGATGTTTTACATGACCCGGTTGCGGCACAGACACCGCGACATAAACGGCCGCCGGGATCGCCGTCACTCTGGCAATGGCGCGAACCCGCTCGGCATTATCAACGCCATTCTGCAGGCATACGACGGTCGTCTCTGGGCTGACGTAGGGCGCCATCTGTTGCGCGACGGCCGAGGTGTTGTTTGCCTTCACGCAAAACAGGATCAACGCGCAATTGCGCACGGCGCTCATCTCTGTGGAAGCGTTCGCGTGAATCCGCAGCTGGCCATCCGGTCTGTCGATAATCAGGCCATGCGCGTTCACAGCATCCACAAATGCTTTGCGACCAATCATCACGACCGGCGCGCCTGCGCGGGCGAGCATTCCGCCAAAATAACCGCCCACCGCGCCGGCGCCCACCACGCCTGTTCGAGGCCACTGTTCGGCTCTTTCCATGCGGTGATACTCCGGGCACCAACAAACTCAGGGGGCGCTGCGCGACAAGTCCGCGGCTGCGGATCGTTTCCGAAACGACAAAAATAATTCGCGTGGCAAGCGCGAAGCCACGCGCTCAACGCGCAGAGACCTCCGGCGACGGCCCTTCGCCGATTGCGATTGCGCAAATTCGATCACCGGAGAAATTCAAAGTCAACGTGGACCCGATAAAAGGCGCGGCGAAACTGGAATCAACAAATGACAAGTGTCCGGTGGATGGCGCGACACTTGATCTTTATTCGCTCTTCTCGGCGCATTTCGAAGGGTGTCCACGCTGCGGCGGCATGTGGCTGTTCAAGGACGAATTGCGCAAACTCAAGAACAAGGCGTTGGATGGCCGTTTGCATTGGCTCAACGACGAGATCGACAACCTCGAAAAGACGACAGCACGTTCCAGTGAACGCGCCTGCCCCAAATCGCACGGCAAACTGGTGTCGGTCACCTTTGGAAAATCGTCAGTTGCCATCGACTGGTGCCCGGTCTGCCATGGAATCTGGCTCGATCGAGCAGAATTCAATTCCATCCTCGAATATCTGAATACCGAGGCTGCAAACGCGACTCGCAAAGATGTCGAGAAAGAGATAATCGAGGATTTGAAAAAACTGTGGACCGGCGGTCCCGAAGGAAGGGCGGCAGAACTTTCCGACATTGCCTCAGCCGTTATGACTCTGGCCAATTTCACCCTGTTTGAACATCCCCCGCTGGTGCGGTTTTTGAGCAACATCGCCGCTGCCGGTCGCAGCATTGGGATGGACTAACCGGGAGCGTTTTTCCTCGTTTTTCCTCCCGGCAAAATAAGAGCAAAGGCCATTCGTCTGTCGCGCGTCCGCGCCAATGGCCGGGCAAATCGCCGGATTTCCAGCGACCGCGTCACTCGGTGACGGCGGCTTCGACCGGCGCGTCGGGGGAGCGGTTCGGAACGCCCGGTGTTTGATCCGGAGGCGCAGGCTGAATGGAAACGATTGTAAACTCGGTCTCGCCGTGTTCTGCGTTTATTGAAACGGTCTCGCCGACCTTGTGGCCGAGCAGCGCCTGGCCGATGGCGGTTTGGTACGAGATGATGTGGCGCTCAGGATCGCCGTCCCATGCGCCAAGGATGGTGTAGGTCTCTTCGCCACCGGTCGCCGTGTTGCGCAGCGTGACCATTGTGCCAATGGAAACCCGCGAGGTGTCGGGATTCTCGAAAGACATGCCCCGTGCGTTGTGCAGCATCTGTTCCAGCTCGGCTTTGCGCCGCATCAGGACGCGCTGCATTTGCTTGGCGGCCTTAAATTCGAAATTCTCGCTCAGATCGCCGTATGACCTGGCGAGCGCAATCTCTCTGCTGTTTTCCGGAATTTTTAATCGCACCAGTTCTTCATACTCGGCTCTGCGCTTTTCCAGGCTGCTCCAGGAAACGATCACTGGCCCGGCGGTTTTCTCCTGCGATTGAGGGCCTGCAATCATGCTTTCCAACTCCGGATAGAGCTTGACGATTCGGGCCAGGAGCGAGCGTTTGGTCAGCTCGTCAAACAAGGGGCTGAGCTGAAGCCGCCGCATGGCGTCGCGGGCCAGAGCGATATCGGCATTTTTAAAAATATCCCCCAGCAGCTGGCGATCTTCCACCAGAGCGCGATGCAGCTTGCCGGCGCGCCCGGGCGCTTCGTGCTGTTCCCGCTCCAGAGCGGCCAGGATGGCGCCGAGCAAATCCGGATTAACCAGCTCCGGCCAGTCCTGCCGTTCGTTACAGAGCCAGACCAGCATCTCGCTCGTCGCCGAATGTTCGCGAATGCTCCGCTCCAGCATCACCCGCAGCTCGGCGTGCCCGCCGGCTTCACCAAGAATGCGCGGAATTTGCGCTACCATTCTGCCGTGGCTGGCCTGCATCAATTTCAGGGCGCGCGCCGTCCAGCGCGGGCCAAGCGCCGCGGGCAAGGCCTGCAAGATTCTTTTCTCTTTTGCGGCCGACAGTTTTGGCAGAATCGCGACCAGGCGCTCTTCCTCCTCGACGATGAGCTTTGCAAGCGTGAGGCCGACATGCGTGATATGCAGCGACGGCACGCGAGCCAGCAAATCATCGCGCGCCAGGAGAAGCTCGAAGGCAAACTCGGGATGCGTTTTCCGGTGGCGCGCCGCCATGTTTTCGAGCACGCTTACGATGGGCTGAAGCTGGTCGTCTCTGAACTGATGCTGCAGTTTAATGATCTGCTCCACGGCTGCGATCTGCTCTTTCGGCTGGCGCGCCTTTTTGAAAAGCTCAAGCAGTTCGTCAGCCTGAGAAACGCCTTCGGCGCGGATTTGAATTGGGTCGGTCTTTTTTGCCGGAACGGAAAATGCCCCGCTGGCTTTTAGCGCTTTTCTGGTCGATTCCCACCAGCGTTTCCATTCCGCCTCGGTGAAGATATCCCCGATCAACCATTCGCTGATCTGTTGCGCGCTGGCCTGACCATCCAGACTCTCCAGAATGTTGCGCACCAGCGCCACTGGATTCTCACGCGCGAGATTTTTGACTGCCGGCAGGTCGGTGGCCTTGCGCACGAGGAAGTGCTCCGCCGCGAGCGGCACGAGGTTCTCCGCCGCGTACTGAGCCTGCATGGGATGAGCCTTTTTGCCGGAAAAATCTATGAGAACCTGATTGAGCAGCAGGTTCCATTCGCGCACCTGCCCAAATCCCCAGCTCTTGTGCAGGCAAAAGGTGCCCGGCTGAAGCCTTTCCAGTTGAGCGGCAGCCTTCGCGGTGAGTTTGCCGGCTTCGACAAGTTTTTGTAATTCGGAATCCATTGGAGGCGACAGATCGCTTCCCTGTCACCTATAGGTGATGCCACGCCATTGCGCAATTTGCCATTGCCCTGCGCGCTGGCACGTGAAAATCTCCCCGCCGTGACGACCAGCATCTGGTTTTGGGTTGCGTTCCACATCGGCGTCTTCGTGGCGATCGGCGTGGATCTGGTCACTTTCAAGCGCCGCGACCGGGAGCTGAGCATGCGCGCGGCGGCGCGGCGCAGCGCGCTCTGGGTGGTTGTCTCCCTCGCCTTCAATGCGCTGGTATGGCGTATCAAAGGGCCGCATCACGGCCTGGATTTTTTTACCGCCTACCTGGTCGAATACTCCCTGAGCGCCGACAACATTTTTGTTTTTGTGCTGATCTTTTCCCATTTTCGAGTGCCTCCCAAGGCGCAGCACAGGGTTTTGGTGTGGGGAATTCTGGGCGCCCTGGTCATGCGGGGCGCAATGATTCTGTGCGGCATCGCCCTGGTGCGGCGCTTCCACTTCGTTCTTTATCTTTTCGGTTTGTTGCTGGTGGTCACTGCGATTCGCATGCTGTTTCGCAGACGCGCCTCGCGCGATTTCGCCGAGGGCTGGGTGATGCGCGCCTGCCGCCGCGTCTTGCCGATCAGCCGCGAGTTTCATGACGACCATTTCAAGGTGCGGATGGATGGCCGCTGGATGCTCACGCCGCTGGCGCTGACCATGATTGTGATTGAATTCACCGACCTGGCTTTCGCCATCGATTCGATTCCGGCAGTCTTTGCCATCACTCAGGATCCGTTTATTGCCTATACGTCGAATATCTGCGCCATCCTCGGCCTGCGGTCGCTTTACTTTTTGCTGGCTGGCCTGATGGGACGCTTCGTTTATCTAAGAACCGGACTCGCGCTCGTGCTGGGCTTTGTGGGCGTCAAGATGATCACGGCCGATTACATTCGGCTGCCGCGCAGCGTGTCGCTGGGAATCATTGCTCTCATTTTGACCGTCACCATCGCCATTTCCGTGTTAAAGACGCGGCGAGATCCGCAACCCAGGGCAAAATAAGGCTTGCCACGGCGCGGCGCGCTTTGGTTAACTGATTGGCAGAAACATGAAGAAACTTGCGGTCATCTGCCTGACATCCGCGCTCGCGGCGAGCGCGCTCGGCGATATTCAGGATCCCCCCTCGAATGATTACGGTCCTACGCGCAAGCTGGGTCGCGGAGTGGCAAACCTTCTGTTCGCTCCCACGGAAATTCTCGTGAACATGACCAAATTGAACAAGGAGGAAGGCAACAACGCCGCGTTTAGCTATGGGCTCGTGCGCGGTATTGGGCGCTCGGCAACGCGACGCGTCGCCGGTCTGCTGGAGATTCTTACCTGGCCCTTCCCATCATACATGCGCGGCAGCTATTACCCGTTGTTGCCGCCTGAGATTCCGTATATTCACGCCGGCTATTCGGAGTTTCCGCCCGAGATCGGCAACGAATCAAAATACCTCTACGTGCGCGATTACGATCAGGATCCATACTGAGCCTTGTTCTTGTCTTGGCTTGGCGCACGATTGAAGACCCGATTTCGGATCCAAAGCTGGCACATCCCGGGGTTTCAAATCTACCATTTTACAAAACTCGCCGGGAATGAGCCTGTGCGGCCGGAGCGCTCGAATTCCACGTTTCCAATTATTGCCGAGGCTCGCGGCTGTCACTTTTCCGCATGCGCATCGTCGATCTGAGAATTGAAGAGATCAGTTTCGGCGGCAAAGGCGTCGGGCGCGATCAGGGCAAGGTGGTTTTCGTCCCCTGCACGATTGAAGGCGAACTTGTTTCAGCGGAAATCGTGCGCGAGAAGAAACAGTTCGCCGAAGCGGAACTTGTGGAGGTGAAAGAAAGTTCACCGGATCGCGTCGCGCCGCACTGTCCTTATTTTGGCCGATGCGGGGGCTGCGCGTATCAGCACATCAGCTATGAACATCAGCTGGCAATCAAATGGCGGCAGGTGCGTGACGCGCTCCAGCGAATTGGCAGTTTCAAGGACGTCCCCCTGCGACCGATCGTCCCGTCTCCGAAGCAGTATGCTTATCGCAACCGCATCACGGTTCACGCGCAGGATGGTGTGATCGGGTTTTTCCGGCGCGATTCCCATCAGTTGATTGATGTCGAGCATTGCCCGATTGCGCGCGAGGAGGTCAACCGCGCCCTGGCGCAACTGCGCGCGCAACCGCAGGTGCGCAACGGGCATTACACGTTACGCGCGCAATCAGGCGCGCGCGTGTTCACGCAAACGAACGACGAGGTGGCCGAGATGCTGCGCCAGTTGATCGTTGATCTGGTGCCACCCCAACAAAACCTGTTGATCGACGCCTACTGCGGCGCGGGCTTTTTTGCCAAAGCGCTTCTCCACAAATTCGAGCGCGTGATTGGAATCGACTGGGACCGATTCGCCATTGCGGCAGCGAAACAAAACGCGACGGAGAAAGAAACGTACATCGCCGCCGACGTCGAAGAAGAGCTGGCAAGAAAGGCAAAGGCCGCTTGCCCCGGCACGCGGCAGCGATTGGAAAGCCGCCGCTCGCTGACGCTCATCGTCGATCCCCCGCCAGGCGGCCTTGGCGCAAACGCCAGGAGAGCAATTCTCGATCTCGCGCCGGAGACATTCTTCTACGTCTCCTGCAACCCGCCCACTCTTGCCCGCGACTTGAAAGAGTTGCGCGAGAAATTCACGCTCAATTCCGTCACACCGCTGGACATGTTCCCGCAAACCGCAGAGATCGAAGTGCTGGCCGTTGCCTCCCTGCGCTAGAGGCTGCCAATAAACTTGGCGACCGCCGGTCGAGGCGTTCCTGCCGCGACCAATCGACGATTTCTCTGATCAGCATTGTGGCAACGCCTCGTCTCCGCCATTGCGGGTTCAACTTCGCCCATGTCCTGAGACATGCGCGCGATGCCCGGCAATGATGTCGGCATCGGCTGGCGTAGCGCGTTGAATTTGAAAAATCTCAGACATCATCGCAGCAATTTTTGTCCGCCGGCAAACATCCAGCAAAAGCCGTCTCACGCGTAAACGAGCAGATCAATGTCATGCGGCAGCGAATTGGAAACTTCGCGAATCACAGCCCGCAGGCACAGGCGCGGCTTCCCTTTTCATCCTCTGACGTTCGCCAACCATTTGTTAGATCAATAGCCGGCCCCCAACCATTCAGTGATGGCAACGGGCAGCATCCCAAAGAGAAGGATCCTGTATCAGTTCACGCCATTAATGATTTTTTAACGCATTTCGCAGGCGTTTTAATTAACGCGGCCGTTGCATTGGCTGCACGATAAGGCCGATATGAGTGACATTCTTTTTACTGGGATCATCGTTGCATTTTTTCTCACCAGCGCGCTGTACGTGCGCCTTTGCGAAAAACTTTAGAAAATGGAAACGGCTATCGTCGGATTCATCGCGCTTCTGCTTTTCGTCTATCTGTTTGTGGCCATGATTCGGCCCGAAAAATTCTGAGAACCGGCCGTGCAAGCTTCGAGCTGGATTCAATTCGTTCTCTTTCTCGTCGCACTGGCGCTGACTACGAAGCCGCTGGGCCTTTACTTGGTACAGGTGCTTGATGCCGATGGCAGAACATGGCTCGACCCGGCGCTACGCCCCATGGAGCGAGCGACGTATCGCCTGATGCGCGTCGATCCCCACCGGGAACACGATTGGAAGGAATACACCCTGGCGATGCTGCTCTTCAGTCTGGTGGGCTGTCTTTTCACCTACGGGATTCTTCGCCTCCAACATCTGTTGCCGTTGAATCCGCAAGGATTTGGCCCGGTGAGTCCGGATCTCGCCTTCAACACTGCGGTCAGTTTCACCACGAACACCAACTGGCAGAATTACGGCGGCGAATCCACGCTTTCCTATTTCTCCCAGCTGGTCGGACTGACGTTTCACAATTTCGTCTCCGCGGCGACTGGCATTGCGATTGCCGCAGCGTTCGTCCGGGGCGTTGCCCGGCAATCAGCCAGAACCATTGGTAATTTCTGGGGCGATCTGGTCCGGGTCACCTACTACCTGTTGCTGCCGGTTTGCCTTGTTTTCGCGGTGTTCCTCGTCTCCCAGGGGGTGATTCAGAACTTCAGGCCATATACCAAAGCCACGCTGATCGAACCGATGAAAGTTCCGGTCGAGAAAAAGAACGGCCAGGGTGACACGATCGAAGGAGCGGATGGCAGGCCAATCACAGAAGAGCAGACCATCACCGAGCAGAATATTGTGCAAGGCCCGATGGCATCGCAGGTCGCGATCAAGATGCTGGGCACCAACGGCGGCGGCTACACGAACGCCAACGCAGCCCACCCGTTCGAGAATCCCACGCCGCTTTCGAATTTCGTCCAGATGCTCTCAATCTTTTCCATCGGCGCCGGGCTCACGTACTACCTAGGCCGCATGGTTCAAAACCAGAAGCACGGATGGACTGTATGGACAGCGATGGTGCTGCTGTTCGCGGGAGGCGCACTCCTGTGCTGGTGGGCGGAAGCAAACGGAAATCCCATTCATCACCAACTCGGCGTTGCAGGCGGCAATATGGAAGGCAAGGAAGTCCGCTTTGGCATTTTCAACTCGGCGCTGTTTGCCACAGTCACGACCGACGCGTCTTGCGGAGCGGTAAACTCGATGCACGACTCGTTTACCCCGCTGGGCGGTCTGGTTCCATTGTTCAATATGCAGCTCGGCGAAATCATTATTGGCGGCGTCGGCGCGGGTCTTTACGGCATGCTCGTGTTCGTGGTACTGGCCGTGTTCATCGCCGGCCTGATGGTCGGGCGCACTCCTGAGTATCTCGGAAAAAAAATCGAAGCCTACGATGTGAAGATGGCGATGCTGGCGCTGCTCGTCGTCGCTGTCTCGATCCTCGGGTTCGCTGCTTGGGCGGCGGTGAGCAAATGGGGTCTGGCCGGTTTGAGCAACAGCGGCCCGCACGGTTTAAGCGAAATTATCTACGCGTTTAGCTCCTGCGCGGGGAACAATGGGAGCGCGTTCGCCGGTCTCTCCGGCAATACCCGCTGGTACAACACGACGCTTGGCCTCGACATGTTGTTTGGCCGCTTCCTTATGATCGTGCCGATCATGGCCCTTGCCGGCTCCCTGGTGCGAAAGAAAGTTGCGCCGCCAAGCGCCGGCACCTTTCCCGTGTATGGCGGCACCTTCCTGATTCTGCTGCTAGCAACCGTGCTGCTGATCGGTGCGCTGAACTTTCTCCCCGCGCTGACGCTTGGCCCCATCGTCGAACATTTCCTCATGGGAAACGGAAAACTCTTCTAAAGCGAAAATGAATCTCATCCTGGGCCCCTCCTTAACGATCGATCAGCTGTGTGTTGCCGCTGCGCGCCTGAAAAGGCCCTGGCTCGATTCCTTTCCCTCGCTGCCTTTTCACGTCTGCCTGAGTCCGCGCGCTGCCGGCAGGGGAACTTTTCTGCCATGATGCCGAAGCCTGCATCGCTTGCCGACTGGAACATTATTGGGCCGGCTGTCGGAGACGCGTTCAAGAAGTTGGACCCGCGTCTGATGATCAAAAATCCGGTCATGTTCGTGACAATGGTCGGCGCAGCACTTACGACCGTCGGTATTTTTACTGCCGAGTCGGCATTGCGCGGATTCGTGGCGCAGCTTGCAATCTGGCTCTGGTTCACGGTGCTCTTCGCCAATTTCGCTGAAGCTGTGGCGGAGGGCCGGGGTAAGGCACAGGCAGCCAGCCTGCGCCGGGCGCGAAGAGAGACCATAGCGCGGCGCCTGCGCAACGGCCGGGAGGAGAAAGTTCCAGCCACTGCTCTGCAGAAAGGCGACCTGGTCATCTGCGAAGCCGGCGACATCATTCCGGCGGATGGCGACGTGGTCGAAGGGATCGCCAGCGTAGATGAAGCGGCGATCACCGGAGAATCCGCGCCGGTGATCCGTGAAAGCGGTGGCGACCGAAGTGCCGTGACCGGCGGCACGCGCGTGCTGAGCGATCGCATCGTGATTCGCATCACGGCCGACAAAGGCGCCGGTTTTCTCGACAAAATGATTGCGTTAGTCGAAGGGGCGCGCCGGCAGAAGACGCCCAACGAGGTCGCGCTGACCATTCTGCTTGCGGCGCTAACCTTTATTTTCCTCCTGGTGTGCGTCACTCTGAAACCGTTTGGGATCTATTCGGCGGCACAATTTTCCGTGCCGGTCCTCGTGGCGCTGCTGGTTTGTCTGATTCCGACAACGATTGGCGGATTGCTCAGCGCGATCGGTATCGCTGGGATGGATCGCATCCTTCAGCAGAACGTGCTGGCCATGAGCGGCCGGGCCGTAGAGGCGGCGGGCGATGTGGATGTTCTTCTCCTGGATAAAACCGGGACGATCACGCTCGGAAACCGTATGGCCGTCGCGTTTCATCCGGCCCCGGGCGTGTCCCCCGAGGACCTTGCGGCTGCCGCACAGCTCAGCTCGCTGGCCGACGAAACGCCCGAGGGCCGCTCCATCGTCGTCCTGGCGAAAGAAAAGTTCGGATTGCGCGCGCGCCAAATGCACGAGCTCGAAGCGACGTTTATCCCCTTCACCGCACAAACCCGCATGAGCGGCGTGGACCTTCACACCCATGGCGCGCAAGCGACCATGCGGATTCGAAAAGGCGCGGCCGAAGCGGTGCGGAGATTCGTGGAGACTGCAGGGGGAATTTTTCCTCAGCCTGTGACAACGATGGTCGAAACCATTTCCCATGGCGGGGGAACGCCGCTCGTGGTGGCCTCCGACCTGCTGACCCTGGGCACGATCGAACTCAAGGACGTCGTCAAGGGAGGCATCAAAGAGCGCTTTGGTCAGTTGCGCAAAATGGGCATCAAAACAGTGATGATCACAGGGGACAATCCGCGCACCGCAGCCGCCATTGCCGCCGAAGCAGGCGTGGACGATTTCATGGCCGAAGCCACGCCTGAGCAAAAACTGAAACGGATCCGGCAGGAGCAAGCGGAAGGCCATCTGGTTGCCATGACCGGAGACGGCACCAACGACGCGCCGGCGCTGGCGCAGGCGGATGTCGGCGTGGCAATGAACACCGGCACGCAGGCCGCGCGCGAGGCGGGGAACATGGTCGATCTGGACAGCAATCCCACCAAACTGCTCGACATCGTTGAGATCGGAAAACAGATGCTGATCACGCGCGGCAGCCTGACCACCTTCAGCATCGCAAACGACGTGGCGAAATACTTCGCGATCATTCCCGCAATGTTGATGGCCACCTTCCCCGAGATCGCCCCGTTGAACATCATGCACCTGCACAGCCCAAGGAGCGCCATTTTGAGCGCGGTGATCTTCAATGCACTTATCATCATTGCGCTCATCCCCCTGGCCCTTCGGGGCGTGGCGTACAAACCGATGGGCGCGCTGGCGATCCTGCAACGCAACCTGCTCATTTACGGCTTGGGCGGCGTGATCGTTCCCTTCCTCGGCATCAAACTCATCGATCTTCTCGTCACCGCATTTCACCTGGTCTGACGCAATGAAAGAATTCTTCGCCCACATTCACGCCGCGCTCGTCTCGACCTTCGTGCTGGCTCTCGTCTGCTGCGGGCTTTACCCGCTTCTCGTGTTCGGAATTTCGCAGGTTCTCTTTCACGAGAAGGCCAACGGCAGCCTGATTATCGATTCGGACGGAACCGTCCGCGGATCGAAGTTGATAGGTCAGGCGTTCGCTGATCCGAAATATTTCCACTCGCGGCCGTCGGCGGCCGGTAATGGCTACGACGCGGCAAATTCCGCAGGCGGCAATCTCGGGCCGACTTCCCAAAAACTTGCCGACACAATCAGGAACCGCATCGCTGTCTATCGAAAAGAAAACGGCTTAAATGAAAGCGATGCCGTCCCGGCAGATGCGGTCACAGCCTCCGGCAGCGGCCTCGATCCGCACATCAGTTTGCAGAACGCCGAGCTGCAAGTTCCGCGCGTGGCGCAAGCGCGGGGCATGACGCAAGAGAAGGTGCGCGAGCTAGTCAGGCAAAACACGGACGGTCCTGACCTCGGCATTTTCGGTGAGCCGGGCGTAAACGTCCTCAAACTCAATCGCGCTCTCGATCAACAGATCCGATGAAACGAAACAGAGCGAGCGTATTCGTGATTGGCCTGGAGATCGCTTCGGAGCGCGGAGGAATCACGGGGATCCTTTTCTGCGAATATCACCCGTGGCCCCCACGACGAGAGCTGCGCCCGTTGCCTGAGCATCTTCCGTTACCCGAACATCTTTGCTGGACGCGGTTTGTCGATAATCCCCCTACTTCGCCGGAAGACTGCTTTTAAAGCAATAGCGCCGGCAACTGCATGACCAAGGCTACTATCAGCAGCGCCCTCGCGCTTTTTGCCCAGGCGATCTTCGCAGAGGAGAGTACTTTGCCCGCAACCACTCCCGTGCCAGACAAGGTGCAGTACACACTTTTTAATCCTGTCCCGCCGGGGTTGCGTCGCGCATACAACACCGATCGACCGAGCAAAACCGACAGCCCGTATACCGTGGATGCCGGGGTTTTCCAAATCGAAAGCGATGTCGCTAATTGGACACTCGATTACGAGAAAGGCGCGCGCATTCGGACCTGGATCGTAAGCAATACGAACCTGAAGTTGGGCCTGACAAACTGGATGGATTTCGAGGTCGTCCCGCAATTTTATGTGAACACGCGCAGCAGCGGACCTGACTTCGGAAAACCGATCGTGCAGGATGGGTTTGGCGACACGACTCTCCGCCTGAAAATCAATCTCATCGGCGACGACGGCGGGAAATTGGCAATCGGATTGATTTCGTCAATAAAAATACCGACCAACACCGGCCACACAGCAAACCATGTTTGGGAGCCTGGTTTCGGATTGCCGCTGAATTATTCGCTGCCCTGGGGCTTTACCCTTTTTGGCCAGACGCGGCTCGACGTTCTCGATCAACCCGGCAGCGGCAACATGCGTGTGCAGTGGCAGAATCCGATCGGGCTTTCTCGCGGCATCATTGGAAACCTGAGCGGCTACATTGAATTCTACAATACGGTGAGCAGCGGCCGTGGCCAGAAATGGGTCGGTACACTCGATACTGGTTTAATTTATCAGGTCACGCCCAACTTCTCAGTTGATATGAACTCCTTCTTTGGCATGACCGACAGTGCGCCCGATTACAATGTCTTCATTGGTTTCGGCCGCCGCTTCTAGCGTGCGCCGATTGGGCGTGCGCGCTACATTCCCGCCATGAGCGAGGGCGAGCGGCCCAACCCGGACGCATTGCTGGCGCGGATGAAACGCGAGGAAGAGGCATCTGCGCGGGGAAAACTGAAAATCTTTTTCGGGATGTGCCCCGGCGTCGGAAAGACCTACGCCATGCTGCAGGCTGCGCGGCAAAAACAAGCGGAAGGCTGCGAGGTGCTAATTGGGATCGTTGAGACCCACGGCCGCAAAGAGACGGAGGCTTTACTCGAGGGAATGCCGATCATCCCGCGTCTCCAGATCGAATATCGCGGCACCGCCCTCACGGAAATGGATCTCGACGCGATTCTCACCTGGTATCCCGGACTTGCGGTGGTTGACGAGCTCGCGCACACGAACGCGCCTGGCTCGCGTCATCCCAAACGTTACCAGGACGTTCTCGAGCTGCTCGATGCAGGGATCAACGTTTATACGACGCTCAATGTTCAACATGTCGGCAGTCGCAGCGACACGGTTCGCCAAATCACAGGCGCGCCAGTCAGTGAAACTGTTCCCGATTCTGTCCTCGATCTGGCCGATGAAATCGTTCTTGTTGATCTGACGCCGGAACAGCTGCTGTCGCGGCTGGCCGAAGGCAAGGTGTATTTCGGCGAACGGGCCGAATGGGCGGCAGAAAATTTTTTCCGCGAGAGCAACCTCACTGCTTTGCGTGAAATGGCGCTGCGTGTTGTGGCCGAGCACGTCGATCGCGATCTGCGCGAGATCATGTCGGAGCAAAGGATCCCGGGCCCCTGGAAGAGCGGCGATCGCTTGCTTGTGGCAGTCAGCGCCAGTCCGTATTCGGAGCGACTCATTCGTTACACGCGGCGGCTGGCATCATCGATGGAAGCTTCCTGGATCGTGGCAAACATCGAAGGTCCACGCCCCCTTTCCCGGGAAGAGCAATCGCGTCTGACTCGTTACCTGGCGCTGGCGCGCCAGCTGGGGGCGGAAGTGATTTCGACACCGGGTCGAGACGTGGCTGAGGCGCTGCTGCGCGTTGCGCGGGAGAACAACGTGACTCAGATCGTCATGGGTAAACCGCTCCGAAGGCGCTGGCTTTCCTTTTGGAAACGCGATCCGCTGCGCTGGCTCATACGCAACAGCGGTCCCATCGATATCCACATGATTCCTTCCGAAGAAGGGGCGCAGGCGCTGCGGCAATCCCTCGCGGAAGGACTGACTCGCGCGCCGTGGAAAGATTTCGGAGTGGCGCTGGGCATCGCCGCCGGCGTCACCGGTTTTTCGCTGTTAGTTTTTGATTACACCGGCTATTGGGCGATCGCGCTGTTCTATCTGTTTGCTGTTGTCCTGGCGGGAATGCGGTTGCGGCGATGGCCGACCCTGTTTCTTGCCGCGCTCAGCGCGATGCTCTGGAATTTCCTGTTTATTCCCCCGCGCTTCACGTTTTACATCAGCAAATTCGAAGATTTCATGATGTTTGGCGCCTATTTCATCATTGCGCTGGTCGTTGGACACCTGGCAACGCAATTGCACGAACGCGAGCAGGCGGAGCGCCGGCGCGAGCAACGCGCGACCGCGCTGTATCGGTTGACACGGGCGCTGGCCGCCAGCCGGGATCTGGATGAAGCGCTGCCAAAGGTTTTCGCGCTGATCAAAGAATCGTTTCAAGCCGACGCGGCGGTGTGGTTGCCAGATGAGAACGGACTCGCCCGTCATCCGGCGAGCACGTTCACGCCATCGAGCAAGGACGAAAGCGTGGCAGTCTGGGCGTTCCAGAAAAAACAAGCAGCTGGAAGATCGACCGACACGCTGCCCGACGCCGAGTCGCTGCATGTGCCGCTGGTCACCGGTAACCGCGCTGAAGGCGTGCTCAGCATCAGCATACGGCTTGATGCTTCGCCGACACTCGAACAGCGCGAACTGCTCGATGCCTTCGCCGCACAGCTTGCCGTATTCGTCAACAAGGAGCGCGCTTTGCAGGAAAGCCGCGAAGCCCAGGTCGCAAGGCAATCGCAAAAGCTGCAGAAGGCGTTGTTCGATTCGGTCTCGCATGAACTGAAAACCCCGCTGGCCGCGATGTCGGCGGCGTTACAGCAACCCAGACCGGATCGCTGCGAATTGCAGCAGGCAGTGCAGAGGTTAACTCGCACCGTCGATCATTTACTCGACGCGACTCGATTGGAATCGGGCCTGCTCCAACTGACCCGGGAATGGTGCGATCCAGCGGAACTGGTGCGGGAAGCCGTGGCATCATCCGGATTGAATGCCGACGCACTTCGAATTCATATCGAACCGGAGTTGCCTGCAGTTTCCGTGGACGCGCGGCTGATTCAGCAGGCGTTGCATGCGTTGCTGTTAAATGCCGTGGCGCACGGCGGAAACAATCATCCGATCGACGTGAATGCCGCACGCGACGGCGACACGCTTATGATTTCTGTCGCCGATCGCGGACCCGGCCTTGCTCCCGGCGAAGGGAAAAAAGTGTTCGACAAGTTCTATCGCGGCCCGAGGACGCATCCCGGCGGCCTCGGCCTCGGACTCTCGATTGCGCGACAACTGGTAGAAGCGCACGGCGGCGAGTTGATTGCCCAGAATCGAGAAGGCGGCGGCGCACGATTTTCTATCTGCATTCCCTTGGGCGAACCGGTTCGGCTTCCGGGCGAAGTGGCCGTGTGATCGACCGAAGCAGCCGAGATCTGGACAACTGAAGCATGAAGCCGCTGGCGCTAATCATTGATGATGAAGTGCAAATCCGCCGCCTTTTGAGAGTCGCGCTGGAAGCCGAAAATTACCAAGTTCACGAAGCCGAGAACGGTCGGCTCGGTCTCATCGAAATTGCCAACCACAAGCCGGCTGTAATCCTTCTCGACCTCGGCCTGCCCGACCTCGACGGCCTGGAAGTGTTACGGCGATTGCGCGAATGGAGTGAAGCGCCCGTGGTCGTTTTGACGGTGCGCGACGACGTCCAAGAAAAAGTAGCCGCTCTCGACACCGGCGCCGATGACTACGTCACGAAGCCGTTCAGTACGCCCGAACTGCTTGCGCGTCTCCGCGCCGCGCAACGCAAAGCCCGGCCGGAAGAGGAGGTTTCCGTCTTCCGAAAAGGCGATCTGGTCATCGATCTGGCGTCCCGGACGGTGACGCGCGCCGGACGCGAAATCAAACTGACAGCGACCGAGTACGCCTTGCTGCGCTTGTTTGTCAGGCATCCCGGACGCGTCCTGACTCACCGATTTATCCTGCGCGAGATCTGGGGACCGAAGTCGGAGGAACATCGGCAGTACCTGCGCGTTTACGTCACGCACCTGCGCCAAAAAATTGAGCCAGACCCTGATAAGCCATCGCTGATCACTACGGCGCCCGGAATCGGTTACCGATTTGCGGATTGATGGTTTCGCGCGTGCTCCAGCAGCTTTTCCACAGGAAAAAGCCCCTCCCCACCAGAGGACGTGTGAGAAAGAACTTGCTCGCACACGGGCGCGCAATGAACAGTCCCACCGATACGCGATGGCGCAGTTGGCAGAGGATGTTGTTCTGGATACGAGAGCGGGGGTTCATCGCCCGCGGAATCTGGATTGGAAACGCGCGGCGGCCCTGCTCTATGGGGACTGGGGCACAAGCAAGGCGTACGTCATTGGGCTGGCGTTTGTCGCGGCCGGCTTTTCATCGCTGCCGATCATTTTGGCCGTTTGTGCGCTGACCGGCCTGGTGGGGATCAATTACGCGGTGATCTGCCGTCATTTTCCAGACGGCGGCGGCGTGTACTCCGCGGCGCGCTCGCAGGGACGACTGCTCGCCGTGGTGGGCGCTTTGCTGCTGCTGGCGGACTTGACGGTGACTGCGGCGCTGAGTGGCTGGTCGGCGCTGACCTACATCACGTCCGGGGCGGAAAACGTTCAATGGATCAAGATGGCTCGCGACCACATCGCGCTGACCACGATTGGCGTGCTGTTGATCATGGGATTGATCAATTACTTTGGCCCGAAACACTCGGGCAGCCTCGCTGTGGCGCTGTCGTTGCCGACCGCGCTCATCGTCATTGCGCTCATCGTGCTGAGCGCACCGCATCTTACGACGCGTTTTCTCGAGCCGCGGCACGCCAGCCTGGGAACAGTATGGGTGCAATTTGTAGGCGTGATCCTGGCATTGTCGGGCGCGGAATCAATTGCCAACCTCACCGGGGTCATGAAGCTCGATCCGGGATCAACCATGGAGCATCCAAGCGTCGCGCGAGAGTCGCTCAAGGCGATTACTCCGGTGGCGATCGAAGTGGTGTTCGCCACGGCGCTGCTGGGCTGGGCGATGCTTTCCCTGCCCTCCGTGCTTGGCCAGACCATGCATCTGACCAATCGCGACGAGATCGCCTC
>Ga0209581_1001982_pt1 | contig 21392 bp, 16 predicted proteins | sample Coa_R2_FD_187160 | JGI IMG/M metagenome (GOLD analysis project Ga0209581, IMG submission 187160) | Surface soil microbial communities from Centralia Pennsylvania, which are recovering from an underground coalmine fire - Coalmine... | ecosystem: Environmental > Terrestrial > Soil > Unclassified ...
GGCGTGCATCTGCGCTTCGGCAAGGTGGCGCGCGGCGGTATCCGCTGGTCGGATCGGCCGCAGGATTTCCGCACGGAAATTCTCGGCCTGGTCAAGGCGCAGCAGGTCAAGAACGCAGTCATTGTGCCGGTCGGCGCCAAAGGCGGCTTTGTGCCCAAGCTGATGCCGAAGAACGCGCCGCGCGATGTGGTGCAGGCGGAAGGCGTCGCCACCTATAAGCTGTTCATTTCCACGCTGCTCGACATTACCGACAACATCGGTGGCGACGGCAAGATCGTTCCGCCGGCCGATGTCGTGCGGCACGAGGGCGACGATCCTTATCTCGTCGTCGCCGCCGACAAGGGCACCGCCACTTTCTCCGACATCGCCAATGGGCTCGCCGCCGAGCACGGCTACTGGCTCGGCGATGCTTTCGCCTCGGGCGGCTCCGCCGGCTACGACCACAAGGCGATGGGCATTACCGCGCGCGGCGCCTGGGAGTCGGTCAAGCGCCACTTCCGCGAGATGGACGTGAACATCCACGAGACGCCGTTCACCGCCGTCGGCGTCGGCGACATGTCCGGCGACGTGTTCGGCAACGGCATGCTGCGCGAGCGGACCGTCAAGCTGCTCGCCGCCTTTGATCACCGCGACATCTTCATCGATCCCGATCCAGACCCGAAAAAAAGCTTCGCCGAGCGTGAGCGGCTGTTCAAGCTGCCGCGATCGAGCTGGCAGGATTACGACAAGGCGCTGATCTCCAAAGGCGGCGGCGTCTATCCGCGCTCGTCCAAGGCGATCCAGCTGCCGCCGCAAGCGCGCGCGCTGCTCGGCCTCGGCGAGAGCGTGACGCCCCCGGAGCTGATGAAGGCGATCTTGAAGGCGCCGGTCGATCTTTTATTTTTCGGCGGCATCGGCACCTACGTGCGCTCCTCGCACGAGACCGACGCGGACGTCGGCGATCGCGCCAACGATGCCATCCGCATCGCCGGCAAGGAGCTGCGCTGCAAGGTGGTGGGCGAGGGCGCCAATCTCGGCGTGACCCAGCGCGGGCGTGTCGAGGCGGCCCAAGCCGGCATCCGCCTCAACACCGACGCCATCGACAATTCCGCCGGCGTCAACACCTCCGACGTCGAGGTCAACATCAAGATCGCGCTCAGCGTGCCGGTGCGCGCCGGCGTCCTCACGCTCGAGGCGCGCAACGCGCTGCTGCACGAAATGACGGATGAAGTGGCGCGACTGGTGCTGCGCAACAATTATCAGCAGACTTTGGCGCTGTCCTTGGCGCAGCGGCGCGGGCTGGAGGACCTGGGCTTTCAGCAGCGGCTGATGCAGATCCTCGAAATGCACGGGCATCTCGACCGCGCCGTCGAGTTCCTGCCCGACGACATGACGCTATCGGAGCGGCGCAAGCGCGGCGAGGGGCTCACCCGGCCGGAGCTCGCCGTGCTGCTCGCTTACGCCAAGCTTTCGCTCTACAGCGAGTTGCTCGACAGCACGGTGCCGGACGATCCTTATCTCGGGCGCGAGCTCAACCGTTATTTTCCCAAGGAAATGACGGAGCGCTTTGCCGATGCGCTGCAGCAGCATCGGCTGCGGCGCGAGATCATCGCCACGCAGTTGACCAACTCGATGATCAATCGCGGCGGCGCCACGCTGGTCGTGCGCATTGCCGATCAGACCGGCGCTTCGTCTGCGGCCATTGCCGCGGCATTTGCCGCTGTGCGCCAGAGCTACGGCATGGTTGAGCTCAACAGCGAGATCGACGCGCTCGATAACCGGATTGCCGGCGCACGCCAGCTCGATCTTTACGCCGCGGTGCAAGACTTGTTGCTCGATCGCATCGTCTGGTTTTTGCGCAATGTCGACCTGGCGCAGGGCCTGGACAAGATCGTCGCCCACTACAAGGACGGCATCGCGCAGGTTGAAGCGGCGCTCGCCGGCGCACTGCCGAACCGGGCACGCGCTGCGCAAGAAGAACGTGCCGGCAATCTCGGCAAGACCGGCGTGCCGGAAGCTCTCGCCCGCCGTGTCGCCACCCTGCCTGTGCTGAAGGCTGCGCCCGATATTGTGCTGGTGGCCGATCGGGCGAAGAAGCCGGTGGGCGAGGTGGCGGCGACCTATTTTGCCACGGAGGCCTTCTTCCAGCTCGACCGCGTCGCCGGCGCCGCCGGCAACATCGCGGTCTCGGACTATTTCGACCGTCTGGCGCTCGACCGCGCGCTCGATTCGCTCGGCGACGCCGAGCGGCGCATCACCGCCGCCATGGTGGGCAATGGCCAAGGTAACGGACTGGCCGGCGAAGGCGCAGTCGAAGCGTGGGTGAAGCCGCGGCGCACGGAAGTCGAGCGCATCCGCGCCGCGATCCACGAGATCGCCGGCTCGGGGCTGACGCTGTCGAAGCTCAGCGTGGCGGCGAGTTTGCTCGGCGACTTGGCGCGGGAGTGAGAAAGTTCGTGTCCCGGGCGCAGCGCAGCACGAAGTGGTGCGCTGCAGACCCGGGACCGTTACGAGCTGTGGCGGTCCCGGATCAGCGGTGCATCACTCCGCTTCGCTTCGCGCTGCATCGCGTCCGGGACACGGCGCTCAGTGCCGGAAATGCCGCACCCCGGTGAACACCATCGCCACGTTGTGCGCGTCGGCGGCCTTGATCACCTCGTCATCGCGCACAGAGCCGCCGGGCTGGATCACCGCCGTGGCGCCGGCCTCGATCGCCACCAGCAGGCCGTCGGCGAACGGGAAGAAGGCGTCGGAGGCGACCACCGCGCCTTTCGTTAGCGGCTGGGCGAGCTTGGCCGCGCGCGCGGCATCGTCCGCCTTGCGCGCGGCGATGCGGGCGGCGTCGACGCGGCTCATCTGCCCGGCGCCGATGCCGACGGTGGCGCGGTCCCTCGCGTAGACGATGGTGTTCGACTTCACGTGCTTGGCGACGCGAAACGCAAAGCGCAGGTCGTCGAGCTCTTTGGCGCTCGGCGCGCGCTTGGTCACCGTCTTCAACTGCATCTCGTCGACGACGGCGTTGTCGCGCGACTGTACCAGCAAGCCGCCGGCAACCGACTTGACGGTTATGCCCTTGGCGCGCGGATCGGGCAGGCCGCCGGCAAGGAGCAGCCGCAGATTCTTTTTTGCCGCGACGATCTTGATCGCTTCTTCGTCGGCGTCCGGCGCGATGATCACTTCCGTGAAGATTTCAGTGATGGCTCTTGCCGCCTCGGCATCCAACTTGCCGTTGACGGCGACGATGCCGCCGAAGGCCGAGACCGGATCGCAGGCGAACGCTTTGCGATAGGCATCGAGCAGGCTGTCGCCCTCGGCGACCCCGCAGGGATTGGCGTGTTTGACGATGACGCACGCGGGGGCGCGCTTGGGATCGAACTCGGCGACGCATTCGTAGGCCGCGTCGGTGTCGTTGATGTTGTTGTAGGACAATTCCTTGCCCTGCAATTGCCGGGCGGTGGCGACGCCGTAACGCTCGGCGGCCGTGCGATAGAACGCGGCGGTCTGGTGCGGGTTTTCGCCGTAGCGCAGCGGCTGGATCAGCTTGCCGGCAAAGGCGCGGTAATCCGGCGTATCCTCGCGCAGGGTTTCGGCGAACCAGCCGGCGATCGCGGCATCGTAGGCGGCGGTGCGGGCGTAGGCTTTCGCCGCCAGCGTCTTGCGCAATTCCAGCGAAACCATGCCAGCGTGCTGCGCCAGCTCGGTCAGCACCTTATCGTAGTCTGTAGGCTCAACGATCACGGTGACATCGGCGTGGTTCTTCGCCGCGGCGCGGATCATCGCCGGCCCGCCAATGTCGATGTTCTCGATGCAGTCGTCGAAAGCCGCGCCCTTGGCGACCGTCGCCTCGAAGGGATAGAGGTTTACCACCACGAGATCGATCGGCTTGATGCCGTGCTGCCGCATCGCCGCGGCGTGCTCCTCATTGGCGCGAATGGCGAGCAGCCCACCGTGCACTTTCGGATGCAGCGTCTTGACGCGCCCGTCCATCATCTCGGGAAAACCGGTGAGGGCCGAGACGTCGGTGACGGTCAGCCCGGCATCCTGCAGCGCCTTGGCGGTGCCGCCGGTGGAGACGAGTTCGATGCCATAACCCGCAAGCGCGCGGGCAAATTCGGCGAGCCCGCATTTGTCGGACACCGAGAGCAGCGCGCGGTTCATGCGGCGGAGTTGGCTGGCCATGCGCGGGAGGGCTAGCACATTGCCTGGCTTTCGGCATCCGCCGCCGGGCCGGCCCAGCGGCATCTTTACAGTGGCAGTTCCGGCTCCTCGGCGCGGTCGGGGCGCTGGCCGGCGGCGGCCGGCGGCGTATGGCGCAGGCTCCAGCGCACCGCGCGCTTGTCGCGGACATGACCGTAGATCACGATTTGGGTCGCCCGCCGCGGCCCCTCCGCCCCCGCCAGATAAACGCTTTCCTCAAGTTCGACCGTTTCGCCGTAACCGGTGAACGACCACAACTCCTTGTCCGGCAGCAGCAGGATGACGCCGTGTCCATCCGAAAGCCGGTTGGCTTTGACCGCTGGGTGCAGGTGAAAGCGGACGGCGAATTCGCCGGCATGGGGCGGAAACTCTCCGCTCACCGGTTGAAAGGTATCCTCGCCGTCGAGCACGCGCCCGTCGGGCGACAATCGGACCAGCCGGGTGTGGACAAGGCCGAACCCGGGTGCGTAACCGTCATGCGAGGCGCGGAGGGTCACGCCGTCCTCATGCTCCTCGCGCGCGATCTTGATCTCACGCGGGCCGCCGACGATCGGGATGCCGCCCAGAAGCTTGCGCATCGGCTCAAAGAAGCGGCACGAGGAAGCGTCGTTGAGCGTCACCGTCGAATGCGCCGCCGTTGCGCGCGCGACTTGGCGCCAGTTTTCCTTGTTGACCGCGGGTAGCCCGCAATTGACCACCAGCCGGTGCTGCTTCCATGACAGCTCGAATGACAGACAGCCTGCGTGCGCCTCTTGACTGACTGGCAAGGGCGGCGGCCGTCCAGTGTCCATCAGCAGCGCCGTTTGCCCGGCGTCGATGCGCTGATAGCCGGAGTGAGGCGCATTCGACACCGGCGCGCCGCGCGCATCGTCGTAGGCAAGCACGGTCGCGAGCAGATCGACCGGCGTCGGACCCATGCCGTTGAATTGTGCGAAATTGCCGTCGGCATGCCGGAAGAAACGTAGCATCGGCATCATGCGGTCGATGGCGTTGTTGAGTGGTGCCGGCGGCTGCAAATGCCGCGCCGAGAACAATTGCCGCAGCGGCAGCAGGTCGACCAGCAACTCGATCGGCGCGCCGGGGTTGCGGCTGATGTGGCCGCCGTCGGGCAGAACCTGGCGGCGTAGCTCCTCGACCAAGTGCCGCGTGTCGCCGCGCAACGAGCCGGATTGGCCTTGCAAGCACAGCGCCGCATAGTTGAGCGCGATCACCGCGTTCAGCCGCGGCACCCCTGCGCGGGTCTCCTTCAAGCTGCTGCGCATGTATTTCACCTGCCGCGACAGGCTGCGGATGAAGCGGCGGTAAAAGCGCGCGTCGGCTTCTTGCAGCACGAACGGCGCCTGACTGAGCCAGCACATCACGCGGCGTGACAGGATGTCGGAGCGCCAACCGAGCGGGTGCCACGCACCCTGAACGGTGATCCAATCGTCGATGAGCGAACGGGCATTGGCGCGGCTGATCGTGGAATCGGCGGCGCGCAGGTGGCGCAGCCAAGAGAAGTTCAGCAAATTCACCGCCCATTCATCGGACGGCGGCGTCATCTCGAAAGGAGAGCGGCGATCGCAGATCACCACCTTGCCGGCAAAGGCGAAGCGTCCGGCGTAGATTTCGGCGGCACGGGTGGCGTCGGCGGTGCGCAAGTCCTGTGGCGCAATCACCAGCCGGTCCGTTTTGGTGGAGGCGTATCGCCAGCGTGTCAGCGGGTGCGAATTGACGGCGGCGATCAAGCTGCGGAGGGCGCGGCGTATAACGAACACAGACAGCCTGGTCCGCTCCGCGACCGAAACCCGCATCATGAAGGCGCTCGTCCCCTGCGGCGCGGCTGTACTTCTCGCGCGATTCCGCACGATAGCGAAGCGCGAGAAGGTGGCCAATATGCCTTTTCCGCCCGACAATTAGGCTGCCTTGACGAGCCGTGCGGCGAAAAACCCATCGAGCCCGCTCATGCGCGGATCGGCATCGGGCAAATGCAGCGGTAGCGTGCGCAAGTCGCCCTCAGCCGTGAGAAATTCACGGCGACCCGCGACCTCCTCAGCGGCAATCGGCCGCCGGCTGATGTCGGGCACGCGGTTGAGCAGTGCCGCGATTTGCGCCGGCCCCTCTTCCGGTTCGAGCGAGCAGACGCAGTAGACCATCACGCCGCCCGGCTTGAGCAACGCCGCGGCGCGGTCGAGCAGTTTCGGCTGGACCATGGTGAGCGCGGCAATATCGGCTTCGCTTTTGAGCCAGGGCACGTCGGGGTGACGGCGGATGGTGCCGGTCGAGGAGCAGGGCGCATCAAGCAGCACGGCATCGAACGGAGCCGCCTGCCATTCCAGCACGTCGTCGACGATGCATTCCGCCTTCAGCGCGAGCCGCGCCAGATTGTCTTTTAGGCGCGCGAGCCGTGTCGACGCGCGGTCAACCGCCGTTACTTCGGCGCCGGCCAAAGCAAGCTGCGCGGTCTTGCCGCCGGGCGCGGCGCACAGGTCGGCAACGCGCAAGCCGCGCACCTCGCCGAGTAGCCGTGCGGGCAGCGCGGCCGCGGCATCCTGCACCCACCAGGCGCCTTCGTTGAATCCGGGCAGCAGCGAAACCGCACCCTGCGCCAAGGTGCGCACGCTGCCGGTGGGGAGTACGCGTCCGCGCAAGCGTTCCGCCCAGTGCGCCGCATTGTTCTTGACCGTGAGATCGAGCGCCGGCTCGTGACCGTTCGCGGTCGCGATCGCCCGCGCGACCTCCTTGCCGTAGCTCTTCGTCCAGCGCGTGAGCAGCCATGACGGAGTATCGCGCGCAGCATCGGTTGCCGCCAGAGTCGTGCGGTTCTGCGCCACACGCCGCAGCACGGCATTGACCAGGCCGGCATAGCGTGCGGCGCGGCGGTCGGCTTGCGCGAGCCGCACCGACAGATCGACGGCGGCGTGGTCGGGCACGTCGAGCCAGAGGATCTGCACCGCGCCAATCAGCAGAATCGTCTCGATGCGCGGCGCCTCGGCTGGGAAGCCCCTGTCGAGAAAAGTGCCGAGCAGATGCCGCAGGGTGCCGAGCCGCCGCAACGCAGTCGCTGCCAAACGGCGCATGAGCGCGCGGTCGCGCTCCGGCAAAGCGGCAAGACCCGGATGCGCCGCTTTGCCGGAAAGCTGCTCGTCGAGCGCGATCTTGCGCCTGAGGACGCCGTCAAGAATGTCGGCGGCGATTTTGCGCGCGGCGAGACCGGGGACTTCCGGCTGGGGAGATGTGCGCGAACGCGCCATGGGCCCGATCCTTGGCCGGCAATTGTGGCCCCGGCGCGAACACGGGCGGCCAAGCCGCCGGTAACGCACAAGTTCGACCGCTGCGATACTAGCGCAGAACGAAGACCTCGGCGCCGATATGGGTGCGCCCGTAGAGGTCGAGAATATCCGCGTTATGCATGCGGATGCACCCGTGCGAGACGAACGTTCCGACAGAAGCGGGATTGTTGGTGCCGTGAATGGCGTAATTGCCGTTGTCGAGGCCGAGCACCGCCGCCCCCATTGGATTCTGCGGACTGCCGCCCGGGATGACCGGCCCGTAATGTCCGGCGATTTCCGGCGGCGCCTGCCAGGCGGGGCGCATCAGCTTACGATCGACCCGCGCCTCGCCATGCCAAGCCATGCCCGGCTTGCCGACGCCGACCGGATAGCGGATGGCGCGGCCATTGCCGAGCACGTAATAGAGTTCGCGCGCGTGGGTCACGATCACGATCGAGCCGGGGCGGTAACCGCCGCCGAAGGACACGATCTGCCCCGCGTGCGCAGGCAGATGCGTTGCGAGCAACAGCGCGGCCGTCACCAGGCCGGCGAGAAGTCGGGCGGCGAACTTCATTTTTCGACGATGACCGGGGTGCCGACCTGCACCATGGCATAGAGCCTGGTGATGTCGCTGTTGTACATGCGGATGCAGCCGTGGGAGACGAAGCCGCCGATCGATTTGGGGTTGTTGGTGCCGTGAATGGCGTACTCGCCGCCGCGCATGGTGAGCGCGGCAACGCCCATCGGGTTGCGCGGGCTGCCGCCCGGAATGACCGCGCCGTAATGCCCGTGCGCAAGTTCCGGCGGCGCCTGCCAGGACGGCCTGACGTATTTGCCCTCAATCGCCGCGCGGCCGAACCAGCGCCATCCCTCTTTGCCGACGCCGACTGGAAATTCCAACGCCTTGTCGCGGCCGAGCACGTAATAAAGATGGCGCTCGCTTGTCTTCACCACGATGGTGCCCGGCCGATAGCCGGTGAACGGCACGATCGTGCCGTCGGCATGCGCCAGCGTCGCCGCCAGCAGCGCCCAGATCATCACGATGAAAAGAAAAATTGCCGCCCGCCTCAGCACCAGCGCCATGGCTCGTCCCCGGTCATTGCGGAGGCGATCATAGAGCGGCGCGCGGAGACAGCGGGCGAAAGCTCGACATTAACGTAAATGCGGAGCCGTTGATTCGGCGACGGGCCGGAACCACAACCTCTCATGCCCGGGCTTGGCCGGGCATCCATCATCGCGGTCCCATGCGCGGCGAAAGCATGATTGCCGGGTCGGGCCGGCAATCATCTGTCTTCGCCTCACGCTCCGGCCTTCGCCGGCGCTTTCTTGTTCTGCCTGTTCTTCACCAGATCGTCGACCACGGCCGGATCGGCAAGCGTCGAGACATCGCCGAGATTGCCGTACTCGTCCTCGGCGATCTTGCGCAGGATGCGGCGCATGATCTTGCCGGAGCGCGTCTTCGGCAGTCCCGGCGAGAACTGGATGAGATCCGGTTGCGCGATCGGGCCGATCTCCTTGCGCACCCAGCCGACCAGCTCCTTGCGCAGGTCCTCGCTCGGCGCCTCGCCCGCCATCAGCGTCACATAGGCGTAGATGCCCTGGCCTTTGATGTCGTGCGGGTAGCCGACGACCGCAGCTTCCGACACCTTCGGGTGCGCAACCAGCGCGCTCTCGACTTCGGCGGTGCCGAGCCGATGCCCGGCGACGTTGATCACATCATCGACGCGGCCGGTGATCCAGTAGTAGCCGTCCTCGTCGCGCCGGCAGCCGTCGCCGGTGAAGTATTTGCCGGGATAGGTCTTGAAGTAGGTGTCGATGAAACGCTGATGGTCGCCGTACACCGTGCGCATCTGTCCCGGCCAGGAATCGGCGATACACAGATTGCCGGCGCCGGCGCCTTTGATCTCCTTGCCCTCGGCGTCGACCAGCATCGGCACGACGCCGAAGAACGGCCGCGTTGCCGAGCCGGGCTTGAGCTTGGTAGCGCCCGGCAGCGGCGTGATCATGATGCCGCCGGTCTCGGTCTGCCACCAGGTATCGACGATTGGGCAGCGGTCGTCGCCGACCACATGGTAGTACCACTCCCAGGCTTCCGGGTTGATCGGTTCGCCGACGGAGCCGAGCAGCCGCAAGCTCTTGCGCGAGGTTTTCTTCACCGGCGCATCGCCGCCCTGCATCAATGCGCGGATCGCGGTCGGCGCGGTGTAGATGATGTTGACCTTGTGCTTGTCGCACACCTCCCAAAAACGGGAGGTGCTCGGATAGTTCGGCACGCCCTCGAACATCATGGTGATGGCGCCGTTGGCGAGCGGCCCGTAGACGATGTAGCTATGCCCGGTGACCCAGCCGACGTCCGCGGTGCACCAGTAGATGTCGCCGTCGTGATAGTCGAACACGTATTGATGCGTGATCGCGGTATAGAGCAGATAGCCGCCGGTGGTGTGCAGCACGCCCTTCGGTTTGCCTGTCGAGCCCGAGGTGTAAAGAATGAACAGCGGGTCTTCTGCGCCCATCTCCTCGCAAGGACAATCGGCGCCGACGGTCTTGGCGATCTCGTCGTAATAGACGTCACGCCCCGCCTTCATGTTCACTTTGCCGCCGGTATGGCGCACGACGATGACGGTCTTGACTCCGCCGGCCTTGTCGCAGGCGGCGTCGGTGTTTTCCTTGAGCGGGATCTTGCGCCCGCCACGCACGCCCTCATCAGCGGTAATGACGATATCTGAGGTGCAGTCGCTGATGCGGCCGGCGAGCGATTCGGGCGAGAAGCCGCCGAACACCACCGAGTGGATGGCGCCGATGCGCGCGCAGGCGAGCATCGCTACCGCGGCTTCCACAATCATCGGCATGTAGATGGTGACGCGGTCGCCCTTCTTCACACCGCGCGTCTTCAGCACATTGGCGAAGCGGCAGACTTCGGCGTGAAGCTGCTTGTAAGTGAGCGTCTTGTCGTTCTTGGGGTCGTCGCCTTCCCAGATGATCGCGGTCTGCTCGCCGCGCTTTGCGAGATGGCGGTCGACGCAGTTATAGCAGGCGTTGAGCGTGCCATCCTCGAACCACTTCACCGAGACGTCGTTGGCACCGTAGTGCGAATTCTTGACCTTGCTGAAAGGCTTGATCCAGTGGAGGCGCTTGGCCTGCTCGGCCCAGAAGCCGTTCGGGTCCTTGATCGAGCGCGCATACATCTCCTGGTACTTGGCGTCGTCGGCAAAAGCGCGCTTTTTCCAGTCGCTTGGAACGTCATAAATTTTTTCGGACATGGCACTCCTCCCAGTCCGCGGTGCAATCCGCAGGCCGTTTTCTTCACCTTTATCCATTATGCGACGGCGTTTACCGGGCCGACAAGGCGCGGATTGCCCCACTTTGGGCGGAGGTACCTGCCTTAGACGCCCCAGGCGCCGATGATGGCGCCCATAATAACGAGCGCGCCCAGCCAGTGGCCGCCGTCGATGGCGATGAGCTTGTGGTTGCGCAAGCCGAACAGGTTGTTGACGGTGAGCGTAGTGATGACGAAGCCGAACCACAGGAAGAAGGCGGAGATCACGCCATTTTTGGCGGTGACTGCGCCGAGATGGCCGAGCACGCCGGCGAGCATCCAGGCCATGATCAGGTCGGCAATAAACGACACGAGCAGCGGCCAGGGCGGTGCGCCTTTGCCGTGATGGGCGCGAATTTGTTCGGAGGTAAAGCCGTGCGCACCCATCCAGGGCTTGGCCAGCAATCGGTACCACACGCCGCCGAAGCCGAAGGCGACGGCAGCGGCGACAATCACGGCGATGTAGTTGATGCCGGCGAAGGTCATTTGAGCCCTCCCATGCGGCAGACAATCTTCCATTCCTCCGCAGTCACCGGCTGCACCGAGAGACGGCCGTATTTCACCAGCGCCATGTTCTTGAGCTTCGGCTCAGCTTTGACCGCGGCGAGTGCCACCGGCCGTGGCAGCGGCTCGTGGGCGGCGGTCTGCACGGCGACCCACGGTTCGTCTTTGCCTGCTGTCGGATCGGGAAAGGCCTCACGGAGCACCTCGCCGATGCCGACGATCTGTTTCTCGTCGCCGGTGTGATAGAAAAAGAACTTGTCGCCCTTTTTCATCTGCTTGAGGTTGCCGCGTGCGGTGAAGTTGCGCACGCCGGTCCAGGCGTCGCCCTTGGCGCCCTTTTTTACCTGATCGTCCCAGGAGTATTCATCGGGCTCGGTTTTCATGAGCCAATAGGCCATCGCCTTTCTCCTCATCGTGTCCGGCCACGGTTCGTTCGATCATCCTTCCGCCTTCAGCGGCCGTGTGAGCAGCGACTGAATGGCTTGATCCACGGTCATTTGCTTTGCCAGCACGGCGGCGACGGCCGACGCGATCGGCATCTCCACCTTCTTTGCCCGCGCCATCTCCACCAGCACCGGCGCCGTGAAGGCGCCTTCCGCCAGTTTACCGTGGGCGGCCGCATCCGGCGCCTCGCCTTTGCCAAGCGCCACGCCAAAGGAGAAATTGCGCGATTGTGCACTCGAGCAGGTGAGGATCAGGTCACCGAGTCCGGAGAGACCCATCATCGTCTCCGGTTCGCCGCCGAACGCCCGCGCAAAACGCATCAGTTCGGCAAAGCCGCGCGTGGTCAGCGCCGCCGCCGCGCTGGCGCCTAGACCGCGGCCGGTGACGATTCCCGCGGCGATGGCCAGCACGTTCTTGGTGGCGCCGCCGATCTCGACGCCGCGTATGTCCGTCGAATGATACGGACGGAAGCTGCCGGAATTGATGGCCTGCGCGAGATCGCGCGCCGTCGCCTCGTCCGGTGCGGCGACCGTCACCGCGGTCGGCAGTCCGCGCGCGACATCGGCGGCAAAGCTCGGGCCCGACAGCACCGCCGGCACGGCGCCGGGCGCGCACGCGGCGACGATCTCCGACATGAACTTGTGTGTGCCATGCTCGATGCCCTTGGCGCAGACCACGATCGGTGTGCCGGCGCGCAGCGAAGGAGCAAGCTCCGTGAGCACCGCGCGCACGGCCTGAGCCGGCACCACCAGCAGGATGGCGTCGGCGGCGCCGGCCGCGGCGAGATCGCGCGCGAGCTTGATCGAGACGTCCAGCGTCACGCCCGGCAAAAATTTGCTTTCCCGCGTCTTTTGCAGCCTCTCGGCGTTGCCGGGGTCGGGCTCCCACAACGTCACGGCGCGGCCCCCGCGTGCGCAGGTGAGCGCCAGCGCCGTTCCCCAGGCGCCGCCGCCGAGCACGGAGATTTTTTGGATGGTCATTTGTAAGCCGCGGTGCCTTGCCGCGCGCCCTTGGCAGCGGCGATTTCGTCCAAGGGCCAGCGCGCCCGAGGTGCAACATCGAGCGTATCAGTCAAGTTCAGCGCGAGGCGCTCCGCGCCGGCCCACGCGATCATGGCGCCATTGTCGGTACACAATTCGAGCGGTGGCGCCACCAGAACGGTGCCGACCTCGAAGGCGAGGCGATGCAGCACCTTGCGGATCGCCTGGTTGGCGGCAACGCCGCCGGCCGCGACCAGCGCGGCAGGCGCGCCATAGCGCGCGCGGAACATGCGCAAGCCGGCACGCAGGCGGTCGAGCACGACGTCAACAATGGCCTGCTGGAACGAAGCGCAGAGATCGGCGACGTCCTGGTCCGAGAGCGGCGCGATTTTTTCCGCTTCCAGCCGCAGCGCGGTTTTCAAGCCCGACAGCGAGAAGTCCGCATCTTTGCGTCCCTGCATCGGCCGCGGCAGGTCAAAACGCGTGGCGTCGCCGCGCGCGGCTTCACGCTCGACCAGCGGCCCGCCAGGATAGCCAAGGCCCAGCAGTTTTGCCGTCTTGTCGAAGGCCTCGCCGATGGCGTCGTCATGGGTGGTGCCGAGGCGCACGTAGTCGCCGACGCCGCGCACCGCGACGACCTGCGTGTGGCCCCCCGAAGCCAGAAATAGGCAATAAGGAAATGGCGTGGCGTCGGTGAGCCGGGCAGTCAGCGCATGCGCTTCGAGGTGATTGACGGCAATCAGCGGCTTGTTTTTGACGAGGGCGATCGCTTTCGCCGTGGTCAGCCCGACGATGACCCCGCCGATCAGGCCGGGACCGGCGGCGGCGGCAATGCCGTCGATTGCATCGTAGTCGCGCATCGATTGGCTCACCGCCTTGGCGATGACGTGATCCAGGGCCTCCACGTGCGCACGTGCGGCGATTTCCGGCACGACTCCGCCGAAGGCCGCGTGCTCGCTGACCTGGCTCCACACCACATTCGATAAAATCTTGCCGCGGCCGTCGGCGGCGCGTTCGACCACCGCCGCAGCCGTTTCATCGCAGGTCGTCTCGATGCCGAGGACGATCATGAGATGCCTTATCTTGCGGTCGTACCGGTCAAACTGCGGACGATCCCGGAATGACGCGACGAGCAGCTTTCCTTTGTTGCGCAGCGTGAACTAAAAGACGCCCTAGCATCGAGAGGTCCCATCGTGCAATCCATGGCGCAATCCGCCGTCCTTTTGCGCATCGGCACGCGCGGCAGTCCGCTGGCGCTGGTGCAGGCAGGTGCGGTGCGCAGCCGCCTCGCCGCGAGCTTGGGGGCGACGGAGGACGAGATAGAATTGGTCGTCATTCGCACCTCCGGCGACACCATCCAGGACCGCCCGCTCACGGATGAAGGCGGCAAGGGACTTTTCACCAAGGAGATCGAGGAAGCGTTGCTCGCCGGTACGATCGATCTCGCGGTGCATTCGGCCAAGGACATGCCGACAATTTTGCAGCCGGGGCTCGTGCTCGCCGCCTGCCTGCAACGCGAAGATCCGCGCGATGCATTCGTGTCGCCCAAAGCCAAGTCGATTGCCGACCTTCCGAAGGGCGCAAAGCTCGGTACGGCTTCGCTGCGGCGGCAGGCGATCGTCAAGCGGGCGCGGCCCGATATCGATGTGAGGCCGCTGCGCGGCAACGTCGAGACGCGGCTGCGCAAGCTCGCAGACGGCCAGGTCGATGCGACGATCCTTGCGCTTGCCGGCATGAAGCGGCTCGGCATTGCGCAACGCGCTACCCGGGTCATGGAGACGAGCGAATTTCTCCCGGCGGTCGGGCAGGGCGCCATCGCCCTCGAAACACGCGAGGACAATGCGCGCATGCGCGAGGTGCTCGCGCGCGTCGACGATGTGGCCACGTCCACGGCGGTCGCCTGCGAGCGCGCCTTCCTCGCGGCGCTCGACGGCTCGTGCAAGACGCCGATCGCCGGTCACGCGACGATTTCCGGCGGCGTGCTGCATTTCCGCGGGCTCGTCGCCAAGCCCGACGGCAGCGCCGCACACGACACTGCGGTTGCAGGCCCGGTGGCGAGCGCCCTGGCGATCGGGGCAGACGCTGGCCGCGCGCTCAAGCAATATGCAGGGCCGGGCTTTTTCGATTAGCACTCTCCAGCGAGCGATAAGGCAGCATGTACGTTCTCATCACACGGCCGGAGCCTGCCGCGGCGCGCACCGCCGCTGCGGTGATCGCACGCGGCCACGAGGCCTGGAAGGTGCCGCTGATGCGCATCGAGCCTCTCGCGGCCGACCTCGCCGGTCATTGGGCAGGCGTCATCATCACCAGCGCCAATGCGCCGGCGGCGATCGCGGCGAACTCCACGCGCGATGCGCTGCTCGGGCTGCCCCTCTATGCCGTCGGCCAGCGCAGCGCCGAGGCGGCGCGGCAGGCAGGCTTTGCCGATGTCGTCAGCGCCGGCGGCGGCGCGCGCGATCTGCTGCGCCTGTTGAGTGCCCATAAATCTGCCGATAGGCCATTGCTTTACTTGGCCGGTGAAAACCGCGCCACCGATCTTGTCGGTGAACTGCGCCGCGGCGGAGTGGCCGCCGAGATGCGCGTTGTGTACCGCGCCGTCACCGCCCCTTATCCGGACGAGCTGGTGGCGGCGCTGGAGTCCGGTGACGTGCAGGCCGTGCTGCATTTCTCGCGGCGCAGCGCCGACAATTATCTCAATGGCGCGCGCGAGGCCGCTATCGCCGAACAGGCGTTGGCGGTGCGGCACTATTGCCTCTCGCCGGAGGTCGCCGAGCCGTTGCAGTCCGCCGGTGCCAAGCGTGTCGCCGTTGCGCCAAGCCCGGACGAGGCGGCGCTAATCGAGCTCTTGCCGCCGGTAGCGCCGCCCTGACATAGCGCGGCTCCGTCAATTGCGTTATTGCGGGATGACAGGCCCAGAGCGATTCGCGAGAAGGCGATGACGGAGAAGCGCAAGCGCGCGGCGCCGACTATCGATCTCAAAGCGACCGAGGTGCCGTCGCCCGACGGCGACGCCGCCCCAGAGCAGGCCGCTGCGCAGCCCGAAGAACCGCAAGCTCAACCGGCGGGCCCGCCGCCGCGCGACTTTGCGAAGACGATCGCAATGTCGCTCGCCGCCGGTTGCGCCGGGGCGATATTCGGCGGCGCCATCGTCTGGGGGTTGGCGCCACGATCGGCAAATGATGCGGCGCAGCTCGCGACATTGCAGAAGCAAGTTCAGTCTTTGCAAAACCGGCCTGCGCCAGCCGGCGACACGCAGGCGCTCGATACATTGCGCGCGCGCGTCGCAAGGATCGAGCAAACAGTGGCCAATCTGCCACCCGGCGAAAAGGCGCTTGCCGACCGAGTAGCCGCCGCCGAGAACGCAATGAAGTCGCTCGGTATCGCGCTTACGGCGCTCAACAAACGTAGCGATGATGCCGCCGCCGACGCCAAGCAGGCTGAGCAGAGTGCCGCCGCAGCGGAGAAAGCGGTCGGAGAGTTGCGCACGAGCGTGCAGAGCGCCAAACAACAGGCGGCATCCGCCGTCGATGCCGGCCAGCTCGACGAGGTGCGCAAAAAGCTCGCCGCGCTCGAGCAGTCGATGAAAGATGCGCGCGCGCAGCTCGCCCAGACCGCGACGACCGATAAAGCTGCGCGTCTAGCGCTGAGCGCAGCGGCGCTACGGGCCGCGGTGGAAAGCGGGAGCCCGTATCAAGCCGAACTCGCGCAGGCCAAAGAGCTCGGCGCGCCGGCGAACGAGATTGCAGCGCTTGAGCCGTTTGCAGCAAGCGGCATCCCTAGCAAAGACCTTCTGGCGCACGACTTGAACCTCTTGATACCGAAGCTGGTCAAGGCTGCCGGCGCGACCGATGCGCCGAATGGCTTCCTCGCACGGCTGCAGGCGAACGCCAGCAGGCTGGTGCGCGTCACGCCTATGAATGCGCCGGCGGGCGACGATCCTTCGGATGTGCTGTCCCGGCTCGAAATTGCTGCCGCCCGCGCTGACCTCGCTTCCGCTCTCGCCGAGGTCGGTAAGCTGCCGCCCGCGGCACGTCAGCAAGCGGCATCATGGGTTGGGCAAGCCGAAGCGCGGCACAAGGCATTGGGTGCCGCCCGCAAGCTCGTTGCCGAGACCGCGCGCGGACTGGCTGTGCCATGATCCGCGTTGTCGCCTTTCTGTTAGCGGTTGCCGTCATCGCTGCCGGGTTTGTCTGGGTTGCCGACAGGCCGGGCGAAGTGGCGATCACCTGGCTCGGCTACCGCGTCGAAACCTCGGTGATGGTGGCCGGTCTGGCAGTGGCGGCGGCGGTGGGCGTGCTCACGGCGCTGCTCGCCATCGTTCGCGCCGTTTTGCGCTCTCCCGAGCAGGTTTCGCTGTTCTTTCGCCACCGCCGCGCGGTCAGAGGCTATCTCGCGCTCACCCGCGGGCTGATCGCAATCGGCGCCGGCGACCTGAAGCTCGCGCGCAAGGCGGCTGATGAGGCGGCGCGTTTGTCGCCCGGCGATCCGCTCACATTGCTGCTGATTGCGCAATCGGCGCAGATGGCCGGCGATCGGGCCGCCGCCGAGCGCGCCTTCCGGGACATGAGCGAGCGGGACGACACTAAGCTGCTGGGCTTGCGCGGGCTTTATATCGAGGCGCGGCGGCGCAACGACGTGCACGCCGCGCGGCTGGTGGCGGAAGAGGCGGTGAAGGCTTCGCCGACGCTCGCCTGGGCCGGCCAGGCCGTGCTCGAGGACCGCTGCGCCGCATCGGATTGGGCCGGCGCGCTCGCCGCGCTCGACAGCACGAAAGGTGCAATGAGCAAAGCCGAATACCGCCGTAAACGTGCGGTTCTGCTCACGGCCCGCGCGCAGGCTCTGAGCGAGACCGACCGTGACGCTGCGCGCGCGGCTGTGCTCGAAGCGGTCAAGCTCGCACCGGACCTGGTGCCGGCCGCGGCGCTCGCCGGCCGACGGCTGGCGGAGGCGAACGAATGGCGTAAGGCGCGCAAGATTCTGGAAACTGCCTGGACCGCCAATCCGCATCCCGATATCGCCGAGGCTTACGCCAATCTGCGGCTCGGCGACTCGGCGCGCGACCGCCTCAACCGTATGCAGAAACTTGCGGCGAAGGTGCCGGGCGAGCGCGAAGGCGCGTTGGCCATCGCTCGCGCGGCGCTCGATGCGCGGGCGTTCCAGACCGCGCGTGCCGCGCTCGCGCCTTATCTCTCTTCACCGACGCGGCGTGTCGCCACGCTGATGGCGGAAATCGAGGAAGCTGAACACGGCGACACCGGGCGGGTGCGCGAATGGCTGAGCCGCGCCATGCGCGCCTCGCCCGATCCGGTGTGGACTGCGGACGGCCTGGTTTCGGAGCGCTGGCTGCCTATCACGCCCGATGGGCGGCTGGACGGCTTCGAATGGAAGCTACCGCTCGCCGAGCTTGGCGGCACTCCTTCTGTCATCGAAGCGGCCGCGCCTGCGCAAGTATCGCCGGCGGAGTCGGTATCTGACGTTTCTGTGCGCGAGACGGAAACGCCTGTGCCCGACGCGGCCTCCGCGGCGAGGCCGCGCTCGCGCAAAACTGTCAAGGCCGCGGATAAGCCCAAGACCGTCGAGCCGGTCATCCCGCTGGTGCATGCGCCGGACGATCCGGGGCCCGACGGCGTTGGCGACGCCGAACCTGTGCCGGAACACACGACCGCCGGCGGCGATGCCTGGCAGCGGATTCGCGGCCTATTCCGCTGACAGTCCGTGGCTTGCGCGGCGCGGAATGATAGGTTGCCAATCGGGTCTGCCGCCGATAGTAAGGCGCCCATTCAGCCGGCGTAGCTCAGCGGTAGAGCATCCGCTTCGTAAGCGGGTGGTCGGGGGTTCAAATCCCTCCGCCGGCACCAGGCTTCCCCGCATTTTTGTGCGATGAGTGCGGAACGGCCACGGTTTACGCGGCCGCAAGTAGCGCCCGCCACATATTCACTGGTTATCCACCGATTACCCGGCCGGAAGCCCGCGCAACCGCCGGGGCGCAATGAACAATTCCTGTCGTTCGCAAGGAGGTGTAAGGTAGTAAAGTAAAGGGGCAAACCGGACCCGCGAACAGTCGAGAGTAGCGTCATGGCCAAACCAACAGTCATTCTCGTCGGCGCCGATAAGGGCGGCGTCGGCAAGACCACCGTCGCGCGCACTCTGCTCGATTACTTCGCCGCGCATCAGACACCGACCCGCGCCTTCGACACCGAATCGCCGCGCGGCACCCTCAAGCGCTTCCATCCTGATGTCACGGAGGTAGTCGACGTCACCGCCGTCGCCGATCAGATGAAGATTTTCGACACGCTCGGCAGCGCCGATGCGCGCGTCACCATTATCGACGTGCGCGCGGGCCTGCTCTCGTCCACGCTTCAGGCGCTGAGCGACATCGGGTTTCTCGATTCGGCGAAGAAAGGGCAGATCACCTTCGCGGTTTTCCACATTCTCGGACCGTCGATCGCCTCACTCAACGAGATCGCCGAGACCACGCGTTTCGTCGGCGACGCCAACTACTTCCTGGTGAAGAATCGCATCAACGACACCACGTTCTTCGAATGGGATCCCAAGACCTACAATACCTATTTCAAGCAGATCAAAGGCGCTTCGGAGATCGCCATTCCGAAGCTCAACGAGCTTGCCTGCGAGCAAGTCGAGGTGGCGAGCCAGCCATTCGTTTCGTTTATCGCCAACAAGACCGCGAAGGGAGAGACGGCAAACTATTCGTTCGTGCTACGCGGCTATGTGCGTCACTGGCTCGGCAATGTCTGGGGTGAATACGATCGCGTGAAATTGATCGACCTCGCGGCGCCGAAAATGGAAGCGGTTCGCCAGCAGGCGGCGGGTTGAGCCGCGATTTCGAGCGCACCGCGAAGCAGCCCGCCCAGCCCCCAAATGCTGGCGCTACGGCGTCGTGGGGCCCGGCGCTTCGCGCCTGAACAACGTTTGACAGAGTCCCGCGCAAATTGACGCGCGGCTCCTGGTAAACCAATGCCCTTTCGCCATTCCGTCACCATCGTCGCCTCGCCGCGTTCGCGAGTCGGCAAGACGCTGCTGGCTCGCCTGCTCGTCGATTTTCACGTGCAGGAGGGTCGCGCGGTCGAGGCCTTCGACCTCAATTCCGGCGGCAGCGGCACCCTCGCGCAGTTTCTGCCAGGGCGTACGAGCGTGTCCGACATTGCCACCACCAACGGGCAAATGGCTTTGTTCGACAGCCTGGTTGCCCAGGACGGCGTCTACAAAGTGGTCGATCTGGGGCATTCCACGTTCGAGAGTTTTTTTGCCGTTGCCGGCCAGATCGGCTTTGCCGAGGAGGCCCATCGCCGTTCAATCGCCCCCGCGGTGCTCTTCATCATCACGCCTGATGCGACCGCCGTCGAGGCGTATCAGGGCTTGCGCGCCCGCTTTCCGCATATGCTGCTCGCCCCGGTGCACAATGAGATTTTCGGCGCGGCGCAGCACCGTGCCAAATATCGGCTCGCCGGCCAGAGCGATTCCCTTGTGCGCTTGCCGCTGCTCGCGCCAGGCCTGCGCAATGCCATCGATATGCCGCCGTTTTCCTTTGCCGAGGAGCGGCTCGCCGCATCGGACATTCCGCCCGAGATGCAGAACGAACTGCAGCGCTGGTTGCGCCGCGCCTATCGCGAGTTCCGCGAACTCGACCTGCGCCTGCTGCTGGCAGACCTCAAATCGTCCATCGGCCTCGGCACGTGACACCGCTGCTGCTTTCGAGACGTTTCCTGCCGCTGTTCTGCTGCCAGTTCTTCGCAGCGTTCAACGATAATTTCCTCAAGACGGCGCTGGTATTTCTCATCCTGTTCGGCAGGTCGTCCAATGCCGAGGCGCTGATCACAGCGGCAAGCGCGGTATTTATCGCGCCGTACTTTTTTCTGTCGGCACTCGGCGGCGAGCTGGCCGACCGCCATGACAAAGCGCGTGTCGCTCAGTGGATCAAATTTGCCGAGGTCTTCATCGCCGCCATCGCCGCCGTCGGCTACGCGCTCGGCTCTGTGGCGGTCGTTTTCGCCGCCTTGTTCGCTTTCGGCATTCTTGGCGCGCTATTCGGGCCGATCAAGTACGGCATCTTGCCGGACCATTTGCCACGCCAGCGGCTGCCGGCCGCCAACGCGCTGATTGAGGCAGCGACATTCATTGCCATCCTCACAGGCACGATTGCCGGCGGGCTGGCGTCGCGGGGCCACGACGCGGTCTTAGTCACACCGCTTCTGGTTGCTGTGGCGCTGGCCTGCTGGCTATCGGCGCTGTTTATTCCGCCGACCGCTGCGGCCGCGCCCGCCGTGAGGGTGCACGCCAACATCATCACCGCCACCGCCGCCATGATCCATCATCTGCGCGGCGATTCGCGGTTATGGTGGGCTGCGATGGTGACGAGCTGGTTCTGGCTTATGGGCATCGTCGTGCTCTCGCTGCTGCCGCCGCTGATCAAAGCGCGCATCGGCGGCGACGAGATGACCGTCACCGCCTACCTCGCCTTGTTCTCGGTGGCCGTGGGCATAGGCTCGTGGCTCGCGGCGCGAGTCGCGCGCGGGCGGATCGTGCTGACCACGACGCTCGCCGGCGCGCTGCTGATGGCCGCGTTTTCGCTCGACCTTGCTCTTGCCACGCTCGGCGCAATGCCGCCCGGCGCTGCCTTGCAAGGACCGGGCAACGTGTTCCACTCCGCCCTCGGTCTGCGCGTGGGCGTCGATTTTATCGGCCTTGCTATCGGCGGCGGCT
>Ga0209581_1001983_pt1 | contig 21389 bp, 14 predicted proteins | sample Coa_R2_FD_187160 | JGI IMG/M metagenome (GOLD analysis project Ga0209581, IMG submission 187160) | Surface soil microbial communities from Centralia Pennsylvania, which are recovering from an underground coalmine fire - Coalmine... | ecosystem: Environmental > Terrestrial > Soil > Unclassified ...
CGGTCCTGCTGGGTATCGTACATCGCCGCCACCAGGACGCTGGTCGGGGTGTTGCCCGAGGCGTTCGGCTGCACCACCGCGAACCCCTGGTCGGCATGCCCCTGGCCGGCGAGAAACCGCGCGTAGTCGAGGCGGATCCACGGGTCCTTCGGATCGGCGGCGATCGCCTCCTTGAACTTCGCCGCGGCGTCGTCGTACTTGCCGTTGGCCTCGGCCTCCTTGGCCTCCTTGCGCAGCGTCTCGGCGCGCGAGCCGCCGCCGGCCGAGCCCGCGAGCCTGGCGCGCAAGGCCGGGCTCAGCCGGTTGGTCAATGCCGTCGCCTCGGCGGTCTTGCCCTCGGCGTTGAGCACCGCGACGAGGCCGACGATGGCGTCGGCGTTGCCGGGCCGCGCCGCCAGCACGCGGCGATAGGCGCGCTCGGCCGCGTCGTTGTGCTTGAGGCGCGCCTCGATATTGGCGAGCACCATCTCGGCGCCCCACGCGTCGCTGCGCGACCGCGCCAGCAGCGGCGCGAGAATGCGCCGGGCGCCGTTGAGGTCGCCGCGCGCCTGCAGCGCCTTGGCCTGCTGCACCGTGGCCCAGAACGCGGCGCTGTCGTAGGCCGCGCCCCATTCCTTGCGCTGCTCGGGCGCGGCGCGGATCGCCCGGCCCAGCAGGTCGCGCGCCTCGGCAAAGCGCTCCTGGCGCAGCCGCACCAGGCCGAGCCCGGCGAGCGCCTGGGGATCGTTGGGGCTGGCTTTCAGCTCGCCCTGAAACTGGCGCTCGGCGGCGGCGACCTTGCCGTGCTTGAGGTCGAGATAGGCCTGCGATTCCGCCGCCGCCTCGGGGTTGGTGGCGCCGGCGCTCTGCTTGGCGATGTCGTCGGCGCGCGCCTTGACCTCCTGGTCCTGCGGAAACTGCGCCAGATAGGGCGTATAGGCGTCCCGCGGCATGCCCCAGATCAGCGCCTGCCGCCAGGCCTTGACCGCATCCGGACCGACCGTCGGGTCCTTGCTCAGGCCCACCAGGATGGCGATGCCGTCGGGCCGCGTGCTCTCGCGGTTGATCAGCACCTGGGCATAGGCGAGGCGCAGCGACTTGTCGTTCGGCGAGGCCCGCGAGAGCTGCTCGAGCCCCTGGCGCGCCTGGTCCCAGCCGCCCGGCGTGCCCGCCAGGGTCAGGTAGTATTCGGCGCCGAAGCTCGGCGGCGGCGGGCCCTTGAAGGTCTGCTGGTATTTGGCGATCGCCTCGGCGAGCTGGCCGCTTTGCGCCAGCCGCCGCGCCTCGCTCAATTCGTTGGAGCCGACCTTGCCGGTGCGGATCGCCGCCTCCAGCTCGGCCACGTGCGGGCTTGACGGCGCCGCCGCCTGGAGCCGGGCGAGAAAGCCGCGCGCCTCGGCGAGCTTGCCCTGCTGCACCTCCAGCATCCCCGACTGGTACAGCGCCTCGGGCTGTTTCGGGTTGAGGAACAGCAGCTTGGTCAACGCCTCCAGGGCCAGATCGGGGCGGTCCTTGAGACGCCAGTAGTTCGCCTTGTCGAGCAGGAGCTGCTCGGCATCGACCGCAGCGCGCGCATCGCCCGCCGCTGCCGCCGCCAGCAGCAGCATGCCGAGTGCGAAACGCCAGACCCACGACCTCATCGCCTCATCCTCGCCGGCGGCGCGTCCCGTCTCCGCCGGACCGGTCCGTCAACCGCGCGGCGCCGAACCCGCGCGCAGCCGCGACGCCGCCAGCCGGCTCAGCAGCCAGTAGGCGACCAGCGCGACGATCAGCACCCCGATCAGGGTGAACAGGATCAGCAGCAGCGGCGAATTGCCGAGCCACCAGCGCAGCTTGGTCACCGTCGGCAGCTCGCCGACGGTGTATTCGCTGCCGACCCGGAAGCTGGTCACCTTGCCGCCGGTCGCCACCATCAGGTCGCCCTGGATCAGCGCGTTGAGATCGCGGTTGCGGAAGGTGTTGACCACGGTCATCAGCTTGTCCGGGCTCGACCCGGTGATCAGCACCGCGCTGCGCCCCGAGCGCAGCGGCGATTCCATGCCGATCATCGCCGCCAGGTTGTTGCCCTGCGCGACCAGAAGCTGATCGACGCGCTGGCGCTCTTCCTCGGCGTTGGGATCGAGCATCGTGTAGATGCGGTCGATCGGCGAGGCGAGCGCCACGCGCAGCCGCCCGTCCTCGACGCGCAGCCGGCTGTTCTTGGCCCACTCCCTGATCAGCGGCTGATCGGCGATGTCGCCGAGCACCAGCAGGTCCTTGCCGGCGACCTGATCGACCTGGCTCGGCGGCACGATCGTCGAATGCACCACCGGGAAGCCGGTCGAATCGCCCATCATCCCCATCAGGGTCAGGAACGCCTGGACATCGGGCGGGGCGATCTTGCTCGGCATGACCACCGCGGTGTCGGCAAGGTCGGCCATGCGGGTGAACGGGTAGCCGGAATTGACGAAGAACGCCAGGTTCGGCAGCGAGGTGAAGCGCTCGGTATGCGACAGGTCGATCGTCGAATCCGGGTCGATCGATTCCTGTACGTTGGTCGGCAGCACGTCCTGGCACTCGCCGCGCTTGACCGGCCGCAGGTCATAGTAGAACTGGAGCTGGTTCTGTCCGAACACGTAGTAGGGTGGCACCCGCACCGTCTGCTCGTTCATCACGAAGTCGGGCGAGATGATGTCCTTGACCTGGCGCACCACGCCTTCCTGGCTCAGCGGCAGGCTGCGCAGGTAGGAATTGTTGATCGACACGTCGAGCCGCGACTGCTCGAAGGCGAGCCAGGTGCCGGCCGGATAGCGGTAGCGCACGTTGAGCGGCACCCCGGCATTGCCCCAGACGAAAATGTCGGGCGCGGTGCGGAAGTTGAGGGTCAGCAGGCCGGGGACGAGGCCGTTGCCTTGCAGGTCGGTCGGCGGCACCAGCTCGCCGAAGCGCACCGGCCGGTCGATCGGCACCCAGCGCGGCGCGTCGTACAGCTTGCGCGGCGGGATGTCCGGCTTGCCCACCACCTGGGTCTGGCCGGTCAGCGCCACCGAGCCGAGCGACAGGGTCTGCGCCGCGTCGCGCAATTCCTCGGGGTTGCGGCCCATGACCAGCAGCAGCTTGTTTTCGCTGTTGTTCGGATTGGTGATGACCGAGATGGTCGGCCCCTCGATCGCCGGCAGGGTCAGCCCTTTCGGCGCCTCCGCCGAGGTCGCGAAGACCACCGCGTTGCCGGCGGGGATCGTATCGAAGCTGGTCGGAAAGCTGGCGCCCTTGTAGGAGGCGAGCGCGCCGAACCACGACGCCACCGTTCCCGCCGCCTGCAGCATCGCCATCGACGGATTGGCCGGCAGCACGAAGGGCAAGGTCAGCGCCTTCATGTCCTTGGGGTCGTAGAACGGCGTCGGCAGCAGCGACAGATCGTTGGCCAGCGGCAGCTTTTCCAGCGTCAGGGTGATCGAGCTGGTGTTGCTCAGCACCAGCCACAGGCTCGAATGCAGCGGGTCTTCGCAGCCCAGCGTGTAATGGCCGATGAAGCGGAACAGGATGCGGTTGTCTTCCTGCACCAGCACCGGGTTGATCGGCAGCGTCGCGGTGGTGCCGGAATTGGTCTCCTTCGGCAGCGGCTCCGAGCCCAGCACCTCGCCGTTGAGCAGCACGCTGAGATGGCTCAGCTCCGGGATCAGCGCCGGCGAATAGGCGTAGGCCAGATCGACCTTGCCGCCGGTGACCACCTCGTCGCGGCGCACCGAGAACGGCAGGCTGCCCTCGCCCTGCACCCCGATGAGGCGGATCGGCGAATTGGCGCCGAGGTCGCGCAGGGTGAGGACTTCGGTGCGGGTCGAGCCGTGCGGCGTCGTGTTGGGACCCCCGGCCAGGGTGCCGGTGCCGACCGCCGGGCCGGGCAGGCCGGGCTGGCCCGGCGGGGTGACGCTCGCCGGCGCCTGGGTCCCGGGCACGATCTGCGCCGGGCCGGGCACCGGTACCTGCGAGCCTTGCGGCGGCGGCGCCGCGCCGCCGGTCAGCGGGCCGGCCGAGGTTTGCGGCACCCCCGCGGAGGGCGGGCCGCTGAGAAAGGCCGGCGGCCGCGCCGTCGGCGCCCCCTGCGCCCAGGCGCTGCCCGACAGCGCGAGCAGCGCCAGCCCCGCGCCCACCGCGGCCCACAGCGCGGAATTGACCCGCTCGCGCCGGTCCTGCCGCGCCGGCGCCGGTTCGCGCAGCGCCGTCGCCGGCGCCGGGGCGGCCGCGCCCGGGCGCAGCTGCCGCGGCACGAACAGCCCGGCGATGCTGCCGAGAATCTCGCGCATCGCGCGCAGCGGCCGGTCCACCGGATGGTCCTCCCAGTCGAGCCAGGCATCGGCGCGGCACAGCACGATGCGCACCAGGTCGCGCTGCTGGCGGATGGTCAATTCGTCGAAGGCGACGCGCAGCACCTCGCCGTCCCAGGCGACGATGCGGGCCGGCAGCACGGTGGTGCGCTCGCCGACCGGCAGCTCGATCTGGATGATCTCGCCCGGCCCCACCTCGCTCGGCCGCGGCGCCGCGAACATGCCGCCGGTGGTCGACAGGTTGCGCGACTGGGTCACGATGGTGTGGCCGCTCGGCAGGTAGATGACCCCGGGAACGACCAGGCCGAGCCGCACCGAGGCGCGCAACTGCCGGGTCTCGCGGCCGGCCGCGATCGCCGCGCCGATGGTCAGCAGGTTGAAGGTCGCCCAGAGGACGTTGAGCACCAGCACCTCGGTGTCCTCGAACCCGGTCAGCGCCCAGCGCGTCACCCCGATGACGAGGGCGGAGAACAGCGCGAAGGCGATCAGCAGGTGCGGCCGCACGATCTTGTAGTCGAAGTAGTCGCGCGGCAGCAGCCCGCCCTTTTCGGTGACGTTGAAGCGGCCGCGTTTCGGGTTGATCAGGGTTATGAGCGTCGGCTTGAGGATGTAGAGGGCGAGGACGCTCTCGTAGATTTCGCCCCAGAACGAATGACGGTAGCGCGATTGCAGGCGCGAGTTGGTGATCGTCGAATGGATCAGGTGCGGTGCGGCGTAGACGACGACCATCAGGCCGCTCGCGGCGATGATGTTGAGCCGGAACAACAGGTAGGCGAGCGGCGCGGTCAGGAACACGAAGCGCGGCAGGCCGAAGAAGAAGTGCAGCATCGCGTTGAGGTAGCAGATGCGCTGCCCGGCGCTGAGCCCGCGCCCGCCGATCGGGTTGTCGACGCGGAAGATCTGGGTCATGCCGCGGGCCCAGCGCATGCGCTGGCCGACATGGATCGCCAGCCGCTCGGTCGCCAGCCCGGCGGCGAGCGGCAGGCGCAGATAGGCCGAGTTCCACCCGGCGCGGTGCAGGCGCAGCGCGGTATGCGCGTCCTCGGTGACGGTCTGCACGGCGAAGCCGCCGACCGACTCGATCGCGCTGCGCCGCATCACCGCGCACGAGCCGCAGAAGAACGCGGCATTCCACAGGTCGTTGCCGTCCTGGATCAGGCCGTAGAAGAGCTGCCCCTCGTTCGGCACCGTGGTGCCGCCGCGCAGGTTCCGCTCGAACGGGTCGGGCGAATAGAAATGATGCGGCGTCTGCACCAGGGCGAGACGCTCGTCGCGCAGGAACCAGCCGACCGTCAGCTGCAGGAAGGCCCGGGTCGGCACGTGGTCGCTGTCGAACAGCGCCAGCAGCTCGCCGTCGGTCTGCCTGAGCGCGTTGTTGAGGTTCCCTGCCTTGGCGTGCAGGTTGTTGTCGCGGGTGATGTAGCCGACCCCGACCGCCTCGGCGAAGTCGCGGAACTCATCGCGCCGGCCGTCGTCGAGAATATAGATGCGCAGCTTGTCGGGCGGGTAATCGACCGATAGCGCGCCGTACACCGTGGTCTCGACCACCGAAAGCGGCTCGTTGTAGGTCGGGATCAGCAGATCGACCGTCGGCCATCGGTCGACGTCGTCGGGCAGCGCCACCGGCGGCCGGTTCAGCGGCCAGGCGGTCTGGATGTAGCCGAGCACCAGCACCAGCCAGGCATAGAGCTCGGCCAGGATCAGCCCGATGCCGAGCGCCGCTTCGAGCACCGAGGCGAACTGCATCGTATCGGTCAGGCGCCACCAGATGTAGCGGGTCGAGACGACGATCGACAGGGTGATCATCACCAGGGTGACGCCGCGCGACGGGTGCCCCTTGATGATCAGCATGCCGATGATCGTCAGCAGCGCGAACAGCGCCTGCGACACGAGGTCGAGCGGGGTGATGACGACGATGCCGAGCAGGAACGCGCCCGCCGCCACCAGGGCCGCCAGAACCAGGTTCTGCCCGGCGAAATCCGAGCCGGCAATCTGCCTCAAATTGCGGAGCATGCCCCCAAAATCCCCTGCCGCCCCTAGGCCGGCGCAAACATGTCGTGAACCCGGTTGGCGACCGCGGCGATGTCGTGGGCGGCGACGCTTTCCGGCGCGTAGTCGAGCACGGTGAGCTGGCAGGCCGCCGCCTCGGCGACCGCTTCGTCGTGGTGGACGGTGCCATAAAGGCTGTCGCCCAGCACCTCCTGGGCCAGCGTCTTTACGTCGCGGCACAGCCGCCGGCGCGGCTCCATCTGGTTGAGCACATAGCCGGTCGCCGCGCTGTTGCGCCCCGGGCCGCCGAAATCGCCGCGCTGCAGCCGCGGCAGCAGCGCCAGGCTCATCGCGTCGGCGAGCAGCACCGCGAGGTGCAGGTCGGCAAGCCCGTCCAGCGCGGCGTCGTAGACCGACGGGCCGGGCGGCATGTCCACGACGATGATCAGGTCGCGATAGGCGAAGAACGGATCGAGCTGGCGCCGCAGCCAGCCCGGATTGTCGCCGATATGGGCGGCGAGCCGGGCGCAATCCTCGGCCGCGGCGCCGCCGAACGGGATCAGGAACACGCCCGACGGCGCCTCGATCACCAGCTCGGTCCAGTCGCGCCCGTCGCTGAAATCGTCGGCGATGCCGGGCACCTCGTCGCTCGGCAGTTCGTAGTGCAGGCGCAGCGCGTTCTGGCGGTCGAGATCGAGCGCCAGCACACGCCAGCCGATGCGGTGCAGCCCGACCGCGAGCGTCGCCGCCAGCGTCGTCTTGCCCACCCCGCCCTTCGGCGACGCCACACAGACCACCGGCATCTCAGCGCAGCCGGCGGAAGATCGGGCCGAGCCCGGAGCGGCCGGCGACGCGGCCGCGCGCGTCGCGCTGCGGCCGGTCGGCGCGCGCCAGGCGGGAAAAGATCGCGTCGAGCGAGCGCGGACGCGCGTCCGCCGCCTCGGCCGGCGGCCGGGGCGCCGGCGGCGCGGCACCGGGCGGCGCCGTCTCGGGCGGCGGTGCGCGGTCCGGCACCAGGGTCAGGAACGGCCGCGCCGGAGACTCCGCCGGCGCGTCGGCCGCCGCGTCCGTCGGCGCCTCGTCGCGGGCCGGCGGCCGGGCCGGGCGCGGCGGCGCCGCGCCGGCGGGCGGCTCGGGCGCGCCGACCGCCTTGCGCAGGACCGGCCAGTTGGCCAGCGCCTCGGCGAGGTCGCGCTGGCCGGCAAACTCGCGGTACTGGAACTCCGGCGCCTTCAGCCAGGCGATCAGGCGACCGACGTCGTCGTCGCGGTCCATCACGACCTGTTACGTACGGTTGTGCATGCCGAGCGCGTCGAATGGTCGTGCCCCGCCCGCGCTGCCGGCTGTCGCGGCGCCCCGGTAGTTCCCCCTCGGTGGTCGGCCATCGGTGTCCGCTCGCGGTTCTCGGAGAGCCCCAACTGCCTCGCGCCGCCAACCTGCCGGCATGCCCGCGCAAGCCTATAGCAAGCGGGGGTTGCCCCCGCAATAGCCGTCGCTGCGGCTGCCGCAAGGCGCGCGCTGCGCTCCCGCCGATACCCGGCATACTGCCTTGGCAACCGTTAACGAGCGCTTACTCGTTCGAATGAATCTAAAATTGCGCGCGCGGCGGCGTCGATAATCGCCTCGGCGTCGAGGCGGTAGTAGCGGTAGAGGTCGGGGATGTCGCCCGACTGGCCGAAGCTGTCCACCCCGAGCGGCACGATGCGGTTGCCGGCGACGCTGCCGAGCCACGACAGGGTCGCCGGATGGCTGTCGCAGACGGTGACCAGCCCGGCGCCGGGGCGCAGCCGCGCCAGCAGCCGCGCGGCGGTGCCGGATTCGCCGCGGGCGAGCGTGGCGCGCCAGTCGCGATGCAGCCGGTCGGGCGAGGTGATCGCCAGCAGCCCGGCGCCGGGGACGTCTTCGACAATCGCGGCGTGGGCGGCCAGCGCCTCGGGCGCCACCGCGCCGCTATAGGCGATCGCCAGCTCGGCGCCGGGCGCCGGCTCCTTGAGCCAGTAGCCGCCGGCGACGATCGCCTCGGCGAGCGGCGCCGCGGTGTCGCGCTCGGGCTGGTCGATCGGCCGGGTCGACAGGCGGAAATAGACCGACTGGCCGTCCTCGCGCTGGATCTCGGCCAGCGCCCAGCGCAGCAGCACCGCCAGCTCGTCGGCAAAGGCCGGCTCGTAGGCGGCCAGGCCCGGCTGGGCGAGGCCGATCAGCGGCTCGGCGATCGACTGGTGCGCGCCGCCCTCGGGAGCCAGCGTCACCCCCGACGGCGTCGCCACCAGGATAAAGCGGGCGTCCTGGTAGAGCGCATAGTTGAGCGCGTCGAGCCCGCGCTTGATGAACGGGTCGTAGAGCGTGCCGATCGGCAGCAGCCGCGCGCCGAACAGCGGGCCCGACAGGCCGAGCGCGGCGAGCAGCAGAAACAGGTTCTGCTCGGCGATGCCGAGTTCGATGTGCTGCCCCTGCGGCGCCATCGCCCAGCGCTGCGCCGAGACCACCTTCTCCTCGCGGAAGGTGTCGGCGCGCTCGGCCCGGTCGAAAATGCCGCGCCGGTTGACCCAGGCGCCGAGATTGGTCGAGACGGTGACGTCGGGCGAGGTGGTGACGATGCGCTCGGCCAGCTCGCCGCCGGCCGCGGCAAGGGCGCCGAGCAGGCGGCCGAACGCTTCCTGGGTGGATTGCCGCCGGCCGCGCGGCGGCGGCAGTTCGGCGGGAACCGGCACCGCCGCGGCGGCGTGGCTGCGCGCTTCGCCGCCGGCAAGCGGGGTTGCGGCGAGAAATTCGGCGAGCCGCTCGGGCGGCAGGTCGAGCCCGGCGAACCGGTCCCACTCCGCCCCTTCCGGCACCGCCATGCTGGCCTGAAACGCCGCCATCTGCTCGCGGTTCATCAGCCCGGCATGGTTGTCCTTGTGGCCGGCGAAGGGCAGGCCGTAGCCCTTGATCGTATAGGCGATGAAGCAGGTCGGGATGTCGTCGGTGACGCCGTGCAGCGCGTCGAGCACCGCGCCCATGTCGTGGCCGCCGAGATTGGTCATCAGCCGCGCCAGCGCGGCGTCGTCGTGCTCGGCGAGGATGGCGCGGATGCCGGGATAGCGGTTGAGGTCGCGGCTGAGATGCTCGCGCCAGCCCGCGCCGCCCTTGTAGACCAGCGCGGAATAGAGCGAATTCGGGCACGCGTCGATCCACTGGCGCAGGTGCTCGCCGTCGGGCCGGGCGAAGGCGGCCTGCAGCAGCCGCCCGTACTTGATCGTGACGACGCGCCAGCCGACCAGCTTGAACAGTTCGTCGATGCGGCCGAACAGCCGGTCGGAGACCACCGCGTCGAGGCTCTGGCGGTTGTAGTCGATGATCCACCACAGGTTGCGGACATCGTGCTTCCAGCCTTCGAGCAGCGCCTCGAAGATGTTGCCTTCGTCGAGCTCGGCGTCGCCGGCGAGCGCGATCATCCGCCCCGGCGGCGCCTCGCCCGGCACCAGCCGCTTGAGCCGCACATAGTCCTGTACCAGCGCGGCGAACAGGGTGACGCCGACCCCGAGGCCGACCGAGCCGGTCGAGAAATCGACGCGGCTGCCGTCCTTGCTGCGCGACGGATAGGCCTGGGCGCCGCCGAAGGCGCGGAAGCGTTCGAGCTTGTCGCGGCTCTGGTGGCCGAGCAGGTATTGCAGCGCGTGGAACACCGGGGCGGCGTGCGGCTTGACCGCGACGCGGTCCTGCGGCCGCATCACGTCGAGGTAGAGCGCGGTCATCAGCGTCACCACCGAGGCGCTCGACGCCTGGTGGCCGCCGACCTTGAGCCCGTCGCGGCTCGGGCGCAGGTGGTTGGCGTTGTGGATCATCCACGTCGACAGCCACAGCACCTTCTTCTCGATCGCCTCGAGACAGGCGAGCTTGTCGGTGCTGTCGGCCTCGGCCGCGAGGCTCAACCCGCCGGGCAATGCCCGCAGCATAGCAATGCGCTCCTTTGACACAGGGCCCGCAATGCTTAAATACACTGCTCGGTCGTCGCGGGCGAGTGGAGCGCGGAGTCGATGGCGGAACAGCTCTTTGGGAGTAGCGAGCGGCATATCGTCGTGACCGAGGCGGCGGCCCGGCGCATCGCCGCGCTGAAAGTCCAGGAACAGGCGCACGACGCCTTCCTGCGCATCGCCGTGTCGGGCGGCGGCTGTTCCGGCTTCCAGTACGGCATCAGCTTCGACGACCGGAAAAACCCGGACGATTTCGTCTTCGAGCGCGACGGCGTCGCGGTCATTGTCGACGACACCTCGCTCGACCTGCTGAACGGCGCCGAGGTCGATTTCGTCGAGGACCTGATGGGCGCCTCGTTCCAGATCCGCAACCCCAACGCGGCCTCGTCGTGCGGCTGCGGCAACTCGTTCTCGATCGCCTGAGCCGGTGAAGATCGCGAGCTGGAACGTCAACTCGGTCAAGGTGCGGCTGCCGCACCTGCTGGACTTTCTGAAAAGCGCCCAGCCCGACGTGCTGTGCCTGCAGGAGATCAAATGCCTGGAGGCGGATTTCCCGCGGCTCGAGGTCGCCGCGCTCGGCTACCATGTCGAGGCGATCGGCCAGCGCGCCTATAACGGCGTCGCGCTGGTCTCGAAGGAGCCGGCGCGCGATGTCGTCCGCGGCCTCGACGGCGACGACGGCGACGACCACGCGCGCTACATCGAGGGCAGCTTCGGTCCGGCGGGCGCCGAGGTCCGCGTCGCCTCGATCTACCTGCCCAACGGCAACCCGGTCGATACCGACAAGTTCGCCTACAAGCTCGCCTGGATGGACCGGCTGCACCGCCGCGCCCGCGAGCTGCTGCGGCGGGAGAGCGCCTTTGTCCTGGCCGGCGACTACAATGTCTGCCCGACCGACGACGACGTCTACGACCCGGTCGCCTTCCGCAACGATGCGCTGTGCCGGATCGAATCGCGCTCCCGCTTCCGCGCCCTCGCCTATCTCGGGCTGACCGACGCCTACCGCGCCTTTCACCGCGAGCCGCACCGCTACACCTATTGGGACTACCAGCAGGGCCGCTGGAGCCGCGACGAGGGGCTGCGGATCGACCACCTCCTGGTGTCGCCGCACGCCGCCGACCGCCTCGCCGGCTGCGCCATCGACAAGGCCCCGCGCGGCAAGGAGCGAGCCTCCGACCACACCCCGATCTGGTGCGAGCTTGCCGCCTAGCTTCCCCGACGCACCGGCGCGCGCGCCGCTCGGCGGACGGCGGTCCCGCTCGCAACGCCGCTCGGCGGCGGCCTGGTCCGCCGATACGGGTCAACGACGGTTTTGCCCTCGCGCCCCAGGGCGGGCGCGGCAGCACGGGGAGAGTTCGCGATGAAATCGATGCGGATTTTGGGTGCCGCGGCGATCGTTTTGGCAGCCGGCCTGTCGGCCTGCACCAATCCGTACGACCCCGGTCAGCGCGCGGTCGGCGGCGGCCTCCTCGGCGCCGGCGCCGGCGCGGCGATTGGCGCGGCGGCCGGCGGCGGCCGCGGCGCGGCGACCGGCGCCCTGATCGGCGGAGCGGTCGGCGCGGTCACCGGAGCGGCGACGACCCCGCCGCCGCCCCCGCCGGCGGGCTACTACCCGCCGGCGCCCGGCTATTATCCGTCGGCCCCCGGCTATTATCGCGGGAGCTGCTGGGATCCCTACTACCGGCGCTACTATCCTTGCTGAGCGGCGGCCGTCGCAGCCGTGACCCGCATGGTGCCGGCCGCGCGACGGCGGTCGCGTTGAGCCGTGCCGCCCCCGTCGGGACCGGCCTTGCCCGCCTGCGGCGCCGGCCGGCATGCCGGTGCGCTCGCGCCGCCGTTCGCAGCCGCCGAGCATTCCCGGACGGGTCGGGTCGCGCGCCGGGCTCTCCGACCCGGGGGCCGGCCGGTAAGCCGGTCGCGCCGCTGCGCGCGGGTCAGGTTTGCAGCGGCCGGGTCCGCATCAGGCAGACCAGCGGCACCGCGACCGCCGCCGTCAGGGCGAGGAGATAGAAGGCGTTGATGTAGCCGATCATCGACGCCTGCCGCTCGATCTCGTTGGTCAGCCGCAGCAGGCCGCTCGTCGTGTCGATATTCCAGGCAGCCGGCGCCCCCGGTCCCCGCAGCGCCGCGTTGAACGGGTTGATGAGTTCGATCAGGCGCGAGTAGTTGGCGGCGGTCGAGCGCACCAGCAGAACGATCGACAGCGAGATATACAGGCTGGAGCCGAAATTCCGCACCAGGGTGAAGACGCTGGACGCTTCCGTGACCTGTCTGACCGGCAGGGTCGCGAAGGCCAGCACGGTCATCGGCGTGAACGCCAGGCCGAAGCCGAATCCTTGCAGCGCATTGGTCCAGAACACGTCGAGGCTCGTCAGGTCGAGGCTCCATTGCGCCATCGACCAGGCGGCGAAGGATTGCGCGCCGAGGCCGAGCGCCACGATGAGCCGGGGAAACCGCCGGCTCACCGGCACCACGACGAGAAAGGCGCACCAGTTGCCGACGCCGCGGGCCGCCAGCAGCGCGCCGATCGCGCTGTCGGGGTAGCCGCGCAGGTCGTGCAGCAGGGTCGGGAACAGCACGAGGCTGGTAAACGCCAGCATTCCCATGAAAAACGCGATCACCAGGCCGATCGCAAAGTTGCGGTTGAGCAGCAGCCGCGGATCGAGAAACGGCGCCGGCGAGGTCAGGCTGTGCGCCGCGAACACCCACAGGGCGCAGCCGGCGATCGCCGCGTAGGCGACGATCTCGCGCGAGTCGAACCAGTCGAGCCGCTGCCCGCGGTCGATCATCAGCTGCAGCCCGGCCATCGCCGTCGACAAGGCGAGAAACCCGATCCAGTCGAACCGCGAATAGGTGCGCGCGGTGTTGCCCGCCAGCGAGAACCAGATGAACGCCATCGCCAGCAGGCCCGGCGGCACGATCATGAAAAACACCGCGCGCCAGCTGTAGGTCTCGGCGATCATGCTGCCGAGCACCGGACCGACCACCGGGCCGACGACGCTGCCGAAGCCCCAGATCACCATCACCGTGGCATGCAGCTCGCGCGGGAAGGTCGCCAGCACGATCGCCTGGCCCATCGGCATGATCATCGCGCCGCACAGGCCCTGGCCGACGCGGAACAGCACCAGGGTTCCAAGATTGTCGGCGAAGCCGCACAACAGCGAGAAAAGGGTGAACCCGCCGACCCCGCCGAACATGACGCCGCGCCAGCCGAGCCGGCCCGCCAGCCAGCCGGTGGTCGGCGTCGCGATCGCGGTGGCGACGAGGTTGAGCGTGACGACCCAGGCGATCTCGTCGTGGGTGGCCGACAGCGCGCCGCGAATTTGCGGCAGGACCACGTTGGCGAGGGTGATCGTCATGCCGAAAAGCAGGCTCGACAACTGCACGGCCAGCAGGATCAGCCACTGCCGCGCGGTGATGTTGCTGAGGCCCACTTGCTGCGACGTCCCGCCCGTTTTGGCGGCAGAGTGCGGGGTCCGCCGCTGCGCGCGCAAGTGCAATGCAAGCCGGGCCGCAATGCAGACCGCTCACGCCGGAAAAAGCCCCGACGCCGCAGCTCCGATCCGCTTCCGGCTGCCGCCGTCTGCCGCGCAACGCCGATCGGGGCCGCAAAAACAGGCTTTCGGGGAAGGCTAAATCCGCGCCGGTTGTCGCCGTCCTGACCGGGGCATTGCGCCGGCCGGGCTGGCGGCGCAGTAACGCCCCGCCGCGGCGGCCGGCGCAGGTTCAGTGAAACTGCTCTACCGGGGGGCGTTCGCGGTCGCCGTCGCCGCAGATTTGCGCGGCGCGCGGGTCGTCGAAGCAGATCGCGCTGTAGCCGCTTTCGGGATCGACGCGCACCACCGTGCCGACAAACGGCATCGTCTCGCGCGAGCCGCTCAGCGCGTAGGTGCCGCGCACCCGCAGGCCGATATCCTCGGCAATGCCGTCAAGCAGCATGCCGCCCATCGACCAGTTGATCGACTGAAACCGCCACTCGCCGATCGCCACTTCGAGCACCGGTATCAAGTAGCGGCGGTCCTGCCGGGCGTCGGCAAAGCCCGATTTTCTTTTCGCAGATGGCATGGCGGCGATGATTGCGGGGCGCCGGCGGCAATGCCAGTAAATTTATGCTTAATTGCCCGCGAGTCTGGCGAGGCTCGGGCGGGCCTCGGCCGACTGCGCCAGCGGCACCATGGTCAGTACCGGCTCGCCGGGCGCCGCCTCGGCAAAATCGCCGATCAGCTCGAGCCCGGCGCCGCGCGCCGCGGCCAGCGCGATGGCGCCGCGCGGAGGCTCGGCGCCGCCGCCCAGCACCAGCTCGCGGATGCCGTACTCCTGGCCGCCGAGTTCGAGGCGGCCGCGCGCGCCCGGCTGGCGCGACAGCCCGGCGCAGGTCGGCGCCGCCAGCGCCGCCGCCGAGAACGTCGTCTCGAAATCGAAATGGCGGGCGATCGAGGCGGCAAAGCTTGCCTCGGCGATGCGCAGCACGATCGGCATGCTCGGGTTGCGCACCCGCGCGCCGAGCGCGATCTCGAGGTTGAGGGTATCGACATTGGTCAGCGCGATCAGGCTGTGCGCCGCCGCCAGGTTGCACAGGTTGAGCGTATCGTCGCGGCTGGCGTCGCCGGTCAACAGGTCGAAGCCCTGGTCGCGCGCGCGCTCGATCATCGCGCTGTCGGGGTGGCGCTCGATGACGACCAGCGGCCGGCCGAACCCGAGCAGCAGGTCGATGACCCCCGAGCCGATGCTGCCGGCGCCGCAGACGACGATGTGGCCGCGCCGGTGGATCGGCCGCAGCCCCTGCATCCGCACCCAGCGCGCCTGGGTCAGCAGCGAGGCGGCGAAGGCGATGAAGATGCCGGTCAGCAGCACCCCGGACAGCATCAGCCCCATCGCGGTCAGGACGTCGCCGGCATTGGCATGGTTGGGGGTGATGTCGCCGTATCCGGTCGTCGTCATCGTCGCCAGCACGAAATAGGCGGCGGTCAGCCAGTCGCTGCCGAGGCTGCTGCGGAAATGCCAGGTGCCCAGCCCGAACAGCGCGATGCCGGCGAGGCCGAACACGGCGAAGATCGGGTCGATGCGGCGCCACGTCCCGCGCGGCAGCATCGGCCGCGCCCGCCAGCCGCCGCGCGCCGGCGCGGGGCGCCGCGGCTGCGCCGCGACGAGATTGGCGACGGTGCCGAAGAGCACCAGCCGCGCCCCGGCGGGGATGCGCTCGTCGCGGGGGAGCGCGGTCCGGCCGTCGAGCGCGACGACGCGCAGCCCGGTCGCCGCCTCGGCCTCGGCGATGCTGAGCCCGGCGAGGCCGGCCGCCTCGGCGATGCGCGCGGCAAACCCGGTCAGCGGCCCGTCCGGCTCGGGGAACTGCAGCCCGTGAAAGCAGCTCGGATCGAGCGCGGCGGCGGCATAGGTCGCCGCCGACTGCCAGGCCAGCGACACCACCGAGCAGTCCGGCAGGTTCTGCTCGATCTTGCGCGCCAGCGTGCGGTTGAACTGGCGCAGGACGATGCGGATCTTCGGGTTGGCGTCGCGCGCCCGCAGCGCGGTGCGCAGGTTGAGCTGGTCGTCGGGCGACAGGGCGAGGATCGTCGCCGCCTCGCCCACCCCGGCGCGCTCCAGCGCTTCCAGGCTTTCCGGCCGGCCGGCGACAAAGCGGGCGCCGATCGCCGCGACGCTGCGCGCGACCTCGGCATCCTCGCGCCACAGCACGGTGACGCGATGGCCCTGCATCTGGCTGATCTCGCGCGCCGTCGCAAAGGCCAGCGCATCGCCGCCGACGACGATCATCGCCGGCGCGTCGCGGCGGGGGGCGCTGTCGTTCATTCCGGGTCGGGCGGGTAGCGGTGCTCGCGCCCCGCCGGGTCGGTGACGCGCCAGCCGCCGTCGGCCGGGCGCGCCGCGCTCGCCGCGACCGGCACCTTGCCCCAGCCGCCGGGAATGTCGAGCACATAGGCCGGCTGGCACAGGCCCGAGACGCGGCCGCGCAATGCCGCGACCAGCTCGCGCCCGCGCCCGAGATCGAGGCGGAAGTGCGCGGTGCCGGGGGCGAGATCGGGGTGGTGCAGGTAGTACGGCTTGACCCGCATCGCCACCAGCCCGCGGAACAGCGCTTCGAGCACCGCCGCGTCGTCGTTGACGCCGCGCAGCAGCACGCTTTGCGACAGGAGCGGGATGCCGGCGCGGACGAGGCGGCCGACCGCTTCCTTCATCGCCGGGGTCAACTCGCGCGGATGGTTGGCGTGGACGACGACGTAGACCGCCTTGTCGGCGGCAAGCGCGGCGACCAGCGCCGGGCCGACGCGGCGCGGATCGACCACCGGCACGCGGCTGTGAAAGCGGATCACCGCGACATGCGGGATGCGCTCCAGCGCCGCGACGATGCCGCGCAGCCGCCGCGGGCTCAACAGCAGCGGGTCGCCGCCGGTGACGACGACCTCCCAGATCTGCGGCCGGGCGCGGATGTAATCGAAGGCGCGGGCCAGCGCCGCGGCGCCCAGCACCCCGCCGGCGGCGCCGACCTGCTCGCGGCGGAAGCAGAAGCGGCAATAGACCGGGCAGACCAGGGTGGGCTTCAGCAGCACCCGGTCGGGATAGCGGTGGACGATGCCGGGCAAGGGCGACCAGCGCGCATCGCCGATCGGATCGGCGCGGTCGCCCGGCGCCGCCGCCAGCTCCGCCGCCGACGGCACGAACTGCGCCGCGATCGGGTCGGCCGGATCGGCCGGATCGACGAGCGCCGCCACCTCTTCGGTCAGCGCCACCGCATAGCGCTCGGCGACCCGCCGCACCTCGCCGAGCCGTTCCGGCGCGACCAGCCCGCGCGCTACCAGATCGTCGGCGAGGAGGGTCACGCCTCTACCTCATGTTGATGCAATTGCCGGTGACCATACTAAAGACGGGTCGCGACAACCAGCCCGCATGACGGTCTTCGGGCAGCGTCGGCAGGACACTTGTCATTGTCTATACAAATATATAGACTTTCAGGGATGATAATAGCGGGGTTCGACTGGGACGACGGCAACCTTTCGAAGTGCCGGCAGCATGGCGTTTCCGCCGAGGAGATCGAATCGCTCTTCGAATCGTCCGTCCTCATCGTGCCCGACGAGGCCCACTCGCAAAGCGAGGAACGCCTTCGAGCGATCGGAAAGACGGCACGCGGACGGTCGGTGTTCCTGGTCTTCACACTACGGACGCGCGATGGAAAAACGCTGATTCGCCCGATCAGCGCCCGCTACATGCACAAAAAGGAGATTGCCAGCTATGAAAAAGAAAATCCCGACCTTTAAATCCGATGCCGAAGCAGAGCATTTTGTCGCGACCGCAGACCTGACTGAATATGATCTTTCGGGTCTGAGGCCGACGCGGTTCGAATTTGAGCCGAAGACGGCCCAGCTCAACATGCGGCTGCCGCAATCCCTGCTCGACGCGGTCAAGCGCCGCTCGTCCGCGCGCGGCATACCGTACACGAGGTTCATTCGCGAAGCGGTCGAAATGGCGCTGTCCCGCAGCGACGGCCCGGCGAGCGAAAGCCGCCGCTACACCGCCTCCAGGCGGCGGTAGGCGGCGCTGAGGCGGTCGCGGTCGCGGCGCAGGTCGGCTTCGCGCTCGCGCTGTTCCTCGACCACTTCGGGCGGCGCCTTGGCGAGAAAGCCGGGATTGGCGAGCTTGGCGGCGAACCGGGCGAGGTCGCCGTCGATGCGACCGATCTCGCGGGCGAGCCGCGCCTTCTCGCGCGCCAGGTCGACGACGTCGCCGAGCGCCAGGACGAAGGTCGCGCCCTCGACCACCACCTGGATGCCGCCGGCGGCCGCCGTGCCCTCGCGCGGTTCGACCCGCGCCAGCCGCCGGAAATGTTCGCGGTGGCGGTCGAGCCGCGCCGCCGCGGCGGCCTCGGCGTCGCCGAGCAGCAGCGGCACCCGCGCCGCCGCCGGCACGTTCATCTCCGAGCGCACGCCGCGGATCGCCGAGATCGCCGCGACCACCCACTCCATTTCGGCCATCGCCGCCGCGTCGCCCGGCGGCGGCGCCGGCCACGGCGACACCATCACCAGCGGCGCCGCCGGGCCGGCAAGCTGGCGCCACACCGCCTCGGTGATGAACGGCATGATCGGATGCAGCAGGTGGACGATCTGCCCCAGCACAAAGGCGGTCGCCGCCCGCGTCTCGGCCTGCGCCGCCGCCTCGCCCTCCTGCAGGATCGGCTTGGTGAATTCGAGGTACCAGTCGCAGAAGGTGCCCCAGACGAACTGGTAGAGCGCGCCCGCCGCCTCGTCGAAGCGGTAGGCGTCGAGCGCCGCGCCCACCGCCGCGGCGCAGCCGCCGACGGCGCCGGCGATCCAGCGGTTCTCGGTCAGCCGGCAGGCGGCGGGGTCGAACCCCGCATCCGGCACGCAGCCGTTCATCTCGGCATAGCGCGCCGCGTTCCACAGCTTGGTGGCGAAGTTCCTGTAGCCCTCGACCCGGCTCTCGGCGAGCTTGATGTCGCGCCCCGGCGCCGCCAGCGCCGCCAGGGTGAAGCGCAGCGCATCGCAGCCGTAGCGGTCGATCAGGTCGAGCGGGTCGATGATGTTGCCGCGCGACTTCGACATTTTCTGGCCGCGCTCGTCGCGCACCAGGGCGTGGATGTAGACGGTGCGGAACGGCACCTCGCCCATGAACCGGAGCCCCATCATCATCATCCGCGCGACCCAGAAGAAGATGATGTCGAACCCGGTGACCAGCACGTCGCCCGGATAGTAGCGCGCCAGCTCCGCCGTCCGGTCGGGCCAGCCCAGCGTCGTGAACGGCCACAGCCCGGAGGAGAACCAGGTGTCGAGCACGTCCTCGTCCTGCTTCAGCGCGACGCCGGCGCCGGCCGCCTGCTGCGCCTCCGCCTCGCTCTCCGCGACATAGACGTTGCCGGCCGCGTCGTACCAGGCGGGTATCCGGTGCCCCCACCACAATTGCCGCGAGATGCACCACGGCTGGATGTTGCGCATCCACTCGAAAAAGGTGTTTTCCCAGTGCTGCGGGACAAAGCGGGTGCGCCCCGCCTCGACCGCGGCGATCGCCGGCTTCGCCAGCTCGGCGGCGTTGCAGTACCACTGGTCGGTCAGCCACGGCTCGATGACCACGCCCGAGCGGTCGTGGTGCGGCACCATCAGCGTGTGGTCCTCGACCTTTTCGATCAGCCCCGCCGCTTCGAGATCGGCGACGACCCGCGCGCGCGCGGCAAAGCGGTCGAGCCCGCGATAGGGCGCGGGCGCGTTGTCGTTGATCCGCGCATCGCGGTCGAAAATGTTGATCATCGCCAGGCCGTGCCGGCGGCCGACCTCGAAATCGTTGAAATCGTGCGCCGGGGTGATCTTGACCGCGCCGCTGCCCTTTTCCGGATCGGCATACGCGTCGGCGACGATCGGGATCAGGCGGCCGACCAGCGGCAGCCGCACCTGGCGGCCGACCAGCCCGGCAAAGCGGGCGTCTTCGGGATGCACCGCGACCCCGGTGTCGCCGAGCATCGTCTCCGGCCGCGTCGTCGCCACCACCAGATAGCGGCCCGCCTCGCCCTCGACCGGGTAGCGGATGTGCCACAGCTTGCCGCGGGTCTCGCGGTTCTCGACCTCGAGGTCGGAGATCACCGTGTGCATCTCCGGGTCCCAGTTGACCAGCCGCTTGTCGCGGTAAATCAGGCCGGCGCGGTAGAGCTCGACAAACACGCGGCGCACCGCGGCGGCGGGGCCCGGGTCCAAGGTGAAGCGCAGGCGCCGCCAGTCCGGCGAGGCGCCGAGCCGGCGCAGCTGGTTGACGATGGTGCCGCCCGACTGCTCGCGCCACTGCCACACGCGCTCGATGAAGGCGTCGCGGCCGAGCGCGTGCTTGTCGATCCCGGCCTCGGCGAGCTGGTTGGTGACGACGATTTCGGTGGCGATGCCGGCATGGTCGGTGCCGGGCTGCCACAGCGCGTCGCGCCCCTTCATGCGCTGGTAGCGGATCAGGATGTCCTGCAGCGTGAAGGTCAGCGCGTGCCCCATGTGCAGGCTGCCGGTCACGTTCGGCGGCGGCATGACGATTGTGTAGGGGGGCTTGCCGCTGTGCGGGTCGCAGGCGAAGCCGCCCGATGCCTCCCACGCCGCGTATTGGCGCGGTTCGACGTCGTCGGGGCGATAGGTCTTGTCCAGCATGCGCGTCATCCGCCGTTCCGGGACCGGCCCGGGCCGGCGCCTATTCCTTCAGCCCGCCGCCGAAGCCGGCCCACTTGTCCTTGACCGCCTTGTAGTGCTTGTCCATGTCGTAAAGCTGGACCGGCAGGTGAAGCTCCGGCGCGATCAGCCGGCCGGTCGCGGCGGCAAGGTTGAACTCGGCCACGGCGGCGTCGTGCTCGGCGCCGACGAGCTGCGACTGGGTGGTGAACAGCTGCTGCTCGGAGATCAGCACGTCGAGCACCGTGCGCGAGCCGACCAGCGCCTCCTGCTGGGTGCCCTGCAGGGCGATCTGCGCCGCCCGCACCGCGGTGGTGAACGAGGCGATCGCGGCGCGCGCCGATTTCAGCGTCTCCCAGTTCTGCGTCGCGGTCTGCACCGCGGCGCGCCGCGCGTCGTCGACCTGGCTGCGGCGCTGGCCCAGCGTCTCCTCGGCCTGGCGGGTCTGCGAATAGATCGCGCCGCCTTCGTAGAGCGGCATCGTCAGCCGCGCCACCACCGAGGCGCTGTCGAGCCGCGAGGTGTGCTGGGTGATCGACGGCGCGTAGGAGCGGTTGAGGTCGCCGACGATCGAGATCTGCGGCAGCAGCTGGCCGCGCACCACGTCGATATTGTCGCGCGCCGCCAGTTCGGTGAAGGTTGCGGCGATGACGTTGGGGTTGGCGGTCGCCGCCAGCGACAGCGCCTCCTCGCGGGTCGCCGGCAGGGCCGGCCGCTCGCGCGGCATCACCAGCCGCCCCGGCGGATGGCCGACGGCGCGGGTGTAGTTGGCGCGGCTGACTTCGAGCTGGCCTTCGGAGGCGATCCGCGTCGCGCTCGCCTGCGAATACGACGATTCGGCCTGCGCCACGTCGGTGCGGGTCACCTCGCCGACGCGAAAGCGGTCGCGCGTCGCATCGAGCTGCTTTTTCAGCACCGCCTCGTTGTTGCGGTTGACCTCGACCAGGGTCTGGTCGCGCACCACGTCGAGATACGCCTGGGCGACCGCCTGGAACACCGCG
>Ga0209581_1001985_pt1 | contig 21377 bp, 29 predicted proteins | sample Coa_R2_FD_187160 | JGI IMG/M metagenome (GOLD analysis project Ga0209581, IMG submission 187160) | Surface soil microbial communities from Centralia Pennsylvania, which are recovering from an underground coalmine fire - Coalmine... | ecosystem: Environmental > Terrestrial > Soil > Unclassified ...
GGCACTGGATCATCACCGACGGCATGGGCAAAGTTGAGGAGGTACGAGGTCCTGGAGTTGTCGGCCATCAGCCCGTGCTTGCGGCTGGCGAGAGTTTCGAATACACCTCGGGCTGCCCGTTGACATTGCCCTTCGGCTCCATGCACGGCACGTATCAGATGATCAATGAACAAAACGAGCAGTTTGATGTTGAAATCGCGCCCTTCATGCTCGCCGAGCCCAATCAGGTTGTAAATTAGGGTTCCTCATTAAGTGCGCCCTGCTGGCCGACGGTATCGGCGGCGCTATCGCCTGCGCGGGCATTGACAAGGCCGCGTTGCAGTGGAATAGTCGCGTCCAACCGGAGGTTCCACTTCCATGAAACTGACCTTCATAGCAGGGGTTACCCTGACTGCTCTCTTGTGGCTTTCCGCACCTGCTTTTGCGCACCATGGCGCGGCCGGCTATGACTCGAATAAATTGACGACGCTCAAGGGGACGGTAACCGACTTCCGCTTCCAGAATCCTCATGCGCAAATTTTGCTGGACGTAAAGGACTCTTCGGGCAAGGTGCAGAACTGGATTCTCGAGGCGGTGGGAATCGCCACGCTTTCAAGAAGCGGCTGGACGAAGAGCATCATGAAACCCGGCGACACCATTACGGTGACGGGCAATCCGGCAAAAAATGGCTCTCCGGCGATGCGGCTGACAAAAGTAGTTTTGGCGAATGGCAAGGAGCTTGGCCTTGAGCGCGGCGAAGACTATCTGCAATAAAAGCATCTTCTTGAGAACCCGAACGGCATGGATCGCCGGGTTTGCTACACTCGCGGCGATCACTTTTGTCACCTGCCTGCACAGCCAAGGCAATCATTCCGCAGAGAGCACCGCGGCGGCGAGAACCGCAGGGACGTCCGTGCCTGACTTCACCGGAGTTTGGAGGCGTACGCGCCGTCCACCCGACAACAAGCGCAAGTACACCTTGTTCGAGCTCGCGTTAAGTCTCACGAATGAGCAGCCGCCCATGACCCCGTGGGGACTCGAAAAGTTCAAGGCTGCCAGGCCCAACGTGGGACCCCATTCCGTCACCATCGCTGAAACCAATGATCCGACCGCGAACTGTTTCCCTCCCGGAGTGCCGAAGATTTATCTGATGCGCGGCGCGCCATTCGAAATTGTTCAGGAGCCGGGGCGCGTGCTCATGTACTTCGAATACGACCATTTCGTCCGCGAAATCTTCACGGATGGACGGCAGCACACGACCGATCCGAATCCTACCTGGATGGGCGAATCGATCGGCAGGTGGGAAGGAAAAACGCTGGTGATCGATACCATCGGCTTCAATGATAAGACCTGGCTCGATTACGACGGACATCCGCATAGCGATCAATTGCATTTAATCGAACGTATACAGCGGCCCACCCGCGGCTCGCTGGTCAACGACATTACCATCGAAGATCCGAAGGCCTATACGAAACCCTGGAGCTCCCACATGGTTTTTGATCTCCACCCGGATTGGAAAATCGAGGAAACGATCTGCGAAGATAATGTCAACTTCGCGGACGTGCAAAAGGTCGCTGAATCCAAGAAAAAATAAGCGACGTCAGTCTGCCTTCAAGTTTTTAATTTCTGCAAAACTGCATGCGTGGGAAACCGCTCGGGACCACGGCTCAGCCGCACCGAAAATGCTGCGCGATTACCGCGAGCGGGCCTGCTCCAGCCGAGTCTGGGCTTTCAACGACTCCAGCTGCTTTTCGCTTCGGATAGTCATGCGCGCCACTTTCCGGGCTCGAGAATAGGGCAGGATCACCTGTAGCGAGCCGTCTTTCTCCAGTAACGAGACGTAGCGCGTCTCCGCGCCCAGAGTGGGAAATGGAAATTCGGTCCATTTGGATGTCTTAGGATCGAATTTGATCACTTCATCCGCGTTCATCAGGTTGATCCAGACGTTGTGGTTTGAATCGACCTGCGCCTGATATGGCTGCTGTGCATCCGGCCTCGGCAACGGGATCATGCTGACCTTCAGGCTGTGGGTATCAATTTTCGCGAGGTTACCTCCCCACCAATCACAAACCCAAATTACGTGGCCATTTTTGTCGGCACCCATCCTGCGCGGTCCCTCTGCCCAGGGCACGGCTGTGTTCCAGGTCGATCCCGCTTGCGCGTAAACTTTGCGCTCTTCCTCCGTCGCGCGTTCCATCTGCCCCGGTACGGGAGGAATTTTGATCTGCGTAACCTTGCCGGATTTGACGTCAGCCTTCGAGACAACATCCATATTCATTTGCGCCCACCAGCCATTGCCATCTCCATCTGCGGTGAGTCCATAGGTCATTCCGACGCCATCGGAATTTTCGTAAACCGGAGACTTATATTCCGTGAACTGCTTTTTTTCGGGGTCAAACCGCACGGCTCCGGGACCGGTTGTGGCCCAAATCTTGCCCTTGCCATCGACATCGACGGTGCCCGCGGCGGGCGTCGGTCCCGTCATTCCCGCGGGCGGCGTGAAGACGTCGATCTTTTCGGTAACGGGATCTATCCTGGCCAGCCGGCCGGGACCGCCTTGAGTGCCCGCGCTCATGTTGAACCAGAGAATTCCCTGCTGATCGCGCATAATGCCGTGACCATTCGCCGCCATGCCGTTCAAGCCCGGCACCTTGAACGTCTTAAGCGCACCCGTCTTCGCATCAATTCGGCCGAGACTGATGTCGTGATTCGAAACGTTATATGAAAACCAGATGTTGCCATTCAGATCGGCTTGCGCATCGTGAATGCCATGCGCGCCGCTCAAGCTGGAAGGCGTTCCGAGCGACCAATCGCTGCCATTATTCGTAATGAACTCTGTCGCGGATTTCTCATCCGGAGCAATTGGCACGTCATATTCGACGAAAACAGCACGGGCGGCTTCGCCAGTAGGTCGTGGCCGCACTTTGAAATTCATGGCCGTCGGTTCCGGCCCACTCACGCGAGCGAGATAAGCCGCGAGTTCTTTCTCGTGAAACTCGATAATCGGCTGTGGCTCGCTCTTCTCTCCAAGATAGCCCCCGGCGACATTTACGCGCTTCATCAGATCCATGACCGACGTCCACCCAGCCGTATCAAAACGCTCTTGAAGAATGTAGTTTGGCTGATGACAGCTCGTGCAGCTATTGCGAACGATGCGCTTGAGGCGGCGATCATCCGGGGTGGCGTCGGGCAATGAAGCGAGCAGTTGATCGCCCGTCAATTGCCGTTCGAAGTCTTTCAACGGCTTGAGTGTGAAATCCTGGTGACGCGTGGCTGTGAGGTTGACGTCGGCATGCGCTGTCTCAAAAGTATCGGCCTGAGCCCATACCTGATATTCGCCGGCGGGCAGGGCAGGGAAATAATAGTCGCCCTGCTGATCGGTAAAAACGCTCGTCGTAATGACACTTCCGGCCGCCTTGGCCGAAACGGTCACGCCACCCATTTTTTCGCCTGAGTCGGATTTCACGGTTCCCGCCAGCAGTGCGCCTCCGTCCTCGGCCGCATGCAAGCGGCCGGCGGCAAAAAATGCAAAGCCAATAATCGCAAGGACGAATATCACTGTCAGATGTTCGAACCGAAGAGCTCGCGTGTTCCTCATTGATTGCTCCTGTCAAATCGCTGTGCTAATCGACGGGCCCTTCGCCCTTTTGCGGGCCGCGAGGCGCAGGCTTCGGCACTGTCTGCAAATACTGCACAATTGCGTCGATGTCGGAAGCCTTCAAGCCATATCGAAAGCCCGGCATCTTGGCCGATCCTTGTGCAATGTAATTCCGCATCAACTCTTCGTTCCCGTTCACAATGTCTCGATACAGCACGGGACCGTACATCGGATTCGTAAGGGTCGGTTGCGTGTGGCAGACACTGCAGTTTTGCTGAAAGAGCCTGCGGCCAAGCGCGACGGGATCGTCGGAAGACGCGGAACGACCCGCGCGGTCCTGAGCCGCAACTCCCAGAGGTATGAGCGCGATTACCAGCACCAGAACCACTGAGCCGTATCTCATGTTCTGCCCTCGCGGAATAATAACAGACGTTTAGGCGCCGGCTGGTCCGGCAGTTGAGAGTAGGGATAGCAGATTTCCTTCATAACGGCAATCGGGGCCTTCGTCCTTGCAAGCCCAGTTTGCGCCTGGTTACACCTGCCATGCGGTTGTAGTGGCTTCATCACGCACATGTGATCAGCGTCACATGGCGGCTGTTCCCGGCGCACCGAGCCTCACGTTCTGATTCGGTAACCTCATTACGTCGGCAGATGCATGCGATTGTCATTAAACGCACAACGCGCAAGCGGGATTGGGGAGCTCAACCCGGCAGGGGGGTATCATGATGCGCTACACGTTCCTCGGCGTTGGTTTACTCTTGGTGATTCTCGGATTGGACGCCAAAGATCATCGCAACATAGACCAAACGCAGTTTCCACCTACCTACGTCCCGTCCGGGCAGGAGATTTATCGTCAATTTTGCGCGGCGTGCCACGGTGTGGACGCCAAGGGAAATGGCCCGGCAGCATCGCGGCTCAAAACTGTCCCTCCAGATCTAACGATTCTCGCCAAGCGCAATAAGGGCAAATTCCCATACGAGTATGTTTCGAGTGTGCTGCGTTTTGGGACCGGACCATCCGCACACGGATCTTCAGATATGCCGACATGGGGGCCGATCTTCCAAATCCTCGACAAAGAAAACGAAAAAGCTGTGCAGCAACGCATCACGAATCTTACGAACTATCTGGCATCCCTGCAGGAGGGCAGCGCAGGAGACGTTCCAGCCAAGATTCCGCCGACGGAGTGATAAATGCAAATAGCTCGTTGCGATGCGGGCCGGCCTACTCTGTTGGCAACGCTCTCATTGTCAATCGTTTCGCTGGTCGCGATTGCCGCGAGCCTGAACGCCCAGTCCAAAACAGCGGCACAGCCGCAGCGCAGGAAGGTCGCCGAAGGGGAGTACGCCATTGTGCAACAGGCGAATGGCGGCGCGATCGGTCCATTCGGCGAGGAGATCTATAACTTTCACGAGACCTGGACGCTGTGGAAGCTCGCCGACGGAACCTACCAGGCAGAAGGTGAACGCCGATTCGAATCACCAGAAGACCTGGAGCGCACCCATCGCTTTGTTGCCGACCTCTCGCGCGATATGACCCTGACTCGAGTCACCGAATTCGCGCGATTACGATGGAGACGGGACTCCGGCCCGCTCAGCTGTGAATTTGCCCGGGCTCTGCTGCATTGCTCTTCAAACGCAAAAAAAGCAGAGAATGCAATCGAAGTGAAAATTCCTATGCACGCGCCCTACGGGCTGCTGTGGCCTGTGTCGGCTTTCTCCTTCAGCGGTCTCACCCGGCAAGCCGAACGCGATCCACACTCCGCGACGCATATTCAACTGGTTCGCATCGAGCAGCCGAGCGCGGAAATGCCAGTGAATCCCATGGTCCTGGACGGGGATCTTCGTTACATCGGCGAAGATAGAATCGAAGTCGCGGGAAAACTTCAGCCCGCATTCAAATTTTCGATTAAAGCTGCCCTGGCGCCCGAGCTATTGTTGTGGACGTCTCGCAGTGGTTTGTTGCTGGCGATCTCCGTTCAGCATGCTGACAAGCAGTTTCCTGAGGAGACGCTGAAAACACTGTGGTTGCACGAATGGCGACTTCAGTAAATCATGAGACGAACCGGTGAAAGGAAAGTGACCGAGGAGCAACACCAAACGAGGCGCGTATGAAAATACTACTGGCGGTCGACGGTTCGAAATATTCTGATGCTGCCGTTCAGGCTGTGGTTTCGCAGATTCACAAAGACAAAGCCGAGGTTCAAATTATTGAGGTTGTCGAGCCGCGCATCGTTTCCACCCCACCGCAGATGGCTGCAGGATACGAGCCTGAGTTGGCCGAACTGATGAAGGAGCAATTCAAACAGGCCCAGCAAACCGTGGAACGCGCCGCCGCCACCCTCAAAGCTGCCGGCTTCAACACAAAGACGCGAGTTGTGGAGGCAGAGGCCCGCACAGGCATTTTGGACATCGCCAGCGAGTGGCATGCCGACCTGATCGTCCTCGGCTCGCACGGCCGCAAAGGACTACAAAGATTTATGCTGGGCAGCGTTGCGGAATCGGTTGCACGGGGTGCGTATTGCTCGGTCTTGATTGTCCGATCGGACCAGAGTAAGAGCTAAGCCGCCCAGCGCGCTTGAGGCGCGGCTTTCCCCACTGGCACTTCTCCAGATCTCTCGGCAAGACCGTCGATGGTGACCGGCATCACAGACCCTTCCACTCGTTCGAGCGACATTGTCGATGTGGGTAAGGCAGGTACGAGGACGAATGTGACGCGATCGATTTCCAAGACACTGGTCCTCATCGGTGCTGTTCTTTTGGCATCCAGCCGCCTGTATTACGTTCAGGAAATGTTGGCTGCCCTGATCCTGTTCGCTGTTCTGTTCAGTTGCATGGCTGCTGCTCTGCTGCTGTTATATGTACTCGACCGTGCGGGTGAAGCGGCCATTGCGCTCGTTGAATACGGCGCGAAACACGTCCTGCGACACGCCTTGAATTGGAAGCTCTTTTCCTCCAGCGCGCCTGCCTTAAAGCTATCGGAGGTGGGCCGTGGAAAGTAGAATTCGAATTTCGCTGGGGAAACATCGGGTTTTCCGGGTCGCCGTTTGGATCGGGAGAGGTCTTGGCTGGATGTTGTTGCTGCTGGCGATCCTCGGTCTCGCGCAGGCAGCTTTTTTCCCTGGAGTGATCGGTGGTTTTAAATTATTGCCGTCGATCGCGCTGGGTTTTGTTGCGGTCGCCTGGATCGCAACTCTTGAGCTGTTCCTGCACTTCTTCGATCGGTATCTTTCCCGGAATTAAAGCACATTGACACTCACAGTTGTTTGCAAATCAAGCGCTCGCAGGCGCGTCTATGCCAAAGACGATCTTTTTGCGGCAGCTAATCTGCAACCGCTGCTACGGTTGCTGCCGTTCCATGTGGAATGCAAAACTTGGCCTAGACCGTAACAAATTCCTCGAGCGCTTCCCGATTCTCGATTACCAGGGTTGAGCCGTGCACCTCCACAAGGTGCTGACTCTTGAATTCGCTCAGCGTGCGCGTCACGGTCTCTCTCGTGGTGCCGATGAATTCGGCAATCTCTTCGTGGGTGAGCGGCAATTTGATGCGAGTGCCGTCTTTGGTCGGTTGCCCGGTCACCGCGAAATCCAGCAGCAGCTTGGCCAGTTTTTCAGGTGCGGAGGCGGAGAGCCCGAGATTCCGCAGTTGCTCGCAGGCGACTTGATAATGCGACCCCAATTGGTTGGCGATAAACGGATAGACCTCCTGATGCTTGGCCATAAAGCGCAAAAATGCATCGCGCGGAATAAAGGCTACCTGACAGGGGCGCAACGTCTCGGCCGTAACCTCGTGTGCGCTGCCGGAGAGCGCCGATACCAGCCCAAGCACCTCGCCCGGCTTGGTGATGCGCAGAATCAATTTCTTGCCTTCGCTCGAGCTGATGGAAAGCTTCACTTCGCCGTCGCAAAGAATGTACACGCCTCGGGCCGTCTGCTTTTCGATAAAGAGCACGGCGCCGGCAGGATAGGCGGACGTGAATTTAATCGCGTCCAGGTCCTTTAGTGCTGCCGGGGCCAGTTGGCAGAAGAAGCGTTGATTTCGCAGTTTGCAATTCTGGCAGCTCTCGTTCAGTTCGAAACCATATGGACCTTTCATTTTGGCGCTCCTTTTTCGTTGCCGTTTTTATGGCCGTTGCCGTTCCCATTTCCGTTGCGGTTGCTACTGGTGTTCCGAGCTTCCTCTGCGAAATATCGTGTCAGCGGAGTATTCGCCTCGAACCGGGCCTGAGTGCGACGATAAATTTCCGCCAGAATTCCGCGGCCCTCGCGATCGATGTAACTGACTCCGCAAAGATCAACCGCTAATTTCTTATGCCCGAGGCAAGGACTGAGCGAATCCCAGGCGCGGTTCAACTCAGCCGTCCACGGCCCCGAGATCCTTCCTTCGAGCTTCAACATCACCGTGTCTGGTTCGTTTTGGATCGTGATTCTCAACACAACCTGGTATGTGGCAATCGACGCGCCAAAGTGACGGTGAACACATTTGCCGGAGTTAACCCGCACACAATCGAGAACTTGCAACGTCGGTACAGTGAGGAAGCGAGACCTGTTTTGGGAAGGTGACGAACTGACGGAGACGATTAGTCGTCTCGGAGACTAGATATAGTCTTCGCGCCTGATGCCTAGCTTCTTTATCTTTGAATTCAGCGTGGTACGCTTTAGCCCGAGTCGCGCGGCCGCTCCATTGGGTCCTCCGATCATGCCCTTTGCTTCGCGCAATACCCGCAGGATGTGGTCTCGATCAGCAGACTCAAGGCTCACGTCTTCATTCGAGGGAGGCTCTTCGGGAAGCTGCAATTCACCCAGTGGAGCTCGCAAAACAGGTCCCCTCGTGAGGATTACACATCGTTCAATAAAGTTTTCCAGTTCGCGGATATTGCCCGGCCAATCCCACTGGGTCAGCGCGTTCATGATTTCGGCCGGGATCGATTCTATTTGGCGGTCCATGCGGGTCGCGTGTTTGGCTACGAAGTATCGCACCAACAGGGGAATATCCTCGCGACGTTCCCGAAGCGCGGGGATCGAAATGGGAAAGACGCGAAGCCGATAATAAAGATCGCTGCGGAACTCCCGCGCGGCCACCATCTTCTCGAGATTGCGATTGGTCGCGGCAATCAGGCGGATATCCACCGGAATCGTGCGGGTTCCGCCGAGTCTCTCAAACTCTTTCTCCTGCAGGGCGCGCAACAGCTTGGGCTGGACCTCCAAAGGCAGGTCGCCGACCTCATCCAGAAACAGGGTGCCTTCATCCGCCAGTTCCAACCGGCCAATCTTCTGAGAAATGGCGCCGGTAAATGCACCCTTCTCATGCCCGAAAAGCTCGCTTTCCAAAAGCCCCGTCGGTATCGCCGCACAATTCAATTTAACCAGTGTTCGTTGATGGCGGGGGCTGAGTTGATGAATGGCGCGGGCAATCAAATCCTTTCCCGTTCCCGTCTCCCCCAAAATTAGAACAGTGACATCTGTGTTGGCGACGGTTTCGACTTGCTTCAGCACCCGTTTTAGGGCGACGCTGTCGCCGATAATATCTTCGAATCTGTGCTCGGTATGGAGCTCTTCCTCGAGGTACTTTCTTTCGCGCTCCTTGCGCGCCAACTCCTCCTCGGTGCGTCTCTTTTCCGAAAGATCGCGGATGACCGTGAGCACTAGCTTCCCGGCGTCTGTCGTTACCGGGCTCAGCATGATGTCCACTGGAAACTCTGTGCCGTTTTTTCGCCTGCCGTACAGTTCCAAGCCAATTCCCATGGGACGTGTCTGGGCATGCGTATTGTATTGCTGGCGATGTCCGGGATGCGCTTGACGAAATCTCTCAGGAACGAGAATTTCCACGCGTTCGCCGGCCAATTCGCCGCGAGAATAACCAAAGAAGTTCTCAACCTGGCTGTTTGCTTCCGCGATTTTGCCTTCTTCGTCCGTGACAATGATTGCGTCCGGTGAAAATTCAAACAGTGAGCGGAACCGTTCTTCGCTGAGCCGCAGAGATTCTTCGGCTCTCTTTCGCTCAACCTCAGCTTGTTTGCGCTCCGAAAAATCCCGCGTGATTTTCGAGAAGCCCAACAGCTTTCCACTCGTTTCCCGAACAGCCGTGAGGGTCGCATTGGCCCAAAAACGCGAACCGTCCTTGCGGACCCGCCAGCCTTCGCTTTCAAACCTGCCTTTCTCTGCCGCTGCTTTCAGCGCAAACTCCGGCTTCCCGCCCTGCACGTCTTCCGGCGTATAGAAACGCGAGAAATGCTGGCCGATAATCTCATCGGCCCGGTAACCCTTGATTCGCTCCGCCCCTGCATTCCAGCTAGAAACTCGTCCGTCACGATCGAGCATGAAAATCGCGTAATCCTTTACCCCCTCTACTAAGAAGCGAAAGCGGCGTTCGCTCTCGCGCAGCGCCTCCTCCACACGCTTGCTCTCCGTAATGTCACGGATGACCGCCAGCACGAGCGGCCCCTCCGGCGTATCGACCGGGCTGAGCATGATGTCGACAGGGAATTCCGTCCCATCTTTGCGCAGGCCATAAAGTTCAAGACCCGCACCCATAGGACGCATTCGCGGGTGAGCGTTAAAGCCATCACGATGCTCGGGATGACTGCCGCGGAACCGATCGGGAATCAGCAACTCTACTGGATGGCCAAGAAGCTCAGAGACGGAATAGCCAAAAAACCGCTCCACTTGCGGATTGGCTCGAGTGATCCTGCCCGCGGCATCGACCACCAGGATCGCATTCGGAGAAAACTCGAAGAGGCGTTCGTAAACCGCTTCGGTCTCGGAGACGCGGTTGTTTCGAATGGGCGTCTGCGCCATTTCCCACCACTAAGCCGTACTTTGTGATGTTCAACAATATAGTATCAATTCTCTATTTATCCACGCGGGACTGCTCGGAAATAGTACCGATGAGCCAGAAGTCCGGATTAGGCTCGGTGAACTCGATTCCCACTTCAGTCCGCCCCGCCTGACACCGGCCTAATCTCGTCACCCGGCCGTTCCTTTCCGCCCAATTCTCCGGGTTGTGAATGACAACTCTCTGGCCGACGGTCAGGGTGGTTTCTAAAGCGACAAGCACGCCGTGAACGTTCAGCGATGATGTGCAGGTCTCCTCACGCAGGCGGCCGTTGTCAGCGGAAACGATCAGGATAAACCGGGCGGGAAAGCGGGTGCTACGACGGCGCTCCGGGCATCGAGCAAGGGCAGCTTCGGCACACATAAATAACTCCCACTGTGATACAGAAAAGCATGTACACGGCAACCGTGGAAGAGGCAAAATACAAAAACTGATATCAGTTGATATCGTCGATATGAGCGATCGCACGGCGCTGCTGATTCGCTGTTCGAATACAGAGGCCACGGTCATACGCGAGCAAGCTGCGCTTGAGCGGCGGACCGTAAGCAATTATGTCTTGAACATTGTGATCAAGGCGTTACAAATTGATGACAAGTTGTCTGCTACCCGCGAACTGGATCGAACGCCCTATTTCGCTCCGACATCGGTGCCGGGGCCCAGAACGGCGATCCTCGTGCGCTGTTCGAACGGGGAAGCGGCTCGAATTCGCACCGCGGCGAAACAACGAAAAACCACAATCGGCAGCTACGTCCTGCATTCTCTCAGACGTTTTTGGGCGGGAAAACAGCGGCCGCCCTTGCTCCCAAACCATTACCTCAGCGGATTGAAGTCACCCCTCACCTAGGCCGAAGCCTAACCTCAGCTTCCTGATGGCACACTGGACGTGTGCTTGAATCCACATTCAGGGACCGTGCAACTCACACACCTCATCAATGCAGGCCAGATTAGTGTGATCCAAGTCACAGATATGGCTTCGTTTTTTGTACAAAGTTGGCGTGGGAATTTCATGCAGGGCACCAGCGTCGTGGAGGTCCTCAAAGCCGAACTCGAATTTCTGAATCGAGGCGGCTATCGCACGATCTCCTGGCGGCCTCAATTCGTATTCGAGGATTCGCCCACTTGCCTGAATTGCGGACGGAGGCAGGATCGTAAGCCCTGTTCGGAATGCATGCTGATGCAATTCGTTCCTGCGGACAAACGCGAAGGAAAGGTTCCCTGCCGTTTCATTCTGTTGAACAACATGGGGGACACGGTTGAGTCGTTGTATCGCTCGGCAACACAGGAAGAACTGGAATCGGTTCTTCGAAGCTGGCTGACCCGCCAAATCGAGACATTCGAGGACGCAAACGCAGCCGCGGGCAAGGGCTGAATAAGCTGCACGAAAGGAACCGCTAATGATTTCGGAATGTGCAAACGCAGAATGCTCCAGACCCTTTGACCATCACGAGGGGCGGTTCTTCCGGTTTCGACAGGACACTTCCGAGAGAGCGCAGCCGGCGAATTCCCATCGTGTTCAGCATTTCTGGCTCTGCGGGAATTGCGCGGAAAAATATACGCTGCAAGCGCGCCCTCAGACGTTCGGAATTCATCCAGAGAGTGTCTCATCGATGAGCCGCGAGGCGCGCGGCACCAGTTGCGCGCAAGTTGCGTGCACAAGCACAGTTCAACTGATATCGCGCCTGCGCGTACCGTCACAGGGCGGCTACGATCTCGTTTTACTTGCCTCCTAGCCGCCAACATCCGATTCGCAAAAGATAAGACTTTCCTGCGCACCAATTCCGGTTTCACTCCTGCCCGTTACCTTGTTCCGCGGCCGAAGCTAACCGCGCCTCAGATCTGTGATTCAAGTCACAGCCGAACTCATCGCCAGCGAAATAATCTTGTTTTGGATATCGGGGGCCCAATTTTCGAGAGGAGAAAGAAATGGCTTCACCATCACCATCAACAGCAGCAGCCACTGCACCGGAAACTAGATCAGTAAAAACCACGGAGGCGCTGGCGAGAACAACATCACAAATCGAGGACGTTTTCGCGCACTTCGATCGTATTTACGAAAAGCTGGCTCGTCGCGCTTTTGAAATTTTCTCAAACAACGGCAAAGGATTCGGGCACGATCTGGAAAATTGGCTCCAGGCGGAATCCGAACTTCTACATCCCGTGCACGTAGAGATGACCGAACAGGACGGAGCCGTGAATGTTAGGGCCGAAGTACCCGGCTTCGAAGCCAAGGACCTCGAGATTAAGCTTGAGCCCAGCAGGGTCACAATCAGCGGCAAGCGGGAGACAAAGGGCGAGCACAAGAACAGCAAGACCATTTACCACGAACACTGTGCCAATGAAATCCTCCGCGTGGTTGATTTGCCCGCGGAAGTGGCCACAACCAAGGCGGAAGCGAAACTGAAGAACGGCATCCTCGAAATTCATGCGCCTAAGGGCGCGGCCCAGAAGACGGCTCGCGTGCCGATCAAGGCCAGCTGAAAGCGGCAGGATCAACTCGGATCCGTGAGCTGCTCCTGCGGGGAGGAACGCATGAGAACAAATGTGAAAACAGACACCGAACTGCAACACGCAGTGATGGAAGAGCTCGCTTGGGAGTCAAGCGTGGATGCTGCCGAAATTGGCGTCTCCGCTGAATCCGGCATCGTTACCCTTAGCGGCACGGTTAAGAGTCTGCCCCAGAAATGGGCCGCCGAAAAGGCGGCCCAACGGGTTGCTGGAGTCAAGGCAGTCACCGACGAGATCGTTGTGAAGCTCCCGGGAGACAGCCAAATCAGCGACACGGATATCGCCAGGGAGGCAGTCAATGCGCTGGACTGGAATGCATCCGTGCCGCGCGGGCGCGTCAATGTCGTCGTCTCACACGGTTGGGTGACATTGCAGGGAACCGTTCAATTTCATTACGAAAGGGTTGCGGCTGAATATGCAGTGCGCGCCATAACCGGAATCAAAGGTGTTACAAACCTGGTTAGTGTCAAACCGCCACAAACTACACCGTTAGACATTAAGCGACGGATCGAGCAAGCATTCGAACGAGCGGCCGATCTGGATGCCCAAACGATTTCGGTCGAGGCGAAGGACGGAAAGGTCATCTTGCGCGGGACCGTAGATTCCTGGAAAGAGCGGGAGCAAGCGGAATGGGCAGCTTGGGCAGCTCCCGGCGTATCCCACGTTGAGAACCAGATCCTGGTCACCTCTGACGCTGATCTTGTGGCAGCTTTATGAATGCGACGAGATGAGCGGGGCAAAGGGCAAAAGCCGCAGTCTTGCCCCGCTCACCAGAAAGAAGCAGTTGATATGAAAAAGAGGCGAATTCGTACCACAAGCAAGAGAGGCGTATCGATCCGCCCGCGGCGAAAGGTCGCTGTCGCCCGGCGGGGTATATACGTTCCCAAACGTATTGGCGAATGCGAGACTTACGTGACGGAAACGCACTACGAATTAGAGGATAAGTAACACGATTTTCGGAAGCTGAAACTCTGGGCTCGCTTTGAGACTGGCATTGAAACCGCAAGGCCACAGGACGAGGCCGTTCGCGATCACGTAGCTTCCGGCACGGGCAAGAGGGAGTGAACGGTCTCTTCGACCACTTCGAACGTCGTGCGCACCACGGCACTATGCTTGAGCATCGCTTCCACCGAGCAGTATTTTTCCTCCGAGATGCGAATCGCTTCGTCAACTGCGGCGGGATCCACCTCGTGGCCGGTCACAACATGGTGGATACGTACGGCAACAAAGGCCTGCGGTGGGCGCTCGGCCTGCTCGGCTTCGACGCGAACCTCATAGCCGGTTACCTGCTGGCGCTTTTTCCCGCGTAAGATAGTGATGACGTCGAAGGCAGTGCATCCCGCTAGCGCGGCGGCGACGAGCTCGAGGGGCTTTGGCCCGGTGCGTCCGGCCGCATCGTCGATAATCAGATGATGGCCGCTGCCCGTCTCAACCACAAACTGGCGGCTCTTCACCGCGCCAGGCTGCGTAAGAATGACCCGGGCGCGGATACCCGGCACGTTCGCTCGAGCTTCTCCCAATTTCCAGAATTCGGTCCAAATAGGCTTTGTTTCATCCGGTGTTTGGATGCCAGAGCCGCTCATGTTCTCCCCTCCCGCCGGGCGATGAGTCATGCCGTTTTCGTTTAGTGCACAGTTTTACTTGCCGGTTTACTCGCTGAATGCTGCTGGCCGCAGCACAAGACGACCGCGCGGCATACGTTTTCGGCATCGGATTTGTTGACCAACTGCTCTACGCCGACCGAGGCGTACGATTGCAGGTCGCTGTGAGTGGGCGGTTTGCTGTGCATCACCACGACCGGCGGGTGCATGACTAAGCGGTTGACGCGCTCGAGGAAATCATGCGCGTGAACGTCAGGCAGGTAGTCGTCCACCAACAGAACATCGAACTCTCCGGATCGAAGCATGGCGAGTGCCTCATGACCGCTCCACGTCGCCCGCGTGCTCATGCCGCGGTGCTCAAGCAGCTCCTGAAATCTCCATAGGGCTCGGTCGTCGTTGTCGACGATCAGAACATTGGGTCTGTAATCAGCTCGCATGATGTCTCCTTCGGCCGCTCATTTTCCGCACACGGTCTAAGGCCGGATCGCCACTTTGAGCACTCCATCCCTTCGATTTGCGAAGAGGTCGTAGGCCTTGGTGATTTGGTCCAGGCTGAAACTGTGGGTCAACAGCGGCCGCAGGTCGATCCTGCCGTGATCCACCAGCGCCATTAGCCGGCGCATTCTTTCCTTGCCGCCAGGGCAGAGGGTGGTCACGATTTTGTGATCGCCGAGGCCCGCGGCAAAAGGGTCGAGCGGAATCGACAGCTTGCCGGAATACACGCCCAAGCTCGAGAGTGTGCCGCCTGGACGAAGCACTCTAAGCGCCCCTTCAAAGGTTTGCGAGGTGCCTAACGCTTCGATGGCGACATCCGCACCCCGTCCGCTGGTAATGCGTTTCACCGCATCGAATATGTCCTCTTTATGAAAATCGATCACGAAATCGGCGCCCATACGCTTCGACATGGCGATACGGACCGGATCGGATTCGACTGCAATGACGAGCCCGGCGCCCTTGAGCCGCGCCCCTGCTGTAGCACATAGGCCAATCGGGCCCTGAGCAAATACCACCACTGTATCGGCCGGTTGCACATTTGCTGATTCAGAAGCCGAAAAACCGGTGGAGGCAATGTCCGCGAGAAGCACGACCTGTTCGTCCGAGAGTTCCTCTGGAATTTTCGCCAGATTCGCCTGCGCGTGAGGCACAAGCAGGTATTCAGCTTGTGCACCGTTGATCGTATTGCCGAACCTCCACCCGCCTATTGCGCCGCCGCATTGCGATAACTTGCCACTCAGACAAAATTCGCATTGCCCACATGGGGTAATCGCGCCGACCAGCACCCGTTCACCGACCTCATAGCCCGTAACTCCAATCCCGACTTCCTGGATCACCCCCACCGGCTCATGGCCGATGACGAGTCCCGGTCGAACAGGATATTCGCCCTTCAATATGTGCACGTCCGTGCCGCAAATCGTTGTGAGCGTGATTCGTATCAGGACTTCCCCATATCCGGGTTTTGGGATGGGCACATGCTCAATCCCAATCTGATTGGGTCCTCGAAAGACCAGCGCCTTCATGGTTTCAACTCTTGGATTTGGCGCGGTCCCGTTGTTTTCCCTAGTAATGGCCCTTGTAATCGTTCCTGTCGCCATGCTCATCCTCCTTCGTCAATCTAGCCGTCGCACCGGTCAAAATCGGTGATTTAGGTCACGCCTTGACGTGCGGTCATCGCCGAAATTTTCGAGATCGCAACCGGAGAACAGATGTGACCTGCGTCACAGATGTTGATGATGGCAAATACATCAGCGCCTGGAATGGAGTGCGAAACTGCAGGTGCGTTTACGTGATTTCGCCGAGGCCAGCATGAAAAGCTATCGACCCGTTCTTTTCGTTTTTGCTCTGCTGATCTTTACGGCGCCCGTTTGGGCACACCACGGCACGGCCGCTTACGATGCGAGCAGAACTTTTACCGTAAAGGGCAACGTAACGGATTTTCAGTTCGTGAATCCTCACGTCCTGATCTTCTTCGATGTCTACGACGAAAAGGGCAGCGTTCAACGCTGGCAGGGAGAACTGACCAGCCCCAACCATCTCTCCCGATCGGCTTGGAACAAGCTCACGCTCCAGCGGGGCGATGAAATTACCTTTACCGGCGTAAGAGCCAAAAGCGGGGCGCCGACTTTATGGATTACGAAAGTCGTCAGAACCGATGGCCAGGAGATCCCTTTGACGCCCGGGGATTGATCCCCGCGACTGAATACGGGGTGAGGCTGTGTGCGAATCAGTTTTAATTCGGGAGTGGGGCGGCGACGCGTTTCACAAACGCGTCCTCGAACTCGAAAGCCGGGGATATTTGGCCAAGCTCGATAGCTATCGCATCATAGCGGAGATGGATCCGGAGACAGGTGAAATCGTTCACCTGCATACCATCGAGATGTTTGCAGGCCCTGCAGTGTCGGGTCTAAAAGATCCAAAAACCTGAACCGCCGTTCTGGGCTTCAGATGTATTCAAAAGTATTCAAATGTATTTAAATTATTTCTTTCCGCCAAGTTCCTTGACGTAAGCCGCCAGCGTTCTAATCTCATCCGATTTGAGCGTTTTCTCATATGCCGGCATCTTGTTTTTGCCTTTGGCAATGATCTGCTCGATCTCGGCTTCGGTTTCACCCTGCACCTGGCTCGAATGGAAGTCGTGCGTGCCAAGCTTCTGCCCAACCTGACTGCCGCTGCCGTCCGCGGCATGGCAGGCGACGCATTTCGCCTTGTAGGTTTTTTCTGCTTCAGTCTGCGCCCGCGCCTGCGAGGCAAAGAAGAGCAAAGCCGCCGCGAGTGTCAGGGATTGTATGGTCCAGATAGATTTCATAACGCACTCCTTGCCTTGTAATTTACCGATATCATTTTTTTTTCTTCTAGAAAGCATATCGCAACACAAACGTCACGTTGTTTCCATTGAAATTCTCAGATGCCAAGGGAGCCAGGCCGGCGGGATTTTCGATCCCGTAATTCTGATATCCGTAATAGTTCCACGCCGTGCGATAGCTGATCCCTTTGTAAACGTCCAATGTAAGGCTGGCGTAAGGCATCAGGTAATTGAAATCCAGCGTTCCGGCTGGGCTGAGGGGATTCAAGAAAGTCGTGCTCCCCCGAACGATGCTTCCCGAATACCCGACCAGTGCCGTGATGCGCTTGTGCGGCTTAAACATAATATCCGTGTACGCATAATTATCCCGGCTTGCATAGAACGAAAGAGTACCCAAGGGAGATGGCGATCCTGCGACGGGACAGGGCTGGGTAAAAAGAATCGAGCTATCCGGAAAGCAGATTTCAGTTTGCGTGTACACGTCCATATAGCCATAACCGAGATCGACAGTGAAGTCGCTACGCGGCGAAAGAGCCGTGCTCAGGCTATACGTTCTGCCGTGTTCGAGGTTGTTGACGGTATAAACGTTGTCGCGGTTCTCGTTGATGTCGACCGAAGCCGTGACGTTCGCCCACGGCTTCGGCTCATAGGTGGCGCGCACTTTATAGCTTTGCAATTGCCGCGGGCTGATCCGGGTGAACGAATTGTCGTTATAGCCGGCCATGAAATCTGCGTTAATCCGCAGATTATCTTTGGGTCGAGCCGCTACTCCAAATTCGGCAGCATTTTCGCGAATGTGGTAGTAATTTCGGGCGGTGTCGTTTGTGGCTTCGGGGCCCACCTCGGTAATGACTCCTGTAACCGGATCCAAAGAACAGTCCGAAGGAAGCGCACCCGCGGCAACGGCACAATCGGCGCGCGCGGCAAGAAAGCGGTTGGCTGCCGTCGCCGTTGCGCCCCCCGGGAAATACATCTCGCCTATGTCCGATGTTGCGGCAAAGTCGTCAATGGTGCGTGTTTGGTAGAAATAACCGATGTAGGCGCTCACCCGTTTGGTGAAATCGTATTTCACTTCGAGCAAATTGTTTTTGAGGTCCTGCCCCAGGAATTGGCTGACGGCTTCGCTCAAAACGTCGGGACCGGAGCTCGTATTATGCTGCGGACAATTTACGGCCGTGAAAGGCGCCGGGCACACGGTGGCGATGTTCGCCGCGGTGGCTGGCGAAATTGGCAGCGTTAGACCAGACTGGCCAAGACCGGCCTTTGTCGCAAATAAGTTAGTTTGGGTCGTGAGCCAGGCCGAAGGAATGCGCCAGTTGTGGTAATAAAACTCATCCCTCAGGCTCAGCTTATCCGTGATGTGGTATTCGCCGGCCCAGTTAACGTCCGCGACGACGCGCTTTGCTGCGGCAGGCCCCGCTGTCGTACTGGCCCGGGTAACGGTGCGGCTTATCCAGCCATTAAACATCTCGTTCAGATCGGTCATGACGTTGCTCGACTCGCTGTATGCGGCCGACCCAGACATAGTGAAATTCTTGAAATAGTCTGACTGAAAGCTGAACCGTTCGACCGGGAACTTGGCGCGCGGCGCGCCGATCAGGCTATAAGACAAAATGCCGGTGCAATTCGAGGCTACCGTCGGAGGGATCGTAGCCGAATTGATTACCGGGCTAGCGCACGGAGTAGTTCCCTGGAAGACAGCTCCCAGGTTGACCGGCGTGCCATTCGCAAGCTGAAATGCGAAGTCCCGGCTCGCAAGCGAGGTATCCACCCGCGTGTAGTTGAGCAGTTCGTCGAATGAAAGCGTGGTTCGCGGCAATCCGCGGTAATCGACGCCCATCCGATACTCGTTCGAAGTCCCGACGAGATCTGAGCTCACGACGGCAGCGGTCGGTTCGTAGCCGGTCGAGCCTGGCGCCTTCGTGGAGATGCGAGAATAGCCGAACCGAAACCGCAGCCGCGATTCCGGCAAAAGCAAAAGATCGTAGTCTTGCATATGGCGAACGAATTGCGACGCGTTGGGCGACGTCGTTATTGGGATGGGCGTCGAAAAAGTTGTGGTATTCAGCGGGTTGCCCAGCAGGTTGTAATTGAAAAGGTAATCGTCGCGCCGAAACGAAGCACGAAAGTCGTACCACTTGTTTTTGTCTACACGAAGCCGGGAGACGCTTACAGGATCGCCGCCGTAACCGAAGTTACCGAATGTCAGATCATCAAAAAGCAGCCCCTGGTGATTAGCCGAATGAATATTCAGGTCATAGTCAAACAATCGCCATCCGCTGGCATAATCCTGGAACATATTGTAATTCGTCAGATTGCCGTTGATCATGCTGTCGCGATAACCGAACTCGATGGTCTGCTGCGTGGTGTAATGGCCCCCGGCCTTTCCGGACGCTTCACCGGTTTGTTGCAGTGGGCCCTGATCCGGCAGCTCGGGATTTTGGGCCTTCGCGCCTGCGCTACAAACCAGGATCATGGTGAGCACCACCATTCCTGCCCCGCTGATCGAGAAAACATTCCGACGCAAGCGTTCCAGTCTGCCGAAGTGGTGCTGCTGATCGTGTCTGGACGTTTCCGGCGTAATTATCCCCATCCCCATGATCCTCATTTGAAAAGGAACGGACTGCTATTGGAGCCGTGGATCTGCGTATGGCAAAGCGTACAGGCCTGGTATTGAGCGGCCTGGTTATGGAATGAGGGAGCGCCAGGCGCATTTGCGAACGAGATCGTGTGGCACGACAGGCAGAGCAGATTGACGTTGCTCATTTTCAGCAGATGCACGTTGGGCGAACCGTGAGGCGTGTGGCAGATCTCGCACCCTTCGGTTCGCACCGGCTCGTGCTCGTAAACGAAAGGTCCCCGCTTGTCGGCGTGGCAGTTGTAGCAAACCTGATCCTCAGTCACCGAAGTGCGCAGTTGGTGCGACCGCTCTGTGCCGTGAGGATTATGGCAATCCGAACACTGCACGAGACCTTCATTCACGCGGTGCCGGAATGGCATCGAGAACTGCGCACGCTGTTGCTGATGGCAGCCGTAGCAGAGCTCCGGCTGGGTTTTGACCAGCAGGAATTCGCGCGTCGCGGAGTGGTGGGCGGAATGGCAGGAGGTGCACGCAATATCGCTCCTGGCGTGCAGCGAGTTGATCGCATGGAGTTGCTGCGTACTGCTGGCGTGGCAACTCAGGCATTGCGCGTTGATTGCCTTGGGAGTCGCCTTGGGAAAAAGGAAGAGTTTGGAAGTATCCGCCGGGTTTGCTACGTGGTCGGCTGCAGGACCGTGGCACGCTTCACAGCCCTGCTTTGCCGGACCGCCGCGTGTGTTGTTCGAGGTCTTCCAATGCCGCGACTTCTCCCAACTTTCATATTCCGCAGCGTGGCAGTCCTTGCACGCGTCGGCACCCGCATAGCCGCCGGCGGGCGCTTGCGAAACGGCATTCTGTTGGGCCTGGGCTGGAAAGCTCCACAACCATAAAGCTGAAAGCACGGCTGCCAGCGTCAAGAATGTTCTCTGGTGCACTCAATCACTCCTCTTAGCAATCCAGGTGCACGGGCGCCTATTTTCAACACATCCCAACTCGTCTTATGTGACCCGCGTCACAGAACTGATCTTTAATTTGTCTGTGCGCTAAAGAATGCGAAACAGGCAGGCTGAATGAAGGGAAAGGGTCAAAGATCTGCATTGCAGCCGTTCGCGCCGCTATTACACGTTCGGTTATCACCTGTGTCAACGCCGCTGAAATGGCTTTGGTGTCTAATTTTTAAACAGCGATGTGCAAAGGAAACGCCCCGACTATCCGCGAACCGCCAATACCGGACATTTTGCGGAGGCCATGACACGGTGTGCTACGGCCGATCCCAGATGTGTCGCGGCATCGACGTGTGCCGTCGGTTTCGCGCCGATTACGATCAGATCGGCCTTTTCTTCCTCGGCTACCCTGAGGATTTCCTCGGCAGCGTTCCCGAATTCCACCCTGTAGGAAGGGGTTTGGACCAATTCAGCTTCGGCCGAAACTATGTGATGGAGCCGTTCCGTACGGCTTCTTAGCTGGACCTGTGGATCCGCC